>ERZ832973.542-NODE-542-length-43956-cov-9.805813_pt1 | contig 43956 bp, 39 predicted proteins | sample MGYA00519950_ERZ832973 | MGnify/ENA primary metagenome ERZ832973 (study PRJEB31850, sample SAMEA3708734) | human gut metagenome | biome: human gut; feature: human-associated habitat; material: faeces | place: China | collected 2014 ... | reverse complement strand
GAACTTTCGGACGACTTTGGAACGGCCCACGGTCCGTTCCTCTTGTCGGCGAAACTGTAGTTTCGCGACAGACAGTGTTCAAAAAATATTCATATTGTTTTCAACAAACTGCCACATTGAGAAACTATGATAGAAGCATCAACAGAGGGAACGGAATGTTCCCGCGAATAACAACAGGAGGTCAGTATCATGGACGACTTCAACATGAACAACAAAACACCGCTGAACAGCAGCGATCAGAATAACGAACAGCCGACCGCCGAAATCCGGAACACCGCACCGCAGAGCGAGCAGCCGATGCCGCAGCCGCAGGCGGAGCAGCCCGCACAGGCTTCGCAGAGCGAGCAGCCGATGCAGCAGCCGCAGGCGGAGCAGCCTGCACAGGCACCGCAGAACGACCAGCCGCAGGCAGAGGAGCCGCGCACGCCGTTCCAGACGCCGGTGCAGCATCCGGAGTTCCATCAGGCGCAGCAGCAGACCGGCTTCGGCGAGGTTCCGCCGATGAGCCAGAAGCCGCACACCCCGAAGAATAAAAAGCACAGCAGAGGCTTAGCGCTTGGTCTGTGCGGTGTAGCAGCTGCGTGCCTGCTGTTTGCAGGCGGCGCCGTTGTCGGCAATATGGCGTTCGGCGGCAATGCAAACAGCGATTCCGGCGCTTCGGCATCGACCTCGGATTCCGCGCCGACGCTGCAGATCAACAGTAAGCCGGAGTCGGATTCGAGTAATTCTTCGGACAACTACGACACCGCGGACGGCATGGCCGGTGAGGATATCTATAAAAAGGTCAATCCGTCGGTCGTTTCGGTTATCTCCACCACCTCGGAGGGCACAGGCAGCGGCTCGGGCGTCATCATGAGCAAGGACGGCTACATCATCACCAACAACCACGTTGTGGACGGCGCGCAGTCGGTTTCGGTACAGCTGAGCGACGGCACCTCTCTTGATGCCGAGATCATCGGCACGGATGAGCAGACCGACCTTGCGGTCATCAAGGTAACGCCGACAAGCGACCTGACCGCCGCAGAGTTCGGTGACTCGGATGAGCTGGAGCCGGGCGAGTATGCCTACGCGATCGGTTCTCCCGGCGGCGTGCAGTTTGCGAACACCATCACCGGCGGCCGTATTTCCGCCATCAACCGCGATCTGACCGTTAATGACCGTGTTATGACGCTGATTCAGACCGATGCTTCCATCAACAACGGCAACTCCGGCGGCGCACTCATCAACAAGTACGGTCAGGTGGTCGGCATCACGTCCGCTAAGCTGTCCGGCAATGCGTTCGGCAGCGCCACCGTTGAGGGCATGGGCTTTGCCATCCCGATCAACACCGCCAAGGATATTGTTGATGAGCTGATTCAGAACGGTTATGTTTCCGGCCGTCCGTCCATCGGCATCACCGGCCAGAACGTTGAGTCCGCGGACGGCAAGGTGTCCGGCGTGCAGGTATATTCCATTGATTCCCGCGCAAAGGCAGCCAGTGAGGGTCTGCAGGTCGGTGATGTCATCACCGCCGTTGACGGTACCCCGACCCCGGACATGGATAAGGTAAACGAACTCAAGCAGGATAAGAAGGCCGGCGACAAGCTGACGCTGAGCGTATACCGTATTTCGACCGGCAAGACGCTCAATATCACCATCACGCTGACCGATTCGCACGACCTCGAGGGCGATGACCCGAATGCCCAGACCCAGCAGCGCCAGAGCAGCCAGAGCGATAATTCGCAGCAGAATGACGGCTACGGCAGCTATCGGTTCTCCAGTCCGTTTGGTTCGTTCGGCTGGTAAATAATTGAGGATTGAAAATGGAGCAGTATCCCATAGGGTGCGCCGCCCTCGGCACACCCTATGGCAAAGATGCTGCAAATGGTAAAACAAAAGGCAGATTTTCAAACGAAAATCTGCCTTTTCTGCACACGGAATGAAAAATGAAATCATTCTCCATTTTCAATTACTTTCCATACTGCTCCGCCAGCTGCTGGCTGATAAACTGTCTTGCGGTACGCGGAGAGCGGCCGTTGCGGCGCAGTGCGAAGCGCTCTGCAAGCAGGTGCAGCTCGTCCGTATCAAGGTTCAGCTCGTTCTCCTTGGCCAGCTGCTCGACGATGTACAGATACTCGTCCTTATCCGGCACGGAGAAGGTGATCTCCAGACCGAAACGGTCGGACAGCGAGGTGACGGTCTCGAGGGTATCGCGCACGCGCACCTCATCGCCCTGACGGTCAGCCATGCTCTCGCGGATGAGATGACGGCGGTTGGAGGTTGCGTAAATGACCAGATTGGACGGCTTTCCGGCCAGACCGCCCTCGATAAACGCCTTGAGCGCGGCAAAGTTGTCGTCCTCGCTGCTGAAGGTCAGGTCGTCGAGGAACACGATGAAGCGGAACGGCGAACGCAGGGTCTGCTCGAACAGCTTGGGGAAGTTGGTGATATGCCGCGGAGACATCTCGATGATCTTCAGGCCGCGGTCGGCGTACTCGTTGGCAACCGCCTTGACGGTCGAGGACTTGCCGGTGCCCTTGTCGCCGTAGAGCAGGATGTTGTTGGCGTCGCGTCCGTCGAGGAAGGCAAGCGTGTTCTTGAGGATTTTCTGCTTCTGCATTTCGTAGCCGGGCAGGTCGTGCAGACGGATGGCGTCCGGATGCACGATCGGGGTCGCCGAGCCGTCGTCCTGCATGGCAAACGCCGAGGACTGTGCGAAGAAGCCGTAGCCCTCCTCGCGGTAGTAATCGGCAAGCGCTGCGCCGGTGGAGAACGGAAGCGAGTCCGCGGCCTCGAAGTCCGGCAGATCCTCGAGGGCAGGCTCGTAGAACTTGTCCGCTGCGGCGGACTTGAAGGCTTCGCCGTCGAGTGCGAGCAGAGCGTTCAGCGCGTCCAGATCGTGGGTTGCGGCATTGAGCACAGCCGCTTCCGGTGCGTTGATGGTATCAGTCAGGGTGTTGGTGTCAAAGTGCACGGCGTCGAGCACTGCCTGCGCGATATCGCCGCAGGAGAAGCGGGTCGCGCACAGTGCGCCGTAGCGGTCGGCAAAGTCGGCGGCTGTGCCGTCGAGCGCGGTCAGCGTGTCGCCGTAGGCGCGCACCAGCGGATGGGAAAGCAGTCCGCGCAGCACGGAAAGCGCGCGCAGACGCAGGGAAAGGGCGGAAAGCTCCATTGTTTTCAGCTCCAGTCGGGATTGTAGTTTATAACTTAATCAGCATAGCACACTTTTTTGCTCATTTCAACATAGTATGAGGGGAGAAACCTTAGGGCAACACCGCACAATTAAAGCTGCGGTTCCTTGTGCAGGCTCCGGTCGCACTGCCGCGGTTCCTTGTGCAGGCTCCGGTCGCGCTGCCGAGATTTCACGGTAATACATCAAGTATTACCGCAAAACTGCGCCTCGTCAGTCCGCAAAATTTACTCACAAATCGCTTTTGTTCAATTATGCGGTATTGCCTTAGTTTCTCAGAATTGGGAGGGAGGAGTGCCTTTATGGGCGGTTATGCGCTGTTGATCTGCCGCAGTCAGACCGAGGCCATCGGCCTGCGGCGGCATTTGGCGCGGTTGGGTGTACCGGGAGAGGTCGCGCGTCCACCGCGTCACGAACGAACCGAATCCTGCGGATGGGCGGTGCGCGTGAGCGCGCAGCAGGCGGACTGGGCCGTGCATCGGCTGCGTCAGCTTGGTGTGCCGCCGTGCCGCGTGCTGCGGGAGGACTGACATGATCTATCTGGATAATGCTGCCACCACCTTGTATAAGCCGCGGGCGGTCGAGCAGGCGGTTCGCCGTGCGATGTACGGCGCGGCAGGCTACGCACGAGGCAGCTACGCGGCAGCCAGTCGAGCGGGAGAGCTGGTGTACGCCTGCCGGGAGCAGGCAGCGGCGCTGTTCAGCGTGGGCGAGCCTGAGCGAGTCATTTTCACGCTGAACGCCACGCATGCGCTGAATATTGCGATAAATGCGCTCGTAAAACCGGATTCCCGCGTCATTGTAAGCGGTTACGAGCACAATGCGGTCATGCGGCCGCTGACGGCTCGAAATATCGAGCCTACCGTGCTGGATACGCCGCTGTGGGACGGCGCGGCTATGATTTCTGCGCTGAAACAGGCGCTTGTGCAGGGCGCCGACTTGATGATACTGAGCCACGTTTCCAACGTATTCGGCAGCATTGCGCCGCTGGACGAAATCGCGGAATTGCTGACGGCGGCAGGCGTGCCGCTCATCCTGGATGCGTCGCAGTCGGCGGGCGTGGCGGAGATTGACGTAAAGCGCTATCCGTGCCTTGCGGCGGTGTGCATGCCCGGACACAAGGCGCTGTACGGACCGATGGGCACGGGCATTCTGCTGGCGCTCGACGACCGGATTGCTGCGAAGCCGCTGCTGACCGGAGGAACGGGCAGTCTGTCCGAGGAGCTGCGTCAGCCGGATTTTCTGCCGGATGCGCTCGAGAGCGGCACGCCGAATGTGCCCGGCATCGCGGGTCTCGCGGCGGGCATCGCCTTTGTCCGGGCGGTTACGCCGGCACACATTGCCGGGCAGGAGAGACGGCTGGTGCATGAGCTGGCCCGTGCGCTCTCCCGCGAAAGCAAAATCGAGTGCTTTGCCGGAAAGGAGCAGACCGGCGTGCTGTCCTTCCGTGTTCCCGGCACGCCGAGTGAGGTGCTTGCGGATATGCTCTCGGACGAGGGCGTGTGCACCAGGGCGGGGCTGCACTGTGCGCCGCTCGCGCACCGGACGGCGGGCACGGAGGACACCGGAACCGTGCGGCTGTCCCTGTCGTTCTACTCGACGGCGCGGCAGCTGGAGCAGGCCGCAGACAAAGTTTGCAGATTGGTAAAAAAACTGTGAACACGCTATACAGAAAGCCGGATTTGTGGTAGTATAAGTAAGGTAAAACATGGTGTTTGCGTGCAATCTGCTGTGTGCATCCGCAAATGCCCGCGAATATGAGGAGCAAGTTAGGATAGGTGACAAAATGGGAGCGCTGCAAAATGTATTCTCACCGAATTTATCATGGCGGACCATGATAAGTTCTTTTTTCAGTGCGTTTGATCAATTCCGCACAATGACGCCGATCGACGTGGTGGATATCCTCGTCGTGGCGTATATCATTTACCGTGTTATGAAGCTGCTGAAGGATACCAGCGCCGCACGACTGGCCAAGGGTATTCTTATTCTGGTGCTTATCATGCTGTTTGCCAGCTTCCTGCGTCTGACCATGATCTCGTGGCTGCTGCGCAACGCGCTCAGCGTCGGCGTATTCGCCGTTGTGGTCATTTTTCAGCCGGAGCTGCGCCGCCTGCTCGAGCAGATCGGCAAGGGCAACCTCAGCCGCATGCTGATTCCGGATACCGACCCGAATGTGGTAGAGAGCATGATCGTTGCAACCGTTTCCGCGTGCACGGATATGTCCAGGACCAAGACCGGTGCGCTCATCGTGTTCGAGCGCAAGGAGCGTCTCGGCGAGATCATCGCCACCGGCACGAGAGTGGACGCAGCACCGTCTGCCGAGCTGATCAAGAACATTTTCTTCAAGAACAGCCCGCTGCATGACGGCGCCATGATCGTCCGTGCCGGACGGGTGTGCGCTGCAGGCTGCGTGCTGCCGCTTTCCGGCAATCAGGGTCTGTCGCGCGACCTCGGCACGCGCCACCGCGCGGCTGTCGGCATGAGCGAGACCGCGGACAGCGTGCTTGTCGTCGTCTCCGAGGAGACCGGCGCGATCTCTGTCGCCATCGGCGGCATGCTCAAGCGCCATCTGTCGCCCGAGATTCTGCAGAAGATGCTCGAGAGCGAGCTGCTCGGCGATGAACTCAGAAGCAAAAACGAAAAAAGCCGTATTGCCGCCATCCGCGACAAGTGGAAGGGAGGTGCCGGCAAGTGAAGAAGAATTTTATCAAAAAGCAGGATTTTCTGCTGAAGCTCCTGTCGCTGGCGCTGTCTATCGTTCTGTGGGCAGTTGTTATGGATATTGACAATCCTGAGCGCAACATGCGCTTTGACGATGTGCCGGTGCGCGTCATCGGTGCGTCGCAGCTGAAAGCATCGACCGGTCTGGAACTCATCGAGGGCGAGAACACAACGGTCACTGTCAGCCTGCGCGGTCAGAGCAAGAGCGTCGGCGAGGTCCGCGCCAGCCAGATCACCGCAACGGTGGATATCTCGGGTCTGACCGAGGCGAATGAATACGATCTTCCGGTCACCGTGTCGGTCAGCAAGTCCGGCGTGGAGACTAACTATGTCAATCCCGGCAAGGTGCACGTCCGCGTGGACCGCGTGGAGAGCAAGGATGTTCCGATCGAGGTCAATGTGACCGGCACACCGAGCGACGGCTACCGCGCAGGCAAGCCGACCGCGGCAACCAAAAAGGTCACCGTTTTCGGTCCGGCAACCGATCTGGCGCAGGTGTCCAAGGCGGTTGCAGCCGTGGATGTTACTGGCCGCAATTCCTCGCTGGCCGACTACGAATGCAAGGTAACCCTGTATGATCAGGACGGTGCGGCGTTCACCTCGAACTATATCACCAGCCAGACCGAAAAAATCAAGGTTTCGGTTCCGATCTACCGCGTCAACAACATTCCGCTGACCGTCACCCTCAAGGACGGCGGCAGCCTGACGCAGAATCAGGTACAGTGCGTTATCGACCCGGAGAACGTAGAGGTTATCGCGAGCAATCAGGCGGTGCTGAGCGACATCAAGGAGATCAACCTCGGTGAGATCGACCTCGGCAGCGTCCACACGGGCACGCCGATCTCCATGTCCATCAAGGATAAACTGCCGAGCGGCGTTTCGCTCGTCAGCGGTCAGCCGGAAACGGCAAACGTCACCATCTCGGTGGACGGTATTGCGACCCGCAAGGTTCAGGTCTCCAAGTTCGCGTGGAACGACACCGCGCAGGAGAATACGCCGTACACGGTCAACATCCTCACCAAGTCGGTCGAGATGGAGCTGCGCGGCAGTGAAAGCCAGCTGAAGAAGGTCGATGTGAATAACCTGTCCATCGGTCTGACCTACGATTCGGTATCGCTCGGCGTCGGCAGGCACACGGTCAAGGGCGTGGCTACGACCGTCGGTCTGCCGAGCGGCGTAACGCTCGTCGAGGAGGATATCGAGGTCGAGATTGAGATCACCGACCCGCATGTGTCGGATGAGACGATCACCTCGGATAAGACAGACAGCACAGACGATACGGACAGCACGGTCGCAGAGCCGACCGCGCACCGTACAGGGAAGGGCGGTGGCAGCCAGTGAGCCTGATGGTAACCGGCATCCGTCTGCCGTTTGATCTGCCGGAGCAGGCCGCCATTGCGGAGGCACGCCGGCTGACCGGTCTGACGGCAAACGACATACAAGCGGCGGTCTGCCGCGTCAGCATTGACGCGCGGCGCGGACAGATCAGCCGGGTATATTCGGTGCGTCTGGACGCGCCGTTCGACGAAAAGGCATTTGCGGAAAAACTGCAAATGCCCTTCGTGCGTTATAAACCCAATACGAAAATCGTCATTCCGCACGGCGAAAAGCGGCTCGAGCACCGTCCGGTGGTGGTCGGTCTCGGTCCTGCGGGACTGTTCGCCGCCTATGTACTGGCAAAGCACGGCTACCGTCCGCTCGTGCTCGAACGCGGCGGAGATCTGGACGAGCGCGACAAGGTTGTGGATGCGTTCTGGAAGGGCGGTGCGCTCGATACCGACTGCAATATCCAGTTCGGTGAGGGCGGCGCCGGCGCCTACTCGGACGGCAAGCTGACCACGCGCATCGGTGATCCGCTGTGCGACAATGTGCTGGAAATCCTTGCCGCGCACGGTGCTCCGGCGGATATCGTCAAAAAGGCGAAGCCGCACGTCGGCACGGATATCCTCAAGAATGTCGTTCGTGAAATGCGCCGCGAGATCATCAAAAACGGCGGTGAAGTGCGCTTCCGCACGCCGCTGACCGGCGTTTCGGTCAAAAACGGTGCGCTCTGCGCCGTTCAGGCGGACGGGCAGGACATCGCCTGCGAGCGGGCGGTGCTGGCCATCGGTCACTCGGCGCGCGACACCTTTGCCGCGCTGCACGGAAACGGCGTGTACTTTGAGCCGAAGGCGTTCTCTGTGGGCGTGCGCATCGAGCACCTGCAGACCGAGATCGACCGCGCTCTGTACGGAAAGGCGGCGGGACATCCCATGCTGCCGCCTGCGGAGTACAATCTCTCGCGCAGAGCTGACGGACGCGCGTGCTATTCCTTCTGCATGTGCCCGGGCGGTGTGGTCGTTGCGGCACAGAGCGAGGAGAACACGGTCGTCACCAACGGCATGAGCTATCATGCGCGCGACGGCAAAAACGCCAACGCGGCGCTTGCCGTGTCGATTGACCCGAAGGACTACGACGACGGCACGCCGTTCGGCGGCGTGGCGCTGCAGCGCCGGATCGAGCACGCGGCGTACACGCAGACCGGCTCGTACCGCGCGCCGTGCCAGAAGGTCGGGGATTTTCTGAACGGCAAGCCGACCCGAAAACTCGGTGCGGTCAAGCCCAGCTATCCCATCGGCGTGGAGCTGGGAGAGGCGGCAGCCTGCCTGCCTGACTTCGCGCAGACCATGCTGCGGGACAGCCTGCCGTATTTCGGCCGCAAAATCCGCGGCTATGACACGGCGGACGCGCTGCTGACCGGTCCGGAAACACGGACCTCGTCTCCGGTGCGCATGACGCGCGGCGAGGACCTGTTCGGACTCGGCTGCAGCGGCATCATTCCGTGCGGCGAAGGCGCCGGATACGCCGGAGGCATTATGTCTGCCGCCGTGGACGGAATCAGAGCGGCATTTCGGATTATGGAAGAGTTTGCAGATTGAGAATGGAAAATGGAGAATGAATGTGCTTTGTACATGACCATAATTTTCAATTCTCCATTCTTAATTTCCCATTACTGCAACTGGTTTTGAATAATAGAGAGGAAGATTTCACCGTGACTCAACAGGGAACCATCAAAAAGCTGCTGCCGAACGGCCTGGCAGAGGTCGAGGTAACGCGCCGCTCGGCGTGCGGCCACGACTGTGCCAAGTGCGGCGGCTGCGGCGGTCTGGAAACCCAGACGCTTTACGTTACCGCGCGCAATCACGCGCATGCGTCCGTCGGCGACCGCGTGCTGCTCGAGGGCGAGACCAAGCAGGTGCTCGGCTTTGCCGTGCTCGTGTATCTGCTGCCGCTCGTGCTGTTTTTTGTCGGCTACGGCGTCGGCGCAGGAATGAAACTTGGCGGCGGACTGTCCGCGCTCATCGGCGGCGTGCTGTTCATCGGCGGCATTCTGGCGGCGATGTGGTACAGCCATAAGCTGAAGCTCAGAAATGAAGCGCCGTTTGCCATCACCGAGCGGCTTTGATGCGGAATAGAGTCGGCGAAACCGTGGTTTCACGACAGGCAGTTTTAATTTTTTATGAATTTTCGCCAATTTTCTGTGTTCGCCCTTGTCAGATACGCAAAAGTTCGGTAAAATAGATTGAATACGAAAGTCCGTGCACACCGCACGGCGGGAAAGGGCTATGCGATGTTTGGCTTTATCCGTCCGGTGAAGGCCGAGCTGCGGGTGAAGGAGGCTGACCGTTTTCAGCAGGTTTACTGCGGCTTATGCCACGCGATCCGCGCAGAATACGGCAGATTTTACACCTTGTTTTTAAGCTACGATATGACGTTTTTTGCACTTGTTGCAGGAAGTGAGGAGGCGGAGACTGCTCCGCCGTGCAGAAAACGATGCGACGCTTCTCCGTTTCGGCGGAAAAGCTGCGCCGAGACAGACGATGCACTTCGTCTGGCGGCGGACGCGAGCATCCTGCTGACCTATCACAAGTTTCAGGATGACCTGGCGGACGAAAAGGGCGCGAAACGCGCGCTGGCGGCGCTGCTGTGCCGCCTCGGCCGCCGCGGCTATGAGAAGGCGCGCGCACGTATGCCCGAAGCGGATGAGGACATCCGGCAGGCGCTCGAGGATCTGCGCCGTCTGGAGGCGGAACGCTGCCCGTCCATGGATCGTGCGGCGGATACGTCCTCGCGCATGACAGCTGCCGTTGTGCCGCGCACCGGAGACACCCGCGAGCGTATTCTGCACCAGATGTTCTACCAGATCGGCAGGTGGATCTACCTTGTCGATGCGGTGCAGGACATCCAAAAGGATATGGAAGAGAACAGCTACAATCCGGTCGTTCTGCGGTACGAGCTGCAAACGCCGGACATCTCTGCGGTAAGGGAACCGCTCGAGCGCACGCTCGAACGCTCACTGGCGGATATCTGCATGGCATTTGACCTGCTGAGTCCCCGGAGAGATGCGGACCTGATCCGCAATATCATTTTTCTTGGTATGCCGACCGTTACCCGACAGGTACTGAACGGCACCTACCAGACGAACGAAGGAAGGGGAAAACATGGATCCCTATAAAGTGCTCGGTGTAACACCGCAAACGAGTGATGATGACGTCAAGCGCGCGTACCGTGAACTGGCGCGCAAGTATCATCCGGATAACTATGTAAACAATCCGCTGGCAGATTTGGCCGAAACCCGCATGAAGGAGATCAACGAAGCGTACGACATGATCATGAACGAACGCAGAAATCCGGCGGGAGGCAGCAGCGGACAGCAGCAGAGCTATGGCGGCGCATACAACGGTCAGCAGTACGGCGGCTATCAGCAGCGCACCTACACCGGTGCGAATGCCGCGCTGTACAGTCAGGTGCGGCAGGCCATCAATCAGGGCAACCTCGGCATGGCAGAGGCGCTGCTGCAGCGTGCCGCAGGACGGGATGCGGAGTGGTTCTATCTGACCGGCACGGTGTATTACCGCAAGGGCTGGTACGATGAGGCCGCCCGCGCGTACACGCAGGCGTGTCAGATGGACCCGAGCAACGCGGAGTACCAGCACGCGCTGCAGAATCTCCATCTGTCCGGCGGCTACGGCGGCTACCGGCCCATGCAGGAGACAAGCATGTGCGACTGCTGTGTGCAGACGCTCATCTGTAACTGTTGCCTGAACATGTGCTGCGGCGGAGGCGGCTGCTGATATGAGCACGCGCGAGATCGCCCGCGGCGGACTTCTGGCAGCGGCGGCCACGGCGTGGCTGTATTTCGGCGGTGTGATGCCGCAGATCGGACCGGCGGCCTGCCTGATAGCAGGTGCGGCCTCGGCGATACCGCTGCTGCGCCGCGCGAACGTAAAAACGGCTGTGCTGCTGTACCTCGTCACCTCGGTGCTGGGATTGCTGCTGTCACCGCGCAAGCTGATCGCGGCGGCCTATGTGCTGCTGTTCGGTCTGTACCCGATCGTGAAATATCTGATCGAGTGCCGTCTGCCGGTCTTCACGCAGCTGAGCGGCAAGCTGGCGTATTTTAACATTGTGCTGGTGCTCGCGGCCGTTCTGGTAAGCTGCGGTCTGTTTCCGCAGGTGCAGATGCCGGGTATTTTCCGGCTTGCCGGACTGTGGATCGCGGCAAATATCGGCTTTATTGTATATGATATCGGGCTGTCAAAGGTGATCGCGCTGCTGCGCCGCACCCTGCCGCCCGAATAAGAAGGGAAAGAGATATCTATGAAGAGTATGACCGGCTACGGACGTGCCAAGCAGGAGCTGCACGGCAGAACGATCACCGCAGAGCTGCGTGCGGTCAACCACCGCTATCTGGACTGCACGGTAAAGGCTCCGCGTCAGTACGGCTTTCTGGATGATGCCGTGAAAAAGGCTGCCGCGGCGCGCATTGCACGCGGCAAGGTTGAGGTTTACATCGGCGTGGAGACGCAGGAGGGCGGCGACATTGCGGTTACGGTGAACCATGCGGTCGCGGAGCACTATCTGACGGCGCTGCATGAGCTGGCCGACAAGTACGGTCTGCGCGACGACGTGAGCGTGATGAGTCTGGCGAAGCTGCCGGACGTGCTCGGCTCCGAGCGCATCGAGCAGGACGCGGACGAGATGACCCGCGATGTGCTGTCCGTCTTTGGCGAAGCCTGCGACAATTTCGACGAAATGCGTACCCGCGAGGGTGCTAAACTGGCTGAGGATGTGCGAAACCGCGCGTCCGAGATCGAGCGCATGGTCGGTGAGGTGGAGGTCCGCTCGCCGGAGCGCGTGCGCGAGTACCGCGAGAAGCTGCTCGCCCGCATGAAGGAGGTGCTGGCGGATACGTCCATCGACGAGACCCGCATCGTCACCGAGGCGGCCATCTACGCGGACAAGACCGCCGTGGACGAGGAAACCGTGCGTCTGCGCAGCCATCTGCAGCAGCTGGACGGCATGCTGAATGAGGTCAAGCCGGTCGGCCGCAAGCTGGATTTTCTCGTGCAGGAAATGAACCGCGAGACCAATACCATCGGCTCCAAGGCAAACGATGTGTCCATGGCGCAGATCGTGGTCAATATCAAGAGCGAAATTGAAAAAATCCGCGAACAGATTCAGAATATCGAGTAATTTACAGTATATCAAGGAGTGAGGTCAGCGATGAAGCTCATCAATATCGGATTTGGCAATATGGTCGCTTCGTCGCGGCTGATCGCCATTGTCAGCCCGGAATCCGCACCGGTCAAGCGCACCGTGCAGGAGGCCCGCGACCGCGGCATGGTCGTGGACGGCACCTACGGCAGACGCACCCGCGCCGTGCTCATCATGGACAGCGACCATGTGGTGCTCAGCGCCCTGCAGCCGGAGACCGTTGCGGCTCGTTTTGCGGGCGAGACCGAGGAAGGAGAACCAGAAGATGCGTAAGGGAACGTTGTATGTATTCACCGGACCGTCCGGTGCAGGCAAGGGCACCGTGCTGTCCAGGCTGCTGAGCGAGGACGAGAAGCTGTTCTTCTCGATCTCCGCGACGACCCGTGCGCCGCGTCCGGGCGAAAAGGACGGCGTACAGTATTATTTCCTCACGAAAGAGGACTTTGAGGCGAAGATCGCCGCTAATGCGTTCCTCGAGCACGCGAAGTACGTTGATAACTACTACGGCACGCTGGAGGCTCCGGTGAACGAAAAGCTGGAGGAAGGCTGCGATGTTATCCTCGAGATCGAGGTGCAGGGTGCGATGCAGGTGCATGAAAAGCGTCCGGATGCCGTGATGGTGTTCATTGCGCCGCCGTCGTTCGAGGAACTCGCCAACCGTCTGCGCGGACGCGGCACCGAGGACGAAGCCAAGGTGCAGAAGCGTCTGGAAACGGCGAAGGGCGAGCTTGCGCAGCAGGATAAATTCGATTACGTTGTCGTAAACGACACGGTGGAGCGTGCGGTAAACGAACTGCATGAAATCCTTAACAAGCGTCGATAAACGACAGTATATAAACAGAAACTTTCATAAAATAAAACTATATCTGGTAAATAAGGAGAACTGATTACTATGCTGAACCCTTCTATGCAGGAACTGATGAAACGAGTAGGCAACCGCTATCTGCTGGTAAACCTGGCAGCGCAGCGTGCCCGCGATATTGCCGATGAGGCAGAGGAAAAGGGCGAGCCGCTGCCGGACAAGGCTGTTAAGCTGGCGCTCGATGAGATCGCAGCTGGCAAGATCGTTTACCGTCCGGGTCCGCGTGTAGAGACTGCTATTCCGCAGAACAATGCCATTGCAGCCGCTATGGTTGACGTGGACGACACCCTTGATCTGGATGAGGACGAGGAGCACACCGACTCCGAGGCTGACGAGGACAAGGATGAGAACGCGGACGAGGTGCGCCGCCTGAACGAGTTTGACGACGGCTCTCTGAGCGACGGTGACATTCCGGAGGAGGACCTCTAAGCCATGCGTTTTGCAGGGAAAACGGTCGTTCTGTGCGTGACGGGCGGCATTGCGGCCTATAAAGCTGCCGATCTCACCAGCAAGCTGCACCAGAACGGCGCGACTGTCCATGTGCTGATGACCGAGTCCGCGACCCAGTTTATCGCGCCGATGACGTTTGAAACACTGTCCGGCAACCGCGCGGTCGTGGATACGTTCGACCGCAGCTTTCCGTGGGAGGTGGAGCACATTTCGCTCGCGAAGGCGGCTGACGTGTTCGTTATCGCACCGGCGACCGCCAACGTCATCGCCAAGGCGGCGCACGGCATTGCGGACGACATGGTGACGACCACGCTGCTTGCCACCAAGGCGCCGGTCGTTGTCGCTCCCGCGATGAACACCGGCATGTATGACAATCCGGTGACGCAGGAGAACCTCGCCACGCTGAGAAAGCGCGGCTTCCACATCATCGAGCCGGACGCAGGCCATCTCGCCTGCGGCGACAGCGGCCGCGGCAAGCTGCCGGACACGCCCACGCTCCTCTGGGGCATTGAAAAGGCGCTGACCGAGCAGGATCTGGCAGGCAGGCACGTTCTTGTCACCGCCGGCCCGACACAGGAGGCCATGGACCCGGTTCGGTTCCTGTCCAACCACTCCACCGGCAAAATGGGCTACGCGATCGCGGCCCGCGCAGCCATGCGCGGCGCGGACACAACGCTTGTTTCCGGACCGACGGCGCTCGATACGCCGCACGGCGTCACTCGTGTGGATATTGTTTCCGCGCGTGATATGTACGAGGCCGTAACGAGCCGCGCACCCGAGCAGGATTTCATCATCAAGGCTGCCGCCGTCGGTGATTACCGTCCGGCGCAGACAGCGGATGAAAAGCTCAAAAAGGGTGACGACGAGATGAATATCGAGCTGACTCGCAATCCGGATATCCTCGCCGCACTCGGCAAGGATAAAAAGCCGGGACAGCTGCTGTGCGGCTTTGCGATGGAGACGCAGAACCTTCTCGATAACGCCGAGAGCAAGCTGCGCCGCAAGAACTGCGATATGCTTGTAGCGAATTCGCTGCGCGATAAGGGTGCGGGCTTCGGCACGGATACCAATGTGGCTACCTTGCTGTTCAAGGACGGACACCGAGAGACCCCGCCGATGATGAGCAAAGAAGATCTGGCGGATGTGATCCTCGACCGACTGCTCTCGATGAGTAATTGAGAATTGAAAATGGAGAATGGAAAATTAACGTCATGGTTTCCGTTTATCCGTAACCGATGAAAACAATGCCGTAGGGCGTGACGACCCCGGCACGCCGTATGGAACGGTATGCACCGATTGACAGCGGCGCGCCGAGTCGTACCCCAGGGCACCTTCTCTTGCGGCGTTGCCGCAATTCACCTTGTCGCGCCCTACGATAAACTGCAAGCGACGATAAAAGAAGAAGCGAAAGGTTGTGATTCTATGGCGGAAAAAATCTGTGCGGCCGCCGTGGATGCGGCAACCTATGCCATCGACAAGCTATATTCTTACCGTGTGCCGGACGAGCTGCGGGAACAGGTGCAGATCGGCACCCGTGTTCTCGTGCCGTTCGGCTTTGGCAATAAACGGGCGGAAGCGGTGGTGCTCGCCTTCCGCGAGGATGCAGGCGAGTTCAAACTCAAGCCCATCGTGGAGGTGCTGGACGAAACGCCGATTCTGACCGCCGAGCAGCTGAGACTCGCGGCGTGGATGCGGGAGAGATTGTACTGCACCTACTTCGACTGTGTACACGCCATGCTGCCCGCCGGCTTGTGGTTCAAGCGAAACGAGACGTACACGCTTGCGCCGGACGCGGATTTGGCGGCTCTGCGGGAGCGGGACGGCGAAGCCGGTCAGGTGCTGGCGCTGTTTGAGCAGCCGGGACAGACGCTCTCGGTGAGCGAGATACGCGATCGGCTCGGCAAAGGCGCAGGACAGACGCTGGACGCGCTGGCAGGCGAGGGGATACTCGTTTATCACAGCAATACGGCGCAGAAAACCGGCGATAAGACCGAAAAAATGCTCCGTCTGGACATGGAAGCAAGTGAAGCCGTGTCGCATATCAGCCGCCGCAGTCCGGCGCGGATGGACGTGGTGTCGCTGCTGTCGGACGGCGGTACGATGAGCCAGAAGGAAATTGTCTACATGACCGGCGTGAGCGACGCCGCGCTGCGTGACATGACAAAAAAAGGCATCCTCCGCGCGGAATACGAGGAAGTGCTGCGCGCACCGGACTTTTCCGAGGTGCCGCGCGCCGCGGCGCCCGTGCTCTCTGCCGCACAGCAGCAGGCGTATGACGGCATGGCGGCGCTGATGGACGAAAACGCGCCTCGTGCGGCGCTTCTGTTCGGCGTGACGGGCAGCGGCAAGACGCAGGTGTACCTGCAGCTGATCGCGCACGCGCTCGAGCAGGGCAAAAGCGCCATTGTGCTCGTGCCCGAGATCGGACTGACACCGCAGCTTCTGCGGCAGTTTGCCGCCCGGTTTGGCGAAGAAGTCGCGGTTCTGCACTCGGCGCTGTCCGCCGGTGAGCGGTATGACAGCTTCAAGAAGATAAAAACCGGCAGAGCAAGGGTGGTTATCGGCACACGCTCGGCGGTGTTCGCGCCCGCGAAAAATCTCGGCGTTATCATCATCGACGAGGAGCAGGACGCGGCGTACCGCTCGGAGCAGTCGCCGCGCTACCATGCGCGGGATGTGGCAAAGTACCGCGCGGCGCAGACGAACGCGCTGCTCGTGCTCGGCTCGGCAACACCGTCGGTCGAGACGTATTACGGCGCAAAACAGGGAAAATACCCGGTTTTCACGCTCACCGAGCGGTTTCTCGGTGCCGGACTGCCCGAGGTCATCATCTCGGACATGCGCGGTCTGGCCCGCGAGGGACGGAGCGGCATCATCGGCCCGGATCTGGAACGCGAGCTTATCAGCACACTCGAAAAGGGCAAGCAGGCCATCCTGTTCCTCAACCGGCGCGGCAACAGCCGCGTGATCGGCTGCGGCGTGTGCGGCTGGGTGCCCGAGTGCCCGTCCTGCTCGACCACCATGACCTACCATTCGGTTTCCGGCCGCGCGATGTGCCACTACTGCGGCGCATCCATCAAGATAACCGGCAAGTGCCCGCAGTGCGGCAGCACGAGCCTGTTCACCGAAACGCCCGGCACGCAGAAGCTGGAGGAGGAGCTGCACGAGCGGTTTCCGTCCGCACGGGTGCTCCGCATGGACGCGGACACCATGACCGCCAAGGGCGCACACGAACGCCTGCTGAATAAATTCGGCAAAGGCGAAGCCGATATCCTTATCGGCACCCAGATGGTGACCAAGGGACTGGATTTTGAAAACGTCACGCTGGTCGGTGTGCTGGACGCAGACCAGAGCCTGTATGCGCAGGACTACCGCGCACATGAGCGCACGTTTTCGCTCATCACGCAGGTGGTCGGCCGCGCCGGACGGCGATTTGACACCGGACGCGCCGTGATCCAGACGTACAGCCCGCTGCATCCGGTCATTCTGACCGCCGCGCGGCAGGACTACGAGGCGTTCTACGAGAGCGAAATGCAGACGCGCGAAGCGCTTCGGTGCCCGCCCGTGTGCGACATCACCATGATAACCGCCGTCGGCGAACTGGAGCAGCAGGTGCTCAGCAGTCTGCTCGCGCTCAAAACGCGCCTGCAGAGCCTGATGGAAGGGCAGTTTGCCGATGTGAAAGCGCCTGTGCTCGGCCCCGCCGCGGCGCAGATGGTCAAGGTGATGGGACGGTATCGCTACCACCTTACCATCCGCGCGAAGGACTGTGCAAGATGGCGCAGGCTCATCTCGGGCGTGCTGCGGGAGTTTATGCAGGACGGTAAAAACCGGGGCGTTACCGTGTTTGCGGATTCCAATAATGAAATGTAGCAGTACTTGAGACCCCGGCAAAGAAGGTTAATTCAATGAGCAAATTTGTCATTCGCAAGGCAACAGAAAACGATGCAGAATCGCTTTTGAAGATTTACGAGCCTTACATAACGAATACAACCATCACGTTTGAATATGATGTGCCGACGGCTGAGGCGTTTGCGGGCCGTATCCGCGAAACGGCGGCTGCGTTTCCGTATCTCGTCTGCGAGTGTGACGGCGTTATCATGGGTTACGCCTACGCACACCGCATTCGTGAGCGTGCGGCATACGACTGGGATGCGGAGCTGTCCATCTATCTGGCACAGGGCACCCACGGACATGGTGTGGGCACGACCGTGCTGGCGTGCCTGATCGACCTGCTCGAGCTGCAGGGGCTGCGCCACCTGTACAGCTGCGTGACCCTGCCGAACGAAAAAAGCATTCGCATGCAGCGCAGACTGGGCTTTGTGGACGCAGGCGTGTGGCACGACTCCGGCTGGAAGTTTGACGGCTGGCACGATGTGGCATGGCTGGAAAAGCATATCGGCAGCGGAAAGCCGCAGCCGGTGACGCCGTTTCCGGCGCTCGATGAGAAAAATATACAGGAATGTTTACAAAAATACATGGATAAGCTGAATCAAGTGGAGGAATAAAACAATGGCACTGAGAAAGATTTTGACCGAGGGCGACGAGCAGCTCTTAAAGCACAGCCGCAAGGTAGAGAAGTTTGACGACCGCCTGCATACGCTGATCGACGATATGCGTGAGACGCTCGAGAACTCCGGCGGCGTTGGTCTGGCAGCACCGCAGGTGGGAATCCTGCGCCGCGTTGTTGTGCTGCTGGATGTGAACAAGGAGCCGGAGGAGATGGTCGAGCTGGTAAACCCGGAAGTCATCGAGCAGAAAGGCTCCGAGCGCGTTGTTGAGGGCTGCCTGTCCGTGCCGGGCGTTTACGGCTATGTGACCCGTCCGACCTGGGCGAAGGTTCGCGCACAGGACCGTTTTGGCAACTGGTTCGAGCGCGAAGGCGAGGGCATTGTAGCGCAGTGCTTCTGCCACGAGACCGAGCATCTGGACGGCCATCTGTTCACCGAGAAGGTCGAGGAGTATATCGACCCGGAGGCAATGCAGGGTGGTGACGAGGAATAATGCGTATCGTATTCATGGGCACGCCGGACTTCGCCGTGCCGAGCCTGCAGGCGCTCATCGACGCCGGACATGACGTCTGCGCCGTGTACACGCAGCCGGATAAGCCGCAGGGCCGCAAGCAGATTCTCACTGCACCGCCGGTGAAAACGCTCGCACTCGAGCATGATATTCCGGTTTTCCAGCCGAATACCCTCAAAAATGAGGACGAGCAGGCACGTCTGCGCGAGCTTGCACCGGAAGTCATTATTGTTGTCGCGTACGGCAAGCTGCTGCCGAAGGCGGTACTCGATATCCCACCGCACGGCTGCATCAACGTGCACGGTTCGCTGCTGCCGCGCTGGCGCGGCGCCGCTCCGATCCAGTGGGCGGTCATCGCGGGCGATGAAATGGCAGGCGTTACCACCATGCAGATGGCGGAGGGTCTGGACACCGGCGATATGCTGCTCACCTATGAGACCAAGGTCGGTGAGAAGGAGACCGCAGGCGAACTTTTTGACCGTCTGGCACAGTCCGGTGCGGAACTTTTGACCCAAACGCTCGTCAAATTAGATGAGATCGAGCCGCGCCCGCAGGACGATGCACAGAGCTGCTACGCCCATATGCTGGATAAGCAGATGGCGGTGATCGACTGGAGCAAATCGGCGCACGAGATCGACTGCCTGATTCGCGGACTGAATCCGTGGCCGATCGCGCTGACTACGCTTTCCGGTGAAAGACTGAAGGTGTTTGCCGCCGAAAAGGCAAATGGCAATGGCGAGCCGGGCACGGTGCTCGAAGCCAACCCGAAAAAGGGTCTGACCGTGGCGTGCGGAGAGGGTGCGCTGGGACTGACCGAGATTCAGCTGGTCGGCGGCAAACGCATGAAGGCTACGGACTTTCTGCGTGGGCACGCAATCGAAGTCGGCACTAAGCTGGGAGACGAATGAAAAAGCGTGAGGAGTGAAGAACGGAGAGGACGTAAGCTCCAATCTCCAATTCTCCGCTCCGGTATGGAGGTTTTCTTATGCCTTATCATGGTTACTACTACGGCATTGACATGTACTACATCGTGCTGGTTCTGCCGTGCGTTTTATTTGCATTCTGGGCGCAGAGCAAGGTAAACAGCACGTTTAACCGTTACTCGCGGGTGCAAAATCTGCGGGGACTGACCGGCGCACAGGCGGCGGAGGCGGTGCTGCGGTACAACGGCGTTTCCGGCGTGCGCATTGAGTACGTTTCCGGCAAGCTGACCGACCATTTTGACCCGAGAAGCAATGTTATTCGCTTATCGAGTGCGGTGTACTCGTCCACGTCGGTGGCGTCCATCGGCGTCGCCGCGCACGAGGCAGGGCATGCGGTGCAGTACGCCATCGGCTATGCGCCGATCAAGCTGCGCGCGGCGATCATCCCGCTGACGCAGTTCGGCTCGATGGCGGCGATGCCGCTGCTGATCCTCGGTCTGATCCTGAACACGAGCACACTCGTCACGATCGGCATTGCGGCGTTCGGTCTTTCCACGCTGTTCCAGCTGCTGACCCTGCCGGTGGAGTTGGACGCATCCCGCCGCGCTTTGCAGACCATTCAGCAGAACGGCCTGCTGACCGCAGACGAGTACCCGATGGCGAAAAAGACGCTCACGGCGGCGGCGCTGACCTATGTTGCCGCGCTGGCGACCTCGCTGGCACAGCTGCTGCGTCTGGTGCTGATTTTTGGAGGAAGAGACCGCAATGATAGATAAACGCCCCAAAACACCGCGTGAGGTGGCGGCATTTTCGCTGTTTTCCATGGCAGAGGAGGCCGCCTGGTCGGACGGTGCGCTGCACCACTATTTATCCCGCGCGGGACTGGACAGCCGCGACGCGGCGCTGGCCTCGCGGCTGACCTACGGCACGGTGCAGAACCAAATTTTACTGGACTGGTACCTGCGGCACTTCTCGAGCGTGCGGCTGAAAAAGATCGCGCCGCGTGTGCTGGCGTGCCTGCGGATGGGTCTGTATCAGCTGATCTTGATGGATAAGATCCCCGCGCATGCGGCGGTTGCCGAGACGGTCGCGCTGGTCAAGCACTACGGTCATGCAAATGACCGCACGGTCGCCTTTGCCAATGCGGTGCTGAGAAATGCCGCAAATGCGGCCCAAAACGGCTCTTTGCCGCGCCTGAACTGCCCGGATAAGGAAAGCTACTACGCGCTGCAGTACAGCCACCCGGAGTGGCTCGTGCGCCTGCTTTCCGAGCAGTATGGCCAGAAGCTGACGCAGAAAATCTGTCAGGCGGATAACGCGGACGCGCCGATTTCGGTGCGCGTGAACACGATGAAATGCACGCCTGCCGAGGCTCAGGCAGAGCTGGAGGCCGCCGGACTGACCGTGCAGCCGCACGAGGCATTCCCGGAAATCCTGCTGTGCAGCGGCGGAGACGCAGCCGCGCTTCCGGCGTTTATCGAGGGCCGTGTGACTGTGCAGGACGCGGCAAGCGCACTCGCGGCGGCGGTCGCTGACCCGAAACCGGGCAGCACCGTGCTCGACTGCTGCGCGGCGCCCGGCGGCAAGAGCTTTGCCATGGCTGAAAAAATGCAGGGGAAAGGCAGCGTCACCTCGTGCGATATTTACGAGCACAAGCTGAAACGCATCCGCGACGGCGCAGCCCGCCTCGGATTGCCGAATATCCGCACCGAGCTGCAGGACGCCTCGGTCTGCCGCGAGGAATGGAAGGACAGCGCGGACGTTGTGCTGTGCGACGTGCCCTGCTCGGGACTGGGCATTATCCGCAAGAAACCCGAAATCCGGTTCAAGAATCCGGACGAAATCCGGACTTTGCCGGAGATTCAGGCGAGAATCCTTGCAAACTGTGCACAGTATGTAAAGAAGGGCGGCACGCTCGTCTACTCGACCTGTACCATCCTGCAGCGGGAAAACGAGGACGTTGTCCGCGCGTTTCTCACCGAAAAACCGGAGTTTGAAGCGGTTTCGTGGACGCATCCGGTCTGCGGAGAGAGGGCAGACGGTATGGTGACGCTGCTGCCGCCCGTTCACAATACGGATGGATTCTTTATTGCGAAAATGCACCGTAAGTGATAGTGGAATCGTAGGGCGGGGCGCCCGTCCTACAGGAAAACGAGAGAGAAGATTTGAAGGAGAGACACATGGTCGAGATCAAATCCCTTACAATAGATGAACTGAAAAGCGCTTTGAAGGAAATGGGCGAAAAGCCGTTCCGTGCGGGACAGATCTTCAAATGGCTTCACGAGGGTGTGGAGTCCTTTGAAGAGATGTCCAACTTATCCAAGGACTTACGGGCGCGTTTAGCGAAAAATTTCCTGCTGACCGTACCGGAGGTTGCCCGCAAGCAGGTGAGCCGTGTTGACGGCACGGTGAAATACTTATGGCGTCTGCGGGACGGCAACTGCGTGGAGTCCGTATTGATGCACTACGAGCACGGCGTGTCGGTCTGCGTTTCGACGCAGGTCGGCTGCCGGATGGGCTGCAAGTTCTGTGCCTCCGGTCTGAACGGACGCACGCGCAGTCTGTCCGCAGGCGAGATTCTGGACGAAATCCTGTTCATGCAGAAGGACAGCGGCGAAAAGGTCTCCAACATTGTGCTGATGGGCACCGGCGAGCCGCTCGACAACTATGAAAACGTGCTCAAATTCCTGCATCTGGTAAGCTGTCCGGAGGGGATCAACATCGGACAGCGCCATATCTCCTTGTCAACCAGCGGAATTGCTGATAGAATAGAGATGTTAGCACGGGAAAAGCTGCAGATCACGCTGTCCGTATCGCTGCACGCGCCGGATGACGAAACACGCTCATCCATCATGCCGGTGAACGACGCGTATCCGGTCGAGCGCCTGATGAAGGCGTGCCGGTACTATTTCGACACCACCGGACGGCGCATTTCCTACGAGTACATGATGGCGCGCGACAAGACCGACCGCCCGTGGCAGGCCGACCTGCTGGCGAAGCTGCTGAAAGGAAGACCGGCGCACGTCAACCTCATTCCGCTGAATGAGGTGGCGGAAAGTCCGCTGAAGCCGTCCAGACCGGAAACCGTCCGCAGGTTCCAGCAGGCGCTCGAGAAGCGCGGCGTTACCGCGACCGTGCGGCGCAAGCTGGGTCCGGATATTGATGCGGCCTGCGGTCAGCTCCGTCAGCGGCAGCTGAAGGAGGACGGAAAGAGCAGTTCTCGTGATTAACTTGAATATTCTCACATATAAACACAATCGAAGGAGGTTGTGAAATGGAATATTTCGGCTTGACCGATAAGGGACGGGTGCGCCCGACCAATCAGGATATTTTTCAGATCGAAGCGCGGGAGGACAACCAGACCGCGCTCCTCGTCGTGTGCGACGGCATGGGCGGTGCAAATGCGGGCAACGTAGCCAGCCGCTTTGCCGCGCAGAGCTTTATCGAGTCCGCGGGTGACGCTTTAAGCGGCACGCTGGACGAAACGGCTCGGCAGAACCTGCTGACGCAGGCGCTCAAGCAGGCGAACGAGACGGTTTTCTCTCTGGCGGGCAGGCAGCCGGAGTTCCGCGGCATGGGCACGACCCTGGTTGCCGCGCTCATTCAGGGCGACTGCGCGACCGTCATCAACGTGGGCGACAGCCGCGCGTACCGCTTTGACGGCGAAGCCATGCACCAGATCAGCGAGGACCACTCCTATGTGGAGGAAATGCGCCGCCGCGGCAAGATCACCGAGGCGGATGCGCGCACCCATCCGCAGAAAAACCTCATCACCCGTGCGGTAGGCGTGGAGCCGTATGTCGAAGGCGACCTGTTTGAAGTGCGCCTGAACGAAAAGGACATGCTGCTTCTCTGCTCGGACGGTCTGACCGGCATGGCGGAGGACAGCCGGATCGCGGAGGTGCTGGCAAACGCGCCGACGCTCGAGTTGGCCGGTGACGCGCTGCTGCAGCTGGCGCTTGACGGCGGCGGCCGCGACAACATCACCGTTGCGCTGTTCACCCTCGGCAAAAAGCAGGGAGTGTGACGGACTATGGATAAATATATCGGCAGTATGCTCGGCGGACGCTATCAGATTGAGGAAATCGTCGGCGTCGGCGGCATGGCGGTCGTTTACCGGGCGCGGGATACCATTCTCGGGCGCGATGTGGCACTCAAGGTGCTCAAAAAAGAATTCGCGGAGGACCCGGATATCCGCAAGCGGTTCTCCATTGAGTCGCGCGCCGTTGCCAAGCTGAGCCACCACAATATTGTTTCCGTGTTCGACGTCGGCAGCGAGGACGGCACGGATTATATCGTTATGGAGCTGATCGAGGGCATCACCCTCAAGCAGTATCTGCAGCGCAAGGGTCATCTGTCGTGGCAGGAGACCATTTTCTTCGCTGAGCAGGTTGCCCGCGCACTCATGCACGCACACTCGCGCGGCATCATCCATCAGGACGTTAAGCCGCAGAACGTTATCATTCTGCGGGACGGTACGGCAAAGCTGACCGATTTCGGCATTGCCTCGTTCGCTGCCGCGCAGGAGACCCGCGTGGTGCAGGAGGCCATCGGCTCGGTGCACTATATCTCTCCGGAGCAGGCCAAGGGCAGCAAGATCGACTACCGCACCGACCTGTACTCGCTCGGCGTGATGATGTACGAAATGCTGACCGGAAAGCTGCCGTTTGAGGGCGAAACTGCGCTCCAGATCGTCATGCAGCACATCAATGAGGTGCCGATCATCCCGAGTGCGTTTGTGCCGGGCATCCCTAAGGGCATGGACGACATTGTCATGCACGCCATGAGTGCGCACATCAGCCGCCGGTATGAATCCGCGGAAAAGATGTACGAGGACATGGAGGTGCTCCGCTCGGACCCGAACGCGCGATTCCACTATGTGGCAAGCGAGGACAACTCGGGCGAGACGCAGATCATCGGCGCGGACATTCAGCGCGCAGCGCGCCGCAGTGCGGCAGAGCATGAAGCCGCTTCTGTTGAGGGCGCAGCTGCGCCGCGCACCCGCACGCGCACGCAGACCCGGACCCGCACCCGCACCGGTTTCCGCAAAAAGGAACAGGATGAGCCGGACGGCTTTTTTGAAAAGCTGGCCGAGCGGCCCGGAATGGCGGTCGGCATGGCGGTCGGCGTGATTGCGGTGATCAGTCTGCTGCTGGTCGGCATTCTGATGCTCACCGGCAGCAGCGACAAGTCGGAGAAGATTATCGTGCCCGACCTCATCGGGCGCAATATCGACGAAGTGCTGGCCGACCCGGATATAACCGACAACTTCACGGTAAAGGAAGCGACCGAACGGCAGGAATCCGACCGTCCGGTCGGTGAGATACTCGAGCAGGACCCGGACGGCGACGGTAAGAAAAAGGCAACCAAGGGTACGATCATCACGGTAACGGTGTCCTCGGGCGGCGAAAACGTCAAGGATACCTACAAGGTGATCGACTTTACCGGCAAGACGCTCGATTATGTGCAGGCGGCGCTGGCATCGCACGACATCAAGTGCGAGGTTGTTGAGGAATACAGCGACGACGTGGAGGAAGGCAAGGTTATCCGCACCGACCCGGAGGCGGGCGCCGAGCTGGAAAAGGGCGCGACGCTGACCGTCTATATCAGCAAGGGCAAGCAGAAGGACGATAACGAAAACGTCTCCGTGCCCGGTCTGCTCGGCATGACAAAGGACCAGGCGGAAAAGGCCCTGACGGAAAAGGGTCTGTCCATCGGCTCGGTGAACGAGGTCGAGAGCACCGCTGAGGCCGGTTCGGTCGTATGGCAGTCGCAGGATGCGGGCGCGGAGGTCGCAAAGGGCACTGTCGTCAACATCCAGATCTCCAAGGGCAAGAGCACATCGAACAATAACTCGCCGGATAACAGCGGCGGCAATTCCGGCGGTCAGGACAACGGCGATGGCGACTACGATGATACGCCGAGCCTCGGCAGTGCGACCATTCCGGTTTCGCTGCCGGACAACACGGATACCGCGCATGTTATCATCTATGTGGACGGCGTGATCCAGTATGACGACACCTGCAGCACGAGCGGCGGCAGCACGTCCATCTCGGTGAGCGGCTCGGTGGGCGACCATGATGTTACGGTCAGCGTGGACGGTTCGACTACCTCGCAGACGTACACATTCAGCTAAGAAATTACGTTCAAAGCGTAAAAACGGAGGAATTAAGTTTGATCGAAGGGATCATTCTGAAGGGCATCGGCGGTTTCTACTATGTGGATACCGCCGAAGGCCTCATTGAATGCAAAGCACGCGGACGGTTCCGCAAGACCGTGGGCAAGCCTATTGTCGGGGACCGTGTGACGCTGGAAATTCAGCCGGAGGACGGCACCGGCTATCTGCAGACGATCGCGCCGCGCAAGAACAGCCTGATCCGGCCGGCTGTGGCGAATCTGGATCTGGTCGTTGCCGTGGCGAGCGCGGCACCGCCGGTAACCGACCCGTTCCTGATCGACAAGGTAACGGCGATCGCGGTGCACAAGAACATGGACGCACTGGTCGTCATCAACAAGACGGACGCGAATCCGGGTGACGAGCTGTATGAAACCTACCGCAGGAGCGGCATCGAGGTGCTGCGCGTGAGCGCGCACACCGGCGAAGGCATTGACGCACTGCGCGAGCGCATCCGCGGCAGGGTGAGCGCGTTTGCGGGCAACTCGGGTGTCGGCAAGTCGAGCGTGCTCAACCGGCTGGACAGCTCGTTCGGCGCCGAGGTCGGTGCGATTTCGGATAAGATCGGCCGCGGCAAGCACACCACCCGTCATGTGGAGCTGCACCCGATCGAAGGCGGCGGCTATATCGCGGACACGCCCGGCTTCTCCTCGTTTGAGACCGAGCAGATGGATTTGGTGCTGGCCGAGGATCTGCAGTACGCATTTCCGGAGTTCGAGCCGTACATCGGGCAGTGTAAATTCACCGGCTGCGCGCATGTCAAGGAGAAGGGCTGCGCCATCCTTGCGGCGGTGGAAAACGGCGAAATTGCGAAAACCCGTCATGAAAGCTATGTAAAGCTGTACGAAAGTGTAAAGGATCTGAAGGAATGGGAACTTACAAAGGGCGGCACGCGCTGATTTTTGCGGCTGCACCGGAAACCGATTACGGTTACATCCGCGCGTTTCTGCGCGAGCATCCGGACGCGCTTGTTGCGTGTGCGGACGGCGGCCTGCGGCATGCGCGGGCGCTCGGTCTGCATCCGGATTTCATGATCTCCGACCGGGATTCCATGACCGAGGTGGAGGGAGAGGACGTTATCCTCTTGAAGCCCGAAAAGGACGACACGGATTCGCAGAGCTGTCTGCGCGAGGTGTTCCGCCGCGGCTGCCGCGAGGCAACGCTCGTGTGTGCGACCGGCGGGCGCATCGACCATATGCTGGCAAATCTCTCGCTGCTTGAGGAAGCAAAAACGCTCGGCGGCCACCTGACCATTCTCGATCCGTACAACCGCGTTGAGCTGCATCAGGGCGGACGGCAGGAATTCATCATGCCGGAGACGTTTACCTACTTCTCGGTCGTGCCGATGGACGCGGTGCTCGAGGGCGTGACCATCGAGAATGCAAAATATGAATTAACGAACGGCACGGTTACCCGTGTCGGCATGATCTCCACCTCGAACGAGGCAAAACCGAACAGCCGCTTTGCCGTCACGATTGAACGGGGAACGGCTCTGATTATCTTCTCGCGCGACCGTGTTTTGTGAAAATTCCACACCTGACCCGCCAATATCGGCGGGTTTTTTTATTGTGTCGATTTTGCAATTTATTAAGTCAGGACTTGCAAAAATAAGTTCGCAGGCATATAATAAAAACACATGATAACTGATGAGAGATATAAGGGAGTGCTGAGCATGGCATTGAAGCCGATTTCCAAGATTGCAGCAGGTGTGCAGGCGTCCACGACGCTGGCCATTGATTCGCTGTTCAAGCAGATGAAGGCAGAGGGCAAGGACGTTGTCGGCTTTGGTGCCGGTGAGCCGGATTTTCCGACGCCGGAGCACATCAAGCAGGCCGGTATCGAGGCCATTGAGAACAACCAGACCAAGTACACGCCGGCAGCCGGTCTGATGGACCTGCGCAAGGCAGCCTGCTACCGTCTGAAGGAGGACTGCGGTCTGGACTACGAGCCGACGCAGATCGTTGTGGCTTCGGGTGCAAAGCACTCGGTCTATATCGCGCTGATGACGCTGTGCAACCCGGGCGATGAGGTCGTTATCGCGGCTCCGTACTGGGTAAGCTACTCCGAGATGGTAAAGCAGGCAGGTGCAATCCCGGTCATCGTAGCCGCAACCGAGGAGGCGCACTTCAAGATCACCGCAGAGCAGCTGGATGCCGCCATTACCGACAAGACCAAGGTGTTCATGCTGAACTCTCCGTCCAACCCGACCGGCATGGTATACACCAAGGCCGAGCTGGAGGCGATCGCTGAGGTTTGCTGCCGCCATAACATCTACGTTATCGCGGATGAGATTTACTGCAACCTCGTATACGATAACAATGAGTTCGTTTCCTTCGCTTCTCTGGGCGAGGACGTGAAGGAGCGCACCATTCTGGTCAACGGCGTATCCAAGAGCTACGCGATGACCGGTTGGCGTATCGGCTACAGCGCGTCCAATCCGCAGCTGGCCAAGGTGATGGCGAACTACCTGAGCCACTCCACCTCTGCACCGTCCACCATTTCCCAGCAGGCGGCAATCACTGCACTGACCGGTCCGCAGGAGGATATGCAGGTGATGAAGCAGGCGTTCGAGCAGCGCCGCGACCATCTGGTAGAGCGCATGAACCAGATCGAGGGCGTTTCCTGCATCAAGCCGGAGGGCGCGTTCTATGTTATGATGAACATGAAGGGCTTCCTCGGCAAGACCATGTACGGCAAGGTCATCGAGAGCGCCGAGGACTTCGCGCAGCTGTTCCTTGAGAAGGGTCTGGTTGCGACCGTTCCGTGCACCGCATTTGCCGCGCCGGGCTTCATCCGCTGGAGCTATGCGACCTCGCTCACCGAGATTGATAAGGGTCTCGACCGCCTCGAAGCGTTTATCAAGAACGCGTAAGCATTCGTAATTCCGAGCAGCACTCTGAAAAGGGTGCTGCTTTTTGGTTTCTGCACCGAACCTCTGGGGCACTTGAACCGCGCAGGCGGTGCAGGAAAAAGGGGAGGACGCAAAATCTAACGGCGAAACCGCTGCAAACTTTGTTTATTGCTACAAGATAGCGCAAAACCGGTCGGTTTTGCTTGAAATGACCGGTGCAAAGTGTTAAACTAAAATCGGACTGTTATGGAAGATTAGATACCATCCAAGTCCGTTATTTCGTTATAATTTGGATAAAATACACACCGGAAAGGACGAATAACATGAACAACGTGTACGAAAGCCCGCTTTCCTCGCGCTACGCTTCCAAGGAGATGCTCTACACCTTCTCCTCGGATATGAAGTTCTCCACCTGGCGTCGGCTGTGGCTGTCGCTGGCTAAGGCGGAGCTGGCGCTCGGTCTGCCGATCACGCAGGAGCAGGTGGACGAGATGGCCGCGCACCTGACCGACATCGACTACGATGTGGCTCGTCAGCGCGAGAAGGAGGTACGCCATGACGTTATGGCGCACGTTTATACCTTCGGCAAGGCGGCTCCCAAGGCGGCCGGCATTATCCACCTCGGCGCTACCAGCGCGTATGTCGGCGACAATACCGACATCATCCAGATCCGCGAGGGTCTGCTGCTGGTTCGCAAAAAGCTGGCGACCGTACTGGACAAGCTGGCACAGTTCGCGGATGCGCACAAGTCCCAGCCGACCCTCGGCTTCACCCACTTCCAGCCCGCACAGCTGACCACCGTCGGCAAGCGCGCTACCCTGTGGATGAACGAGCTGCTGATGGATTTGAATGAGGTAGAATACCGCATCGAAAACCTGCGCATGCTCGGCAGCAAGGGCACGACCGGCACGCAGGCGTCCTTCATGGAGCTGTTTGACGGCGACGAGAGCAAGGTTAAGGAGCTCGAGAAGCGCATTGCCGATGATTTCGGCTTTGCAGGCGTGGTTCCGGTCTCCGGCCAGACCTACTCCCGCAAGATCGACGCGCAGACGCTCGCAACGCTCGCCGGTATCGCAGAATCCGCTTCCAAGTTCGCAACCGACCTGCGTCTGCTGCAGCACCTGAAGGAAGTAGAGGAGCCGTTCGAGAAGAACCAGATCGGCTCGTCCGCCATGCCGTACAAGCGCAACCCGATGCGTTCCGAGCGTATCTGCGCACTGGCGCGCTACGTCATCTGCGACAGCCTGAACCCGGCGTTCACCTCGGCTACCCAGTGGTTCGAGCGCACACTCGACGACTCTGCGAATAAGCGCATTTCCGTGCCGGAGGCATTCCTTGCCGTTGACGCAATCCTCAACATCATGATCAACGTCGTTTCCGGTCTGGTCGTTTACCCGAAGGTCATCGAGGCGCACGTTATGAACGAGCTGCCGTTCATGGCGACCGAGAACATCATGATGGACGCCGTCAAGCGCGGCGGCAACCGTCAGGACCTGCACGAGCGCATCCGCGAGCACTCCATGGCTGCGGGCAAGCGCATCAAGGAGGAGGGCCTCGAGAACGATATGGTTGACCGCATTGCCGGCGACCCGATGTTCGGCATGACCCGTGAGCAGATCCTCGAGCACCTCGACCCGTCCGCTTATATCGGCCGCTGCCCGTCTCAGGTAGATGAGTTCCTGAGCGAGTGTGTTCGTCCTGCCATTGCACCTTATCTGACTGGCGAAGATGTAAAGGTTGAGATTAACCTGTAAACCGGAAAGTTTATCCCTGAAATTGACAGATATCCCGCTCACGCGGGATATTCTGCCGCTTATGCGTCAATGGCGCATAAATGTTGCACGATTCATGCAGAATGATTGACTTTTTGGCTATTATGCTGTATACTAAATCAGTTGTGTAACAAAAAAATTAAAGGAGGCACTTGCAAGTGAAAAAGAGTGTAACTTCCTTTATCGCGGTCATGCTGATCATCATTTTCCTCGGCGTGACGGCGGTAACAGGAGTGTACATTCCGGGCGGCTGGACCATGCCGTTCCGGAACACGGCAACGTCCGACACGTCTGCGACGGATACGAGCGATACCTCGTCTACCGACAACAGCGCAGACAAGGCGGACAACAAGGCAGACAGCACGGATGCGTCTGCTGACACCTCTGCTGACTCGGCTTCGACCGATTCCGCAGACACGACAGACTCCGGTCTGAAGGCCATCATCCCGAGCGTACTCGATACCGACAACGGTATCCGTCTGGGTCTGGATCTGGTCGGCGGCTCCCGTATCGTATACGAGGCCGAAATCCCGGACGGCTACGACACCAACAACCTGTCCGACGACATGAACTCGGTACAGAAGGTCATTCGTCAGCGTCTGACCGACAAGGGCTTTACCGAGGCTACCGTATCCCTCAGCGGCGAGAACCGCGTAACGGTTGAGATCCCGCAGATCACCAACCCGGAGGAAGCGGTTCAGACCCTGGGCACCACCGCTCAGCTGACCTTCCTCGATGCCGACGGCAAGGAGTGGCTGTCCGGCTCGGACATCAAGAAGGCGTCCTATGGCTACGGCAACCCGACGAACGGCATGTCCGATCAGCACTACGTTGAAGTGCAGTTCACCTCCGAGGGCCGGAAGAAGTTCGCTGAGGCGACCGGCTCCGTTGCTGCCCGCACGGACGGCACCAACATTCTGTACATCATGATGGATAAACAGATCATCTCGTATCCGTCTGTTTCCGAGAAGATCGACAACGACAGCTGTGTTATCACCGGCAACTTCACCCGCGACAGCGCGACCGAGCTGGCAAACCTCATCAACGCAGGTCAGATTCCGTTCTCGCTCAAGCAGGTAGAGCTTCGCTCTGTCGGCCCGCAGCTCGGCGCTGACGCGATGAGCTCCAGCCTGAAGGCAGGCCTGATCGGTCTGGTACTCGTTATGCTGTTCATGATCATCATGTACCGCATTCCGGGCGTTGTTTCCTGCTTCGCTCTGTGCTTCTACATGGTTATCGAGGCGCTGCTGTTCAGCCTGATCCGCGTAAACCTGTCCCTGCCGGGCATTGCAGGTATCATCCTGTCCATCGGTATGGCGGTTGACGCAAACGTCATTATCTTTGAGCGCATCAAGGAGGAAATGGCTGCCGGCAAGACCGTCAAGAGCGCCATCGACTCCGGCTTCAAGCGTGCGTTTACCGCAATTCTGGACTCCAACATCACCACCCTGATCGCGTGCGGCGTGCTGTTCTTCCTTGGCACCGGCACGATCGTCGGTTTCGCTACCACGCTGGGCATCGGTGTTATCGTGTCCATGTTCACTGCGCTGACCATCACGCACTTCCTGCTCAGACGCATGGTGGATTTCCACATCCGCAATCCGAAGGCTTACGGCCTGCGCGAGCGCAAGGAAGAGAAGAAGCATTTCCCGATCCTCAAGAACTTCAAGATCTTTGGCGGTATCTCTGTCGTACTGGTCGCTACCGGCCTTATCGCGCTGATCCTGCTGCCGTTCGGCAAGAACCTGTTCAACCTGAGCATCGACTTTGCCGGCGGTACCGAGATGGAGTTCAACATGCATACCGCTGTTACGCAGGATATCCAGACCGAGGTCAGCGATCTGTTCAAGGACGCAACCGGTGTGGACGCATCCTCTGTAACCTCCTCCGGTGACGGCAACGAGGACGTGCTGATCCGCTCCACCTCGATTGATTCCGAGCAGCGTGCTGCCGTGATCGACAAGATGCTGGAGAAGTACAGCCTTGCCGATACTGATATCCTCAACAACAACGACGTATCCGCTTCTGTCGGCAGCGACCTGCAGCGTTCGGCATTCCTCTGCTCGATCCTTGCAATCCTGCTGATGCTGTTGTACATCACCTTCCGCTTCGAGCTGACCAGTGGTCTGGCTGCGATCTGCTGCCTGGTTCACGACCTGCTCGTTATGCTGAGCGTTTACGTTCTGCTGCAGATTCCGCTCGACAGCAACTTTATCGCTGCTGCACTGACCATCCTCGGCTACTCGATCAACGCGTCCATCATCGTATTCGACCGCGTTCGTGAGAACCTGCGCACCGCGCGCAAGGAGCCGTTTGAGGTTATCGGCGAGAAGAGCATCTGGCAGACCATGGGCCGTACCATCAACACCACGCTTACCACGCTGTTCACCATCGGCATGGTATACATTCTCGGTGTTCCGTCGCTCAAGCAGTTCACCCTGCCGCTGATCGTCGGTATCCTGGCCGGCGGCTGGTCGTCCGTTATGCTGTCTACCGGTCTGTGGGGCTTCTTCCGTAAGAAGTTCCGCCGCCGCCGCAAGATCTAACGACTATCGAAAAGGCACCCGTTCGGGTGCCTTTTTTGCGTCCGGAGGGCAGTGCAGGAAAAGCTGCCGCTTTATCACAATAAAAAATTGACTTAACAGCACCCCGCGTAGTATAATAACAGCAGACAGATAACAAACCACGCGCGTGAAGCGGTGTTCACAAGGGGGAAGTACGATGAAGTGCCCATTTTGCAGCTTTGAAGACAGCAAGGTCGTGGACTCCCGTCCGACGGACGAGGGTACCAGCATCCGCCGCCGGCGTGAATGTCTCCACTGCGGAAAACGCTTTACCACCTACGAGACGGTGGAGCGCATGCCGCTTATGCTGATCAAGCGCGATGGCACGCGGCAGGCGTACGACCGACAGAAGCTGCTTAACGGTCTGGTGAAGGCGTGCGAGAAACGCCCGGTTTCGCTGATGCAGCTGGAACAGATCGTCGATTACGTCGAGCAGAAGCTGTTCAGCTCGCTCGAAAGCGAGGTTTCCAGCAAGGTCATTGGTGAGCTTGTTATGGAGCAGCTGCGTAAGGTTGATGAGGTCGCGTATGTGCGGTTTGCCTCGGTCTACCGCCAGTTTAAGGACATCAACACCTTTATGGAAGAGCTGAACACGCTCCTCAAAGATAAATAATTCGGCGGGTATGGCGCAGGCTGTACCCGTTTTCATTTCGGCAGAAAGAAGGCAGATTTATGGACGAACGGCTGCAGAAACAGCTGAATTTCATTCTTGAGATCGACAAGGAGAAGAACATTTTCCGGCAGACGCATCTCTCCGGCCACGGCCGCCGCGAGAATGACGCCGAGCACGCATGGCACATGGCCATCATGGCGTATCTGCTGCAGGAATATTCCAACGAGCCGGTGGATGTGGCGCGGGTCATGCTCATGTGCCTGCTGCACGATGTGGTGGAGATTGACGCAGGTGACACCTACGCCTACGACACCGACGGTCTGCAGACGCAGAAGACGCGCGAGGACGCGGCAAAGCAGCGCATTTATTCGCTCCTGCCGGACGACCAGAAGCACGAGCTGATGGCTGTTTTTGACGAATTTGAGGCCGATGAGACCGCCGAGGCGCACTTTGCCCACGCGATGGACAATCTGCAGCCGCTTCTGCTCAACAACAGCAACGGCGGCAGCGACTGGGCTGACCACGATGTGACCGCCAAGCAGGTCTACGGCCGCCAGAGCCGCACGGAGAAAGGCTCGGCGTACCTGTATGAGCTGACGGACAAAATCCTGCAGGCGAACATCGAAAAGGGTGCGCTCAAAGAAAAATAAAAGAAAATAGGAATAGTTTTCGACCGAGTTGACCATTCGTGGTCAATTTTCCCCTCTGAACGGCGTATAAGTGCAGGCACTTATGCGAAGCAAGGAGGTGAAAACGTGTCAGCTGAGATCATCATTGCGGGACTGAGCCTGCTGGGGACGCTGGCGGGCACGGCCGGCGGCATTATCGTCTCCGGCAAGCTGGTCAATTACCGCATCGAACAGCTTGAAAAGAAGGTCGAAAAGCACAATAACCTCATCACCCGAACCTTCAGGCTGGAGCAGCAGGTCGCGCTGCTGGACGAGCGTGTCCGCGTGGCTAACCACCGCATCAGTGATTTGGAAAAGGAGGAAGTCGAGTGAACTGGAAGGTGCGGTTTAGGAATCCGGTGTTCTGGGTGCAGATCGTCGTGAGCGCGTTCGCTGCGGTGCTGGCGTATGCCGGTCTGACCGCCGCTGACCTCACCACCTGGGAGAGCGTTGGCGCGCTGTTCTGCAATGCGGTACGCAATCCGTATTGCCTGTTCCTTGTGCTGTCGAGCGTGTGGAACGCCGTCAATGACCCGACAACTAAGGGTGTCGCGGACAGCGAACGGGCAAGGCAGTATACCATTCCGCAGAAGTAAACAGAAAAAATCCCTCTCATAGAGCAATGTCAGCTTAACTTACGGACATTGCTCGTTTGAGAGGGTTTTTCTTACAGAATCTCTTTCAGCGCGGCGATAAGCTTATCCATCTGCTCATCCGTGCCGACGGTGATACGCAGGTAATTATCAATGCGCGGCAGCTTGAAATAGCGGATAAAGATACCCTTTTCACGCAGGGCGGCGAAGATATCCGGCGCTTTCTTCTCCGGGTGGGTGACAAACAGGAAGTTTGTCAGCGACGGCAGTACGGTAAAGCCGAGCGCCCGCAGCGCCTCCGCCGAGCGGTCACGGGTGGTGCTGACCTTGCGGCAGGTCTGCTGGAAGTAATCCTCGTCGCGGATGGATGCCTCACCAACGGCAAGTGCGATCGCGTCCATCGTGTACGAGTTGTACGAGTTTTTAACCGCTTCGAGCGTGGAAATCAGCGTCTCCGAGCCGAGCGCGTAGCCGATGCGCATGCCTGCGAGCGAGCGCGACTTGCTGGTCGTCTGCACGATGAGCAGGTTTTCGTATTTATCCAGCAGCGGAACCGCGCTCTGCGCGCCGAAGTCCACATACGCCTCGTCGATGATGACAACGCAGTCCTGATTGTGCTGCAGCAGGTCCTCGAGGAACTCGAGCGTTACGCCGCGTCCGGTCGGCGCGTTCGGGTTCGGCAGGACGATACCGCCGTTCGGCTTGTCGTAATCACGCACATTGACGCAGAAATCCTCGTCAAGCGGCATGTTTTCGTACGGAATGCGGAACAGATCGCACCAAACCGGATAGAACGAGTAGGTGATATCCGGGTAGAGAATGGGCTTGTCCGAGCAGAAGAACGACTGGAACGCCAGCGCAAGCACATCGTCCGAGCCGTTGCCGAGGAATACCTGCGACGGCTGCAGGTCAAACCGCTCTGCGATAGCGGTTTTGAGCGCTTTCGCGTTCGCATCCGGGTAAATCGCGAGTTTTGCGGCATCAAACGTGCGCAGAACCTCAGTCACGCCCGGAGCGGGCGGGTACGGGTTCTCGTTGGCGTTCAGCTTGATGATGTTGTCGGTTTTCGGCTGCTCGCCCGGCACATACGGGTCGATCTTGCGCAGCTTATCGAGAAAAGGCTTGTCCATGGGGAGACCTCCTGTGTTCGTTTTCTTTGATGGGGATAGTTTATCATAATAAAGTGATAAAGTCAAGAGGGTTTGTCGATAACGAAAATTTATGATATAATTCATAACATATGAACGATAATCGTAGGGCGCGACGACTCGGCGCGCCGCATTGAACGGTATGCAGATGGTTTACAACGGCGTGCCGAGGTCGTCCTCCAGAGGACCATCTCTTGCCCTGCAGGGCAATTCACCTTGTCACGCCCTACGAAAAAAATGGTTAAGGTGAAATTATGTACCAACCTTTAGCAGACAAAATCCGTCCGAAGACATTGGACGATGTGGTCGGGCAGCGGCATTTACTGGGCGAAAACGGCCTTTTGCGCCGCGTCATTGAAAGCGGCAGCATCCCGAACCTGATATTTTACGGGCCGTCCGGCGTGGGCAAGACCACGGTCGCGTCCATCATCGCGCAGCAGACCGACCGCAAGCTGTACCACCTGAACGCCACCACGGCGGGCATTGCCGACATCAAGGCGATCATTGACGAGCTGGACACCTTCCTTGCGCCGAACGGTGCGCTTGTGTACCTCGATGAGATCCAGTATTTCAACAAAAAGCAGCAGCAGAGCCTGCTGGAGTTCATCGAAACCGGAAAGATCACGCTGATTGCGTCCACGACGGAAAACCCGTATTTTTACATCTACAACGCGATTTTAAGCCGCTGTACGGTATTCGAGTTCAAGCCGGTCGAGGCTGCCGATATGCGCCGGGCAGTGGAACGTGCGTTGAAACTTGCGATGGGCGAGGACGCGAAGCCGGTCGAGGACGGCGTGGCGGATTACATCGCGCAGGCGGTCGGCGGCGACGTGCGAAAGGCGCTCGGCGCGGTCGAGCTGCTCGTCTCCGGTGCGGGGGCGGACGGCATCACGCTCGCGGACGCGCAGCAGGCGGCGCAGCGCTCGAATATGCGCTACGACCGCGACGGCGACAGCCATTATGACATCCTCTCGGCGCTGCAGAAGTCCGTGCGCGGCTCCGACCCGGACGCGGCGCTGCATTATCTCGCGCGGCTGCTCGAGGCAGGCGATATGATCTCTGCGGCGCGGCGCATGCTTGTCATTGCGAGTGAGGATATCGGTTTGGCGTACCCGCAGTGCGCCGCCATCGTCAAGGCGTGCGTGGACAGCGCGTTTCAGCTGGGATTGCCCGAGGCGCGGATTCCGCTCGCGGAAGCGATCATTTTGATGGCAACTGCGCCCAAATCCAACAGTGCCATCAATGGTATTGATGCCGCCATTGCCGATATTCGGGCGGGCAGGGCAGGCGATATTCCGGCGCACCTCAAGGATACGCATTACGGCGGCGCAAAGAAATTAGGCCGCGGACTGACGTATCAGTATCCGCATATGTACCCCAACCATTGGGTGCAGCAGGAGTATCTGCCCGAGGAGCTACGCGGCGCACAATACTACGAATACGGCCCGAATAAGACCGAACAGGCCGCGAAAGCGTACTGGGATAGAGTGAAAAATCAGAAATAATGGAAAATGGAGAATGAACGTGACGGTTTCATTCTCCATTTTTTGCTGTTCACTCGAAAACGGTTTTAACCGGCTTTTTATCGCACCCAACCGGCGTATAGGTCCACGCATCAATATGTCCGCCCGTGATGAAATACCGTGGCGGTGTCGGTGCGTCATACGGCGAGAGAACGTCGATGATGGTCAGCTTTACCTTCATCCGCTGCGGCAGGATGGACTTGATGTACACGGATACCGCCATGCCGGGATGAAGATCCGCACGCGGCTCCGCAAGGCCGGACAGGTTGGGCGTAAGCTCGATGAACACGCCGTACGGCTCGATCGACCGGACAACGCCGCGCACGGTCTCACCGACGGAGAACAGCGCCGCGTTCTGCGCCCAGGTGCCGAGCAGCTCGCGGTGGGTGAGTGAAATGCGCCGGTTTTCCGGCTCCACGGTGCGGACAGCGGCTAAAATGGACTGCCCGACGGTCAATCGGTCACTCGGGTGGCAGATGCGCGACACGGACAGATTTTCGATGCCGATGAGCGACGGCACGCCGCAGCCTGCGTCCACGAACGCGCCGAACGGCTCCAGATGCGTTACACGCGCCGGAATCACGTCACCCGGACGGAGGGAATCGAGCAGCCGGTCCTGCGCCTTCTGCTGGACGATGGTGCGCGACAGCCACGCTGTGGGCGGGTCCGTGCTCTCGTCGATATCGGTGACGACGAAGCAGGTGGGTTTGCCCACACGCGACAGGATGGCAATCTCGCGCGTGTCGCCTTGCTCGATGCCAAGCGCACAGGACACGCGCGGCAGGATGCCCTGTGCGATGCCGAGGTCGAACAGCAGGTCGTGCGCGGCGGTGCACCGCTGTGCGACAGCTTCCAGAATGCGTCCCTCGTCCTGCGCCTGCCGCAGTGCGCCGAGTGTCGAAAATGCCTGCCGGACCGCAGGCTGTACCATGTAGCTGCCCTCGGGCAGATAGGATTCGCTTGTTTTCATATGCAGCCGAGCCTCCTTTGGGGTCTGCCTTACTATATGTGCAGGCAGGGCAGAGTAGCACCAAATTTCGCAAAAGTGCATAGTCTGTAAGCAGAAATTATGGATAAGGGGCTGATTGGATGGCAGATTCGGCAAATATTTCGCTGTCGGCGCTGCGGGACGGACAGCGGGCGCGGGTCGCGGCGCTGCACCTCAGCGGCGGCATGCGGCGGCGCGTGCAGGATTTAGGGTTAGTGCCGGGCACGCGTGTCACCTGTGTGCGGCGTGCGCTCTCGGGCGACCCAATCGCGTACCGGATACGCGGCGCGGTGGTTGCTCTGCGTAAATGCGATGCCGCTCAAATCGAGGTGCAGCCATGAGGCGCACCGTGGCGTTGGCGGGCAACCCGAACGTCGGCAAATCGACCGTGTTCAACGCCCTGACCGGCAGCCGTCAGCACACCGGCAACTGGAGCGGCAAGACAGTCGCGTGCGCCGAGGGCAGGCTGCGCGGCGGCGGTCTGACGCTGACCGACCTGCCGGGTACTTACTCGCTGCGGGCGCACTCGGAGGAGGAGCGTGCCGCGCGGGAATTTCTGGTTTCGGGTCAGGCGTGCGCGGTGGTGCTCGTGGCGGACGCGGGCTGTCTGGAGCGCAGCCTCATCCTTGCTTTGCAGGTACTGGAGGTACAGAAAAACGCCATTCTATGCCTGAATCTCATGGATGAAGCCGCGAAAAAGGGCATTGAGATTGATGTTGCCGCGCTCGAGCGGGAGCTTGGCATACCGGTGATACCGTGCGCCGCACGGCAGGGAAAGGGTCTGCACGAGCTTGAAGCTGCGATACGCAAAGCCGCGGCAGGCGAAAATGAAACGCACCCGACCGCCATCCGCTATCCGGCGATGGACGAGGATTTGACGGAGGAACAGAGGGACGATATTACAACCGCAGCGGCGGCACTCCGCGCGGAGGAGATCGCGCTGACGTGCGTCAGACAGCCGGAATGCGCCTGCGCGCGGGATGACCGAGCGGACGATGTGATCCTCAGCCGGAGGTTTGGCGTGCCGCTCATGCTACTGCTGCTCGCAGGCGTGTTTTACATCACTTTATTCGGCGCAAACGTGCCGAGCGAGTGGCTGAGCACGCATCTTCTGGCACTCGGCACGCCGTTTGCGGGTGTGCTTGCGAAGCTGGGACTGCCGCCGTTTTTCGTCTCGATGCTGACCGACGGGTTATGGCGCGTACTGGCAACCGTGGTCTCGGTCATGCTGCCGCCGATGGCGATTTTCTTCCCGCTGTTCACGCTGCTCGAGGACGCAGGCTACCTGCCGCGCGTGGCGTTTCAGCTTGACCACGCCTTCCAGTGCGCGAGAGCGAGCGGCAAGCAGAGCCTGACCATGTGCATGGGCTTCGGGTGCAACGCCTGCGGCGTGACAGGCTGCCGCATCATCGACTCGCCGCGGGAGCGGCTGATTGCCATCCTCACCAACAGCTTTGCGCCGTGCAACGGACGGTTTCCGCTGCTCATTTTCCTGTGCTCGGTGTTCTTCGCGGGCAGCGCGGCAGGCGGCGCACTGTTGCTGACCGGCGTCATCGCGGCAAGCGTGGGATTGACGCTGCTCGTGTCGCGCATTCTCTCGGCAACGGTTTTGCGCGGAGAGGCGGTGTCGTTTGCACTTGAGCTGCCGCCGTACCGCATGCCGCAGATCGGGCGCGTTATCGTGCGCAGCGTGCGCGACCGGACGCTGTTCGTCCTTGCGAGAGCCGCCGCCGTGGCGGCTCCGGCGGGCGTGCTCATCTGGCTGCTCGCCAATGTGCAGATCGGGAATACAGCTATCCTGTCGCACATCACAGCATTTTTAGACCCGGCAGCGCGGGTGTTCGGGATAGACGGCGTGATTCTGCTTGCGTTCATCCTCGGCTTTCCGGCGAACGAGCTGGTCATGCCGCTCATCGTGATGGGCTACCTCTCGTCCGGCACGATCGTCTCCGGCGTGGACTTTGCCTCCTTCCGCGCGCTGCTGCTGCAGAACGGCTGGACGGTGCAGACCGCGCTCTGCACACTGGTGCTCACCGTGGCGCACGCGCCGTGCTCGACAACCTGCCTTACCATCCTGCGGGAGACGCGCAGCGCAAAGTGGACACTGGCGGCGGTGCTGATTCCTGCGGGAGTCGGGCTTGCCTTTTGCATATTGATACACTGCATGCTTGCTTCGGCAGGCTGAAAAGCAGGAAAAAAGTGCGTTTTTTTTTTTTTTTTTAGGGTAAAACGTGTGAAATGTTAAAAAATCTGCATTTTCAAAACAAAATAGCTTGCATAAACCTGTAAAGAATGTTATCATACTAATGGATTATTTTAGCGTTATCCCTGCCGGTTTTCTGCCCGGCAGACCTCGGCTTTTATGCATGCAGATGCATGCAGGAACACGATTTGTTTTATGCGGCCTGTGATCAATCAATCACGGTATCTATTGCTTGACCGGCAGGAGGTTTTAGCACGAATGAAAGAGAAAAGCACGATTCTGATCGTAGATGATTCCGAGCTGAATCGCACGATCTTAGCCGATATTCTTGGTGATGAATACAATTTTATCGAGGCGGAAAACGGCGCACGCGCGATCGAGCTGCTGCGGACGCACACCGATATCGACCTTATCCTGCTGGATATGGTCATGCCGGAGATGAACGGCTTTGACGTGCTGACCGCGATGAACAACAACCGCCAGATCGAGGATATCCCGGTGGTGATGATCTCGGCGGAGAACGGCATCGAGCACATCGAGCGCGCGTATGACCTCGGCGTTACCGACTATATCAGCCGCCCGTTCGACCGCATGGTCGTGCGCCGCCGCGTGGTCAACGCGCTGATATTGGCCGCCAAGCAGAAGCGGCTGATGCGGCTTGCCGCCGAGCAGATTTACGAAAAAGAAAAGATCAGCGACCTGATGATCAATATCTTCAGCCATATTGTCGAGTTCCGCAACGGCGAGAGCGGCCCGCATGTGCTGCACATCCGCACCATCACCGAGGTGCTGCTGAGCCGTCTGGTGCAGAAGACCGACCGCTATTCGCTGACGCAGGAGGATATTCAGCTGATCTCGAGTGCGTCCGCGCTGCACGATATCGGCAAGGTCAGTATTCCGGATGAGATCATCAACAAGCCCGGCAAGCTGACAAAGGAAGAGTTTGAGATCATGAAGTCGCACACGACGGTCGGCGCGGATATCCTGCACGACCTGCCGTTCTCCAATGAGGAGCCGCTGCTCAAGACCGCGTATGAGATCGCGCGCTGGCATCACGAGCGCTACGACGGCCGCGGCTATCCGGACGGCCTGACCGGCGAGGAGATCCCGATTGCGGCGCAGGTCGTTTCGGTTGCCGATGTGTACGACGCGCTGACAAGCGTGCGCTGCTACAAGTCCGCGTATGACCACGAGACCGCCCTGCGGATGATCGTAAACGGCGAGTGCGGCACGTTCAATCCGCTGCTGCTCGAGTGCCTGCTCGATGCGTCGCTGCAGATCAGGGAGCGTCTGCGCGAGGCGAACGAGGGGTATATGCACAGCACGGCGCACACGCAGCAGCTTTCGGCCGAAATGATGCTCAAGCGGGCGACGCCGCAGGTCGGGCGCTCGATTCAGGCGCTCGAGACCGAGCGTATCAAGACCGACTTCTTTGCCAAGCAGTCCTGCGGCATTCAGTTCGACTATGATGCGGCAACGCGCACCATCTCTGTGACGGACCACACGGATACGCTGCCGTTTGGCAGCCGTCTGTATGATGCGGCGGATACGGAAAAATTCACGATCTTCAGCAAGGATGACCTTCACCGCCTGGAAAACGCGCTGTATGTTACCACGCGGGATGCTCCGGATGTCAGCATGCCGATCACCCTGCGGTTTCCGGAGAACGGCTGGGAACACGAGTACATGCTCGCGGCCCGTGCGCTCTGGTCGAGTGACGCCAAGCCGCGGTATCTCGGCGCTGTCGGTCAGTTCCGCGAGATGCAGACCGATATCATGCTGCCGGAAATGGCGCTGCCGGATTCCGGCGCTGTCACCGGCAGGCAGCTTGCGGCTTCAATGGAGGGCATGAGCCGTATTTTTGATGTGGTGCGGCTGGTTGATCCGAAAAGGGGCGAAATCCTGCAGCTGAATGCGGACGGCACATTCTCGGACCGCGTCCTACCGTGCTCTCCGGTGTGGAATCACGGAAAAAGATGCAGCAGATGCATTTCCTGCTGCTGCATGGAGGACAAGACGCACATGAGCAAGCTGGAGCTTACCGACGAGTGCGCGTATCAGCTGATTTCGCGCTATCTGGTCGTGGACGGACGCGAGTGCGTGCTCGAGCTGGGCAGCCGGCTCAGCGACAGCGTTTGGGTGACGAGCGGCGGACGGCAGTTCCGGCTGGATGCCTCGCACGGAGAGGATTTTTATCTGGATCCGGTGACGGGCGCGTACGGGCGCCGCTACCTCGAGGACCAGCAGCCCGAGCTGGAAAAGGCGGAGGCGCTGGCGGTGATCGACATTGACCACTTTAAGAAGATCAACGACGAATACGGCCACCTTGCGGGCGACGCGGTGCTGCGGCACGTTGCGAATGTCATTCTCGCGCGCGTCAACACAGCGGACACACTCGTCCGCTACGGCGGCGATGAATTTGTGCTGCTGCTGTCGCATATCCCGGCGGAGAAATTCCGTTCGACACTCGAGCACATTCGGGGAGCCGTGTACACGACCGAAATACCGCAGTACAAGAATATCCACCCGACCGTCAGCATCGGCGGTGTGTATCAGGCGCATCCGCTGGTCGAGGCCATCCGCCGGGCGGACAAGCTGATGTACTGGGCAAAGCAAAAGCGCAACGACGTACAGACCTGAGGAGGAGTACATACATGAATCTGGAAGAGTTTTACGCACAGATCGGCGGCGATTATGCGGACACGCTGCAGCGCCTGTGCAATGAGAACATGGTGAAAAAGTTCGTGAAGATGTATCAGGACGACCCGTCCTGCGCCGACCTGCACAACGCGGCCCTGCAGCAGGACTGGGAGGCTGCCTTCCGCGGTGCGCATACCCTCAAGGGCGTAGCGCAGAACCTTGGCTTTGAGCGGCTGTATCAGGTCAGCGCTGTGCTGACCGAGGCCATGAGAGGCAATAAGCCGCTCGAGGACAGGAGCCTGCTCGACGCCGTGGAGCAGCAGGATGCCGCAATCCGCAGAGCGATTTCGGAGCTGGAGTAAAAGCAAAGGACGAACCGTTTGGTTCGTCCTTTTGAGACTGTCGAAAAACTTCGTTTTCCGAACAGTCTCTCGCTCGAAACCACGCTTTCGAGCGAAACCGAAGAAAAACCGCGCCCTACGGGCACATTTTTTCTTCCCTTGTATAAATTCCGAGATACATGCTCCCGGAATT
>ERZ832973.522-NODE-522-length-45094-cov-41.286862_pt1 | contig 45094 bp, 34 predicted proteins | sample MGYA00519950_ERZ832973 | MGnify/ENA primary metagenome ERZ832973 (study PRJEB31850, sample SAMEA3708734) | human gut metagenome | biome: human gut; feature: human-associated habitat; material: faeces | place: China | collected 2014 ... | reverse complement strand
CTGTTCTCAATGAATCTTTCAAGGTTATTTCACTGTTCAGTTATCAAAGTTCTTTATTCGTTGCCGTTCAGCAACTTTTATATCTTATCAGATATTCAAGTGCTTGTCAACAACTTTTTTAACTTTATTTAAAAGTTATTTGTTTTTATCGTGTCACTCACGCGACAGCTTGTATATACTATCACAAGCCCATGCGCTTGTCAACAACTTTTTTCAATTTTATTTTTCACCCTCATTTTAAGGCAAAAAAATAACGGAGAAAGAGGGATTTGAACCCTCGCGCCGCGCAAACGACCTACACCCTTAGCAGGGGCGCCTCTTCAGCCTCTTGAGTATTTCTCCATATTTTTTTATAAAATTGATGCGCCGTAACGCTTTATCTACTATACAAAACTTTGTTCTGTTTGTCAATAGCTTTTTACAACTTTTTCATCACTTGCAAAACCAGTTATTTTTAAAGGCCCTGCATTTATAGAAATTCATAGAAAGAAACAGAGCCATGTGTTATTTAACACCTGGCTCCTATCATCTTTCTGTAATAAACTTACACTGACCAAAATCACTCCTCAGATCCCACTGAAAGGTCGCAAATCGGCTGCGTTCATGAGCAAGTAGCAAAAGCGGATTGCGAATGTCTGCTTTCCCTATGCCTGAGACAAGCGCTCTTTTAAAAAAGTATTTCTCTTTGTAACTGTTACATTTCTGACCGCATAAGACAATGCCTTTCTGGTTCCTACGATAACCAGAACCTTTTTTGCACGGGTAATTCCTGTATAAATCAGATTGCGCTGCAGCATTACATAGTGATTCATCAGAACAGGCATGACCACGATCGGATATTCGGAACCCTGCGCTTTATGTATCGTTGTCGCATAGGCATGCACCAGTTCATCCAGCTCCGATGCTTCATATTCTATGATATGCTGGTCAAAGTTTACTTTCAGCGTCCGTTCCTGCAGATCTACAGACTCTACTGTTCCAATATCTCCGTTAAAAATTTCTTTCTCATAATTATTTCGAATCTGCATGACTTTATCCCCGGTGCGAAACAGATATCCTCCCCGACGCAAACCGTCGCCCTGTGGATTCAAAGCTTCCTGAAGTGCAAGATTCAAATTCGCTGCTCCCACAATTCCTTTCTGCATCGGTGTCAGCACCTGAATATGATTCCAGGGCGTTTTGTAATAACGCGGAAGGTTGTTTTTTACCAGCCGGACAATTTCCTGCACCGCTTCCTCCGGATCTTCTTTTTCTATATAGAAGAAATCCGTATTTTTGCCATTGGAAATATCCGGAAATTTGCCTTCATTGATGGCATGCGCATTCATGATGATCCTGCTGCTCTGTGCCTGTCTAAAAATCCGGGTCAGACGAACCACAGGAAATACACCGGAATCAATAATGTCACGCAATACATTTCCCGCCCCCACAGATGGGAGCTGGTCGATATCTCCCACCAGTATCAGACGCATCCTCTCCGGAATTGCTTTGAGCAGCGCATTCATCAGTATCATATCGATCATAGAACATTCATCAATAATCAGCACATCTCCATCCAGGGGATTGTCCTCATTTTTCTGATATCCTTCCGGCGGTTTGCACTCCAACAGACGGTGGATTGTCTTTGCCTCTAATCCGGTTGCTTCTGTCATACGCTTGGCGGCACGACCCGTAGGTGCTGCCAACAGGATTTTTAATCCAAACGAACGGTAAGCGGCGATAATCCCCTGCGTTGTCGTTGTTTTTCCGGTTCCAGGTCCTCCCGTCAATACCATAACTTTGGAAACAGCTGCCTTACGAATGGCATCTGCCTGAATCTCATCATATTTCATGTCTACTTTTTCCTGAATTTTACCGACATCAATGGACAGGCTTTCGTTTCCTGTCTTCTGCCGTGCATCCATCAGTGCATGCCAGAGCCGGTCTGTTGCCGGCGACTGCGCCAGACGCTTTAATTTGCCTGCCACACCTGCTTCCGCATAATAAAATGCCGGCAGATATATAGCTTTCATTTCTGCCTGATCTGTTTTATAGTCTACCGTTTCACAGATCAGGTCTTTGTCCGCGATCATCTGATCCAAAGTCATTACGATACTGGATTCTTCCGCTTCCAGTAATTCTGCTGCCTTCGCGATCAACTGCTCCTGATATGCAAACACATGTCCCTCATCTGCCAGATTACTGAGTGTATACATAATACCACTGCGCAACCGGACGTAAGCCTCCTTCGCAAACCCAAGCTTCTGTGCAATTCCATCTGCTGTCTTAAATCCAATGCCCCAGATATCATCTGCCATCTGGAACGGATTTTCTTTCATTTTATCCAGACTTTCATTTCCGTACTGACGGTAAATTTTTGCTGCAAACGAGGTACTGACGCCATGATCCTGCAGAAAAAGCATAACATTCTTGATCTCTTTCTGCCGTTCCCAGCTGTCCCGGATCATTTTTATCCGCTTTTTCCCAATACCGTCTACTTCCTGCAGCCGGGAAATATCCGTCTCAATGACTTCCAGCGTTTCTATGCCAAACTGTGCTACGATCTTTTTCGCATATTTCGGACCAACGCCTTTGATCAGACCGGAACCAAGATATTTTTCAATACCAAATACCGTTGCCGGAAGCGTTTCTTCCCAGCTCTCTGCCGCAAACTGTCTGCCGTAACGACTGTCCACTTTCCAATTTCCATAAATCAAAAGTACAGATCCAACATTCACATCCAGCAGACTTCCGATGACTGTCACAAGTTCTTTGTAACTTTTTACGGCACATTTAAGGACTGTATAGCCATTTTCCGGATTCTGATAAGTAATGCGTTCCACCACACCCCGTATTTTTACTGTAAAATGCTGAGGTCGCTGCTGAACCTCTACGTCTTCCGATGCCTTTTTTCTGGCTTCCTCCACACGCTTCTGATGCGCCTCACGCATCTCCGCCACCATGCACTCATACACTTTTTGGTTCATGTAACAGTCATTCAGTGCTCGATGCGCACCTTCCGATGAAATACCATAATGCTCCGCCAGATCCACCAAACGATGATGCTCCATCTTCGGCAAATGCTTTCGCGCCACCTGCAGCGTATCCACATAATTGTTCTGCGGAATTTCGCCAAAATACTGCTCGGCGTCACGCCAGATGAACTTCATGTCAAACCGTGCAATGTTATGTCCTACTAAAACAAGACCTTCCGCAAAATCCAGAAACTCTGCCAGAACATGCGAAAACGCCGGTGCCTCCGCAACCATCGCATTTGTGATTCCATTCACTTTCGTCGCTCCAAATGGAATCTTGCGGCCCGGGTTCACCAGCGTATTAAATTCATCCACTACTTCGCCACCTTTAACCTTCAGCGCCGAAATCTCAATCACTTCATCATAGTTCGGCGAGATTCCAGTCGTCTCAAGGTCAAAGATGACATAGTTTGGTGTGTATTTATTGATCAGAGTTCCTTTCTGTGTGGACATGAGTATCACTACTTTCTATTCATTCTTTTTCGTATCTTATCATATCCCATTTTAAAGTACAATCATCAATAGTTTATCTCAGTCTGAAGTAACAAAATTTACTCATATCTCAGTGCATCAATTACTTCCATCTTTGCTGCTTTTTTCGCCGGATAAGATCCGAAGAACACACCGATCAGCATTGAGAAGCATACGGAAAGGATAATTGCTAATACAGACGGATGTACATTCATGATAATATAACCTGCATAATCGCTGTAGTAGCTGTTGATGACAAGCATCGCCACTTTTCCGAGGATAAATCCAAACAGGATTCCAATCAAAATTCCAATGATTCCACCAACGAGGCAAAGTACCACAGATTCAATCAGGAATTGCTGCTTGATGGCCTTATTTTTAGCACCCAGCGCTTTTCGGATACCGATTTCCTTTGTTCTTTCAGTGATAGACACCAGCATGATATTCATGACACCAACGCCACCAACGATCAGGGAAATTGCTGCAATAAAGGAAATTGCCACAGTTACTACATTAATGACTGTATTAATAATGCCCATATCCGAAGACATATTGTATGTTGTGACCTGCCATTTTTCATTTTTCGCATATTTGTCTGCAAAAAAGCTCTGAATATCTGTTTCTGCCTGATTTTGATCCGCACCTGTTTTTAAAAGGACACTTATATACGTATATCCATTGGTCGCTTCACTATGGTTTAATTTATTTGCAGTTGTGGCGGGAATATACATGGTAGTGCTGCGGTCTTTTTCCGGAACCGTCGTATCTTGTTTACCAAAAATAGCAGCATTATATTCATACACACCTACTACTGTAAATTCATAAGAATAACCATCACTTCCACTGTAAATAATCTGCTGTCCGACAGGATCTTCACTGCCGAAGTAATAGGATGCCATCGTATCAGATACAACACATACACGTTTTTCCTTTTTCATATCCTGCTTTGTCAGATTACGTCCACGAAGAATATTAATTTTCATGTGCTCCAGTTCTTCTTTTGTCGTTCCTGTTGCGTCCACATTCGCATATTTATCACTGTTTTTGTAAATCTGACCGCTGCCAAGATAAGCTGAAATACCAAAACCTGCGATTTCGTCCGGGTATGTTTCCTGTAATTCATCCAGCATATCCTGCGTAATATAATCATCCGCTGTCATCTCCGGATATTCCCAGTTCGACCAGTCTGCATCATCTTCCGGATAAATAGCATCCACACTGGCGCTGATACTGTTTCCACCAAGGGAGTTTAATGTAGCATTCAACGTTGATTTAATGGATGTTCCAATGGTCGTGATCGTGATAACCGCAGAAATACCGATGATAATTCCAAGCATAGTCAAGAGGGAACGCATTTTATTGGAAAGAAGGTTCTGAAAGGCTTCTTTGATATTCTCTATCAGCATATCCTTCCCTCCTCTCCGATTTCTGGCTTATTGCATCCATCATTCATCTTATGATGACCTGACAAATCATAGCCTTTTTCTGTTTTTTTGCTGTCAGATACAATCATACCATCATTTAATGTGACGATTCGCTCGGTCTCTGCTGCCAATTCCTTTGAATGAGTGATCAGTACGACAGTTTTTCCCTGTTCTTCATGAAGCTTGTGAAAAATATCCATGATCATATGACCGGTCTGGGAATCCAGTGCACCGGTCGGCTCATCTGCAAGGATAATGGAAGGATCATTAATCATCGCCCGGGCAATCGCAATTCTCTGCTTCTGTCCGCCGGACAACTCATTTGGACGGTGTGTGGCACGGTCTGCCATTCCCACCAGTTCCAACATCTGCATACCGATTTCTTTTGCATTTTTCGGACGGTGTTCACTGTACATCAAAGGCAAAGTTACATTTTTTAAGGCATTTGCTCTCGGAATCAGATTAAAGTTCTGAAACACAAAGCCTATTTTTTCATTCCGCATAACACTTCGCACGGTGTCATCCATGCTGTTGACATCCTCGCCTTCCAGAAAATAATTACCGGAAGTCTGGCGATCCAGAATACCCATAATATTCATCAGCGTACTTTTTCCGGAACCGGATTCTCCTACAATAGAAACAAATTCGCCCCGTTTGACATCAAGGTTAATTCCATGTAAAATCTCCAATTCATTCGGCTGACCAATGTAATATGTCTTAACGATCTGTTCCATGCGGATCATAATTTCATTTGACATGTATAAAAACCTCCATGATTAATCCGCAGTTACTTCAGAACTTACACTTGTAGAACCGCCATCTTCCGTTTCACTTACATCACTTCCTCTTTCTCCCTGGAAAGTATCTCCTTCGGATATAGCGTAATCCATGATAATGTAATCTCCTGCTTTCAGATCGCCACCGGTCACTTCTGTATAATAATTAATCTCATCACCAACTGTGATAGTTTTCTTTACAGCTGTATAAGTACCATCTTTATTTTCTTCTGCACAGAGTACGTAATTTTTGCCATCCTCATCCTGCTGCACCAGATCATACGGTACGGACAGCACATTTTCACGATCTGTCAGAACAATTTTTGCCTTTGCACTCATACCACTGATCAGATCACACGGTTCTAATTTAATCTGTACCGAGAATCCACCTGTATTGGCTGCTCCGGAAGTCTCCTGTCCGGTTTGTTCCGTCGTCGGCTGGGAAGCATTATATACTTTTACTACTTTAATAATCTCGCCATTGATTTCCTGATCATCCAACGCATCAGAAGTAATGATTGCTTTCATACCTTCCTGCAATTTCAGAATATCTTTTTCTGTTACACTGGCGTTGACAATCATATCGGTATTGTTTTCTACTGTTACTAACGTAGCATTTGCTGTATTTACATCACCGACAGAAACATTGACTGCAGTAACAATACCTTCACTTTTACTTGTGATCGTACAGTCTTCGAGCTGTTTTTTCAGCTGATCCAACTGTGTCTGCGTATCGCTGTCATCAGTCTGATTGTATTTTGCAGACTCAATGCTGCTCTGGGCAGAGTAAATCGCATCATCAGTGGAGGATTTTACGCTCGCATAATTGTTTTTTGCTTCTTTGCGTGCACTGTCTGCAGATGTAAGATCACTTTTTGCACCGGAAAGCTGATCCTGAAGGTCGGAAAGTTTTTCCTGAAGTGCTGCTTTTGTATCTTCATCGGATGTCGCATTTACCTGATCTGATATAGATTTAATCTGGCTATTTAATGAATTTACGGTATTTTGTGCTGCTATATATGCAGCTTCCGCACTGTTGATACTGTCATTTGCCTGTGTCAATTGATTTTTCTGATCTTCTTTGGCACGCTCAAGGGCTCGCTGATTCTGACTGCTTTCGTTCTGCTTTAACGCTGCTGCATTGGATAAGGATTTTTCCAGCGTATTGATCTGTTTCTGAATGGAATCTTTATCCAGAGTGGCAATCACATCACCGACTTTTACCACATCGCCTACCTGTACATTGACCGATGTGATCTCAGTCGCAGCTGTAGAAGAATAATTGATCTTCGTCTCACCACTTACCGTTCCTGTCAGAGATATAAAATCGGACAGGTCTCTTTTATCTACTTTTTCCAACTGTACAATGTTGGTCGCCTCTGCTACACTGTTTAACTTTCGTTTGGCTACGCCAACCAGCACAATGATTGCTGCTACAATGATAGCCAGCACGATCACCAGTTTTTTGTGTTTGAATTTCTTTTTCACCTTCAATCCTCCTGTGTTTTATTTTTAGTGACAGATCAAATACTGTATGAATAACTTTTATTCTGTCTGAATTATAGCTATTTTATAAAACAAAACAGTAAAAAAAATATATGAATTTCTTAATTTTTTATGAGTAACATTATTTTCTTATCACCCCACAAAAAGAATCACACATACTCTGATGTTTCCTACCACTATTAGGTACTTATCAAAGCTATGTGTGATTCCTTTATTTCATCATCTTCTAAACAAAAAAATTATGATCAATCTTCTACCGCAAATTCTTTGATTGCAGTTTCATACAGATTGTTTCCTTCAGAGTCTACGACTACGATAACCGGAAAATCTTCTACTTCAATCTTACGGATTGCCTCTGCACCGAGGTCCTCATAGCAGACAATCTCAGATTTTTTGATGCATTTTGAAAGCAATGCGCCTGCTCCGCCGATAGCTGCAAAGTAAACTGCTTTGTTTCGGATGACTGCATCAATGACTTCTTTGGTACGTTTTCCTTTTCCGATCATGGCTTTTTCACCAAGATCCAGCAGACGCGGAGCGTATTTGTCCATACGGCTCGCGGTAGTCGGACCGGCAGAACCGATTTGTCGTCCTTCTCTGGCAGGAGACGGCCCCATATAATAAATCGTGCAGTCTTTGATGTCGATTGGAAGTTCTTTTCCTTCATCCAGTACTTCCATCATGCGTTTGTGAGCAGCATCTCTGGCCACGTAAAGTATACCTGTGATATAAACATAATCGCCTGCTTTTAAGTCAGCGGTAATTTCTTCTGTAATTGGTGTATGTATATGTTTATCCATGATAATTTCCTCCTGTCCTACAGTTCTCTTACCGCATGTCTGTTGACATGACAGCAGATATTGATTGCCACAGGAAGTCCTGCGATATGTGTCGGATAAGTATTGATATTTACTGCCAGCGCTGTAGTTGTACCACCGAGTCCACCCGGTCCGATGCCAAGATGATTAATCTTGGTAAGCATTTCTTCTTCCATTTCTTTTACATATGGAATATCGGAATGTTCATTCACCGGTCTGGTCAGAGCCTGCTTTGCAAGCAGCGCACATTTTTCAAAAGTTCCACCGATACCAACGCCCACAACCATTGGCGGACAGGCATTCGGTCCTGCATCTCTGACTGCTGTCAGAATTGCATTTTTCACACCTTCGATACCGTCTGCCGGTTTCAGCATAAAAATACGGCTCATATTTTCACTGCCAAATCCTTTTGGTGCAACGGTGATTTTCACTTTATCACCCGGAACAATTTTTGTATGCAGAATTGCCGGTGTGTTGTCCTTTGTATTTTCACGGATCAGCGGATCTTTTACCACGGATTTTCTCAGATAGCCGTCCACATAACCGCGGCGGACACCTTCGTTGATCGCTTCTTCAAAATCGCCGCCTACAAAATGTACGTCCTGTCCGATTTCCATAAAAATAACTGCCATTCCGGTATCCTGACAGATTGGAATCATTTCTTTGTCTGCAATTTCCAGATTCTCCTGAAGCTGGTTCAAGATTTTTCTGCCAAGTTCAGATTTTTCTGTCTGAACAGCCTCTTTCATACATACATCCATATCCGGTGACAGGTAGTGATTTGCCTGTATACACATCTCACTGATATTGTCAGTTAATTCTTTTACATTAATTTCTCTGATCATTTTTTACTCCTCATAAATCAAAAGAAAACCATTGACACTTCTTATGCTTTCTTTGTGCTATTTATTATCATAGCTCAAACAAAAAGAAATGTGAATGGTTTTCTCTTTATATTATTTAGAAAGTAGACTTATAATTATGCTTCCCTCTCCAGCGGCATACTCATACAGCGTGGGCCACCACGACCTCTGGACAGCTCTGAACTTGCCATTTCCAGTACCTCGATACCATGCTGACGCAAAATATCATTTGTCACATAATTCCGGTCATATACGACAACTTTTCCAGGCTCAATGCAAAGAGTATTAGAACCATCGTTCCACTGTTCACGCTCGGAAGCAATTCTGTCTTTGCCACCACATTTGATCAGCGTCACTTTATCCAGTTCCAGATATTTTGCAAGGATATCAGAAAGCATCGCATCGGACTCTGTCACTTTTAACTGCCCCTTCTGATCTCCCGGTTTAATTTCAAAAATACGAAGTGTCTGCATGATGCCCGGATGAATCGTGAATTTGTCATGATCTACCTGCGTACATACCGTATCCAGATGCATGAAAGCACGGACAGACGGAATATCCAGTGCTATAATCGTTTCAATTTCTGATGTCTCATCTGCAAATATATTCTGTGCCAGAAGTTCAATCGCTTCCGGCGTTGTACGCTGGGAAATTCCGATAGCAATGACTTTATTGCTCAGATTCAAAATATCTCCGCCTTCAATGGCAAAATCCATCGTTCTGTCATAGTAAAACGGTACTTTTCCGGCAAAATCCGGATGATATTTTAAAATATATTTTCCGTAAAGTGTCTCTCTTCTTCTGGTCCGGGAATACATGTGGTTCAGACTGACACCGTTTCCGATACATGCAAATGGATCTCTCGTAAAATACAGATTCGGAATCGGATCCAGCAAAAACTGACTCTCTTTTTTCACCAGACTTACCAGCGGACAACTCATTTTTACATTTAACTCAGAAGCCCGGATTCCTGACATCGTTTTTAACACAAGTTCCTTTTCGTCTGCAATATTCATTAGATATTCATATAACTGCTCTCTCACTTTTGTTGCAGAAGCACCACCCTCTGCAATAAACTCCCGAACAAACTGCTCCTTTTTTTCAGGATTTTTCAGCACCTCTGCAGTCAGATCCTCCAGGTATACGACTTCTACCCCCTGTCTCTGCATAATCTCCGCAAACATATCATGCTCGATTTTTGCAGTTTTCAAATAAGGAATATCATCAAATAAAAGCCGTTCCAGATCTTCCGGAACCAGATGCTCCAGTTCCTGCCCCGGTCTGTGAAGCATTACTTTTTTCAATTTTCCAATTTCGCTTTTTACATGGATTGCCATTTTACGGCGTCCTCCTTATCCCCTTCATTTATAACATCCATTTCATTTTAGCCTAAAATATAATTTTTTTCACTCTTTTTTATAAAATATTTCACATGCATACAGACTGACAGCACCAAGGTACACAGTTCCGAGGAAGGAATCGCAACCCACGCCCCGTTCAGTCCCCATATTCGCGGCAACACGAGTAAAAATATAACGGTAAAAAGCAATGTTCTGCAAAAAGAAATCAGTGCAGATACTTTTCCGTTGGACAGCGCAGTAAAAAATCCAGAAGACGCAATGTTAACTCCACTGAACAGGAAATTTATTGCAAAAATCTGAAATCCTACAGAAGCCAGTTCCCATGTTCCCGGATCTTTTGTAAATATCGAAACGATTGGTTTTGCCAGAAGTGCAGCGACCACAGTGATCACAACAGATGATAGCACTACAAAAATAAAAGTTGTCTTATATATCCGTTTCAGCTGAGCTTTATTTTGTGCACCATACTGAAAACCGACAATCGGAGCAATTCCAACAGCGAATCCGAGATGAAAGGAATTAAATAAAAATTCTCCATACAAAATGATCGTGATGGCAGCCACACCATTTGCACCGGCCAGCCGCATCATAACTGAATTAAATAAAAATGTAATAATAGCTGCTGCCAGCTGAGATACCATTTCGGAAGAGCCATTATAACATGCATGCAAAAAATCTCTGACATTTACCTGAAATCTTATAAAGCAAAGCCCCTTTTTATTTGCGAAAAAGAAAATCAGCCCCGCAATTGCCGGTACCGACTGCCCGATTCCGGTTGCAAGAGCGGCACCACGGATTCCCAGATGGCAGTGCACGATCAGTACATAATCCAGCACAGCATTTAAAACTCCTGCTAAAATAATCAGAATCAATCCAAGTGTCGGGCGTTCCGCCGTTACCAGATAACTTTGAAACAACGACTGCAGCATGCAGGCAGGGGTAAAAATCACAAGAATCATCAGATAATTTCTGCAATACATCAGCAATTCATCCGTAGCACCAAGCATATAACAAATCCGATTCAAAAAGCTCAGCGTAACCAGCATAATTATCCCACTGACAATTAATGTAATAACGACAAACATGGTAAGTCTTTCTTTGGCTTTTTCCTTTTTTCCTTCACCAAGATATTTACTGATGATCGCATTTCCTCCAGTCGCCATCATCGTTGCAATTGCGATCATAATATTTATAACCGGATATACGATATTGGTGGCGGACAATGCATTACTTCCCACAAACCGGGATACAAACATTCCATCAATGATCGTATACATTGACATAAATATCATCATAATGATGGAAGGCGCCGCAAATCGCAATAATTTTAAAGGAGTAAACTCCTGATTCAAAGACATACTCATAAAAACACCTGCTTTCTCAAACTTACATACTTTTTTATAATACTTCTATCCGTTATCTGCACATTTTCCCCATATGATACAACGTGACAAATGTGCTTTTTCACCTTTTATATCTTGACTTCTGACAGCATATACTATAGGGTAACCCTATAGTCAAGCAGATTTTTACAACATGTCTGCAGGAGATTTTTTACATCATTATCAAATTATAATCTACTCAAATCACATAATGCATAGGAATCACAGGATGCCTATAGATTGCAATTACAAGACAGGAGAAGTTAAAGTATATGGAACGCAAAGATTATCTGACCACCGGCGAACTGACCCAGCTCATGGGTATTACAAAGCATACACTTTTTCATTATGATGACATAGGTCTGTTTCAACCGAAATATATTAACGAAAAGGGTTATCGGTTTTATTCCATCGATCAGATTGATATTTTAAACACAATTCTGGTTTTGCGTGATCTCGACATGCCATTAAAGGAAATTCAAACATACGTTTCACAGCGAACCCCAGAACTTTTTCAGCAGATATTTCTGGAACATGAAGCACAGATTGCAAAGCAGATTAAGAAACTACAATCCATGAAAAAATGGATGCAGCAACAGAGAAACAAGATTCAGATTGCGGAACAGACCGATTTTTCAAAAATTGAAATCACGACTTATCCGGACTGTTACTATCTTTACAGAGAGGCAGAGCCAAATTCTAATCAGTCTTTTTCCAAAAATCTCAATAAGCTGATTTCATTGTTACAAAAGACCAATCCTTATCTGGATTATGATATTGCTTATTTTCAGTACGGAAAAAATGTGGAACATGGTATTTACGATGCCTATGATAATGTTGCTCTGCTCATGGGACAGAAGCCTACAATAAAAAACTGCCAGATACTTCCCGCTGGAAAATATCTGACAGCCTATCATGTCGGTCATTGGAATACAATCGGTGAGACTTATGAACGAATGCTGAATTATAAAAAACAGCATCAGCTTAAGACCAGTGATCTTTACATTGAATACGACGTGGTAAATAATTTTATCACAAAAAATGAAAATGAATTTGTGGCGAAAGTTGAAGTAGAAATTATTGAGTAATATATATGCAAATTCTAAAAAGGTAAATTGACCGCATTAACTTAAAGTTGCTTTTAATCCCAACTCAGTTTCTGCCAGTTCCAGTAAAAGAGGATGCTCATCTCCCGGTTGATTTGGATAATGCAGCAGGTATTTTAACGCACCTTCTTTTGTGTGGAAAAACATCCCATGCCCACCATCTGGACCAAAAACAATCTGCTCCAAATGTCTCCACGGTCCTTCTATTTTTCCGGAATCAGAAACAGCCTGACCAACGGTATAACCTTTTTCGCCCCAACTGGACCAGAGAATCAGTAATTTACCATTCTGTTGACGATACACTGCCGGACCATCTGTAAAATATACATCACCATCCATTCCAAATTCTGCTTTTGCAAAAGGTATTGGAACAGCCCAACCAGCATCTTTTGCAGAAAATAAAGTGAAAATTTCACCTTTTGTACTGCTAAAATCATTTTCCAATTCAACCATACACATATCACCAGCCGGAACATCCTCAAAAGAATGGGAAAATATCAAATAGATTTTTTCCTTTTCCTGATAAAGCATCCCATCAATACAATTCCAATCGTCCGGTGTCAGAGGTGTTTCTGTCATAATCTGAAATGTTCCATCCGGTGTATCTGACTGTAAAATCTGAATGCCCTTATGTTTTTCACTGCCAAATGTGGCAACCAGATAATACTTTCCATTAATTTCATAACATTCCGGAGCCCAGAAACAACGATCTGCCCAAAAATCTTCCGGTTTGTGAAAAATTTCAAATGGTCCTTCCCAGTTCTCCAGATCCTTACTTTTAAAACAGTCAAATCCTTCTGCCGCTCCCCAACAGGTCTCTGCTCTGGTTCCGTACATATAGTACCAGTCTCCACTACACAAGATGTATGGATCTCTTATATTAATATCTGTTAACTTCATTTTATTCCTCTAAATATTACTTATTTTCTGTATGCTGTTTTTCATATACAGCTCTTACTTTCTGTCTGACTTCATCCGTGATCGGATATTTCACCAATGCTAAAATAATGACAACTCCACAAATAGCCGGAACTACAAATCTTGCAACCGTGATTCCTGTAATAACTGCCTGTGGCTCCTGTCCAATGGCATTTGCAATATATCCTGTTGCTGCAAGTGTAAAACTTACGACTGCGCTGGAAATAGCAATACCTGCTTTATTTGAAAATCCTTTCAAAGCTGCCATCGTTCCATTTACAACTCTTCCAGAATCGATTAATACCAGATCTGTCATTTCTGTCATCATCATTGCACTGAACGGCATTGATGCGGTTGCAAACATAGATGCAACGCCAGAGCAGACAAATAATACTGTCATGTTTCCATGAAAAATTACGATTAAGATATCACATATAATTACTGCAACCTGAGAAATTGCAAATGCTTTTTGTGTCTTGTGGAATAATCTCATAAACAGTGGAACAATGATAACAATTCCAAGAAGTCCAACCAGTGAAACATCCAACATATACATAGAGATTAAATCCGGTCTGCATAAACAGTACATAATGTAATAAACAGAAGATGACATCATGATATTATACGCTGTGTATGCTGCCAGCCAGACAGCAATAACACTTAACAGACCTTTTACATAAAATAAACTTTTAATTTCTTCCAGCAGCGGCTTCTGCTCATTATGTTGTACACAAGTCTCTTTTGTCGTAGAAAAACACATCCAGCATGTAATTGTCATGATAACACCAGCCAGACCTACAACGATCATATATCCCTTTGCTGTATTATCTCCACCAAACAGCGAAACCAGCGACAAACCAAAAGAAGTTGCAATCGTTGTGCAAATTCCCATTACCATTGTATAAGCATTGATCATTTTGCTTCTCTCTGATGGCTCATCTGTAACTGCATTGATCAGTGCACCACTTGGAATTTCAATGGCAGTTCTGAGCATTCCGTACAAAATATAAAAGACAGCTGTCCATATGATTTTTCCATGTGTTCCAATATTTGGACTTGCAAACAATAATACTACAACAACCGTCAAAATCGCCGGAATAAACAGAAAATACGGTCTGTATTTTCCCCAACGGCTCTTTGTTCTGTCAGCAATCGTTCCCATCATCGGATCATTAATTGCATCCCATACAGAAGCAACTACAGTAATCACACCAACAGCTCCTGCCGGTACTCCAAACGTATCTGTCAGGAAGATCATCAGATACGCCCCAACTAAAGAACCCATAATCTGATATCCACTTCCGGTTGCCAATGCATAAGACAAAATCGTTGACAACTTTAATTTTTCTCTTTTCATAACAAACCTCCTGCTTGTTTTCTTTTGATGATGAGATTATAATCTATAATGTCACAAATTTTATGACATTTATTTTAAAAGAAATGACAAAAAAAACTCATTCACATATTCATTCTTATACGATTGGAATGACTCATTTAGAAAAATTCCGAAAGTAGCTGTTGCAAAAGGAGACAGTTATTATGATATCAGAGAACAATTTGCTTCCACTTAATGACACTGAGCATTTTTTAAAAAATTTTTTGAAAAAATTTCCGGTTTATCAGACCAAAATCATTAATCCCTTAGCAAATGAGCAGGATTATATATATCTGCTGCATTTGCTGGAAGCGGAATGGCACAAGCAGCTCCCGGATCAGACTTTTTTTCTCACCGGTTCATCCGGACATCTTTCTGAAGATTTTTTTATCCCGGAAAATCAAAATGTCTGTATTTTGAAAAATCTGAGATATATGCCACTGCTGATGCATTCCCATCAGTTTATTGAGATCAATTATGTTCTGAAAAGTGATCACAGCCTGCTGATTGATGCGGAGAAATCCACCCCACTTCAGGATGGGGATATTATTTTATGTCCTCCAAACCTTCAGCACACATTTCAGACACAAAATAAAAACAGCATCATTGTTGATTTCATTCTACGTGTCACAACATTTGATACTGTTTTCTTTCATTTACTGAATAACAATAATTATTTATCCACACTGTTTTCCAATGTGATTTACGGAGATTCTAACGGCTATATTATCTGGCACTGTCAGAATGACTCTGCATTAAAAGAATTGGTCTTAAAGGTCTATGAAGAATGGGAAAATAATCTAAAATACTGCGATAAAATGATTGAACTGCTTGTCATGGAATTTATTCTGATTCTTATGCGTTCCCATGAAGATGAAGCTGTTTTTTCCACTTCATATATCAATAATTCTGATGAAAATTTCCGTTCCCTGCTGAATTATATGCAAATGCATTACCAGACAGTTACGCTGTCAAAACTTGCTCTTGCTTTCAATTACAGTGAACGCCAGATTATCCGTATTTTCAAAAAAAATACCGGGAAAGGCTTTTCTGAACTTCTGACGGAAATCCGCATGAATAAAGCCATTCAATTGCTGAAAAACAAAGATATTCCCATTAATGGCATCGCATCCATGCTCGGATATTCCAGCACTCACTATTTTAACAAAGTATTTCTGGAAACATTTACATTCTCACCCGAATCTTTCCGGAAACGAATTTTTCAGACATAACTCTGCTCTACTTTGATCACACAGCGATAGTGCGGATTCCATTCGGTCACACGTTTTTGCAGATAGGATGTTATCTCACTGTCGCTGATTTTAAATCCAGCCGGTTTTACACAATCAAAAATCACGTTACTGGATTCTTTTCCCGGAACCAGACGAACCTCATGAATAGAAAGTCTTTCATCCAATTCTTTCGCTGCCTGACTGACAAACGTTCGGATTTCTGCCACTTCTTCACTTTCTTCAACAATCGGATCATAATGGATGGTCAGGATCATATGCTCCTGTTTCTGAAAATCACGCTCAATCTCATCCATAATTTCATGCGCCTCAATGACCGGTGTTTCCGCCGGAAATTCCACATGTACCGTGGCAAACAGATTACCCGGACCATAATCGTGGATCATCAGATCATGCACACCGATGACTCCAGGATACGACTGGATTTTCTCTGTAATATGATTGACAAATTCTGCTGCCGGCACTTTTCCAAGCAGCGGACTTAAGGTTTCTTTGATCAGTCCAATACCGCTGTACAGAATAAATACTGCCACACCGATACCGGCGATACCATCAATAATATTCCATCCTGTTACTTTACATAAAATGGTTGCAACTACAACCGCTGACGTGGAAATCACATCATTTCTGCTGTCTGCCGCTGTCGCGATCAATGTATCGGATTCAATTCGCGTACCGATTTTCTTGTTAAAAATACTCATCCATAATTTCACAGCAATGGAAATCAGCATTACAACAATCATCAGTACATTGCAATCCACCTCTGATGGATGAATGACTTTTAAAATACTTTCTTTTGCCAGAGACAATCCGATGGCTACGATAATGACACAGACCACAAGTCCTGCCAGATACTCATATCGCGCATGACCAAAAGGATGCTCCTCATCTGCTTTTTTTGAACCTAATTTAAATCCAATCAGACTGACAATGTTGCTTGATGCATCACTTAAATTGTTTATCGCATCTGCTGCGATCGCGATAGAACCAAATATCGTTCCAATCAGATATTTTCCAACAAACAACAATACATTGCACAAAATGCCAACGATTCCAGCCAGATTACCATAAGCCAACCGGACTTTTGCATCCTTCGTATCTTTACTATTTTTTACAAATAGCTTTATCAATAGCTCTGTCATATTTCTCACTCTCTTTCTTTACAAATAAACTACTCACTTCCAGTTAAACGCATGTATGACTTGAAATGATTCTGATCAGCGTAAGCTGACATATTTTTCAGTTATACCTGCCCTACCTTTTTTTTACATTTCTTACAAAAGATACGCAGTTCTAACTCCCTGTATACTAAGAAAAGCACCTCAGAATTTGCTCTGAGATGCCTTATATATTTTTTACGGAGACTGAATCCCTGTCATCCTATTCAAAAAGGTCATCCGTTTGGATGACCTCGTATAATGCGCCTTCAGGGATTCGAACCCTGGACAAATAGATTAAGAGTCTACTGCTCTACCAACTGAGCTAAAGGCGCATACGTCTTTAACGCAAGTGCTATTATAACGGATATAAAAATAAAATGCAAGCTTTTTCTGATAAAAAATATTCATTTTATGTGTTTTTTATGATACGATACCATCATTAACGCTAACCAAAGGAGCCGTTCTTCTTATGAAAAACCAAAAACGCACACTCATCTCCTGCGCCATGCTGGAAGACGAAGTAAACCACATTTTAGAAAAAACACACCTTACGCTTCCAGTCATATGGATTGACCGTGGCCTTCACAACAGACCGGAAAATCTGAACCAGCTGCTGCAGGAACATATTAACCAGCTGCAAAACCAGGATGAGATTCTGCTTACCTTTGGTCTGTGCGGCAACGGTACTGCAGGGCTTGTCAGTCCGAACACAATGCTGCGTCTGCCAAAATTTGACGATTGTATCAATATGCTTGCCTGCCGTCAGCCAAGGACAGAAAGAAAACAAACACAGAAAGATGCCCTCTATCTGACCCGGGGCTGGACTCTGGATCACGAAGGAATCTTACAACAATATAAAATGCTCTCTGAGACATATGATGAAGAGACCCGTAATTTTATCCTGCAGACTCTCTACAACGGCTATCATACTCTTACAGTCCTTGATACAGGATGCTATGACCTGCCCCCCGTGGAACAGTATGCAAATACGGCTGCCACATTTCTTGGCTTTGACCGGAAAACCGTTCCCGGAAATATCACAACACTGGAACATCTGATTACAGGGACACAAGATTCCAATATTCTGACGCTTGCACCCGGTGAAAAAATACATCAGATGCTTTTTGAATGCTAATCTGATAAAAATGCGATGTATCTTTTTCAGCATAAAAACAGCCTTTTTTTTACTACATTTACTTTGCTGGTAGAACTGAAAAGATTTTATCGTTTTTTTATACAAAACAATAAGCATTTTCCTTGCATTTTAGGGCAAAACGTTTACAATAGAACTGACGAGTATATCAAATTATTAATGGAGGTAAACAAAACCAATGTTCAAAAAATTAATACAGAAATTAAAAGAGAATCCTCGTACAATCGTTTTTACCGAGGGAACTGACGCACGTATTCTGGAAGCTTCTTCCCGTCTGCTTGCAGGTACATTCTTAAAACCAATCTTAGTTGGTAATGTAGAAGCAGTCAGAGCTGCTGCTGAAGAAGCAGGCTACAATATCAACGGTGCAGAAATTATCGATCCGAAAAACTATGACCGCATGGATGAGATGGTTGCACAGATGGCTGAACTTCGTAAAGGTAAAATGACAGAGGAACAGTGCCGCGAAGCATTATCTCACGGTAACTACTTCGGTACAATGCTCGTAAAAATGGGCGTTGCTGACTGCTTACTTGGTGGTGCTACTTATTCTACAGCTGACACCGTTCGTCCGGCTCTTCAGCTGATCAAAACAAAACCGGGTAACAAGATCGTATCATCCTGCTTCATCCTCGTTCGTCCGGCTGCTACAGGCGACAACGAAGTACTGGCAATGGGTGACTGTGCGATCAATATCAAACCGACAGAAGATGATCTGGTAGAGATTGCTCTTGAGACAGCTGATTGTGCTAAGATTTTCGGTATTGATCCGAAAGTTGCATTCTTAAGCTACTCAACACTCGGATCCGGTAAAGGTGAGGATGTTGACAAAATGCGTAACGCTTGTGCAAAAGCAAAAGCTGCTAATCCGGATCTGGCTATCGACGGTGAGCTTCAGTTCGATGCTGCTGTATCTCCGCGTGTTGCACAGACAAAATGCCCGGATTCAAAAGTTGCAGGACATGCTAATACATTTATCTTCCCGGACATCAACGCCGGTAACATCGGTTACAAAATTGCCCAGCGTCTTGGTGGATTCGATGCTTACGGCCCGATCCTTCTTGGTCTGAATGCACCGATCAACGATCTGTCCAGAGGATGCAACGCACTGGAAGTATACTCCATGGCTATCATCACTGCAGCATTAAGCTAATTTTAAAAAATGTTTTTAAACGATAAGTTATGATAAAGAAAAGAAGAAATTTACCTCCGCAGCTAATAAGTGCTTGCAGAGGAAAATTTCTTCTTTTCTTTTCATTTACGATTGTTAACTGAAAAAGTAAGATTGATGGCTGATGCTTTCACAAGCCAAAATTTTCAGCCACCAGAAAAGATGCTAAAAACGCTTTCTGTCCCGCTGCGCCATCTCGTACATTATCTTCTCCCGCTGAGCTTCAAAATATACGTGTAAAACGTCCCAGGAGGCGTTTGTAGCCGTCATAACCATTTTATAGTCTATTTTTACGTTGCGATTGCGAAAATCCATCAGAAGCCGATCCAGCTGCTTCTCTGTGAAGTCACACATCACGATCATGCTACCTTCCGGGTAAGTCCCTCCAAAATAGCCTTCATCATCATTCTCCCGTTCAAGTTCCTTTAACGTCATATGAAACTTCGTCTTCGGAACGGACACCGCCTGAATCTTCATCGGTGTCAGAATCTGGCGGATCTCCCGCTCATTCTCACATTGAAACAATAATACTTTTGCCATCTTAACAGTCTGCCTTTCCGGAAATGATCCATGGAGCCGGCTGCTGTTCAAAGGAATTTTTGCTGTTCAATCTGGATACGGATACCTGGATAACTTCTGTATCTTTGATGCCATATTTTTCAAACATGGCGGAAATAGATGCAGCCACACAAAAATCAAGGGTATAGATCACGATATTGATCTTTGGATTTAATTTTGTCAGATATGCGATTTCCTGCTCCATGCTGGCTGATGCCACCATAAATACCAGTGACGGAACCGGACAGTCCTTCATGGTCTCCTCGTCCACATGATCGATAACCTGAATGTTGTGCAAACCGAAATGATCGATATTCTCTTCCATAGTCGCACGGTCGTCCTTATTATACTCCACGGCAATGACAGTGCCCTCTGTGGCGATCAGTGCCGCCTCAATGGCAATACTCTCGCCGCTGATGACACAGATATCGTCCTGATGACCTACATGCATCTTATTTAAAATAACGGAACGGATCTCACTTCCTACATAATGAATGGAACCACGTTTGAAATTATGGTTGTCCATACCAATCTTGTAAGTATTGCATGCATGCTCGTTGACAATCAACATACCTGCGGAAGCATTGATGCCACGGTTGATCATATTGCTTACTTTATCATGTTTGATCTCGCCTGCCGGCTCAGATCCTTCGTTGTACCAGACTTCACAATCGCCAAGTCCCGCATTCCACATCCGGTAAAAAATATCTGCAATACCAGCTTCTGTAAATACGAGCACGGCTCTGTGTGATTCTACCGTTGGAATCAGGTTCTTATTTTTTCGGGTGATATCGAGCATCTTTACTTTTTCCAAATCAATGGCTGTATTTTTTGCAAAATACTGTAACCAGGATAAAATGCTCTCGTTGGTAAAAATCTGCTGTTCCATAATGAAATACCTCCCATACTTTCGTGCAGGAATACCGCCTGCATCCTGATATTTCCAGTTTATCATTATCAAAAACACACGTCAATAAATCCTTAGCATACATTTAGGAAACACAAATCCTATTGTTACAATTCACACGCATTATGGAAATGCAGATCCAATTGTTGCAATTTACACCCAAATTTATTTAGATAACAAAGAGCATTCATAACAATTTATATGATTATAATTTGTTAAGAGATACTTTCCATTTTCTTCATATTTACGCCACAAAATGAACACAATTTCCAAGTAATATAACAGTATCAAATAAATCAAGTGAAACAGATGTAAGACTTGATACTTATAAAAAGCTTCTGAGGGTAGTCAGTTAACCAACACTGGCACATTCAGAGGCGACAAAAAACTATTTCCTTTATATAGATAAATTTTTCATAACTCACTCTCCCCATAAGACCGGACCCAGAAAGGATCCGGTTTTTACATTCAGTAAATAATTCTTAAAATGAATAATTATACATTAAATGTATAAAAAACAGCAGCGAATCCAATGTACAGAATTCGCTGCTGTTTTTCTCATCTTTTTTATAATAAGTATTTCTTATGATACCGCCGGTGTTCCGACAAACTTCCCTCCAAATATACAACTTCCGGATATTACAGTTGTTCGTATTTCTTTACACTGCTTTTCAGCTGATCAATAATCTGATGTACTTCCTGATCTTCATTTTTGAATTTTCCGCTGAACATAAATACTTTTCGTGGACTGTTTTTTTTACATAACCAGTAATCTCTTCCTGCCAGAACAGATTTTTCTGTTGTAACTTCTACAAAATACTCCTTTGGACAATGATATCTTGCTACGATTTCAATCCCTTTTTCCATATTTTCACCTTCTGTTGATAATTATGTATTTTTTTCGTTATAAATTGTTGCTGTACTTATCAATAACAACCTGTTCCAGTATATCAGAAAAAAAATTTAAGTTAAGTATTGAAGTTTTTTTTCTTGTTGTTCTAAGAAGAAAAGAAAAAATCGGCATTGTGGATCAAAATAAATGGAGGTTATCGACAGGGAACAACGCCGTTGTTGATAATTTTCTATTCTTTTTATTTATTTGTAAACAACAATCTTCTATTCTTTTATATTACAGGCATGAAAAAGGTCGAAAAGTGTTGATTTTACTGGGTTTATGAAAATAAAGTACGGACATTTATAGGACAATTAACGGTGAGGGGTAGGAAAAGTTGCGATAATACATGGGTAAAGAAACGGACAAATGTGGGATGGCCGGAAAATCAAAGAAAAAGCCGGCTCTGGGCGAAGAAAAAGGCATATTTAGGCAAAGAAAAAGGCATATTTGGGTCCTATATCTGTCCGTTAAAAAGAAAAAAGAGCTAAATTTTCATGCATTTTAACGAAATTACGGACATTTATGGGACTATTTAATGAAACTTACGGCAGAATTGAGGAAAAATGAATTGTTTTACAATTTAGAATCCGAAAGAAACGGACAAATGTGGGAGGCTATTGTATAAAGAAACGGCTATTTATAGGAGTCTTTTTTATTAACTAACGGACAAATGTGGGATGAATTTGCAGATATTTGGTTAACTAACGGACAAATTTAGGATAGTTTCTTGAAAGAAACGGCATAAATGAGGCAAACAGACGTTTTAACGGACATTTTTGGGATGCAGTGAAAAAAGGAAATCCCCAGATATTGTGCCGTAAGTTCCAGAAAATACTTTTTTAACGGACAAATTTAGGATATGAGTGGATGAATTAACGGACATTTATAGGATGCCCCCTTTTTTAACGGACATTTATAGGCCCATTTTTGAGAACAATACGACAAATATGGTATCGAACAGATGTTTTAACGGACATTTATAGGAACCGATTGTTTTTAACGGACAAATGTGGGATAGAAAAAATAAAGAAACGGACATTTATGGGGAGCAAATCTGCTATTTAGTGGACAAATATAGGAGGACATACAAGTTATAGCGGACATTTATAGGATAAGTATCCCAAATAACGGACAAATATAGGATGATTTATATTGTTATAGCGGACATTTATGGGTGTTGATAACTTTTTAGAAAAAGTCTGACAGTTTTTTCATTGACAAATTGAGGATTTAAAGGCATAATTAAGGATATAATTTTTCATGTTTATAAAGGGACGAGAAACACCAATGACAAAGAACGAAATTGCAAAATCGGAAAAGACGATGTTTCCTGATATATTGAAGAAAAGTAATTTCCTTATTTCTTCTGTGTACCGGGCATCGCTTTTGGAAAATAAAGTGCTCGCACTGGCCTTGACAAAAGTACGGCTCAGTGATCAGGGACGTCCGGTAGCAACACTCCGGACAAAAGAAATTAAAGAAGTATTGCATGTAACAGGGAATGCAATGGGTACATATTTGAAGGATGTGGCTACTTCTCTGGCGGGACGTACTATGTTTATTGAATCTGCGGACGGCAGCTTCAAGTGTATGAGTCTGGTAGGTGTGGTAAGTTATGAATCCGGTTCCGGTACTATGGAGATTAAGTTTGAACCGGAGATCAAAGATTATATCTATGATCTGAAAGCTAATTTTACAATGTTGAATATTCCGATGATGTTATCATTTCGTTCCGGGTGGTCATACCGTCTGTACGAGCTGCTTTCTTCGCGCGCCTATCATTCAAAATATGATAAGGAAACCGGTAATGTTTTCCATATAAAATATGGAGTTTCTGAAATCAAACTTCATCTCGGTACAGTTCAGATCAAGGATGACAAAGGAAAGATCAATCGTGATATTCAGCGTGAGTTGGAGAAAAAAGAGATTGATTATGATTATATTGTAAATGAACTGGTGCATGAAAAGTTGAAATCCTTTGATAAATGGTGCGATTTCAAGCGTCGTGTACTGGATGTTGCGGTAAATGAGATCAATGAAAAGTCTGATATTTCCGTAAAATATGATCTGATGCGAAGCGGCCGTGGCGGTAAAATCTATGGTATTGACTTTGAAGTAACTAAAAAAGATATGAATGTAGAGCCGACGGTCGAGGAAGAAGTTCCGACACCGGATGATGTGGAACTGGATGATCTGATTGATAAAGTCATGGATATCATTGATGAAAAAATCAAGATTTCCCAGGCAAAAGCGTTGCTGAAAGTTGCCAATTATGATATAAACAAGATTGAATATGCATATGAGCTGGCCTGCAAGCAGGAAAATATCCGTAATCTGATCGGATGGATGACTTCTGCGATTCAAAACGGGTATGAAGATAACCCAATCCATAAGGTAAAAGGTCAGGCACCGGAGGAAACGGTGGAATTTGATGAATATATGGAGCAGATGAGACTGGAACATTTTGCGAACATGGAAAAAGAAAGCGAATAGTCGATAAAAAGATAAGTATATGAGATTTAGAAACCGGTAGGTTGTCAATTGGACAATTTGCCGGTTTTTTGCCGACCGGAACAAAGTGTAGATGTGCAGTGACTCTGAGATGAATATGTCAGCTTACGCTGAGCAGAGCCACGCACCAAGTCTCACATCGTTTGACTTAAAAAACAGCCAGTAAATGTCTGCAAGTAGTCCCATAAATGTCCGTTTCTTCTTAAAAAAAGAATAAAAAATGATACAATAAGAATCAGTAAATGTCTGCAAGTAATCCTATAAATGTCCGTTTCTTCTTAAAAACAGAATGAAAGATGATGCAATAAGAATCAGTAAATGTCTGCAAGTAATCCCAAAAATGTCCGTTTCTTTAAAAAGAGGAATCCTTTTTTATTTCTTTTATAAAGTAAGATATAGAAAAAAAAGACTGAGTTACCATCAGAATTAATCAATAAATGTCAGTAACTCAGCCTATAAATGTCTGTTAAATAGTATTCGTTTCAGAATCACGCACCAAGTATCACTATATTATTGCAGCAACTCCAGAAGTTCTTCCCGGGAGAAGAATGGAGTTCCAATATTATCGCCGCCCAGAATTTGTTCTGCAAGTTCCGCTTTCTGTTCCTGAAGTTTCACAATGTTTTCTTCAATGCTGTTTTGTGCTATGAGTTTGTAGACCAGCACACGATTGGTCTGTCCAATGCGGTGCACACGGTCTGTTGCCTGATTTTGCACGGCGGTGTTCCACCAGGGATCGAAGTGGATGACGATATCTGCTGCGGTCAGATTTAATCCGGTGCCACCGGCTTTCAGGGAAATGAGGAACACGGGTGTTTCATCTTGATTGAATTCTGTTACCAGACGGATCCGCTCCTGCTTTGTGGTGGCTCCGGTCAGCATGAAATAAGGAATGTGTTCCTTTTGCAGTCTTTCAGCAATGCGGTCCAGCATAGTGGTAAACTGGGAAAATACCAGCATTTTATGACCGGATTCCATAGCATTGCGGATCAGATCCAGACACAGATCAAGTTTTGCAGAGCCGGACGTATATTTTTCATATAAAAGCGCAGGGTCACAGCAGAGCTGCCGCAGTTTGGTAAGTTCGGACAGAATCTGGATCCTGGAGCGGTCAAACTCTTCCGGAGATTGTTTGGACAAAAGTATCTGAAGCCGCTGGATGTGAGCCTGATAGAGATCCTGCTGTTCTCCGGTCATCTTTGCATACATATTTTTTTCCAGCTTCTCCGGCAGATCCTTCAGTACATCTTTTTTCAGACGGCGAAGGATAAAGGGGGCGATCATTTTCTGAATCCGGTGCAGGGCATCTTCATCCTGCTGCTGAATGATCGGAAGTTCCAGCTCCTCCCGAAATCTGGAATAACTGAATAAATATCCCGGCATCAGATAATCGAAAATACTCCACAGCTCTCCCAGCCGGTTCTCCACCGGAGTTCCTGTCAGTGCCAGACGGAACCGGGAGTTAATCTGCTTAACTGCCTGGGCGGCTTTTGTGGTGGCATTTTTGATAAACTGTGCTTCATCAATGATCTGATAGTCAAAGGTCAGATTCTGATATTGTTCGATGTCACGGCGCAGAAGATCATAGGAAGTGATCAGAATCTGTCCAGGATGATCTGGCAGGGAATCCAGCAGTTCCCGGCGTTCAGCAGCTGTTCCTGCTACGGTGCAGACCGGAAGTTCCGGTGCAAAATGCTGACATTCCTGTGCCCAGTTGTATACCAGAGACGCCGGGCAGACGATCAGTGTATTCCGGTTGTTTTCCCCCTGCACGATATAGTGGTCATATAAGAATACAATGACCTGCAGTGTCTTTCCAAGTCCCATATCATCTGCCAGAATACCGCCAAACCCATTGCTGCATAGTGTTGCCAGCCATAGATACCCTTTTTTCTGATATTCCCGAAGAATTTTCCGGAAGGCATCCGGAACCTCAAAATCACTGTCTTCCACTGTTTTCATATTACGGATCAGTTCCCGGAATTCCCGGCTTTTGTTCACAGGAAGAGATTCGTTGTCCCGCAGTTGTGCATCCAGATACAAGGCACGGAATTTTGGCAGGGAAATGTGTCCGGAGGCAAGTTGTTCTTCCGTCAGCATTAATCCCTGACTGAGCTGTGCCAGCGTATCCAGACTGCTCTCTTCCATGGCGACAAACTGACCGGATTTCAAACGATAATAGTTTCTCTTGCGGTTATATTTTGACAGCAGGAAAGCCAATTGTTCCAGACTCATGCCCTCTGCTTCCATGTTAAAATCCAGTAAATTGCCATTTAAGGACACACCAAGGGATACTTTCGGCGGCTGAATGACCTGAATCTTTTTCAGGCGATCCGAGATATACACATCGGCAATCTTCTCACATTCCGCCAGTCCCCTGGTCAGAAAATCATAGAGTTTGTCGTTATCCTCCACAATGGCGGGAAGGCCTGTGGCATCGTCTTTTGCATTGCAATAGCCGGACAGAAGGGCTGCAACCTTTGCTTCCTGCCGGATGTTTCGATGTTGTTTTTTGCTATCTGTCTGAAAAACATGGTATTCCCGGTTATTTTCGTAATCCGCTACCAGATCACAGGTGATGATATCCCGTTGTGGCAGATCCAGATACAGGCGGAAACTGACATCCTCCGGCAGATAATTTTCCGGATAAAAATGTTCTTTCACGATATGATATTTTTTCTCCAGTTCCGGAAGCATTTCCCGGGCAAACAGCGGAAGGTCGGACTCAGCTATGAAGGATTTGCCGCCGCACCAGCCGGTCATGCGGTCTTCAAACAGGTTGATAGCCTGATGCGTGTGTCTGCTGCTGTGGTAAATTTTCTGATCTTTGAAAATGTAGTTCCAATCCAGACTAGAGACAGATGGAATCTGTTCCAATTTCAGTTCGAGGCCGCCCTCCACTGCGGTGAGCGTCAGTGTCTTTTTATATTCTTCATCGGTCAGATACCAGAGGCCCTGATTTTTTGTGGATGGTTCCAGCATGGTGCCGGAGTCTGCAACTATCTCAATAAAGGCATCCAGAAGTTCATTTTTCAGGGGAAAATTACGGATATCCGTACTGTACCAATAATTGTAATCCTGATACTGACGGATAAAAAAGGACATCAGAGAACGGCTGTTATCATCGAAAGCATCCAGCTGATGGACAAAAGCCAGATTTTTCCCATATTTATGCATCTCTGTCTGTTGTACATGCTGCACCAATTCCGGAATACTTTTTATGACATACATTTTTTTATCTCCGATACGCAGGGAAACAGATGGCGTTTTTCCGGAAATGTTCAGCGTTGGTTCCAGATGGATGCGGCCGATGAGTGCACCATCGGTGATCATCCAGTTTTCCTGATTGCCGAACTGGCGGAGAATCTGCTGCATACTGTTATCTGTCCGGGCGGGATGTCCCCAGATACTTTCCTGTGAAACAATTTTGCTTTCAGAAAAAACGGAGGAAGTGTTTCCAGAGAAAGTATCCCTGTTATCGTATTCTGATGCAGAGGGTAACGGTATGGAAAATGGGGAAGTAACAGTCTTTGAACGTTCGCCCGTGTGCATATAGTAGAGCATGGTAGCAACGCAGTGTTTGCAGATTCCGTCGGAGGTTAAAAAATCTTCACAGGGACAGTAATAATCTATGTCCTGCGGTTCGCCATATTCATCGTAGTAAAGGGTGACTTCTACCTTATAATTATTTTTATTTGTGCCATGAATGGTGGCACGCAGATTCAGTTCCTGATCACCGTATGGACCTTCTGTCTCAAAGGAGGAAAATTCCAGAACACCGTTGGTGCTTTCCAGTAATTTTCCACGGTAAAAAGTCTGTTCATCTGTCTGTTCTCTGATATCCCATTCTGTCCACATCTTGTTTTCTGATTCTCCTTTTGTGTTTGTTCTATTATAATATGGAGGAAAAAGAAAGTCTATATAAGAAAAAGTTCACCTCAGTTATAGGAATCCTAACTGAAGTGAACTGTAATGTAATGGTTATATCAGGAAGTAAAATCCATCTTTCCGATGACTTCCACATGTATTTCTGAGCCGAGAAACAGATCCATACCGTAGGCCATGGCATTCTGCTGTTCTTCCTGAAAAATGACATCGCTGATTTCTATAGCACCCTGTTCCAGTGCTTTTTCCCGGGCAGCAGTTTCTCCGGCTTCTTTTGCATAGGCAAGTGCTTCGGCATATGTCTCGAAAATCTGCGGCTCTCTCACACCATAGACGTAGTAACCGCTTTTTGTCTCTTCCTCCGAATTCATCTCGTAGTTGGCTTTGATGTGGATAATGACTTCTGCGCGGATATCACCGATGACGGCTCCCAAAGCGTTGGTGACAGCGGCTTCCTGTGGAACAAAACAGGTGGTTCCAAGGAGTCTTGCTACTTCCGGGAGAAAGACATGGATCGGTGCACCGACTCCCACCAGTACCGCATCGGACTGAAAACGTGCCTGGATCAGATGATTATGGTTGTCCTGTCCGTCTTTGGAAAAACGGAAACATTCTTCTGCCAGAAGGTTGATCTCATCCGTGTAGGCATAGCCTTTTGTCTTGCGGAAACGATCTTCCAGCAAAATGCGGACGATGTTTTTGTAAAGTTTCTTTTCCACCAGTTCATACACCAGTGCCGGGATTTCTTCGGGTGTGTGATGGGTGGATTTTGCCAGAAAAGCAACTGCCAGCCGGGAAGCCTTTGCATCATACAGTGTAAAATCGCCCCGGATACACATCATATCCGTTGGAGTCAGACCGCTGCGCAGGATAATGCCCTCGTCTTCCAGACGTTGCAGGTTCAGCTTATATACATCCGTGTGAAGAACGTGTGCTGTTTCAGCCAGACTCAGTGGACCGTCTTCCAGCATTCTGACCAGTGTTTGCTCTTCTTCCGTGTAGCGTGGATTACCGGCGATGTCTTTCTGCTTTATATAGAAAGAATACATCGGTTTGGAGTGTCCTTTCCAGTAATTGTCATCCAGATTATCCAGAACCCGGAAAAGGTCGGGATATTGCGCAGCCAGGATACACAGCGGCATAACACGGCGGTCAGACAGGAAAAGGTTGTTTTCCTGATAACAGATTTCACTGTCACCGCCCAGACCGAAGGTGTCTACATAAAGACCTTTGACAAAGGTACGCCAGCTGCCAATCTGGATGCCGTTGTCTGCGCGGACAGGCAGATGATTTTTGACCAGTGCGATATCGCTGGTAGTTCCGCCCATGTCAATGATGACAGACTTTGGATAATGTCCCAGGTAGGCACCGCCCATAACGCTGGCAGCAGGACCGCACAACAATGTTTCCACCGGATGGTTGAGGGCATAAGTTTCGTTCATCAGGGAACCGTCGCTGCGCATAATGACTACCGGATAATTCAGATTTCGTAGCTGCATGCTGGAACGGACTGCTTTCAGAAATCCATCAATGACCGGCAGCAGGCGGGCATTTAAAAGTGCGCTGGCTCCGCGCTGGATGACGTTGCGGTCATGGAATAGATGATAGGCACAGACAATCGGCATGGAACTATGTCTGCGAACCAACTCTGCAGCTTTCTGCTCATATGCACCACCGTTTTCTTCTGCATTCATCTGGGCGATGGCGACGCTGTCATAGGCAGAGAGACGTTCCGCAATCTCCATTTCAAAAAGATCCCATCCGGGTTCTGTATGTTCTTTTGCATTTCCTTCCACAAATAAAATATCATCCAGACTTTCAAATCCATAGTCGCGGTAGGTATTGCGAACTACTTTTTCACTGACTCCGATAAAAATCATGAATACCCGGCCGCCTTTGTTTTCCACGCAGGCATTGGTGGCCAGTGTGGTAGACAGTGCAAGAAAAGATGCCTGATGCAGCAGTTCTTTTGGCAGTTTGTCCAGAGAATTTCCAATGCCCTGCTCCAGATGGTCGTGTGTGGTCTGTGATTTGGCGGATGCCAGAATGCATCTTTCGGTTATATCGAAAACAACTGCATCCGTACAGGTTCCGCCGGTGTCAATACCGATTCCTATCATGAAAATATTTCTCCTTTGTGTTTATAAAGTGCAATAAAAGGACAAAAGTGATCGGATGACAACTTTTGTCCTTTTATCTTGATGATTCGGGTGTTTTGACACTGTAATCATCTAATTATATTATAGAAACAAAATGTAGGGTGTGGATTATAGATATAATCCTGTGTGGTAAGTAATGTTTGTTTCTGTAATATCAAGCAGATAATTTGCTTTTATTTTGCGTAAAAATCTTCCACTGCCTGGAAGAATGCATTGATATTTTCCCATGGAGACATCGGAGGAATATCACATCCGGAAGAAATTACAAAGTTTTTGTATTTACAACACTCGTTCATAACTTCTTTTGTACGATTGTATACGCTCTCAGCAGTTCCGTTTCTGAATTCTCCGGCCGGATCTACATTACCCATGGCGATAAGGTTTTCCGGAACATGGCTCATCATCTCCGCCATATTGATGGCATTTCCGAAATGATACATCAGGCAGCCATTTGTCACGATAGTATCAATGGTCTTTACTGCTGTATTTCCACAGTTATGATATACCACAAGGAAGTTGTCATCCTGTACTGCATCTACAATCTGTTTTACATAATCAGCAGAAAATTCCTGTGCCAGATCCGGAGATAACAGTCCTGCCAGCGGCTCAGCCATTACGATTCCGTTTGCACCGACTTTTTTATATTCGTTGCAGTAGTTGATCAGGAATTCAGTTACTTTCTGCAGAACGATATGTACCATATCTGGCTCGTCGTAGCAGTAGATCAGTGCTTCGGATACGTCCAAAAGTCTGCCTGCCAGGGAGAATGGTCCGATAACACCTGCCAGAACCGGACGATCTGTGATGAGTTTGCATGCTTTTTCGATAGCATCAATATAAATCTGGGTACGACCTGCACCGATTTCCGGAACTTTGAGAGCCTCTGCCTCTTCTTCTGTGGAAACGATGGAACCGATAACGGTTGGAACCTCATCATCAGATACACGGATGGTGGAACCGAAAGCTTCTGCCTCAAGAGACAGATCCATTAAACTTACACTGGCTGCAGTCGGACAGGAATCAGCAATGATCTTCATACCTTCTGCCTGTTTGTCGCTGCTATTGATCAGCTCTGATACGGTGATTCCCATTTTCTGGATGGATGGAAAAGAAAGTACCGGTAATGATTTCTTTTTGTCACTTGCGAGTATGTCTGCTACCCACTGTTTCATGTTCATTGTCATGATAAATGTCCTCCTTAATTTCAATACCTATGGTTTTAGTAGGTAAAAAAAGTAAAAAATAATAATGGCCAAGGTGCTGCATGGGGGCAGCACCTGCCAAAAATTAGATTCTGTTGTAATAAAAATCCGATGAAAAATCCAATATGAAAACCGTGACTGGATTAACCTTCGAATACTGCTGCTGCTGCGTCTGCTGCGGAAGCGGCATCTTCTGTGTAGATATCAGCGTTGATGCTGTCTGCAAATGCCTGGTTTACCGGAGCACCACCAACCATGATGGTTACTTTGTCACGGATTCCTGCTTCTTCTGCTGCTTTTACTACTTCACCAAGCATTGGCATGGTAGTTGTAAGAAGTGCGGAACAACAGATGATGCTGCAGTCGTTTTCAATCGCACATTTTACGAAGTCCTGAGGATCAACATCAACGCCAAGATCAATGATTTCAATGCCTTTTCCTTCAATCATCATACGAACCAGGTTCTTACCGATATCGTGCATGTCACCTTTTACAGTTCCGATACAAGCTTTTCCAAGCGGTTCTGCGGCATCTCCGGAAAGAAGTGGTTTTAAGAGAGCGGTACCTGCGTTCATAGCACGTGCTGCAACTAATACTTCCGGTACGAATACTTCGTCATTTTTGAATTTCTCACCGATGATGTTCATACCACTTAAAAGTCCGTCTTTTAAGATGGTTGTTGCGTCAATACCTTCGTCGATAGCCTGCTGTACCAGCTTTGTTACTTCTTTTTTCTTTCCTCTCTGTAAAGCATCTGAAATATCATTGATAATAGACATAATGTTTTCCTCCTCCTGTTTGTCAGTCAGTTTATATCCGAAAAATCGGGATTCTTCTGGTTAATGTTCCCCCATGATTTTCTGCTGACCTGTCAGTTTTTTTATGACTTTATATTCTATAGTATATAGCAGCAGGGGGAACGTGTAAAATAAATAATATGCTTGATGTCATAGCATTCTGTTATACATCCGGAATGTGTTTTTTTGTACATCATAAAAGTAATGTATCTGTTACAGATGTATTTATGCGTTTTTGTAAATCGTTTTGCCGCATTTCATGATCTCGTCGATCATCACTTCCGTGGACCATCCACCGAATGGAAGGAACATCGGGCAGTAGCAGTATCCTTCAGCAGTTTTTTCAAATACTTCACGCACGCGTCTGCGCAGATCCTCTTCTGTCAGAGTGCCGGCCAGGGCTTCTGTCTGGTATCCCTGATAATCCGGTGTGGTGTGATATCCGAGGTTCATGCCGGTGATGGATTTCAATTTTGGAATATCATTGATTTCCATACCCTGCCATGCGTCAATGCCAAGTTCTACAAATTCCGGAACGACAGCTTCGATCTTTCCACAGGAATGCATATCAAAGAGTACGCCCAGTTCGTGGCAGCGGTCAACGGCTTTCTTGATCTGTGGTTTGATCAGGGAACGCCATACATCCGGGGAGAAGAACATGTTGTTCTGGGTACCCCAGTCATCATGGAACATCAGAACATCCGGTTTGTAATATTCGATGACTTTTTCCATGAGTTTGATCTTCCATTCCATATAAGTGTTGAAGAATTCTTCAACCTCTTCCGGATCTGTCAGTAATGCACATAATGCATTCTCGAATCCCATCAGCATATGGAGACGTTCGAAAGGTCCGTTTACAAACATGATCTCAAATACTTTGTTTTCACGGTCAATCTCGCTGATGTGATCAATCTCTTCAACTTTGGACCAGTCCCATGCATCCAGATCCGGGAATTTTACCAGTTCTCTCCAGTCACAGATGTCTTCCATGATCGGTTCAACAGAATGATCCGGTGCAATGGCATCTACGCTGGATTCATATTTCCACGGAACTCCAAACCAGTCTACTCCGCCATGCTCATGGGAAGGACGCTCCTTGTAAGCTTCCGGATTGAATAAAACGAAGATACCTTCGTCAGTCGGCAGTTCATCTACCGGCTCATGGCGGAAAAAGGCCATTACTCTCTCTTTTGGTGTCATTTCCTTCATTTTTTCAGTTCTCCTTTTTGTTCGATAATTACAGTGTTAGATTGTTTTTCTTTTTGAAAATTAATTGTTTTTGTCCAGTTCTTTCCGGTTCTTTTTTCCCATCTGATTCCATACTGCAGACAGGATCATTAATAAAACCATAACCCCAACAAAACATAACATCCAGATCTGTGTCGTAGTCATTTTTCATATCCTCCCTTATTTGTCATCCAGGTTGACCAGTTCGTCGCTGTCACCGAATTTGTTGAGTTTACCAATGGCATATCCGATACCGGTTATTGCAAATACCATGATAGCAGTATAAATAATTGTTGTCACACACATATGCATAATATCTTCCTCCTTTATGCGCGTTTACCGGCAAACAATCCCTTTTTGCCCGGTAATACGGCGGTTGAGATCACACCAACGATCAGAGCAACGATCAGTGAGATGTAGTTTACATGGAAGTTGACCCATCCGAGTGCATTCTGTAATCCGAAGGTGGACCAGATACATACAACGATCCATGTGATGATAAATGTAATGACAGAAGCCTTTGTGCTTCGTTTCCACCAAAGTCCGATCACGCCCATGATAAATACCGGGATTCCGAAGGAGAAGCACCAGTTTACCATGTCTACAACTGCCGGCTGGAAGTTACAGATGGCAATACTTACGATACCGATGATGATGATGATCACGCGTGATAAGGTGGATTTCTGTTTTTCTGTTGCATTTGGTTTGTACAGTGTGTACATATCATGTGAAATCAGGGTAGCCGGTGCCAGTGCCATAACAGCGAAGGAAGAAAGGTCTACACCCAAAAATCCTGCAGCCAGTAATGCGATGACCGGCTTCGGCAGCAGATCCAGCAGCATGGCCGGTGTCATCATCATGGAACCTGCGTTTCTGTATGCCAGGATAGAGAAAGCAGCTACACCGATGAGGGCCGGGATGATACAGAATAAACCGTTGATCGGGCCTGCAAACCAGAGGGATTTTTTTACTTCATGATTGTTTTTTGCGGTTGCTACCGGCTGATAACCGGTCTGTGCCATACCATGGAACATAGTAGCACCAAGTGCGGACGGAATTGCAAATCCGATGATCAGTGCTTTGTTTCCGAAGATGCTTGTCATCCAGGATGTGTCAGCACTTGCTGTCATGGTTGCTTCTACCTGATCCCAGCCACCCGGGAGTTTGAAGCACAGACAGATGAATACGACGATCAGAGCTGCGTACATTAAAATGGCATTTAACAGGTTCAGCCAAGCAATCTCTTTCATACCTGCCAGTAATACATAGAGCATGGCCAGGATACCGCCGACGATGGCACTGATCATATAAGACCATCCTGTCAGGAAGGAAAGTGTGATGGCGATGGTCTCGACTTCCAGACAGACCATTGCGATACTTAATGCTGCGTTTACACAGGAAATCATCGTTCCAGGTACTTTACCAAATACTTTGTTCAGAAAATCACCGATGGTTTTCGCTCCGGTTCTGCGAATCCATGGACCGGTGATCTGTGTGATGACTACCATCATAATTACACATGCGATACCAAACCATGCAGCGATAACTCCCATAGATGCTGCATTCTGACAGGTTCCCCAGTTGTGTGCGGAACCGAGCAGCGTCAGGGCAAGTGTGATACCTACCAGAGAAGCCGGGAGGCCGCCGCCGGCAAATGCAAAGCTTCCGCTTTCCGCACCGCCGTTTTTCTTATTTTTGTATGCCATAAAGGCACCGATACCAACGATGGATACCACTTCATAAATCAGTACTGCGATCAGTACACCCCAGTTCATAACCTAGTCCTCCTTAAATGTTTGATAAATAATAACCATAACTTAATAAAACCAAAAATACCAATAGAAATGATCAGTTACTGAAAAAGTGGTCCGGACTTTTTTCTATATCTGTATCATAGACCGTATGGATGTATTTGAAAATTCACTAATATGTTTGACTTTTTTATCATTCATTCGTATATTATGTACGAAGAGATTTTTCACAAAGGAGGGCGTTTATGTATCTGAGTATGGTGGTTTTTGAAGAGTGTCTGGCCGAATATCATCCGCGTATGACCGGACATTCTGATCTGATAAAAATAAAATTTATGGGTGTTCAGGAAGCGATGGAAGGACAGGAATATCTGCCGGATCACATGCTTCTGGAACATGTAGAATATTTTGTATCACATCCTATCCCGGCAGCCTGGGGGTGTCTGTGTATCGGTGAACCGCCGGAAGATCTGTTCAAAAATAATATTTGTCTGATTTTTCCGGAAAATACAGATAGAACAAGCCTTTATCATGATGTCCAAAAGATATTTTTCCTATATAATTCCTGGGAAATGGAGATTCGAAAGGCGATGCAGCGCAATGCTACGTTGGAGGAAATGTGCAATCTGTGCATTCCGATCTTTGAAAAACCGATTTTTATCCACGACAGGAACAACGAACTGCTGGCTATTGCAAATGAGATGGCGGGACAGTTTTCCTGGCAGTATGATGAGACGTTCGATAAGTATTATCTGCCGCTGGAAATTCTGAATACCTTCAAATCTTCTGACGAATATCATAAGACATTGCACACTTATGGAGCACATGTTTTCTCAGCAAAAGCCACCGGTTATCGTACATTATATGTGAATCTGAGGATTGAATGGGTGTATGTGGGACGTGTCTGTCTGGATGAGATCGGTACACCGATCCGGAAGCGGGATTATGAACTGCTGGAATTTTTCGCGGATAATATCGCATTGGCGATGCAGCAGGGAATGTTGCTGGTGAGTGACGCGTCCAATGTGCTGTCGATCCTGTTTAAGGGGATGATTGACGGAAAAAGCTATACGAAAAATCAGCTGGCTAAACCGTTTAGTTATTATAAATGGCATATTGATGATATGTTTCAATGCATCACGATCTTCTGTCGGAAGAGTGATAATGCCATCCATACAGCAACGAATCTGACCCACAGACTGGCAAATATGTTTCCGAACAGCTGTGTATTCCGGAATGAGTATCAGATTATTCTGGTATTGAACCTGACACTGGAGAATATGGCGACGGACCGTTTTTTTGCGTATATTGGTGAGTTCTTAAGACTTGGAAATCTGAAAGCCGGTGTCAGTATGCAGGGACATGATTTTATGAATTTCAGATATTATTACCGGCAGACGCAGATTGCCCATGAGGTGGGACTGAGCGAGGATCTGCAGGAACCGATCTATTACTTTGAAAAGTATGCGTTCCACTATTTCTTTCGTCAGGCTTCCCAGGTGCTGTTGCCGGAGATGCTGTGTGCACCGCAGCTGTTGAAACTTATTGAGTATGACAAGAAGCATGATACGGAGTTTACATATACGCTGCAGCGTTATCTGATCAATGAACGGAATATCAAGATTACGGCATCGGAGCTGCATATCCACCGAAGTACGATGAATTACCGTATTTCACGGTTGAAGGAACTACTGGAGATAGATTTGGAAAATTCCGAGAATCGGTTGTATCTGCTGAATTCTTTCTATATGTTGGATTTCAAAGAATTGTATCAGAGTTAAAGTTCTCATGTATGTCTGTGAAGGATAGAAAAAGAGATCTTTATATTTGATTCCGGGGAAGAATCGTTATAAAGATCTCTTTTTGGGGTTTCATCTTACTTAAAGGAAGGTATTCTATATTGTGTATATTTCTGATGATAGATTAGCAGAATCTCTGACGTAAATTGCTTTCTGTGCTGTTGGCTTCTGCCTGCATAATATCAGAAAAAAATGTTTTCTGATCTTTTCTCCAAGCTTCTTTTAAATCATCCATTTCAGTAGATAATGCAGTTGTGATACTGTTTGTGTCTAATACTTTCTCTGCGCTCATTTCCTGTGCTTTTGTATATAAATTTCTGAACATTTTCATTGTAGTGTCCTCCTTCTATCTATGTTAATTATTTGTGTTCTGTTCCTTTGTTGATCTTATTATATGATACATGATGAAAAAAGTAAAGCTACTGTATCTTAGGGATGAATTAAGTAAAGCTTAATGATATCGTCTAAATGGTATACATCATGCACAAATACTATTTCTATAATTGTGCATAATAACTTATTCTATAATGGGAGTAGCGAAAGCGGATTGCGAATGTCCGCTTTACAATAGAATTAATTATAAAAACAGTAAAGCTGATTGTGACACAGAATAACGTATATCTTGAGTTTGGATTGGGTTGCGGATATAATGGTGTCAGATCGTTTTTTAACGTGATTGAAACGCATAAACTATGCGAGTCATAAAATGATAAAATAGTAAGATTTTGTATGAGAAAGTCAGCTTAGGAGGCTATTTTGATTGCAGGATAATAGATACTGGAAACAGGGGGAGTTGTTATGGATACATCGAGATATCAGGCTTTTTTGAGTGCGGCAGAAACCGGAAGTATTAAAAATGCAGCAGAAGAACTGGGCTATACGCCATCCGGGGTCAGCCAGCTGATCAAAGCACTGGAGGAAGAACTGGGATTTACACTGCTTTATCGAAGCAAAAAAGGAGTCAGCCTGACGCTGGAAGGACGTCGTCTGCGGCCGACAATCCGTGAGATTTTGGAATCGGAAAACAGATTGTTTCAGACAGCATCGGAAATGCGGGGGCTGTCTATCGGTGCGATTAACATTGCCGCGTATCAGTGTCTGGCGGCGGTGTGGATGCCATCGCTGATCAGTGGATTTCAGAAAAAATATCCAAACATCCGTATTCAGCTGTACGAGGGTACACAGCAGGATATTTTACAGTATCTGGATGAACGGACGGTAAATCTCGCATTTTTCAACTGTTCCGATACGATCAATTATGACTGGTTGCCGCTGATGAAAGATCGTATGGTGGCGGTATTGCCGAAGGATCATCCCATGGCGAAAAATGAGGTATTTCCGGTGGAGGCCTGCCGTTACGAGCGTTTTATCATGCCTGAGCATGGACAGGACCAGGATGTATTTGACATGTTGGATGAAGTACATGTCAAGCCGGATGTCTATCTGTCAACGTTTGATTCCTTTACAGCGATTGCCATGATTGAAAAAGGTCTCGGAATCAGTATTATGAATGAAATCAGTATTCCGACGCGGACCAGCCGGGATATTGTGACACTTCCGACGGTTCCCGAACATTATATTGAAATGGGAATTGCACTGCCATCTATCGCACAGGCATCTCCGGCGGTAAAGAAGTTTATCTCTTATGCGGTGGAATCCGGAATCTGCAAAGCCACACCGAAGCAGTGAGAAGGGAATATCATGAATTATGAAAATATTTGATTTGCCGGGTGGCGATGAACTATATCATTATAAGAAATCACTGGTTCTGAAATTTTCCGGTCCAAGGGACGTGGTGAGTACCGGACCGAACAATGGTGGATATCGCCGTGATCTGACGGCAGTGTTTAATAATGACTGCAATCCGGGTGGAGGAATGCCCTGCGAGATTGAGGCAGAAACTTATGAAAAACATATGGAGCTTCTGGCATCAAAGCAACTGGGATTAGATCCGCGAACCTGCACCGGACTTTCTACTGCTGCACATATGGAAGATGCAGCAATTGAATATATGGAATATGAAGATTTCAAAGTTACAGCGATTGTCACAGCCGGAATAAATGTAAATGCCGTGCGTGTGGGGGATCCGACGACCTGGCATGAACGTGCCGGAACTTATTTCGAGGTGATGTCCGGAACGATTAATATTTTACTTCATATTGATGCTGATCTGGCACCGGGGGCACTGGTAAATGCGCTGGTGACCTGTACAGAAGCAAAAACGGCTGCCATACAGGAACTTCTGGCACCGAGCAGATATTCCCATGGATTGGCTACCGGTTCCGGAACAGATGGTACGATCGTGGTCAGCAATCCGGAATCTGGGGTTTATCTGACGAATGCAGGAAAACATTGTAAATTGGGTGAATATATAGGTCTTGTCGTGAAAAAAGCTGTGAAACAGGCTCTGTACAATCATTGTTATATGGGACCGGAATATCAGCATGACATATTGAACCGGATGGATCGTTTCGGAATTACCCGGGACAGTCTCTGGGAACGGTATCAGAAACTTTGTCAGGAACGGCAGCAGCCGGCAGGAACGAGGATAGATTTTATGACCTGCCTTGACCGGATAAAAAGAAATAACCGTCTTGTGACAAATACGTCTCTTTTTGCACATCTGCTGGATCAGATGGATTGGGGAATGCTGGGAATAGAGGAAGTTTCTGAGGCTGCAAAACAGATGTTACAGCTGGCTGGAATGCCGCTGCAATACTGGAAGCCCCGGGAGGAAATGTTGCCGGAAGATGATGTTGCGGCTAAGGATGTGATTGAATGGTTAGCAGATAATTATGGAAATTGTTTTGCAGAGTTTATGCTTGAAAAAAGTTGCCAGCGTGATTGATACGCTGGCAACTTTGGGATAGCCTAAATTTTGTTTTGGGATTTTTTGTGCCTGATAACAACAATCATTATCAATCCTGCAGAAAAAATTATACCACAGATTGGAAGGAAGATTTTTGCAGTGTCTCCAGTTTTCACTGTTTTGGACGTACCTTTTAATGATTTGCCTTCGATTGTTTGGGGTGAAGTGTTTTTTGTATCTGATAAGCTTTTATCTGTACCTGTTAATATATCATTGGTGTTAGGTGTATTTCCCGAGCTGTTTAGCTTTTTATATGCCTCTTCAGCAGTGGTTAATACATCTACATTACTTACCATTGCTTTTTGAGTATCAGATAATGCGTCGTATGCAGCTCTGGCTTCTTTGATTATATCACCAGAATCTTTTGTTACTGTTCCTATTGCATCAATTTTCTTTTCTACTTCTGTAGCAGCGATCTTATCTGTTTTGGAATTTTCTTCTTCTTTCTTTAGTTCGGATAATTTTGCCTCTGCTTGTGTAAGAAGTTCATAATTTGATACTTTGGTTTTCTGATCTTCAGATAATGCATCGTATCCCGTTCTTGCTTCTTGAATTGCATTTTCCTTTTCGAGAGTCACATCGCCGATTGCATCAATCTGTTCTATAACTTTCTTATACTGTAAAGCACTTTCAGGTACCAGTTCACATACTGGCTGTTTATATACAATAGTTGCCTTTGCACTTCCTAAATCTGCGTAATAAGAATTTGTTCCAACATACCATTTCTTTAATGAATTTATATTTACGCCATATCTTGTGATATCTACTGGATAGTTTTCAAAGGAAGCGTTCAAGTCATCTGCTGTTTCCTTAAGTCCTGAAAATTCAAATCCTTCCAGATTATCACTTAAACCACCCGCATAAGTTAAACCGTCATCATTTAAGGAAGCTGCATCCTGTGTTCCTACAGGTGCTGGTGGAGTTATCGATTCACCACCTATTGACATTCCAGTTTCTTTATCATATTTTGAATCATATGCTTTACCAGTTTCAGTAATCCATCCAGATATCATGCCGGCATACTTAGATTCATTGTGCGTAGACAGTGAACCTGATGCATAGCAACTAGAAACAGTTCCTTTATTAATGGCAACCAAATTACTGATTATTGGTGTTACCGAATTATTTTCGTATGTACCACCTCCAACACTTTCAATTGATAATGAATTTGCAATTAATCCCTGGTCTAATACTCCAGCAATTCCAGCTGCAGCTGCAATCTTATCTTGATCTGATACATAGCATGATACAACGACGTCACTTTTACAGTTAATTACGGCACCTTTTTTCTGCCAACCAACAATTCCGCCTACATAGTTATCTCCGTTATCAGATTCATGATAGATTGATCCGGAAACATAACAATTATCAATGACTGCTCCATGCAAATTTCCTGTATCGTCGTAACCGTTCATACCTCCGGCGATACTTCCAATGATTCCGTTCCCATTACGCCCTTCAGATTCAATATCGATACCAGTAATCTTCAGATTTTTAATTTGTGCATCTTTATTTAATATACCAAAAAAACCAACATAGGTATTTTTTTCTGTAATCATATAAGAATTACTATACGTTCCTATTTTCATACCGATAATTGAATGATTTTGTCCATTAAAGTCTCCATTAAATGCACAGTCATTTCCACCAATTGGTTCCCAAGAGATATCTGAAATATTTACATCAGAATCCAGAACTATGTATTTTCCACTGTAGTCATTATCTGCAGTTACGGATTTTGCAAATTTTTGTAGTTGGTCTGTCGTATGGATAATGTATGGATCATCCTGCGTTCCATTTCCAGATTCAAATATTTTATTTTTATCTTCCGTTGCTTTACTTGCTGATATTTCAAGTGCCTGATTTACAGCATCTTTAATCCCATTGGAACTATCGGTTGCACCGGATATGGTGTCTACAGCTGTATCGCCTTTATTTATAATGTTATTGTACATATCAGGAACTGCCATCTCCCAATATTCTGGTGTTTCATTATGCTGTTTTGTTTTGATGTCAACTATTTTTCCATTCGCAATTGTTACATCCAGGACAATTGTATCTACATGTCCTTTTCCTGATCCTTCAAATGTTCCATCTGCATATTGTGTTTCTTTTGCGTTTACAGATATTGGTACAGACATTATCAGCATTGCTGACGATAATGCAAAAGCAGCACTTTTCATAATTGTGTACTTCACTTTTTCCTTTAAGTGCATAATAATTTTCCTCCATCAATTCATTTGTGTAGATCCATAAAATTATGTATCTTTTTTAAATTTGATTTAATTAAATCATATATATCATCCCCCATCTGTATAGTGGTTCAGTTATCAAGATTGATATAGTTTGTTATAACTAACTTGAACTTTATTATAAATCATTTATCTATATTTGTCTATACGACAGAAGATATAAAATATACACAAAATACCCTTCTTATTATTTTGTAAATGGTGTTTGCTGAATAAAAAATGTCCGTTTAAAGCCATCGGTTTTTCTGAGTTTTCGCTACAAATCTGGTATAATAAAGTGAACGGTTTAAACAAATATTGGGTAAACGCAAAATAGCGAGTACCTTGACATTTTTAGGCGGCTGCTTTGCAGCCACCGATATTTAAGCTTTGCGAATCCCTGCCGGAAGTTTTTCTGACCAGGGCAGAAGATCTTCCAGAAAAGAACAGTCCTTATCATTCATGTGTTTCGGAATCTCTTCCAAGAGATACTGCACATAATCAAAAGGTTTCAGATTATTGGCTTTTGCAGTTTCTACAATACTGTAAATGATTGCGGAAGATTTGGCTCCATGAATCGTATCGATCATCTGCCAATTCTTCTTTCCAATACAAAAGCCTCGGATTGCCCTTTCGGATGCATTATTATCAATCGGAACATCTCCGTCTGTAAGAAATACCCTGAGATATTTTTCCTGATTTCGTGCATATCTAACGGCATCACCAAATTTGTCCTTTTTGGACACATTTATAGTTTTCAGGTACGCAAAAAAAGCATCCACAAGAGGTTTGATAACCGCCTGTCGCTGTTTAAGTCGTTCATCAGAAGAAAGGTCATTCAATTTCCCTTCTTCCCGATAGATTGCCTGAATCTGTTTCATCAGCAGAAATGCATTGGATTCCTTTTGAGATGGTTTGGGAATCAGCTTCAGAGCTTCATCAAATCTGCGGCGACAGTGCACCCAGCATCCAGCAATGGTCAGTTCTTCCAATTCTTTTTCTAAAGTATGGTAGACCTGATAACCATCTGTTACACAGATGCCATCGTATCCTTTCAGGAATTCCCGTGGATGGGATGCATTTCTTGTCTGCTGGTATTCATACAGGACAATCTGCCGGTCTTGATACAGATGGCCAGAACGGTATACCCACATCCAGCTTTTGCTTCCGGCTTTGCGTCCGTCATGGTTTACAAGCACCGGCGTCTCGTCTGCCTGGATCACATGATAGAAATACAACTCTTCATGAAGATGATCATAAAGAATCGATAAATATTCCTCTGCCAAACGTATGCACCAGTTTGCCATGCTCTGCCTTGTAATCTGCAGGCCATAACGCTGGAATTCCTGCTCTAACCGATAGAGAGGAACTGCATTCACATACTTTCCATTGATGATCGCAGCTCCAAGAGATGGTGATACCAAACTTCCATGCAGTAATGCTTTTGGATGGTCTGCTTTGACCATGTGCTCATCTGTTTTGCTGGCATACACACCGATGTGATGTTCTTCTACCTCTACCCTCGCAGGTACAAAATGATATTTTTTGGAAATGGCATCCGGTAACTGTTTCCACCCATTGACACCGAATTCTATTTCCAATTCCTCCTTTGACAGATAATGGTCAATCCGTCTGACCGGAAGCCCGGAAAGATCAGCCTCTTTCTTTCCTTTACGCTTCGGCTGCTTTGGAGACTTCAGTTCCAGAGCATCAGGCTCTGCTGCATTAAGATCACAGACAGCTTCCGCTTCATTGAAAAAGATAATCGTTCCGTCTACTTCACGAAAACAGATCTGGCTGGTATCTTCCATTTTTTCAGAAGACCTGCCAAAACGGTTCTGCTTACCAAGGATTACCTGTTCCATCAGGAGCTGCATTTTTTCATTCGATGCGTGAAGTTCCTTTGTTATGGCTTCCAATTGCTCCTGCTGTTGTAAAAGAAGCTGGATAAGAAACGGCTTATCAACACTATTTAATTGTTCCTTCGTATACTTAACTGCCATAACTAAACCTCACTTTCCTGAGTGCTATTATAGCAGAACCAACGGTTTTTGGCTATTTTTGAATTCTGTCACCTTCGTCATTTTGACGGTGGATAACAGTCATGAATACCTGAAAATAAAAGCTTAAAATTCAGATATTTATGACTGTTATCCACAATCTGAAAAGTTTTGGGATCCGGAGTATATAGAAACTCACAGAAAACTTTCAGAATGTGAATAACTTTAAATTTTATATCGCACAGGATAACCTGACATGGATGAAAATGATTTTATTTTCTGCGTTTTGCACAAATCACAAGGAGAATTCAGGATCAGGAACTTCTTCTATTGGATGTCTGGCAACGATTTCCAGACCCTGTATCAACATTTGATACTAGTATGGAATAAATTAAATTTCTGCTATATATTTTTGAGATGATGTATGGTAAAATAGTGTTATCAAAGAAAGGATGAACGCTATGAAAAAACATATCTTCCTCTGTCAGATGAAGACAGGAATTACCTTAAATCATTATCAAAAAAGAGAACGATTCAGGCTCAAGTTGTGGATCG
>ERZ832973.511-NODE-511-length-46238-cov-7.281597_pt1 | contig 46238 bp, 63 predicted proteins | sample MGYA00519950_ERZ832973 | MGnify/ENA primary metagenome ERZ832973 (study PRJEB31850, sample SAMEA3708734) | human gut metagenome | biome: human gut; feature: human-associated habitat; material: faeces | place: China | collected 2014 ... | reverse complement strand
ATGTAACCGGATTGCTCCATTGCTATGCAATTCTCGCAATCCTCGAACATCATTATATGAAATTTATATAAATAATTAATGAGGAAAAATTTATGAAGATATTTTACAAAAACAAAATGCTTATTTTAGATATTGTACTTATAATTTTAGGAACATTTATTTCTGCACTAGGAATAAATCTATTTATTTCTAATGCTAAACTTCTTAGTGGTGGTGCCACTGGTATCGCTCTTATTTTTCAATATGCTTTGAATATTCCTTCTGGGCTTATTGTCTTCTTAATAAATATTCCATTATTCTTTGTAAGTTATAAATTTTTAACCAAACGTTTCACAATTTATACTGCCATAGGAATGCTGTCATTCTCTACAGCTCTTATATTAACTAAACCATTATCATCATTTGTAAATGTTGATGATATATTGCTTTATTGTATTTATGGTGGTGTAATAAATGGTATTGGTAGTGGACTAGTCTTTTCAAGAAATGGTTCCACTGGAGGTACTGATATTATTACCATGGTAATTCGAAAAAAATATCCTAGTTTTGAAATAGGTGCAGTAAATTTCTATTTCAACTTAATAATTGTTGCTATTGGTGCATTAATTTTTGGCTTACCTCAAGCACTTTATACATTGATATCAATGTATATTCAAGGATTTACTATTGATAAAGTAATTAATGGTTTTACTAGCAAAAAACTCTTCTTAGTATTAACTGATCGTGAAAAAGATATTATTGATTTTGTATTAAAAGATATGCATAGGGGAATAACTTCCTTAATGGCTGAAGGTGAGTTTACTGGACATAAAAGAAAGCTTCTTTATGTAGCTGTAACCACTTCTCAAATGATTAGTTTAAGAAGAAAAATTTTAAATATAGATCCAAATGCCTTTATTACAATAGTTGATGTTTCAGAAGTAAAAGGTAATGGATTCCAATCAATATAGCAAAAAAACACAGCTTAACTGCTGTGTTTTTTTACTTGCTCATTTAAATATTTTTCTTTTCCTATTTCATAAAGATTATTTCCTTCACTATCTATAATTACTGTTAAAGGCATGTCTTTCACTTCAAGTTTTCTTATAGCTTCAGCTCCAAGGTCTTTATAAGCCACAATCTCTGAAGATATTATACACTTGCTAATAAGTGCTCCTGCACCACCTATAGCTCCAAAGTAAATAGATTTATTTTTCTTAATTCCTTCAATGACTTCTTCACTTCTTGCTCCCTTACCAATCATTCCTTTTAATCCTAAATCCAAAAGTATAGGTGCATATTTATCCATTCTATAACTAGTAGTTGGACCTGCTGAACCAATTATTTCTCCAGGTTTCTCTGGTGTAGGTCCTACGTAATATATCACTGAATCCTTAAGTTCTATGGGTAGCTTTTCTTTTTCCTCGATGAGCTTAACTAACCTTTCATGAGCTGCATCTCTTGCTGTGTAAATTATTCCACTTAATAATACATTATCTCCAGCTTTCAGATTTGCTGCTTGTTCTTCTGTTAAAGGAAGATATATTTTCTTTTCCATAAACTTTCCCCTATAAAATCCTTTCCTTATGCCTAGTAGCATGACAATTTATATTCACTGCCACTGGAAGTCCTGCAATATGAGTAGGATATGTTTCTATATTTAAAGCTAATGCCGTAGTCTTTCCACCAAATCCTTGAGGACCAATACCTATTTTATTTACCTCTTCTAATAACTCTTTTTCTAAATTGCCATAAAACTCATCAACATTTTTTTCATTAACATATCTTAATAAAGCCTTTTTAGCAAGATATGCTACTTTATCAAAGTTGCCACCTATACCAATGCCTATTACTATAGGTGGACATGGATTGGGCCCAGCAATTCTTACTGTTTCAAGTACAAAGTTCTTTACACCCTCTAATCCATCAGATGGCTTCAACATGGCAATTCTGCTCATATTTTCTGAACCAAAACCTTTAGGTGATACCATTATTTTTACTTTATCTCCTGGTACAATATTGTAGTAAATCAGTGCCGGAGTATTATCATTGGTATTTACCCTATGTAATGGATCCTTAACCACTGATTTTCTTAAAAATCCTTCTTCATATCCCTGTCTTACTCCTTCATTAATTGCTTCTTCCAAATTTCCTCCTATTATATGAACATCTTGTCCAATATCAACAAATACACAAGCCATTCCTGTGTCTTGACATATTGGTATTTTTTCTCTAGCAGCTATATGACTATTTTCTATTATCTTGTTTAAGATATTATTTGCTATTGGCCATTTTTCATTTTTTTCTGCCTTTTCTATTGCTTCCTTTATATCATCAGGCAAATAATAATTAGCTTCTATGGATAATTCCTTAACTGTCTTTATTATCTCCTTTATATTTATAATTCTCATAAAAATCCCCCTTATATTTAAATTTTATTATATATATTCAATAAACAAGCTATTATTTTTTATTAAAAATTTATAATTGATAATGGATAATTGAGATTGAAAGTCCTTATGAACTTTCCCCAATTATCAATTATTAACCTTACTGATTTTAGCTTGCTTCACTCTTTTCATTTGTAGAACTGTCATTACTAAAGTATTCATCAATTCCTTTAACAATTCCATCTACTAACAATTGCTGATGTTCATCAGTTTTCAATCTACTTTCTTCATCACTATTAGATAAAAAACCACATTCTACTAATATAGATGCTCCTTCATATTTATCTCTTAAAATTAGATATGCTTCTCCTGCTGGTTTAGCTACTCTTTTATTACCATCATTCACTACTACTTTTATAGAATCTTGTACAATATTGGCTAGCTTTTCACTATCAGTATTAGATGCATACCATACTTGTGCACCAAAGCATTTTGCTTGAGGAAACATATTTTCATGGATAGAAATAAAAATATCACAATTAGTTTCAACTTTTAAAGATGCCCTCTTTTTTAAATCTTCTCTTTTCTTTTCCTTAATGCTTTTCCCTTTTTCATATAAGCCCTTATCACACTCTCTAGTCATAAATACTTTGTAGCCTTTATCTTCTAAACTTTCTCTAAGCTTTAAGGCTATGTCCAAATTAATATCTTTTTCCACAGTACCATTTTTAGATATTGCTCCCCCATCAATTCCTCCATGCCCTGGATCTATCAAGATTATCTTTTCATTTAATTCTTCTGCCTTTATTGGTATAGTACTTGAAAGAATTAAAAATACACCTATAAAAGCCAATATAAATTTTTTCATACTTATCCTCCATACCTTTTATTTCTCATTTTTATTATGTTTAAAACCACTTTTATTATTCCAACTAAAAAAAAAGACCAGAGGTATTTTTCCTCTAGTCTTTATAATTAATTATTTTCAATAACACTTTCAGCTATATTTGTTGAATGATCTCCAATTCTCTCTAAATTACTTAATATATCTAAGAATATAGCCCCTGTATATGCATTACATCTTCCATCATATAATCTTCTTATATGACGTTCTCTAAAGCTTTTTTGTTTTTTATCAATTTTAGCTTCAACATCAACTATGCTTTTTGCTTTATTAACATTTCTATTTTCATAACTTTCAATTGCTATATCTAAAGCTTCCAAAGTTGACGAATAAATACTATCTAGCTCTTCCATTGCATCCTTAGAATACTCTAATGATTTATTTATTTTTTGTAATGTTAAATCAGCTAAGTTTTCAGCATGATCCCCTATTCTTTCAATATCATTTACTATGTGGAATGTAGCCGCTACTATATTTTTTTCTTTATCTGATAATTCACATTTAGAAAGCTTAACTAAATATGTAGTTATTGATTCTTCTAATATATTTATAATTTTTTCATTTTCATAAACTTTTTGAACTAATGCTTCATCATTCTTCTTAAATGCATCCATTGATAAAACTAAACCTTTTTTAGCTTTTGTGGCCATTCTAATAGTTTCTTTTATTACTTGTCCAGCTGCAATTACTGGTGTTTCTAATAATCTATCATCAATATACTTAGGTCCTTGTTTTTCATCTTCATCTTCACCTGGTATAATCCAAGTAACTACCTTAATCAATAAAGGTATTAGCGGAACCATAATTATTGTATTTGTAATATTAAATATTGTATGTGCATTAGCTATTTGTTTACTTACTACTGGTGACATATATGAAACTATGTCAGCTAATAATCCTGTAGCTAATAACGGTAAAAATATCACTGTACCTGTTACATTAAATATTAAATGCATCATAGCTGCTCTATGAGCAGTTTTATTTGTTCCAACTGTTGATAACATAGCTGTTATACATGTACCTATATTACATCCAAGTACTATTGGTAATGCTCCTGCTATTGAAATCGCTCCTGCATTGGCTAAAGCAACTAATATACCAGTTGTTGCTGATGAACTTTGTAATACGGCAGTAATTAATGCTCCGGCAATAACTCCTAAGTACCATTTATCTGAAATAGTTAATAATACCTTTTGGAACATTGCTGATTCTCTTAAAGGTTCCATAGATTCACTCATCATTCCCATACCGATGAATAAAATACCAAACCCTAAAATAATATTCCCAATTTCCTTTTTCTTTTTCATCTTTGCAAACATTACAATCATTGCACCACCAAAAACAAATAAAGGTGCTATATCTGTAAGTTTAAACGCTACTAATTGTGCTGTAATGGTTGTCCCTATATTGGCCCCCATAATTATTCCAGCTGCTTGTGCTAAATTCATTAAACCAGCATTAACGAAACCTACTACCATAACTGTTGTTGCACTACTACTTTGAATTACTGCTGTAACTATGGCACCAACAACTACAGCAATTATAGGATTTTTAGTAACTTTTTCTAGTATATTTTTTAACCCTTCTCCTGCTGCGTTTTCAAGACCATCTCCCATGATTTTCATACCATATATGAATAACCCAAGACCGCCTAATAAACTAATTATAACCATTATTGTATCCAAGTTAGACTCTCCTCTACTTTTTATTTCTATAATAAACGATTATTTTCTCAAGGCTAGTTTACTATATTTTTTAATATTTGTTAAGGAATTTGCTCTGTTTTTAACATGAATTTAATATTTCATATTTTGGGTAATAATATTTTAATTTTCTTTATATATTATTAAATACTAAAAAAAGAGAGGCTGAACCTCTCTTTTTTTTGCAAAAAGAATATACTATCTCTTAGAGAATTGTGGAGCTCTTCTTGCTTTCTTAAGACCGTATTTCTTTCTTTCTTTCATTCTTGGATCTCTTGTTACAAATCCAGCTTTCTTTAATTCTGATTTAAGACTTTCATCTGACTTAATTAAAGCTCTTGTGATTCCGTGTCTTATTGCTCCTGCTTGACCAGTGAATCCACCACCGTGTACATTTACTAAAACGTCAAATCTGTCTTTAGTTCCTGTTAATACTAATGGTTGGTTAACGATCATTCTTAAAGTTTCTAAACCAAAGAAGTTTTCTATTTCTCTGTTGTTTATAACTACTTTACCAGTTCCTGGTACTAGTCTTACTCTAGCAACTGATTTCTTTCTTCTACCAGTTCCCATATATTGAACTTTTGCCATAATTTATTCCTCCTCCCGATTGTATATTAGTACTTTAATTCAAGTACTTCTGGTTTTTGAGCTTCATGATTGTGCTCAGCACCTCTATATACTACTAAGTTTTTAAGTTGCTTTCTTCCTAAAACTCCTGATGGAAGCATTCTTCTAACAGCTTCTTCGAAAGCTAGTTCTGGCTTCTTAGCTAATACTTCTCTGTAAGGAACTTCTTTAAGTCCTCCAACGTATCCGCTGTATTTTCTCATGAATTTTTGATCTAACTTCTTACCAGTTAAAACAACTTTTTCTGCATTGATAACTATTACGTGATCTCCGCAATCAACATTTGGTGTAAATGTTGGTTTATGTTTTCCTCTTAATATTGAAGCAACTTGGCTAGCAACTCTTCCTAGTGGCTTACCAGCAGCGTCAACAACAAACCATTTCTTTTCAACTTCTTGTGCCTTAGCAATGTATGATTTCATGTTTTTCCCTCCCTGAACTTACATTATATCGCTTTGCTCTTTCGAGCTTTGCATTTATGTTAAGACCCAGGTCTAATTGGATCTTACGTACATAAATAATCTAACAAACAAAATAAATTATAATACACGCTTACGGGCGTGTCAACATTTTTTTTTATTTTTAATAATAAACTTCAGTTAGCTTTAATCCTTTCGCAGGAACACAATCTCCAGCGGCTTTTCGATCTCTTCCTAATATAATTTTTTCAATATCCTCTGGTGTAATTTTTCCTCTTCCAACGTTAATTAAAGTGCCTACTATTATTCTAACCATATTATATAAAAAACCATCACCAGAAACAGAAATCTTAATAAAATCTCCATCAATTTTAATATTTACATCATATATGGTTCTTACAGTTGTCTTAACAGAACTTCCTTCACTTCTAAAAGCTTTAAAATCATGAGTTCCCTTAAAGAAGTGACAAGCATTCTTCATTACTTCAATATCTAAAGAATATTTATAATGATATGAATATAACCTATTTAATGCTGTTGGCACTAAATTATTATATATGGTATATTCATATGTCTTTCCCTTCGCCAAATATCTTGGATGAAAATCTTCAGAAACTTCTTCAGAGCTAAGAATCACTATATCATCTGGCAATCTATAATTAATTGCTTCTCTAAACTTATGGGGTGGTACTGTACTCTCTGTCTTAAATGTTGCCACAAATCCTCTGGCATGTACTCCAGAATCAGTTCTGGAGCATCCAAGTATCTCATTTTCTTCCTTAGTAAGATTCCTTACCGCCTCTTCAAGAGTTCCTTGTATAGTGACCTTATCATTTTGCTTCTGCCATCCATAATAATTAGTACCATCATACTCTATTATCAGTTTTATATTTTTCACTAAACTATCACCTTTTTTATTTTAATATTAAAAATTTATAATAAAATTCTTGTTGCTATAATACTAGCAAATACTATGGAAAATAATACAAAAGCAATTACATCCTTAGAAGTGAATTTTAATACCTTCATCCTGGTTCTACCAACTCCACCTCTATAACATCTTGCTTCCATAGCCATAGCTAGCTCATCAGCTCTTTTAAAGGAACTAATAAATAAAGGAATCAATAATGGTATTAAGTTTTTAGCCTTCTGTAGAATGTTTCCTGTTTCAAAATCAGCTCCTCTAGCTTTTTGAGCTTTCATTATCTTATCAGTTTCATCCATCAATGTTGGTATAAATCTTAAGGCAATGGTCATCATCATTGCTAATTCATGGGCTATTTCTTTTCCTATAGGTCTTAGAAGCCTTTCTATCCCATCTGTAAGTTCTATTGGCGATGTAGTTAATGTTAATATAGACGTACCCATTATTAACAAAATTAATCTTATTGCCATAAATACAGCAGTTCTAAGTCCTAGCTCATATATTTTAATAAAACCAAAACTGAATAAAAGCTCTCCTCCCTTTACCATAAATAAGTTTAAGGCACCTGTTAAGGCAATTAATAGGAATACTGGTTTAAGACCTTTATATACAAATCTAAATGGTATCCTTGCTGTGCAGATAACTAATACTAAAAAAGCAACTACAAAAGAATATGCTGCAAATTTATCTACCACAAAAAGCGATATAATAAACAAAATAGATATTAATATCTTGGTTCTTGGGTCAAGCTTATGCACAAAAGATTCGCCAGGTATATATTGGCCTATGGTAATATCTTTTATCATACTAACTCTCTCTTTCCATTACTTATTTTTTAATAATATATTTAATAATTCACTTTTAGCTTTTTCCACAGTAAAAATATCTTCTGATACATTAAAGCCTTTTCTCTTTAACTCTCTCATTAAATACGTTACTTGAGGCACTGCTAAACCTATTCTTTCTAAAGTATCTATTTCCCTAAATACCTCTTTTGGTTTTCCTTGAAGCTCTATATGTCCATCATTCATTACAATGATCTTCTCTGCTAACTTTCCTACATCCTCCATACTATGGCTCACAAGAATTATTGTCATATTATATTTTTCATGCAGAAATTTTATCTGCTCTAATATATCATCTCTCCCTGCTGGATCCAAACCTGCTGTAGGTTCATCTAATATCAGCACATTGGGTTCCATAGCAATTACTCCTGCAATGGCTACTCTTCTCTTCTGCCCTCCACTAAGTTCAAACGGAGAAATATCTTTATACTCATCATAATCCAAACCTACCATTTCCATAGATTTTTTAACTCTTCTTAATATTTCATCTTCATTTAACCCTAAATTGGTTGGTCCATAAGCAATATCTTTAGCAATAGTTTCTTCGAAAAGCTGATATTCTGGATATTGAAATACTAACCCAACTTTTTTTCTAATATCAACTAGCTTAGTATCTTTATCAGTTATATCAGTTCTATCAACATAAATCTTTCCACTGGCTGGCTTTAAAAGCCCATTTAAATGTTGTATTAAGGTAGATTTTCCTGAACCAGTATGTCCGATTACTGCTAAAAACTCTCCATCTTCTATTTCTAAACTTACATTATCTAAAGCCTTTTTTTCAAAAGGTGTCTTTGGCATATAAACATATGTTAAATTTTCTATTTTAATTGACATATTGCATTCACCATCTCATTCACATCTAATATTCTAGTATCTATATTAATTCCTACTTTTTGCAACTCATAGCTTAATTCTGTTACTTGAGGAACATCTAGCCCTATATTTTTCATCTTTTCTACATTAGAGAAAACATCTCGTGGCTTTCCATCTAAAATCAACTTTCCTTTATCCATCACAACTATTCTATCAGCCTTAGCTGCTTCATCCATATAATGAGTTATAAGTATTACTGTAATTCCATAATTTCTATTTAAATCAATAATAGTATCAAGCACTTCTTTTCTACCTGATGGATCAAGCATTGCTGTTGGCTCATCAAATATTATACATTTAGGTTGCATAGCTAAGATGCCTGCTATGGCTATTCTCTGCTTTTGTCCACCAGAAAGCAAATGTGGTGCATGCTTTTTATACTCTGACATTCCAACCCTCTCTAAAGCCTCATCAACTCTTTTTCTTATTTCTTCTGGTGGTACACCTAAGTTTTCTGGTCCAAAAGCAACATCTTCTTCTACTATAGTTGCTACTAATTGATTATCTGGATTTTGAAAAACCATTCCAGCTGTTTCCCTTATATTCCATAAGTTATTCATATCAGAAGTATCCATTTTATTTACTAACATTTTTCCATCGGTAGGAATCAACAATGCATTCATATGTTTTGCCATAGTAGATTTTCCCGAACCATTATGTCCTAATATAGCAATAAATTCACCCTCTGTTATTTGAAGATTTACATCATTTATGGCAATCTTTTCTTCCTGGTTTTCACTAGCTGTATATTTAAAAACTAAATTTCTACATTCAATCATTGTATTCAAGCATTTTCCTCCCTTTTAATCATTAAATATCATATAAAAACCTATAGTGCTTTTATTTTCTTTATAAGCTAACTTATTAAATTTAAGTATACATTATTTTCTATAATATTATAAGCTTTTACATAATATTTATAAAAAAAAGAGGGATTAAGCTTAACACTTAATCCCCCCCTAAAAGAAATTATACTAATTCAAGTATAACAACTTCTGCTCCGTCCCCTCTTCTAGGGCCTTTTTTAATTATTCTAGTGTATCCACCATTTCTTTCAGCATACTTTGGTGCGATTTCTTCGAATAATGTCTTAACAACTTCTTCTTCTAAAACATAAGATAAAACTTGTCTTCTAGCGTGAAGATCTCCTCTTTTTGCAAGAGTGATCATTTTTTCAGCTATACTTCTAGTTTCTTTAGCTCTAGTTTCAGTAGTTTCTATTCTTCCGTGCTTTAAAAAGCTTGTTACTAAGCTTCTTAACATAGCTCTTCTTTGGTCTGTAGCAAGACCTAACTTACGATAACCTGCCATGGATCTTCCTCCTTACTCGTCGCTTAATTTTAAGCTTAAACCTAATTCTTTAAGCTTTCTTTCAACTTCTTCTAAGGATTTCTTTCCTAGATTTCTTACCTTCATCATGTCATCCATTGATTTACCAGCAAGCTCTTGAACTGTATTAATACCAGCTCTCTTTAAACAGTTATATGATCTAACTGAAAGATCTAGCTCTTCAACAGTCATTTCTAGTACTTTTTCCTTTTTATCTTCTTCTTTTTCTATCATTATTTCAACATCATTAGTCGCAACGCCTAAGGACATGAATAACTTGAAGTGTTCTATTAAAATTTTAGCAGATAAGCTTATAGCTTCATCTATTTTAATAGTACCATTAGTCCAGATTTCTAAAGTTAACTTATCATAGTCAGTAATTTGACCAACTCTAGTATTCTCTACTGTGAAATTAACTCTTTTAACTGGAGTATATATTGAATCAACAGCTATAGCTGAAAGTGGTAATGATTCACTCTTATTTTTATTTTGAGTAACATATCCTCTTCCTCTGTTTACTGTTAACTCCATATATAGTTTTCCGTTATCATCTAAAGTCGCTATATGTAGGTCTTTATTAATAACTTCAACATCTCCGTCTGTCTTAATGTCAGCTCCTGTTACTACACCTGGACCTTGAGCATCTATATAGATAGTCTTTGGTCCTTCACCTTCCATTGTTAACGCTAATGATTTGATGTTAAGAATTAATTCTGTAACATCTTCTTTAACGCCTTGTACAGTTGAGAATTCATGAAGTACTGTATCGATTTTAACAGATGTAGTTGCTACACCTGGAAGTGATGAAAGTAATATTCTTCTCATAGCATTTCCAAGTGTAATTCCATATCCTCTTTCAAGTGGTTCAACTACATACTTACCATAAGTACCATCTTCATTTGATTCAATGCACTCTATTATTGGCTTTTCGATTTCTAACATTTAAAAACCCTCCTTATATTAAAATGGCAATCTAATTATGAGGGCAACTGATTCTAAAATTGCACTTAAGACTAGATCTTATTTTACAAAGTTAGATTTTATTTGCTGTATAACTCAACGATTAGAGTTTCATTAATTGGTACATCAATGTCTTCTCTAGCTGGTTCAGCAACAACTTTACCTTCATAGTTTTCAACGTTAGCTTCTAACCATTTTGGTAATGTTTTTGGGTTTTCAACAAATGTCTTGAACTTTTCAGTTCCTCTGCTCTTTTCACAAACAGATATAACATCGTTAACTGATACCTTGAATGATGGAATATCAACTTTTTTACCATTTACTAAGAAATGACCGTGTGTTACTAATTGTCTAGCTTCGTTTCTTGAAGCACCGTATCCTAATCTGTAAACAACGTTATCTAATCTCATTTCTAATAATTTAAGTAAGTTTTCACCGCTGATACCTTTCATGTGTTCAGCTTTTTCATAGTATGCTCTAAATTGTCTCTCTAAAACACCGTATATTCTTCTTGCTTTTTGCTTTTCTCTTAATTGAACTCCGTAGTTAGACATCTTTTTCTTAGCTGCTCCATGTTGTCCTGGTGCATAGCTTCTTCTAACGAAAGCACATTTATCAGTAAAGCATCTATCTCCCTTAAGGAATAGCTTTTGACCTTCTCTTCTACATAATCTACATGTAGCTCCAGTATATCTTGCCATTCGTTACACCTCCTGTTGAACTTATATATAAACTAAACTCTTCTTCTTTTTGGTGGTCTACATCCGTTGTGTGGAATTGGAGTAACATCTTTTATTAAAGTTACTTCTAATCCAGCAGCTTGTAAAGATCTTATAGCTGCTTCTCTTCCAGCACCTGGTCCCTTAACGTATACTTCTATACTCTTTAGACCGTGTTCCATAGCCGCTTTAGCTGCAGTTTCTGCTGCCATTTGTGATGCGAATGGAGTACTCTTTCTTGATCCTCTGAAACCTAAAGCTCCAGCACTTGACCATGATAAAGCATTTCCTGCTGCATCAGTTAAAGTAACTATTGAGTTATTGAAAGTTGATTTGATGTGTGCAGCACCATGTTCAACATTCTTTCTTTCTTTTCTTCTTCTAGTCTTTTTAACTTTTTGAGCCATTGAAATCCCTCCTCACTATTTCTTCTTGTTTGCGATTGTCTTCTTAGGACCTTTTCTAGTTCTAGCATTAGTCTTAGTCTTTTGTCCTCTAACTGGAAGACCTTTTCTATGTCTTATTCCTCTGTAACATCCGATTTCAACTAATCTCTTTATGTTTAAAGCAACTTCTCTTCTTAAGTCACCTTCAACTGTAATATTCTTAACGAAGTTTCTGATTGCATTAACTTCTTCTTCAGTAAGATCTTTAACTCTAGTGTCTGGGTTTACTCCAGTTTCAGCTAAAATCTTTTGAGAAGTAGATAATCCTATACCGTATATATATGTTAGACCTATCTCAACTCTTTTTTCTCTTGGTAGGTCAACTCCTGAAATTCTTGCCATTGATTTACACCTCCTGATAAGTTGGAATGCAATTATTTATTAAATAATTTATAATGAATTTTAGGTTAATAGATAACTAATTGCAATTACTATTGCAGCCGCACCTAAAATTATCGACTTAAATATTGCCTATATAATAATATTGAAATTTGTAATAAAAGTCAATATATTAATATTTGTAAAAATATATTTGCCTAATACTTAATTATATTAGCCTTGTTTTTGCTTGTGCTTAGGATTTTCACAGATAACCATTACTTTTCCTTTTCTTCTTATAATCTTGCACTTTTCGCAAATAGGCTTAACTGATGGTCTTACTTTCATCGCTAACCCTCCTTGTGTAATTTATGGTGACTTCACACCTTATTTTGCTCTCCAAGTAATTCTTCCTCTTGTTAGGTCATATGGAGAAAGCTCTATTGTTACTTTATCTCCCGGAAGAATTCTTATGAAGTTCATTCTTAATTTTCCTGATATGTGAGCTAGTATTTTATGACCACTTTCTAACTCAACTTGAAACATTGCATTAGGTAAAGCTTCTAAAACTACACCTTGCATTTCTATTACATCATCTTTTGACATAAGGTAATCAACCCTCCTTAACAATGCCTTTAAGCTTTAAAAATCTCTTAATCTTTAAATCAGTGCCTTTATCTTTAGCTGCTAGAGCAGTTTTAATATGATCTTCAGCATCTTCTAAAACATCAAAATGTTTTATCTTCTTTTTTTTCGGCATCTGAATTGTCTTTGTTTTTCCATTGCTCAATAGGTAATAATTATCATCTATATTATCTACTATGACATACATTTGATTTTTATCCCTACCTGAATTTGAAATAACAAGTTTTCCAATTAAGTCATTGTTTTGCAAACTTTTCACCTCGATGATTACCTTAGCCATAAATTTACAAGACACCATATGGTTTCATGCGAATTTATAACTAAGCAACACTTATTTAACTAGTGTTAGTATCTCTGGTCCATCTGGTAAAATTATGACTGTATTTTCATAATGTGCTGATAGACTTTTATCACTGGTGATAACTGTCCAATCATCACCTAATGTTTTAACTCTATGACTTCCTACGTTAACCATAGGTTCAATAGCTAGAGCCATACCAGTCACTAATTTTGGACCTCGGCCTGGTCTTCCGAAGTTTGGAACCTCTGGATCTTCATGAAGATCTTTTCCAATTCCATGCCCAACGAAATCTCTTACAACAGAGAACCCTGAAGCCTCAATATATTTTTGTATTTCATTTGAAATATCAGTTAGATTATTTCCTACTTTTGCAGCTTCTAAACCTTTGAAAAAACTTTCTTTAGTTACTTCAATAAGCTTTTGTGCTTCTTCTGAAATATTTCCAACAGCGAAGGTTCTTGCAGCATCTCCGTGATAGCCATCAATAATAGCTCCACAATCTACACTAACAATATCTCCTTCTTTTAATACATACCTTCCTGGTATTCCATGAACTACTTGCTCATTAACAGATATGCATAGTGATGCAGGAAATCCATAGAGCCCTTTAAATGAAGGTTTTGCCCCATGCTTAGTTATAAATTCTTCTGCTATCCTATCTAATTCGGCAGTAGTTATGCCTGGCTTTATGTTTTTCTCAACCACTAGAAGCGTTTCCGCTACTATTTTACCAGCTTTCCTCATTAGGTCGATTTCTTTATCATTTTTAATAATGATCATTAATCAACTCTCCCGAATAATTCACAAATATCATTAAATACTTCGTTAATAGCTTTTGTTCCATCTACCGTAGAAAGTAGATTTTTTTCTTTGTAAAAATCAATCAGTGGTTGTGTTTGTCTTTCATATACGTCTAGTCTTTCCCTAACCGTATCTTCTCTATCATCTTTTCTTTGAACTACTTCGCTTCCGCATACATCACATATTCCTTCAACCTTAGTTGGGTTGAATTTCACGTGGTAACTAGCTCCACATGATCCACAAACTCTTCTTCCTGTCATTCTTTCAAGTATGAATTCCATAGGTACATCAATTAATAAAGCTGTATCTATATTTTCATCTCTTGAATCTAAGAATGTTTCAAGGGCTTCTGCTTGTGCAACAGTTCTTGGAAACCCATCTAAAAGATAACCGTTTTTACAGTCTTCCCAAGTTAATCTATCTTTAACCATGTTAATAGTTACTTCATCAGGAACTAAAAGTCCCTTATCCATATATCCTTTAGCTTCAATTCCTAAAGGGGTTGCTTCAGAAATATTTTTTCTAAAGATATCCCCAGTAGAAATATGTGGTATAGAGTATCTATTACTAATTGATTTTGCCTGTGTTCCTTTTCCAGCCCCTGGAGGACCTAACAATACGATTTTCACCGGCATCATCTCCATTATTAATCTATTTTAAGAATCCATCATAGTGTCTCATCACTAATTGTGAGTCTAATTGTCTAGAAAAATCTAGTGCAACCCCAATTATTATTAATAAAGATGTTCCACCGAACTGAACTCCTGATATATATTTTCCAACTAATATTGGTGTTACTGCTAAAAACGCTGCAAATAACCCTCCAATTATAGATACTTTAGTAAGTAGATTTTCAAAATACTTTTCTGTAGCTTCTCCAGGTCTTATACCAGGAACAAATCCTGCTGACTTATGAAGATTTTCAGCCATTTCATCTGGTTTAAATGTTATTTGAGTATAGAACCATGTAAAGAAAATAGTTAATACTGAATAACAAACCGGATACATCCAAGTACCTGTATTGAAAATACTGTACTTACTGCTAGTAATCCAGCTAGCCCATCCCTTTGAAGGGAAGAAAGCAGCAATTGTTGTTGGGAACATCATTACTGACATTGCAAATATTATAGCAATAACTGCAGATCCTATTATACTTAGTGGTATATGTGTTGATTGGCCTTTCATTACTTTTGAACCAACAGCTTTACCAGCATATTGAATTGGCACTCTTCTTTCTGCTAATGAGAAGAATATTGTAACTGCTAAAAGGGCAATCACTCCAACTAAGAATAATAATATTTCAATTATAGATATCTCTCCTGCTGTCTTTAGGGTATAAACCGAATTAACAGTTGAAGGTATCTGAGATACTATATTTACAAATATTAAGATTGAAACACCATTTCCAAATCCTTTTTGTGTGATTTGGTCACCAAGCCACATACAGAAAGTTGATCCAACTACTAGTGAGAATATTATTACTATTTTTTCAGGTGTTCCTACTCCACTAGTTGCACCTAAATTAGCAATAGTTGAATAAACACCTAAAGCTAATACGCAAGCAATCCCTATAGATACATATCTAGTAATGCTTTGGATCTTCTTTCTTCCTTCTTCACCTTCCTTAGATAATTGTTCTAATGAAGGTATTGCAATTGTTAATAATTGCATTATGATTGAAGCGTTGATGTAAGGCGATACACTTAAAGCTAATATACTAGCTTTCGTGAAAGCTCCACCTGATATTAAGTTATAAAAACTTAATAATCCACCGGATTCAGTTAATGTGCTCAAGGCACTAGTGTCAATCCCAGGAACTGGAATATGTATCCCAATCCTGAAAATTGCAACTAGAAAAATCGTCCATAAGAACCTTTTTCTTAATTCCGGAACCTTCCAGGCATTACGTAGGGTTGATAGCATACTAAATCACCTCAACTTTTCCTCCAGCTGCCTCGATCTTTTCAGCCGCTGATTTTGAGAATTTACATCCTTGAACCGTTAGGCTTTTATCTATAGTCCCATTTCCTAATATTTTAACACCATCTAATACTTTACTTATAACTCTTGTTTCAAGTAATAATTCTGGAGTAACAACTGTTCCATTTTCAAAAATGTTTAATCTATCAACATTTATTGAAACATACTTCTTAGCGAAGATATTTGTGAATCCTCTCTTTGGAAGTCTTCTGTATAATGGCATTTGACCACCTTCGAATCCAGGTCTAACTCCACCACCAGATCTAGCGTTTTGTCCTTTTTCACCTTTACCAGCATTTCTTCCTAATCCTGAACCAGTACCTCTACCAACTCTTTTAGGAGCTTTTTTACTACCTGCTGCAGGTTTTAACTCATGAAGTTTCATTCTAAAAACACCTCCTCGTTATATTATACTTCTTCTACTTTTAATAAGTAGTTTACTTTATCGATCATACCTTTTATTTGAGGAGTAAGCTCATGCTCTACTGTCTTTCCGATCTTTTTTAGACCAAGAGCGTTTGCAGTAGCGATATGGTCTTTCTTTCTGCCTATTAAGCTTTTAACTAAAGTAACCTTTATCTTTGCCATTGCGTGATACCTCCTAACCTAATATCTCTTCAACAGTTTTGCCTCTTAACTTAGCTATATCCTCAGCTGTTCTTAAGCTTGCTAAACCATTAATTGTAGCATTTACCATGTTTCTTGGGTTGTTTGAACCTAAAGACTTAGCTCTAACGTCCTTTAACCCTGCTAATTCTAATACAGCTCTTGCTGGTCCACCAGCGATAACTCCTGTACCTTCTTTAGCTGGCATGATTAAAACTTTACCAGTTCCAAATCTACCATATATTTCGTGAGGAACTGTTGTTCCAACTATAGCAACGCTAACCATGTTTTTCTTAGCGTCTTCGATACCTTTTTTGATTGCTTCTGGGATTTCGATTGATTTACCAGTTCCAACACCAACGTGTCCGTTCTCATCACCAACAACTACTAGTGCGCTGAATCTGAAGTTTCTACCACCCTTAACAACCTTAGTAACTCTGTTTATATAAACAACCTTTTCTTTAAGGTCTAGTGTGCTAGGATCGATTCTCATTGCGTTCCCTCCTCGTTCTATTAGAATTTTAAGCCTGCTTCTCTAGCTGCTTCAGCTAAAGCTTGAACTCTTCCGTGATATACGTATCCACCTCTGTCAAATACAACTTCAGTAATACCTTTATCTAAAGCTCTCTTAGCTACAGCTTCACCGATCATTTTAGCTGCTTCTTTGTTTCCACCAGCATTTACTTTTAACTCTTTATCTACAGTAGAAGCTGATACTAATGTTACAGCATTAACATCGTCTATTATTTGAGCATATATATTTTTTTCACTTCTATATACTGAAAGTCTTGGTCTTTCAGGAGTACCAGAAATCTTTTTACGTACTCTAAGGTGACGTTTTGCTCTTAAAGCCTTTTTGTCTGCCTTTTTAAACATATTGGTTCACTCCTTCCTAATTATTTCTTACCAGTTTTTCCTTCTTTACGTCTGATTACTTCACCTTCAAACTTGATTCCCTTACCTTTGTATGGTTCAGGTTTTCTCCATTTTCTGATATCAGCAGCAGCCGCTCCAACTAATTCCTTATCGATACCTGATACAACTACTTTAGTAGCAGCAGGTGTTTCGAAAGTAATTCCTTCGATTGGTTCTATTTCAACTGGATGTGAAAATCCTAAGTTCATTACAAGTTTCTTTCCTTGTAATTGTGCTCTGTAACCAACACCAACTAATTCTAGAGTTTTTGAGTATCCCTTTTCAACTCCAGTAACCATGTTATTGATAAGAGCTCTAGTTAATCCGTGAAGAGCTCTGTGCTCTTTAACATCACTAGGTCTAGTTACAACTACTTGGTTGTCTTCAACTGCAATATTCATGTCTTTGTCCATAGCTTTAACTAATTGACCCTTTGGTCCTTTTACAGTAACAACGTTAGCTTCGTCAACTGTTACAGTAACACCAGCTGGGATAGCTATTGGTAATCTACCTACTCTTGACATAATCGCACCTCCTGTTTTAATTGTATATCTATAATAATCTATATAAAGTTAATTTCTGAATTAATTACTACCATACGTAGCAGATAACTTCTCCGCCTAAGCCCATTTTTCTAGCTTCTCTGTCTACAACTAAACCTTTAGAAGTTGAAACTACAGCAATTCCTAATCCATTAAGAACTCTTGGAACTTCATCCTTCTTGCAGTAAACTCTTAGACCTGGCTTAGATATTCTCTTAATACCAGTTATAACTCTTTCTTTGTTTGCTCCATATTTAAGAGATATTCTCATCATTGGAACTACACCATCGTTGTATTCCTCGATTTCTTTAATGTATCCCTCTTGTAATAATATATTTGCAATAGCCTTCTTTACGTTTGAAGAAGGAACTTCTACTACTTCATGTCTTACAGAATTTGCATTTCTGATACGTGTTAGCAAATCTGCGATAGGATCTGTCATAACCATTTATTTTGCCTCCTTTCAGTCGTTTAAGTTCTTACCAGCTTGCTTTCTTGCAACCAGGGATTTCACCTTTGTAAGCAAGTTCTCTAAAGCATATACGGCAAATACCAAACTTCTTTAATACTGAATGTGGTCTTCCACATAATCTGCATCTTGTATAAGCTCTTGTTTTATATTTAGGAGTCTTGCTCCACTTTTCAATAATAGCTTTACGTGCCACAGTTTTCCCTCCTTATTATTGAGCGAATGGCATACCAAGGAATCTTAATAATTCTCTTGCTTCTTCGTCAGTTTTAGCTGTTGTTACGAAGATTATATCCATCCCTCTAACCTTATCGATCTTATCGTATTCAATTTCTGGGAATATTAATTGTTCTTTAATTCCTAAAGAATAGTTTCCTCTTCCATCGAATGCTCTATCAGAAACTCCTCTGAAATCTCTTACTCTTGGAAGAGCTATTGACATAAGCTTATCAGCGAATTCAAACATCTTAGCTCCTCTTAAAGTAACTTTGCATCCTAATGCCATGTTTTCTCTGATCTTAAAGTTAGCAACTGATTTCTTTGCTCTTGTTAAGATAGGTTTTTGTCCTGAGATTAAAGTTAAATCATTAACCGCAGATTCTAAAATCTTTTGGTTATCTTTAGCTTCTCCAACTCCCATGTTTATAACTATTTTTTCAAGCTTTGGAACTTCCATGATATTTTTGTATCCGAACTTTTCAACCATAGCTTGAACTACTTCGTTTTTATACTTTTCTTGAAGTCTTGGTGTCATTTATAGTGCCTCCTTTCAGAAATTAGAATGTTTCTCCGCACTTCTTACAAACTCTAACCTTAGTACCATCTTCTAAGATTTTGTTGCTAATTCTTGTAGCGTTTTTGCATTTTGTGCAGTATAACATAACTTTTGAGCTGTATATAGCTCCTTCTTTTTCTATTATTCCACCTTGAGCGTTTGCTCTGTTAGGTTTTTGGTGTTTCTTAACTATATTAACTCCTTGTACTAGAACTTTTCCAGTCTTTGGATATACTTTTAAAACTTCACCAGTTTTACCTTGATCTTTACCTGAAATAACTACAACTGTGTCATTCTTTCTAACATGTAACTTCAAATGAGCCACCTCCTTATTATAGAACTTCAGGTGCTAATGATAATATTTTGTTAAATTCTCTATCTCTTAGCTCCCTAGCAACTGGCCCGAAGATACGAGTTCCTCTTGGTTGCTTATCATCTTTTATTATTACTGCTGCGTTTTCATCAAATTTGATGTATGAACCGTCAGCTCTTCTTAATCCTCTTACAGATCTAACTATAACAGCTTTAACTACGTCACCTTTTTTAACAACTCCGCCTGGTGTTGCCTTTTTAACGCTAGCTACTATTACATCTCCAATGTTACCGAACTTTCTCTTTGATCCGCCTAATACTCTGATACACATGATTTCTTTAGCACCTGAGTTATCAGCTACGTTTAGTAAGGTTTGTTGTTGTATCATTGAATTACCCTCCTTTCAGTTTTAAAGCCTATTTAGCTCTTTCAACTATTTCAACAAGTCTCCATCTCTTATCTTTAGATAATGGTCTAGTTTCCATTATTACAACTCTATCATTCATTTTAGCTTCATTATTTTCATCATGAGCTTTGAATTTAGTAGTAGTATTCATAGTTTTTCCGTATAATGGATGTCTAACCTTAGTTTCAACAGCAACTACGATAGTCTTATCCATTTTATCAGAAACAACTCTACCTAATCTTTTCTTTCTTAGTCCTCTTTCCATTAGGGGCTACCTCCTTCCAGATTTACTGTTCAAATGCCCTGATCTCTTCTTCTCTTATGATGGTTTTGATTTGGGCTATAGATTTTTTAACTTCTCTTATTCTCATAGGATTTTCTAATTGTCCAGTAGCTAATTGGAATCTTAAGTTGAATAATTCAGCTTTAAGGTCATTTAACTTAACTTTTAAATCTTGAGAATTGCTTGTTCTTAACTCTTTTAGGTCTCTAGCCTTCATTATTCTTCACCACCCATTTCCTCAAAATCTCTTCTTGTAACGAATTTACACTTTACAGGAAGCTTGTGTGATGCAAGTCTCATTGCTTCTCTTGCAACTTCTTCATTAACTCCAGATAATTCGAATAATACTCTACCTGGTTTAACTACTGCTACCCAATATTCTGGTGAACCTTTACCTGAACCCATTCTTGTTTCAGCTGGTTTCTCAGTTACTGGCTTATCTGGGAAAATCTTTATCCAAAGTTTTCCACCTCTTCTAATGTATCTGTTTATAGCAATTCTGGCAGATTCTATTTGATTACTAGTGATCCATCCACAAGTTTGTGCTTGAATACCATAATCTCCGTATGCAAGGAAGTTACCTCTAGTAGCTTTCCCTTTCATTCTACCACGTTGTACCTTACGATGCTTAACTCTTTTAGGCATTAACATAGTCTAATTCCTCCTTTCTTATGCTTCAACTTCTTCCTTCTTTTCAACTTTTTTTGTAGGAAGAACTTCTCCATTATAAACCCATACTTTAACACCTATCTTACCGTATGTTGTATTTGCTTCAGCAAATCCATAGTCGATATCAGCTCTTAAAGTTTGTAGTGGGATTGTTCCTTCATGATATTGTTCAGTTCTAGCCATTTCAGCTCCACCTAATCTACCTGAACAAGCTGTTTTAACACCTCTAGCTCCTAATTTCATAGCTCTTTGGATGCTTTGTTTCATAGCTCTTCTGAAAGATACTCTTTTTTCTAATTGTGCAGCTATGTTTTCAGCAACTAATTGTGCATTAGCTTCTGCATTCTTAACTTCAACAATGTTAATTAAGATGTTCTTTCCATCAACTATTTTAGCTAATTTAGCTTTTAAAGCTTCAATTCCAGCTCCGCCTTTACCAATTACTACACCTGGTTTAGCAGTGTGGATGTTTAATTTAATTCTCTTAGCTGATCTTTCGATTTCAATCTTAGCGATACCAGCTGAGAAAAGTTCTTTCTTTACGAATTCTCTTATTTTGTTATCTTCAACTAAGTTGTCAGCAAATGTCTTCTTATCAGCATACCATTTTGCATCCCAACCTTTGATAACTCCTACTCTAAGTCCGTGAGGATTTACTTTTTGACCCACTTGTTTTCCCTCCTTCTTCTAATTATGCTCTTTCTTTAACTACTACCGTAATATGACTTGTTCTCTTGTTGATTCTGAACGCTTTACCGTGATCCATTGGTCTGAATCTCTTTAAAGTTGGACCAGCACCTACAAATGTTTCTGCAACATATAGGTTTTCAACGTTTAAGTCATGATTGTTTTCTGCATTAGCAACTGCTGATTTTAAAACTTTGTTTATTACTACTGCAGCTTCTTTTGGAGTATATTGTAATATCGCAAAAGCTTCGTTAACGTTTTTTCCTCTTATTAAATCAAGAACTACTCCTACTTTCATTGGAGACATTCTCACATATTTAGCTATAGCTCTAGCTTCCATTGATGTTCCTCCTTTCAAAGATTACTTTCTCTTTCTTGATGCTTTTTCGTCGTAATCGTGTCCTCTGTATGTTCTAGTTAAAGCAAACTCACCTAACTTGTGTCCAACCATATCTTCACTTATATAAACTGGAACGTGCTTTCTACCGTCGTGTACAGCTATTGTATGACCGATCATTTGTGGGAAAATTGTTGAACTTCTTGACCAAGTCTTAACAACTTTATTTTCACCATTAGCATTCATTTCTTCTATCTTCTTTAAAAGACTTTCTTTAACGAAAGGTCCCTTCTTTATTGATCTACTCATTATAATTGGCCTCCCTTCATAATTTGTGGCTAGTAAGCTTGAAGAGAATTTATCTTCTCTTCAAATTACTTACTATTTCTTCTCTTTATTATGAATCTATCAGAATATTTCTTATTCTTTCTAGTCTTGTATCCAAGTGCTGGTTTACCCCATGGAGTAACTGGACTTGGTCTACCGATTGGTGATCTACCTTCACCACCACCATGAGGGTGATCGCAAGGGTTCATTACAGAACCTCTAACTGTAGGTCTCCATCCCATGTGTCTCTTTCTACCAGCTTTACCAATATTGATGATATCGTTAGTAGTGTTAGAAACTGTACCGATTGTAGCTCTACATTCGATTCTTACATATCTCATTTCACCTGATGGTAATCTTAATGTTGCATAGTTACCTTCTTTAGCCATTAATTGAGCTGAAGTACCTGCAGATCTTACCATTTGACCACCTTTACCAGCTTGTAATTCAATGTTGTGAACTACTGTACCAACTGGCATGTTCTTTAATGGTAATGCATTACCTGGTTTGATATCTGCTTCTGGTCCAGAAACAACTACATCTCCAACTTTTAATCCTACTGGAGCAAGTATGTATCTCTTTTCCCCATCTGCATAAACAACTAACGCAATGTAAGCTGTTCTGTTTGGATCGTATTCTATAGTAGCAACTTTTGCTGGAATACCATCCTTATTTCTCTTGAAATCTATTATTCTGTATTTTCTCTTAGCTCCACCACCGTGGTGTCTAACAGTTATTTTACCTTGTGCATTTCTACCACCAGTTTTCTTTAAAGAAACAAGAAGTGACTTTTCTGGTGAATTTGTTGTTATTTCATCAAATGTAGCCATTGTCATTTGTCTTCTTGATGGTGTAGTAGGTCTAAACTTTTTAACTGCCATGCTAATTCCCTCCTTCTTTAAGCTTATCTGGTTTAATACCAATACTGCGCTTTATTATTATTGCATTCCTTCAAAGAATTCAATAGCTTTGCTGTCTTTAGCTAATGTTACGATAGCTTTCTTTTGGTCAGCTCTCTTTCCAACATGTACGCCCATTCTCTTAGTTTTTCCCATAGTTCTAACTGTTTGAACTTTTTCAACTTTAACACCGAAAACTTCTTCTACAGCTCTTTTTATTTGAACTTTGTTAGCGCTCATATGAACTATGAAAGTGTACTTATTTTCAGCCATTGCTGCCATACTCTTTTCAGTTATAACAGGCTTTCTGATTATATCGTGGCTTGTCATTCTCATTATGCGTACACCTCCTCGATTTTTGATACAGCATCCTTAGTCATTATAACTTTTGGATATTTTAATAAATCATAAACGTTGATGTTGTTTACAGGCATAACTGTAACACCTTCAATGTTTCTAGCTGATTTATATACTGCTTCGTTTGATTCAGCAGTAACGATTAATGTTTTCTTAGCTTCGAATGCGTTTAACATTCCAACTACAGTCTTAGTTTTTGGAGCATCCATTACTAAGCTTTCTAATACTATCATTTCATCATTTTGAACTTTGCTTGTTAATGCTGATAACATAGCAACTCTTCTCATTGATTTAGGGATAGACATTCTGTAGCTTCTTGGCTTTGGTGCGAATACAACTCCACCTTTGATCCATTGAGGTGCTCTTATAGAACCTTGTCTAGCTCTACCAGTTCCTTTTTGTCTCCAAGGCTTGATTCCGCCTCCTCTAACCTCAGCTCTTGTTTTAGCTGATTGAGTTCCTTGTCTCTTGTTAGCTAATAATGCAACAACTACTTGGTGCATTGCGTCTGCATTTACTTCTGCAGCAAATATATTATCATTTAATTGGATTTCTCCAACTTGCTTTGCTTCTATGTTAAATAATCCTAACTTAGGCATTCTGTTTCCTCCTTTCTAAAGAAATTAAGCTTTAACTGCGTTTCTTATAACAACAGTGCTCTTGTTAGCTCCTGGGATACCACCCTTAACTAATATTAAGTTCTTTTCAGCTATTACTTTAACAACTTCTAAGTTTAATACAGTAGTGTTTTTAGCTCCCATATGCCCTGGCATTTTTTTGTTTTTGAAAGTTTTTGATGGATCAGAAGAAGCTCCCATTGAACCTACTGCTCTGTGGAACTTAGAACCGTGTGACATTGGTCCTCTGTTAGCATTCCATCTCTTGATAACCCCTTGGAATCCCTTTCCTTTAGAAACTCCTGATACGTCTACTTTATCTCCTGCAACGAAAACATCAGCAGTTATTTCTTGACCTACTTCATATTCGTTAGCATTTTCTAATCTGAATTCCTTTAAAGTTCTTCTTAAAGAAACACCAGCTTTAGCAAAGTGACCTTTTCTTGGGCTGTTAACTAATTTTTCTCTAACATCGCCAAATCCTACTTGTATTGCTTCATAACCATCTTTTTCGATAGTTTTCTTTTGAACAACAACACATGGACCAGCTTCTACTACAGTTACAGGAATAACTCTTCCATTTTCATCGAAAATTTGAGTCATACCAATTTTTTTACCTATTATAGCTTTTTTCATGTATTTACACCTCCCAAACGAATTAGCGGATTGCTTAGCAATCATAACCGTTCAAACTGTTTATTTAATTATTTAAATTAAAGCTTTATTTCGATATCAACACCTGCTGGTAAGTTTAATCTCATTAAAGCATCAACTGTCTTAGGTGATGGATTAACTATATCGATTAATCTCTTGTGTGTTCTTATTTCGAATTGTTCTCTAGAGTCTTTGTACTTATGTACAGCTCTTAATATTGTAACAACATCTTTCTCAGTTGGTAGAGGTATTGGACCTGCAACCTTTGCACCTGTAGATTTAGCTGTTTCAACAATTTTTTCAGCTGATTGATCTAATATAGTGTGATCAAAAGCTTTTAATCTGATTCTTATTTTTTGTTTTGACATTCTGGTTTCCCTCCTTTTCATGTACGCTTTACTTCTAACGCACAACAGTAGCTGTTCTGTAAACTGTTCCAGGTGTATCACACCTAAACATATAGCACACTACTGCCGTCGGATTCTAGATCCTGACTAGCTCCTCAAGAATACCCCGGAAGTCCGGCAACCTCTTGATTCATCGCATTATGCTACACAACTTCTTTATTATACTATGTTTATATATGTTAATCAAGACTTTTTTTTTGCCTTTTTGATTAATTTTTTCAATGCTTTTTAAAAACTTTAATTATTTTTTCGTCAGTTGTTACTTATAATTCTATATGGATTTATTGCTTTTTTCAACATATTTTTTATTTTAAATTTAACCTTATATTACTCTTATTTTTAACTTTCCCAATTATTAATATATTAAACATTTACTTTTTTCTATTTACTTCATTTAATTGATTATTTTCTTATAATATATAAAAAAAGAAAGCAAAGGCGTCCCTTTACTCTCTTTTTTTATTGCGATCACATTTATTTAGCGCTATAAAATTTATTTAAAAGTTAAATTTGTTATTTTAGTAATTAAGATAGTTAAGCTATTCTAAAGTAGGAATTATCCTAAAACTTTAGTAACAACTCCTGAACCTACAGTTCTTCCACCTTCTCTGATGGCAAATCTTAATCCTTCATCCATAGCAACTTGAGTTATTAACTCAACGTTCATATCGATGTGGTCTCCTGGCATAACCATTTCCATACCTTCTGGTAATTTGATTGATCCAGTAACGTCAGTTGTTCTGAAGTAGAATTGTGGTCTGTATCCATCGAAGAATGGAGTATGTCTTCCACCTTCTTCTTTTTTAAGTACGTATACTTGACCTACGAACTTGCTGTGTGGCTTGATTGATCCAACTTTAGCTAAAACTTGACCTCTTTCGATTTCAGTTCTTTGGATACCTCTTAATAATACCCCTACGTTATCTCCAGCTTGTGCTTCATCTAGTAACTTTCTGAACATTTCGATTCCTGTTACTACTACTTTTCTGCTTTCTTCTGCTAAACCAACGATTTCAACTTCGTCAGATACGTGAAGTACACCAGTTTCAACTCTTCCAGTTGCAACAGTTCCTCTACCAGTAATTGTGAATACATCTTCTACTGGCATTAAGAAGTTCTTATCTGTAGCTCTTTCTGGAGTTGGGATGTAGCTATCAACAGCATCCATTAATTCCATGATACAAGCTGTTGCTTCTGGATCAGTTGGGTTTTCTAAAGCTCTTAATGCAGAACCTTTAATTACAGGGATATCATCTCCTGGGAAGTTGTATTCAGATAATAATTCTCTAACTTCCATTTCAACTAATTCTAATAATTCTTCGTCATCAACCATATCAGCTTTGTTTAAGAAAACAACGATGTAGTCAACACCAACTCTTGAAGCTAGTAGTATATGTTCTCTTGTTTGTGGCATTGGACCATCTGCTGCTGAACATACTAATATAGCACCGTCCATTTGAGCAGCACCAGTGATCATGTTCTTAACGTAGTCAGCATGTCCTGGACAGTCAACGTGAGCATAGTGTCTTGTTTCTGTTTCATATTCAACGTGAGCAGTGTTGATAGTGATTCCTCTTTCTTTTTCTTCTGGAGCCTTATCTATATCTGCATAGTTGAATGCTTCTGCATATCCTCTGTTTGCTAAAACAGTTGTGATTGCTGCTGTTAATGTAGTCTTACCGTGGTCAACGTGACCAATTGTTCCGATATTTACGTGTGGTTTACTTCTTTCGAATTTTTGCTTTGCCATTTGCAAATTCCTCCTTATATTATTTTAATAAACTCTGCCTAGCGTTTGCATACATATATCTTATAAATTGGAGCTCACGATCGGGATTGAACCGACGACCTCCGCCTTACCAAGGCGACGCTCTGCCGACTGAGCTACGTGAGCATTAAAGTGTATTTCACTTTAATATACCAATTATAAAGTTTACTAGCATTTGTTTTTTTTGTCAATATGATTTTTCTATTTTTGTTCCTTGCTAGCTAAGCATTTTTCTAACTTTCTTTTAACTCTCTGCAATGCATTATCAATTGATTTTGCCTGTACGTCCAAATCACATGCAATTTCTTGATATGATTTGCCATCTAGGTAACTTTGGAATACTTCTTTCTCTAAATCAGAAAGCACTCTTTCAATTTGATCTTCAATTAATTTCTTCTGTTCTTGGCCTATGATTAGCTCCTCAGGATCACTGACCTTTATACTTGATAATATATCCAATAATGTTCTATCTGATTCATCATCCGATACTGGTTTATTTAATGAAACATAAGTATTTAACGGTATATGCTTCTGTCTAGTTGCAGTCTTTATTGCCGTTATAATCTGCCTTGTTACACATAGTTCTGCAAAAGCTTTAAAAGTTGTAGCCTTTTCAAAGTTAATATCCCTTATAGCCTTATATAATCCAATCATTCCTTCTTGGTAGATATCTTCCTTATCGGCTCCTATTAAAAAATATGACTTGGTCTTGGCCTTAACAAAACTTTCATACTTTGAAATTATGTATTCTTGAGCTCTTACATCCCCATTTTTAGCATCTATCACTATACTCTTTTCAATTTCATCTTCATCCATAAGTAGATCGTTTGAAACTTCTTTGCTACACATATGACCTCCTATTTACAGTATAATTCTCAAACCCTTTAACTTCTTCTCATTGCTTCTAATTTTTTCAAAACATCATCATCTATATTGTCTAGAAGGACATTCTTATCACTTGAATTTACTTTCTTAGAATTATGTTTAATATCTTCATTGGTCTTAAAAACCAAATTATAAAATTCTATACTTGAAATTCTTACTGCACCTCTTTGGAATATTGTTTGTTGCTCTAAAGAATCAGATGTCACAACATGCACCTCATATTTTCTTCCAATATGATTTACTTCCTTTTCAATATATGCATCTGCAGTTACTCCATCCTTAGTAAATATAACCACAAGGTTCTTGTTATATTCATATTTACTTTCCCTATTGCCTGCTACCTTGTATCCATCAAAAACTAATATTACTTTACATCCATTAATAGCACCATAATTATCTAAAATATCTATCAACTTTTGTCTTGCGCTTTCTAAACTAATGCTTTTTTCTTTTTTTAGGATGTCCCAACTGTTTACAACATTGTACCCATCAACAAATACAAATCTCACTTTAGACCTCGTATATTAATAACAATTACTTTGTTATTCTTCCTTTTAATACCTCGTACATCATTATACCACCTGCAACTGATGCATTTAAAGAGTTAATTTTCCCAATCATAGGTATTTTTACAAGAACATCACATTTTTTCAAAGTTAAATTAGATATCCCTTTACCTTCGCTACCAATTACTATAGCACAAGGTCCTCCAAAATCCACATTATAGCTATAATCTTTTCCTTCGATATCTGCTCCATATATCCATATTCCTTTTTCTTTTAGAGTATCAATAGTTGCATTAACATTTGTTACCTTTGCTATTCTCATATATTCAACTGCTCCTGCTGAACATTTATAAACTGTAGATGTAACTCCAACATTTCTTCTCTTTGGAATTATTATTCCATGAACACCACATAATTCCGCTGTTCTTATAATTGAACCAAGATTATGTGGATCTTCAATTTCATCAAGTATGATAATAAATGGTTGTTCATTTTTCTTTTCAGCATATGCTAAAATATGTTCTACTTCTGAATATTTAAATGGAGTCACTCTGGCAATAAGTCCTTGGTGAACTAACCCACCACTCATAGAATCTAGTTTTCTTCTATCAACTTCCTTAACAACAATATTCTTTTCTTTAGCTAAAGCTAAGGCTACTTTAGCAGAGCCTTCCAAATCTCCTTTGCTCACATATAGAGCTTCAACAGTTCTATCACCTTTCAATGCTTCAATTACAGCATTTCTTCCTAGAACCAAATCTTCATTTACAACTTCGTTATCCCCATATCCTTGAGTATTTACTCTATTTCCTTTAGATACATATTCAGTTCTTGACGTTTCTCTTCTGTTTTTCTTCTTTTCTACATTTTCTCTTCTTTTTGGATTTTCTCTCTTTGTCATATAAAAAAACTCCTTACTATTTGCTTATGTCTATTGTTACAGCTTTACTTAATATATAATTTAATCTTTCATAATCTCCTATTAAATGCAAATATCCTACCAATGCTTCAAAGCCTGTTGCCATTCTATAATCTCTTACATCAGCATTCTTAGGCACTGTTGCTGACTTGGCATTTCTGCCTCTCTTGAAAATATAGCTTTCTTCTTCTGTAAGCTCCTCTTCTAATGAATGCATTATAGCTGATTGATTCTTTGCTTTTACATATCCTATAGCTTTAACATGTATTTTATGCGCTGATAAACTCATATTATTGGCTAATATATAATTTCTTATGTACAGTTCATATACTGCATCACCTATAAGTGCTAACTGTAATGGATTTAATAATTTTGCATCCTTAGCACTAAATTCTTTTTCTCTATAATCTTGAAGCACTTACTTCACCACTCTCTATTTTTTATTAACTTATAACATTGAAGCTGTCAAAAATGACAGCTCCCTTTTTTTAATTTTCTTTTTTCCATCTCACGCCTTGTGGTGTGTCTATTAAAACAATTCCTCTGGCTTTTAAATCATCTCTTATTTTATCAGCTAAAGCAAAATCCCTATTCTTTCTTGCTTCTTGTCTTTGTTCAATTAAACGTTCTATTTCATCTTCTAAACTTTCTTTTTTTGTTTGCTTTTGAAGCATTCCTAAAGGTGCTCCTAAGCTTCTTATTAATTCTAATGCCTTTTCACATAATTCTTTTGATGAATCTATTGTTATATTAGTATTGTAATCTCTAACTAAATCAAATAATACTGTAATTGCATCAGCTGTATTGAAGTCATCATCCATCTTTTCAATATATCTTTCTTTATATGCATTTAATTTCTCAATATATTTAACTTCTTCTTCTGTCATCTTTTCAGTAGTTACTTCATTAATTAAATTTTCTAAATTATCTATTGCATTATATAATCTTTCCACTGAAGCTTTTGCTGAATCTAATAATTCAGTGCTGAAATTTAACTGTACTCTATAATGTGCTGAAAGCATTAAGAATCTAATAACATCTCCATCATAAGCCTTTAGAGCATCTCTAGCTGTTAAGAAGTTATTTAAAGACTTAGACATTTTTTGATTATTTACGTTTAAATATGCTGAATGCATCCAATACTTAGCAAAAGGCTTTCCTGTTAAAGCTTCACTTTGTGCTATTTCATTCTCATGATGTGGGAACGCTAAATCCATTCCACCAGCATGTATATCAATAGTTTCTCCTAACAACTTTTTAGCCATACATGAACATTCTATATGCCATCCTGGTCTTCCTGGTCCCCATGGACTTTCCCAAGCTGGCTCACCTGGTTTTTGAGCTTTCCAAATAGCAAAATCCATTGGATCTTCTTTTCTTTCATCAACATTTATTCTAGCACCAGCTTGTAAGTCTTCTAAATTTTGCTTTATAAGTTTACCATAACCTTCAAACTTCTTAGTTCTGAAATAAACATCACCATTTACTTCATAAGCAAATCCTTTCTCTATAAGTCCAGATACAAATTCAATTATATCATCAATAAATTCTGTAGCTCTTGGATTGCATGTTGCTCTTTCTATATTTAATCCATCAGCATCTTGATAATATTCAGCTATATACTTATCTCCTACTTCTTTAACAGTAGTATTATCTTCATTAGCTTTCTTTATCATCTTATCATCTATATCTGTAAAGTTTTGTATAAATTCAACTTCATACCCTCTATATTCAAAATATCTTCTTACTGTATCAAATATAATGAATGTCCTTGCATTTCCAACATGAAAGAAGTTATATACTGTAGGTCCACAAACATACATCTTAATTTTACTTGGATTTAATGGTACAAATTCTTCTTTACTTCTCGTTAAAGTATTAAAAATTCTCATTAGACATACTCCCTTTAGATTTTATAATTTTATATTATTATTTTGGAACTCATCTCTTACTCTTGAAACAACTTCTTCTATTTTTATTGTTTCCATCTCTCCATCTCTTAACTTAAATTCAACCTCACCATCAGTAATCTTTTTACCAACTGTAACTCTCATTGGAACTCCAATAAGTTCAGAATCCTTGAATTTAACTCCCGCTCTTTCATTTCTATCGTCTAATAAAGCATCAACACCAATAGCTCTTAATTCTTCATATAACTTATTAGCTATTTCCATTTGTGCCTCATCTTTAATATTTACTGGTATTACTGAAATATGGTATGGTGCTACTGATAAAGGCCATATAATCCCATTTTCATCATGATGTTGTTCTACAATTGAAGCTAAAGTTCTTGTTACACCTATTCCATAGCATCCCATTATAAATGGTTTTTCCTTACCATTTTCATCAATAAATGTTGCATTCATAGCTTCAGAATACTTAGTTCCTAATTTAAATATATGCCCTACTTCTGTTCCTCTTGAAATAGTAACTTCTCCACCACATTCTGGGCATTTCTCTCCAGCTGTTATATTTCTAAAATCACCAACAGTTCCTGTAAAGTCTCTGCCGTAATTAACATTTTCTATATGATATGCTGTTTCGTTAGCTCCAACTATGAAGTTATACATCTTACTTACTTCTTCATCTACTAATAATTCATCAACTTTTATACCTATTGGTCCTGCAAACCCTATTTGTGCATTTGTTGCTGCAAATACTTCTTCTGCTGAAGCCATATCTAAGTTTATTACTCCACCTAAAGCATTAGATACTTTAACTTCATTAACTTCTCTATCCCCTCTTACCATTACAGCAACTATTCTGCCATCTGCATTATATATTAATGTCTTAGCAAATTTCTTTTCAGTTGTGTTAAAGAATTTAACTAATTCTTCAATAGTTCTAGCATTTGGTGTTTCTGTCTTAATAATTTCTTTTAACTCCTCTACTTCAACAACTTCTACTGTTGAAGGAGCTTTTTCTATATTAGCAGCATAATCACAACATGTGCAGAATACTACATCATCTTCTCCAACTTCTGATCTAACCATAAATTCAGCTGAATTTGATCCACCTATTGCACCTGAATCTGCTTCAACACATTTTGCATCTATACCACATCTGTTAAATATATTAATATATGCTGCATGCATCTTATCATATGAAGCATCTAATCCAGCTTGATCCTTATCAAAGCTATATGCATCCTTCATAACAAATTCTCTTGATCTCATAACACCAAATCTAGGTCTTCTTTCATCTCTATATTTAGTTTGTATTTGATAAAGGTTTACTGGAAGTTGTTTATAGGATTTTATTTCTGTTCTGGCTATATCAGTGAATACTTCTTCATGTGTTGGTCCAAGACAATAGTCTCTATTATTTCTATCTTTTAATCTGAACATTTCTGCTCCGTAAACATCCCATCTTCCTGATTCTTGCCATAATTCAGCTGGAAGCATTGCTGAAGCTAAAAATTCTTGTGCTCCTGCCGCATTCATTTCTTCTCTTACTATTTCTTCTACATTTTTTAAAGCCTTTAATCCTAATGGCATATAGTTATAAATTCCTGCAGCCATCTTTCTGATCAACCCTGCTCTAAGCATTAGCTTATGGCTATCTATTTCTGCTTCTGCTGGAACTTCTCTTAATGTTGAAACTAACATATTTGACATTTTCATAGTATTTTCCTCCTGTTATATAAGTCAATGTTATATATATGATGGCTTTGAAATACTCTTTATCCTTTTATCATCATCCATCATTAATAATTTATAAATAAAAAGTTCACCCTAATATAATTAGGGCGAACTTATAGTCGCGGTACCACCTAAATTTGTGCTCTTATAATGATAACGGTGTTAAACCGATAGTTTTGCTATAACTCTGAAGCTGGTTCAAAATCTCTTGAAAATCTTACAGCCTAGGATTTTCTCTCTGAAAGGCGATTTTTACTATTCTTCTTCCTTGCTTTATAATATATTTTTTTGATTTATTCATTATATAATTTTGCAAAAATCCTGTCAATAACCTATATAAGCCTCTCTGCTAAAATTAAATCTTCTGGGGTAGTTATTTTTATATTGATATAATCACCTTCATATAAATATACTTTATGCCCATACATTTCCACCACTGAAGTATCATCTGTTACTGCTATATTTTCCTTCTTAACTTTTTTATGACACTGATAAATTTCATCATATTTAAAACATTGAGGCGTTTGCACTGCAACTAATGTATTTCTATCTGGTGTATCTACCGATAAATTATCATTGTTTTTTATCTTTATAGTATCTTTGGGGATTACTCCTGGTGCAGATGCACCATATGCTTTAGCATATTTTATGCCTTCATCAATAATTCTCTCACTTATAAAAGGTCTTGCACCATCATGTATTAATACTATATCTGCTTTTTCCATAGCTTCTAGTGCATTGAATACTGAATCTTGTCTCTCTTTCCCACCAAATACTATCCTATCTACCTTTAAACAGTATTTTTGCAACACTTCCTTTTGGCAATAATCCACTTCATCTTCTGGAAGTACTAATATTACTTCATCTATACTTTTATTATCAATAAATTTCTCAAGTGTATATGCAAGCACTGGCTTTCCCTTTATTTCAATAAATTGCTTGCTTTTATGGTAATTCATTCTCTTACCTCTTCCACCTGCTAAAACAATAGCACTTATCATCTAAAACTCCTTTTAACTTTCCTTTGGTTTTGCAAATATCATCCTGCCAGCAGCTGTCTGTAATACAGATGTAACAACTACTATTATCTCCTCATTTATAAACTTTCTGCCACCTTCTACAACAATCATGGTTCCATCATCTAAATATGCTATTCCTTGCGATGATTCCTTACCATCTTTCATCACCATCACTTTCATTTCTTCTCCTGGAAGAAGTACTGGTTTTATGGCATTGGCTAACTCATTAATATTAAGTACTGGCACTCCTTGGAATTCTGCAACTTTATTCAAATTAAAATCATTAGTCACTACTTTTCCACTTAAAATCTGTGCTAACTTTAAAAGCTTTGCATCAACTTCCGCAATTTCCGGAAAGTCCTCTTCATATATCTGAGTTTCTATAGAAAGTTCTTTTTGTATTTTATTTAATATATCAAGACCTCTTCTTCCTCTATTTCTCTTAAGACCATCAGCAGAATCAGAAATATGCCTAAGTTCATTTAACACAAAACATGGAATTACTAAAGGACCTTCCACAAAACCAGTTTGGCATATATCAAATATTCTTCCATCAATGATTACTGATGTATCCAATACTTTAGGACATATCTTTTCACTATGCTTATTCTTCTTATCCCTTAGTCCATTCTTCTTTATAGAAGTAAGTAAATTTAATATATCTTCTTTTCGCTTAATAAATATCTTTATTCCTACCAAAGCTCCAATTAAATCTATTAAGATAAATAAGATAGGGCCTATTACAAAATGAATTTTTGATATGGGTACTCCTATAAGAGTTGCAAATACAAGTCCTACTAAAAGCCCTAGTGTTCCAAAAATAAATTCTGTCACTGTAAGCTTTTGAATATTCATTTCAAATCCATCTATTATAGCTATAATTCCTTTATAAATAAATGATGATAAAAAATAAAAAATAATTGCAAAAATTAAGATTACAATAAGTAAAATTAAACTCGTGTATAGAGGCTCTATAAATAATTTTATTCCCTGTTTTATGCCCAGTGTAATAAGCACTTTTCCAATAATATATCCCACTGCTATTCCCATAATTGAACTAATGAATTTCACAATTTTTTTCAGCACATTTTCACCTCCCATTATAATATATATATTAAATTTCATCTATTAGTTATCCATAAATAACCATTTAATTATATCACAGAACACTTACTGCTAAAATCAATAATTATTTTTCTATACCCCCTATTAATGAATGGCCAGGTTGTTTATTATTATATTAACCAATTCGCCCAAGGGTTATATTAACAAATTTATTTCCTTAGGAAATTTTCTTATACTAAACTCTATTTAAGGAGCTGATTCAAAATGAAGGATATAATATTTGATACATTTCAAAATGACGTTAGTACTTCTCTAATAAGACATAAAAGCATTTTAGATGTTTTAACTAAATATACTGAAAGCTGCTCTAAAGTTAATAGATCTGTGGCAAAAGCTATTACTAATTGTGGTTGCATTAATATAAATGCCTCCAAACAAGAATTCGATAATACTGATACTTCTCTTGATGAATTATCAAAATCTTTCTCAACTCATTTAAACGGAAAACTTTGTGATAATTGTCGTGAAGTAATTGAAAATCAAATAGGAACTAGCTTATTTTATCTAGTATCATTATGCAATATATTAGATATAAATCTTTATGATGTATTAATAAATGAAACCTCCAAATTAGATACTTTAGGTAAATTTACATTTAGATAATGTACTAAAAGCAGGTATAACTACATACCTGCTTTTATATTGTCACCAATTATAGACTCTTATATTCTATAAAATTACTAAAGTTCTTTTTTTAAATTTACTTGTTCCTTGATTCTCTTTAAACCATTTTTTATTGCTGCAGCACGTGCTTCACCAATTCCTTCAACTTGATCTAAATCTTCACTAGACGCTTCTAATACATTTTTCAATTGCCCAAAATGCTTTATCAAGTTTTCAATTACATTAGTAGGTATCCTTGGTATTTTAAATAATAATCTATATCCTTTTGGAGAAGTAAGAGTATCTACTAATACACATCCTGTATATCCTAAAAGTTTTGCTATGGCATCTAAGTCTACTAATTCATCAGAATTAAGCTTTTGTATTTCCTTGTATATTTCATTATAATCACTATCTTCTTTGCAATAGTCTCTAATAAGTAGTATACCATCACGTTCAATGTATCTTATAAGCTCATTAAGCTGCATAGATATCAGTCTTCCATCATTACCAAGCTCTAAGATATATCTCTTTATTTCTTCTACTATCCTCATGACCATTTCTGTCCTCTGTATAGCCGTTACCACATCAAAAACTGTAGTTAAGTCTTGAAATTCCAATATATTTAAATTATTTATTACTCTTTCTAATACATTTACGTACTTTTCTAAAGTCTGTATTGCTTGGTTAGCTCTTTCCAATATAACACTACTTTCCTGTAATACATACTTTATATCTTTTTTATAAATAGTTATTAAATTTCTTCTTTGAGATATAGCTATGACTATTGCATCTGTCTGCTTTGCTATTCTCTGTGCCGTTCTATGTCTTGTTCCTGTTTCAAAAGTACTTACTGATGGATCTGGCAGTAACTGTGTATTAGCACATACTATCCTTTTTAAGTCTTCACTAATAACTATTGCTCCATCCATTTTAGCTAATTCATATATGTATGCAGGACTATATTCTGAATTTATATAGAATCCTCCATCTACAAGCTTCATTACTTCTTCATTATCACTAAGAACTATTAATCCTCCGGTCTTTGCTCTCAAAATATTTTCTAGCCCTTCTCTTAAATTAGTGCCAGGGCTAACTATTTTTAAAATATTTTTTATCTTACTATCATCCTTAATCCTCATATAATCACCTAATTACTATAATAACTTCTAAAGCCGCACTTCTAAGTAATTTCTATCTTCCATTTTTATGTTTCTACACTAATTTATTGTGATTTTTTAAATTATCTATATACATTTATTATAACATCATTTAAAGTTTTTAATGAAATTATATCAATTCCTTCAATTTTAAAGCCCTTTGCAAAAGAATCCTTTGCTACATAAACCTTTCTGAATCCCATTCTAGCAAGCTCTTTTATTCTTCCCTCTAATGAAGGTACTTTTTTTAATTCACCTGTCAGACCTACATCTGCAATAAATGCTACATCTGTAGGTATTCCTTTATTTTTCACCGATGAAACTATACTCATAATTACAGCTAAATTAACTCCTGGTTCCTTAACTCGCATTCCGCCAGTGGTCTTTATAATTACATTTTTATCATATAAATTAATTCCACCTCTTATCTCTAAAATAGAAATTAAAGTATTTAATTTATCCTTACCTAATGTTTCTGCTATCCTTGTTGGATATGGAGTAAATGTCTTTGAAACAAGACTTTCTACTTCCATTATTATTGCCCTTGAACCTTCTTTAACAACAGTTAAAGTACTTCCTGAAACTAAATCTCCATCATCTCTCTTTGTCATAAAATACTCTGATGGATTATCGATAGATTCCATTCCCTTTTCTGTCATTTGGAAAAAGCCAGTTTCACCTGTGCTACCAAACCTATTTTTAGAGCTTATTAATCCTCTTAGCTCCTCATCACTGTTTGCTTCTATAATTAAAACAGTATCAACTAAATGCTCTAAAGCTCTAAGTCCTGCTAGTTCATCAGCTTTAGTCATCTGACCTACTATTATTACTGCCCTTGGTCTTTTATCATCCTTAGCCAATCTTAATAATTCATTGGCACATTCCATAGTCTGAGTAGGTGATCCTGCTCTGGCTGGAAGTGCATTTTCCATAGTAAAGGTTTGTATACTATCTATTATAATCAAATCAGGATCAATATCCCTAGTAGCATGCACCACATTATCCATGCTTGTTTCCTGCAGAACCCATATATTATCACTTATATTATTTAATATTCTATCTGCCCTATTTTTAATTTGGCTATCACTTTCTTCTCCTGATGCATAAACAACCTTATGGCCCTTATGCGCTACGCTATGTGCTACTTGCAATAACAATGTACTCTTTCCTGCTCCTGGCCTAGCAGTAATAATTGTTATGGAATCTTTAACTATACCGCCTCCCATAACTCTATCAAATTCATTAATTCCTGTTATAATCCTGTCACTTTTGCTAGAAGTAATATCTGATAATTTTTTTACAGGTTTCATAGTTAACGATACCTTTTTAGCAACAGCTGCTACACTATTCTTCTTTTCAACTAGGCTTTCTTCAAAGGTATTCCAGTTATTACAGTCTGGACATTTTCCTAGCCATTTTGGCGATTCATAGCCACAATTTTCACAAATAAATATAGATTTAACTTTAGCCAAACTTCTCACCACACTTTAATCTATATATTAAAATTAAAATCTATTTTTCTATCTATAATATATCATAAACAAAATATAAAAAATATATAAAAGCCCAAAGTATTTACTAAAAAATCCTTATTACTCAAATTTATTTTTAAGCAATTCCTTAAGTTATAAATTTACATTTAGCATACATCTTTCTAATAAGAATACTTTTTTACATTTTAGCTCATACTAATATTAATTTTAATAAGGAGTTGATATTTATGCTAAATAAATCCTATTACAAGAATATGCCTGCAAAAAACACTTTAAATGATTATAATAATAACACTGACACTAATGGTTATCTTAATTCTTTAGAGGATATACCTCTAGAAAATATGATAATAAATTCAAATTTAGAAAATGAAAACATAATAAAATAGAGCGATATCCATCGCCCTATTTTATTTATGTGAAAAAATAAGTTCATCATCCTTGAAACATACGCTAAGCCTATCGCCTCGTTTAATTTCACCTTTAAGCATTTCATCGCTTAATTTATCCTCTATTTCCCTGGTAATAATCCTTCTTATAGGCCTTGCACCAAAACTTAAATTTTCATTTTTATCTGCAATAAATTTATTAAGTTCTTTATCATAATCTAAGAATATTTCTTTTTCCTTCAATCTATTTATTGTATCACTTAACATTATATCTACTATATTCTTAATATTTTCTTCATTTAATTGATTAAATACTACTATTTCATCAAGCCTATTTAAAAATTCTGGCCTGAACTTATTCTTAAGCTCTCCCATAATAAATTCTTTCATCTTTTCATATTGCACTGCATTATTATTTACATCATTAAAGAAACCCATAGTATTCTGCTTTTTAAGTTTTTGAGCTCCTTCGTTGGAAGTCATTATAATGATGGTATTCTTAAAATTAACTATTTTACCTTTACTATCAGTAAGTCTTCCATCATCCATTATTTGAAGAAGTATATTGAATACATCTTCGTGAGCCTTTTCAATTTCATCTAATAATACTACTGAATATGGTTTTCTACGTACCGCTTCTGTTAGTTGACCACCTTCTTCATAACCAACATAACCTGGCGGCGGACCTATAAGCCTTGATACAGAATGTTTTTCCATATATTCTGACATATCTATTCTAATAAGACTATTGGTACTACCAAACATTACTTCTGCTATAACATTAGAAAGTTCTGTCTTTCCAACGCCTGTAGGGCCACAAAAGAAAAATGTACCTATAGGTCTATGAGGATTCTTAAGACCTACTCTAGCTCTCTTTATAGCCTTGCAAATAACACCAATAGCTTCATCCTGACCTATAATTTTATTTTTTAGTACTTCTTCCAATCTTAATAGCTTATCAGCTTCCTTTTCATTTAAACGCTCTAATGGTACACGACTCCAAATAGAAACAACTTTTGCTATATCTTCTTCATCAACAACGCTGACAGCATTGCACGTACAAGCCCTCCATTGCTCCTTAATGCTTTCAAATTCTTCTTTCAAAAGCTTTTCCTTATCTCTTAAGTTAGCTGCCTTTTCAAAATCCTGATTTTTTATGGCATCTTCCTTTTCCGTAACAGACTTTTCAATATCAATTTCTTTTTGCTTAAGTTCTGGTGGCAAAGTAAGCTTAGATATCCTTACCTTTGAAGCTGATTCATCAATTAAATCAATGGCCTTATCAGGCATAAATCTATCAGTAATATATCTATCTGCTAGCTCTACGGCTTTCTTTAATGCCTCATCAGTTATCTTTACTTTATGATGTGATTCATATTTATCTCTTAATCCATATAATATCCTTAAAGTTTCTTCTTTATTTGGTTCTTCAATATTAATTGTCTGAAACCTTCTTTCTAAAGCGGCATCTTTTTCAATATACTTTCTATACTCATCAATGGTTGTAGCTCCAATACATTTGATTTCTCCTCTTGCAAGGGCAGGTTTTAGTATATTAGATGCATCTATAGCACCTTCAGCTCCTCCAGCTCCAACTATGGTATGAATTTCATCAATGAAAACAATAATTTTATCTTCATTTTTTAATTCATTCATTACCTTCTTTAAACGTTCCTCAAATTCTCCTCTATATTTTGCTCCTGCCACCATGGAAGTAATATCTAATGTTACAAGTCTTGTTTCCTTTAGACTTTCCGGAATATCACCTGCAACCATCTTTTGAGCTAATCCTTCTATAACAGCAGTCTTTCCAACGCCAGGCTCACCAATAAGGCATGGATTGTTCTTTACTCTTCGGCAAAGTATCTCTAGTACCCTTTGAGTTTCCTCATCTCTACCTATAACAGGATCAAGTTTTCCTTCCTTAGCAATCTGAGTTAAATCTCGACTATACTGATCCAGCATTGGAGTCTTATTTTGCTTTTTTTCTTTATTTAATATTTTCTTATTATCTCTAAAATCATTGCCTGATATATACTTTTCCAATTCATTTTTAATCTCCTGCATATCAATCTTACATGTACTTAAAATCGTATATGCAACCCCCTCACTACCATTGATAAGTGCTTCTAAGATGTGTTCTGGTGTGATGAAGCTATGATTAAATTTTCTTCCTATATCTATACTGTCATCAAAAAGCCTTTTTGCCCTAGGAGTTAAAAGCATATCTCCTGTTACTATTTCTTCATCTCCAAATCCTAAATATTCTTCTATCATCTTTTTTACTTTATCTAAAGTAATCATTCTGTTATTTAAAACTTGACTAGCATAGCCACCTTCTTTTAAAATTCCAAGTAAAATATGTTCTGTCCCTATATACCCATGCTTAAAATTCTGTGATTCCTGTTGTGCTTCAATTAGCACCACTTGTGCTCTTTCCGTAAACCTCCCAAATATCATCATTGCACCTCCATACCATATAGAACTATCCTTTTTAGCTATTCTATCCCAATTTGTATTATTTAATCTTTATAAATATTTATGACTAATATAGCAATTTAATTCTGTCATCGCACTACTATATAGTAATTTTAATAAGTTAAGTGCTTCATTATGATAATAAAATATTGACCATACCTTTTAAAATATCTGCACGAACTTTATTTTTATCTTCCACTAAGCCTAAAGTTCTATCGTTTACAGCTATTTTGATTAGTTCATATTCCCTTACTGTAATTATATTTAATTCTAGCAAATGCTCAACTATAGATACTGCACTTTGATAAGTTATACTTGAACCTATTGCTTCATTTAATATAGAAATTTTTTCTTGACCACTTTTATGGTATATCCTTTTAACTATGATATATCCCCCTCCACCTCTTCTACTTTCAATAATATATCCCTTTTCACAAGTAAACCTTGTAGTTAATACATAGTTAATTTGTGAGGGAGCACAGTTAAATTTATCTGCCAATTCATTTCTTTGAATTATTGCTTGATTGTCATCTGTTTCATCAATCAATGAATAAATGAAATCTGCAATTGTATCTGATATTCTTGCCATAATATTACCTTCCTAACGCATTGACCTTCTTTGACTTTAATTATATACAATTACTTTTCCACTGTCCATAAGCTAAATTTTAAAAAAATTCCCTACTTATGAATTATTCCCAAATTATTACTTAAACTAAATAATAATATGTTTAATAGGATGTGATAAACATGAAAATTCAATGGTTTGGCAATAGCACATTTTTGTTAACTACTAACTTAGGTAAAAAGATATTACTAGACCCCTTTAATATTTTTAGTACATTAAATGAAAATATTATTGCTAATATTTCTACCTTCAGTAGGCCTATAGACTTTTCTTCTGCTAAAAACATAAAAATCTTTGGAAAAATAGTAAATACTGATTGCAACTCTGCTATTGAAAACATTAAAGTAGAAGGCTATAAATGTAAAAGTGATTCAATTAACGGTTTAAAAAGAGGTCCAAATATAATTTATCTATTTAAAGTAGATAATTTAAAGATTTGTCATTTAGGCTATCTAGGCGAGTTTATTAATAATGAGCTAATAAAGATATTAAGTAATGCTGATATTCTTTTCATACCTATTGGCGGTAATCTTTGCTTAAATGGAATTGATGCATACTCTTTATCTGAAAAGCTTAATGCAAAATATATAATTCCAATGTGCTATAAAAATAATTATAACAATTTTTACTTTAATGGCCCTAAGGATTTTTTATCATATTGTAAAAATGTAGTTTCAATAAAAACTGACACTGTTTATCTTTCAGATTTCTATAATAGCAATATTCCTTCTACAATACTTATGCATAATGTATTATAAAATCTGATTTTATATAATAAAAAGAGATATCTTCCTAGATATCTCTCCCCCCACACTATTCTTGAACTGGTGCTCCAACTGGACAAACATTTGCACAGTTACCACAGTCAATACAAACATCAGCATTTATTTCGAACTGAGTATCTCCTTGAGATATAGCATCTACTGGACATTCTGCAGCACAAGCACCACAGCTAATGCATGAATCTTGAATTGAAAAAGCCATTCAAAAACACCTCCCATTATTTAATAACTCTACATATCTATTTTATCATATCCACTATTCATTTCAAGTCTATAAAGACCAGCTTTGTTGTTTTCTCATATAAATATTAAATATTGTTATTAATTTCTTTTAAATTGGAATTCTATCTATCTTTCATTAAGTCTTTCATCAATTTTCTATCTTCTTCAGATGTAACTTCTAATTTAATATCTGAATCATCAACTGAATCTTCATAGCTTCCTTCTAATAGTTCAATATTTTCAATTTTATAATCTTCTAAAACTTCATCTTCAGTCTTTTTACATTTTAATTTTACTTTTACACTTTCCTTAATTATATTATTAGAAACTACCACACCAGTTCCACCTTCTGTTTTTACAATAGAACCTACTTTTGGAATTCTTTTTCTAATATCTTCATATGTACTCTGCTCATAATTTAAACAACACATTAATCTTCCACATATTCCTGATATCTTCGTTGGGTTCAGTGATAAATTTTGTTCCTTAGCCATTTTTATTGAAACAGAAGCAAAGTCTCCTAAGAATGTTGAACAACACATTGGTCTACCACAAGGTCCAAGTCCTCCCAGCATTTTAGCCTCATCTCTTACACCTATCTGCCTTAGTTCAATACGTGTTTTAAATATTGTTGCAAGATCTTTTACTAACTCTCTAAAGTCAACCCTTCCATCTGCTGTGAAATAGAATATTACCTTATTATTATCAAAAGTATATTCTACATCTATAAGCTTCATGGTAAGCTTATGTTCAGCTATCTTTTTTAAACATATACTGAAAGCATCTTTTTCCTTTTCCTTATTTTGATTATGTTTTTCTATATCACTGACAGTAGCAACTCTTAATACACTTTTTAGTGGTGCAATTACATCATTTTCATTTATTTCCTTTAACCCAATGACACATTCACCAAATTCTATTCCTCTAGCTGTTTCTACCACTACAAAGTTTCCCTTTTCTATATCTAAACCTGCTGGATCAAAATAATATATCTTGCCAGCTTTCTTAAATCGTACTCCTATAACTTTAATCATTTTAACCCTCCATAAAGTCCATAAGCATTATTCTTACAGTCATTGCCCAACTAACATTATTTTTAATATTCTTTCTGGCTTCCTGCAAACCTAATAGCATTTTATTTAGTTTTTTAAAAGACATCTCATTAGTTAATCTTTCTATTGACCTAATTTTGTCTCTATTTATAATTAAATTTTCATTATAAACTTCTTTATTTACTAATATATCTCTTATAAATGAAGATAATACATTTACTACTTCTTCCTTATTTTGTTTATATGAAACCAATTGCTCTTCCTTTTCTAAAATTGCTTCTATTTCATTATTAGTCAATTGTAAAAGCAAGTCCACAATCTTATCTCTCAACTCCTGTAGCTCTGTATCACTAAAATATCTATCTATTCTTCCAGGTATTCCTTCACTGAAAGCTATTGCTGATAATTTTTCTTCCTCACTACACTCATATCCTTTTATTGCCATATATTTATATAGTTCATCTTTTGTTAAAGGTGTTAATTTATATATTTCGCATCTAGATTTAATAGTATCTAAGATTAATTCTAAACTTTCACATAAAATTATTATGTATACTTCTGTTGGGGGCTCTTCTATAGTTTTTAACAATGCATTTTGTGCTTGAATTGTAAGCTTATTTCCTTGATGAATAATAATAACTTTTTTATCACCTTCAAAAGGCTTTTTATTTACTTCATCTATAATATCCCTTACATCATCAACCCCAAAAGAAGTTTTAATAGGCTTATAATTGATTATATCTACATATTCCCTATTTATATCTCCATTTAAAATCAACTTGCCTAATATCTCTGCTAATATACTTTTTCCTATACCATCTTCACCTGAAATAAGCTGTGCATGAGAAAGATTTCCATTACTACATCTACTTTTAAAGTTTTCTATAAGACTACTATATCCAATAAAATTTCTCATTAAAGCACCTCTTTTTATTTTTATATCTTTACAAACTTATCTACATCAATTACAAAAACAGTGGCTCCACCAACTTCAACTTCTAAAGGAAAAGGCATATACATACCATTTTCTCCTGATAATCCTGGTTGTGTTGATACTACCTGTTTTCTTTTCTTGCAAACTTCTTCAATAACGTTTATTACTACATCTACTTTATCAATTTCTACCCCAATCATTAATGTGGTATTACCTGATTTTAAAAATCCGCCTGTTGTTGCTAATTTTGTTACCCTAAATCCCTTATCATTTAATTCTTCGATTAAATCCAGTGCATCGTCATCCTGCACTATAGCTAAGACCAATTTCATAATAACCACCTCATTTTCAATTCTCTTTATTATATTTTATCATAATATTTGGCCAGTTAATAATATATTATTCACTTTCAACATATATTTATTTTCTTTTTATTAATATCCCTATATTTTTCTATTTTATACAAAAATTAAAAATGTAAACTTAAAGAGAAATACAAAGCTTCATTTTTAGCTTTGCATTTCTCTCTTTATATCTCTTATTATATCTTCTATGCATTTTTGCAAGTCTATATTTATGTATTCTTTATTTACACGTGATTCTTTAAGTTTTTCAAGACTGAAATCGACAGAATCTGCTAAAAATCTTCTACATAACTCATTATAATTTGGATTTTTTTGATTTCTTTCTCTTATTAGTGCTCTTTCAAGCCTTAATCCATCTTCAATATTTATATATATTGGATAAACTTTTTCAGTACCAAAATAACTTCTAAAACTATTATATGCTTCTAAAGTAACTATAGCTATATAATTACTTTCTTCTAAATCAATCTGTCCATCATCTATTGTTGAATAATACCATGGACCATGTACTGTATCATATCTTCTACACTCAATAATTTTTCCCTCATTTTTAAATTGCTCTAATTTATCTTCATTAATAAAGAAATATTCTACACCATTAGTTTCATTAGTCCTCTTAGGTCTAGTAGTATATAAGACTATGGGCTTTAAACTTAGCTCATTTTTATTGCTTATTTCTTTAAAGATAGTATCTTTTCCTGAGCTACTTTTTCCCATTAAACAAAATATCTTCCCCATAATTTCCTCCAGAAAATATACTAATATCATTACATTATGGTCATTAGTATTACAAATAAAAATAACTCATCTATTTATACAATCCTCAATGAACTATA
>ERZ832973.505-NODE-505-length-46499-cov-42.974981_pt1 | contig 46499 bp, 44 predicted proteins | sample MGYA00519950_ERZ832973 | MGnify/ENA primary metagenome ERZ832973 (study PRJEB31850, sample SAMEA3708734) | human gut metagenome | biome: human gut; feature: human-associated habitat; material: faeces | place: China | collected 2014 ... | reverse complement strand
TGATATCCGGATAATCCTCCCGGATAAAACGTGTCTTTAAAATGGTCATTGCTTCATTTGGAGATGAAATCGTCAAATGAATGTCATCATGTGTTTCATTGAACCGCTTTTCAATTTTTTCAAATGCCTTAACTGCTTCTGGTTTGTAGGAAACCACTTCAATCTCCGTTTTTCCATCCGCCCTTTTTTCGCTTCCGCATCCAGCAAGTCCTGTCATACACATACCAAGTGCAAGCACAGCCGCAAGACCACGGAAAATATTCCTTTTTGCCATATTCCTCTCTCCTTTTCTTAAATATATCCGCTTGCCTTTTTGATAATCTAATTATAACATACCTTTATGCGTCCTTAAATACCCATATTTTTTTAATTTTATACCTAAATGCAATATTTTGTGCTATAATAGATACTAATATCGCATTTTGGTATATACGGAGTGTTTTATGAGTAATACATTTTTTAATATTTTTCCAAATGAAAATTTTATTGATCTGTGCATGTATCAGTTTGGATACGAACAGTGTGATCCCGGTCATTCTTTCGGACCTGCAACACGCAACCACTACCTGTTTCACTACATTCTTTCCGGAACCGGAACACTCATGGCAGACAATTCCAAAGGAGAAACACGGACCTATTCTGTAAAAAGCGGACAGGGGTTTATGATTTTCCCGGGGCAGATCAATACTTACATTGCCGATGAACAGCTTCCATGGGAATATATGTGGATCGAATTTGACGGCTTACGTGTAAAAGAGGCTTTAAGTATCACAGATTTGTGCAAAGACGCGCCCGTTTATCATTCCCATTCCAAAGAATTACGGAAAAAACTTGCCGATGAAATGCTTTATATCGTCAATCATCCGCAGGAATCCTCCTTCCATCTGATCGGGCATCTGTATCTGTTTTTGGATTATCTGCTGCAGTCGGCAAAATCAGCAACGCTGATCTCCAGTGGGCGCATGAGTGATTATTATATAAAAGAAGCGATCAATTATATGGAACAGAATTTTCAGAATACTATTTCAATTGAAGATATCGCTGCGGTATGTGGCATCAACCGGAGTTATTTCGGAAAAATCTTCCGCAACTCGACCGGTCGCTCCCCACAGGAATTTCTTATGAACTACCGAATGGTAAAGGCTACGGAATTATTAAAGCTGACTTCCTTATCCATTGCAGATGTCGGCTCTGCTGTCGGATACGAAAATCAGCTTCATTTTTCCCGTGCATTTAAAAATATTTATGGTGTTTCCCCTCGGGAATGGAGAAAACAGAACAAATAGCTTATGCTTCCTGCTTCTTTGCAGTAAACAGTTTCTTCAGACAGCTGAATGCAACCAGCACACCGAGAACCATCAGAAGAATAGCCACGATAAACTGCAGACCGTCTACCAGGAAAGTTGCCTGACCACCGGCAATATTGGAAACCAGTGCAATGGTCTTCTGGATCAGTGCGGTAAACGTAACTGCCAGCATAACAAACATCGGTATGTAAAGTGTCCAGCCGGTTCTTCCGGTTGTCTTTAAGAATACCGCAAGTGCAATCAGTACAAGTGCTGCAAGCAGCTGGTTCGCAGAACCAAACAGTGGCCAGATATTATTGTATCCGCCAAGAGTCAGTAAATAACCAAAGAATAAGGTAATAATTGTTGCAAAATATTTATTGGTCAGAACTTTCTGCCAGCCCGGCATCTTGGAAGTATCGGTGGTATCTCCGTAAAACAGTTCCTGGAAAGACATACGGCCAATTCGCGCAACGGAATCCAGAGAGGTCAGTGCCAGTGCAGATACACACATCGTCATAAATACGGTAGCAACCTGTACCGGAATACCGAATTTTTCGAAAAATCCTGCAACACCAGCAGAGAAAATAGAAAACGGAGTACCCTCCGGCTTTGTTCCGTTTACGGCAACCGCACCAACAACAACCAGTGCAATGACTCCGAGCAGTGACTCTACCACCATGGCACCATAACCGACCATCGGCATATCTTTCTCATTACTGATGGTCTTTGATGATGTTCCGGAAGAAACCAGACTGTGGAATCCGGATACCGCACCACAGGCAATCGTTACAAATAAGGTAGGGAACAGATAACTGCCATCTACATTAAATCCGCTAAATGCATTCAGCTTCATAGTCGGATGCTCTGCAATGACACCGACAACAGCACCAATAATCATACCGAGCAGCATGAATGTTGTCATGTAATCACGCGGCTCCATCAACAGCCACATCGGCATAACCGATGCAAGGAACAGGTAAGCCATTACAATGTAGATCCAGGCTGTCTTTGTTGCATACATTGGAAGTTTCATACCAATGACAAACATAACAACCAACAGAGCGATTGCGACAACGGCGCGCACCCACTCTTTCATCTTTCCGACTTTTTTCTGGATCAGACCAAAAATGATTGCTACGACGATAAACAACATGGAAATCGATGCTGCAGCGGAATTGGCATAGCTTGTTGCCTTTGTCATTCCCTCGACACCTTTTCCGACAAATGTTCCGGCAACCATATCGGTAAATGCTGCCATAACAAGCAGTGTAAACAGCCAGCAGAACAGCATAAATAATTTCCGTCCGGTTCTGCCGATGTATTTTTCGATGATCATTCCCATCGATTTTCCTTCATTCTTAACAGATGCATACAATGCTCCGAAATCCTGTACCGCTCCAAAGAACAGACCTCCGATTAAAAGCCACAGCAGTACCGGAACCCAGCCGAATACCGATGCTAAAATCGGTCCGGTGACAGGTCCTGCACCTGCGATCGAAGAAAACTGATGAGCAAATACCGTCATTTTGGAAGACGGAACGTAATCCTGTCCATCCTCATGTGTGTAAGCAGGGGTTTTTGCCTTTGGATCAAGCCCCCATTTGTTGGCAAGCCAGCGTCCGTAAAACAAATAGCCGGCACCAAGTACCACAATTGCAATTAATACGATAACTAAACCATTCATTGTTTTTTCGCCATTTGGCGACTCCCTTCTTAAAGATTCACAAAGAGTTCAGACATACAATAAAAAACCTCCGTCCCTATATACCTCTTATCAGTATATAAAGACGAAGGCTTATTTTATGCTTCCGCGTTACCACTTTATTTGCCGTATAAAACGACCACTCACTCTCATCACTGCAAACTCCCATCAGTAATAAGGTTCTTCGTAACGGTAGAAAACCGGTGATGCCTAATGTCCCACGCGGGAATTCAACACACTGCTCACAGAGGATGGTCATCCGAACCTTTCACTGCCTCGCACCTTCCGGCAGTTCTCTGAAGAAAGCTCTGTGGTGCAGCCAAGCTGCATCACCTGCGTACATCGCTTCCGCATAAGCGGAACTCCCATGCGATGTGCTCCTTTTCCGATGATCGTATTCTGTTCCATGCATTTGTTCTGTCACTCTTTGTTAACAAAAAACATAGCACTCTCTTTTTGAAATGTCAATACAATTTTTTATTATAACTTACTTTTTTCGAAATCTTGTCAGATTCGCTCCTGCGTTTTTTTGTCAAAAAAATGCAATTTTTGTGGTAAAAACTGCAGGCGGTAAACGGCTCCAGTCTCTGGGATTTCCTCATTTTTCACAACTGTCGCTATTCTTTCATTTCCATATTGGAAAAAATAGTTTTTTTCTCCCCCGAGAAGTTCATAGGCTGCAAGCGGTAATGCCAGCCCCTTTTCTGTGGCTCGGTTTACCTGCACATCTTCTGGACGTACTCCGACAAGAACTTCTTCTCCAATATAAAATTTATTATAGAAATATTGTCCCTGTTCTTCATATAATGGAATTTCATAATCATCAATTACCAGCAGATACCGATTTTCCCGAAAACAGATCTTCCCACAAAACAGATTCATCTGTGGAGTGCCAATAAACTGTGCCACAAACACATTTGCCGGATGCTGATAAAGTTCCTTTGGTGTTGCGATCTGCTGTACGATACCTTCCTTCATGACAACAATTTTTGTTCCAAGTGTCATTGCTTCTATCTGGTCATGCGTCACATAAATAAAGGTTGTCTGCAGCATCCGATACAATTCACTGATTTCTGCACGCATTTTTCCACGTAGTTTTGCATCCAGATTGGAAAGTGGTTCATCCATTAAAAATACTTTCGGTTTCCGGACCATTGCACGTCCGATCGCTACTCTTTGTTTCTGCCCGCCGGAAAGTTCCCCTGGTTTCCGTTCAAGGATCTGCACGATATCAAGAATTTGTGCTACACGCATAACTTCCTCCCGGATCTGTGACCTGGACTGATGATTCAATTTTAAACTATAAGCAATATTATCATAAACCGACATATGCGGATAAAGCGCATAATTCTGAAATACCATTGCTACATCTCTCTTATTTGCCTTTACATGGTTTACCAGCTTTCCATCCATCAGCAGTTTGCCATCGGAAATTTCTTCCAGCCCGGCTATCATACGGAGTGTTGTTGATTTTCCGCATCCGGATGGTCCGACAAAAACAACAAATTCCTGCTTTTCAATTTCCAGGTTAAAATCCTGTACTGCTGCCACTCCATCTTCATAATATTTATATACATGCCTAAGTTCAATTGCCGCCATCTTTAATTCCTTTCCAGATATGCCGGAAGTTTTCCAATGGATGTTAATATTTCATCCGCTTCTCCCGCAAAATCTTCTTTTTTTGCAAGACCGCTCAGTACTCCGATTCCTGTACCGCCACACATATGTGCAAATATCATATCATTCTTTGTATCCCCAACTACCAGAATTTCCTGTGGCTGCATTCTAAATTTTCCTCGAAACTTTTCAAACATATCTTTTTCCGGTTTCGGTTTTAATTTTCCATCGTCACATCCAAGGAAATCAAACATTTCTAAAATACCAAGTTTTTGAAAACACCGTCGAACCGATGTAGCCGTATCTGCTGTTGCCAGTCCAATTTTTATTTGCATTCTACGTAAAACCTCAAACAAGGGACGAAGCGGAACTATTTCCCGATATTCAAAATCGTCTCTTGCCGTAACACTTTCAAACAAAACCGACAGCTGCTCTGCAATCAGAACCGGATCTACCTCATCCCCCTGCTTATGCAATGCTGCATGAACGGCTTCTCCTATCTCCGTGTACGTCTGATAAGCAAGTGGTCCGTCAGGAATAACCTTTCCATCTTTTATCCCCATCGCTTCTAATATAAAATTTCTTTTTCCCAGTGACTTTTCCAGCCCATTAATACGGATGAGCAAATCCGTAACCTCATTCGCCGCCTGCAGCCAAAGCGACTGAAAATCAATCAATGTTCCATCTTTATCAAATAATATTCCCTTAATCTGCATCTTTTTGTTCCAGCTTGTCCAGTGCATCCCCATAACTGGTCAGCCGATGCTCCTTTTTTCCATAATATAAAGGGTTGCTGTATGCAAGAAATTGTCCGGAAGGATCTCGTACTTCAAACCGGAACCACTGCCAATATTCTCCCTTTACGTAATATTTATAGTGGCCCTCGCATCTACCATCCTTTTGTGTCACTGTAACCGGCTCCTTTTGTATGCCTTCTATTTCATCATACCGGACAACCGTAATAACCGGATGTTCTATATCTCCATATAACCGGATCACAGCCTCTGTTTCCGCTGCTTTCATTTCATCTCCCGGAAGCAATTGTGTATTTCCATCATCAGCAGATATTTCTACACGGCAAAAACGCGAAACACATACATGTCTTTCCCGGACTGCCTGTAAAATTTTCTGTGGGCTGCATGCATCTGCATATACATAGGTTCCCGGATCTCCGACAATGGATGGAAGATCTGCACCTGGATAACGTTCTTCCGGCAAATTATGCGCATCACTACCTCCGACACCACAGATTTTATATCCGTCACTCCAGAGCAGATCCAGAAAACAGATTGCCTTATCATTGGACTCTCTGGCATACGTATAGGTCGGATCATTGACGATTTCCAGACAATCCAGATCCTCCAGTTTTATTTCCCGACAAAGCCATTTCCAGATATGCAAAAATGGATGATTAATACTGAGCAGCCACCCCTTTTGTTTTGCTTCCGCAATCTGATGCAACAAATCCTGTTCCAGCGATTTCTGCCCCATATGCTGCATAATATCCATAATTTTTGACGGATATGACGTAATTCCAAAAAAATTGCAATGCCCAAGGTCTGTTGTAATCTCAATTCCCGGAATTGGCAGGACACTTGTCTCTACCCAACCGGTGTGAACCAGATTATGCTCTGTTGGTACATAAAAATCCAGTTCCATCTGCTTTGCCAGCTTCATGGCTCCCTCTACTGTCTCTTTTCCATCGGAAAGCCGGGTGTGAGTGTGAAAATCGCCCTTATACCAGCGCGTCCCCTTTTGTCTGCATAGATTCCAATCATATGCATCTAATGTCAGTTTTCCATCATCGCTTATCCAGACATGTTCACCAACTGACTGGGTAACGACACCGGTTTCTGTTGTGATTTCCAGTTCCACTTTCACTGGAATTTTCCCATCATATCGGGCGAGATACTCTGTAAAAATACCCAACCCTATGTGCCATGTTCCTTCTGGAATTTCACCGGCAATTCCCCCTACAGAGGTCATTTCCGGTGAATCTGCAATACAAAGATTCTGTTCTCCGTATCCCAGCAGTTTCTGAAGCCTCAGATGCTTATAAGCATCCACAACCACCAAATAGCTTCCATATGTAAATTCCTGTGGAAAGTGTATCTTAAAATACACCTTCTTTTCCTCTTTTTCCAACCGGACATCTTGCCACAGTATATTTTCTGATGCCCGGTCAATGCTCCATGTAATTCTTTTTTTCATCACTTTTATTTCAACGCATCCAACGCGTCCTGTGCTGTCTTCTGTGCCTGATCCAGTGCTTCCTGTGCAGATTTTCCTTCAATTTCTACCTGATCTGCTGCAACCGTTAAGGCATCCCATATTTTTCCTCCAGTCGGATCAGCCGGAAGTATGGAACCATGGGAAGCCTGCTGCAATGGCACCAGTGCCTGTGGATGATCCTTGGTGTATTCCTTAAAGGACTCTACATCCTGCGTAGAATTACGGACAGCCACATAGCCGGTATTCATAGACCAGTTTGCCTGATTCTCCGGACTTGTAAAATATTTCATAAATTCATAGACACCCTGTTTCTCCTGATCCGAAGAATTCTGCAGCATGACAAGCTGAAGTGCATCTGCTGTCGGAGCTGACTGATTACTGCCCCATCCTGGCTGTTCCATTGCTGCCACTTTTGTAAAATCAAGATCCGCCTGATCCCCGGAGGAGCCTGTGTAACCACCTGCTTTATCTGCAAGTACATCATCAATGGTTTTATACCAGTATTCCCATCCCTGCCCACCGGAATGAATTTTCATAATCTTGTCATCATGAATCCATTTACGGAAACTCTCCCATACTTCAACCCACTCTTTGGAGTTGATCGTAACCGTTTTTCCATCATCACTCAGCACCTTTCCACCATTTCCCAGTGCTGCATCAATCATATTTCCCTTGCCCCACATCGGCTCCCAGCCTGCCATGTCCGGATTGTTTTCATGAATCTTTGTTGCCGCGGATTCCAGATCCTGCCATGTTTTAATATCATCTGCATTAATTCCTGCATCCTTAAATGCCTTGATATTGTAATACATGATCTGCGTAGTTCCATATGCCGGAAATGCAAACAGCTTTCCATTTGTGTCATATCCCTGATTCCAGAAAACCTGCAGATAATCATCTTTATCAAAATTACTGTCTGCATCTACATACGGCTGAATGTCTGCAACCAGATCCTTCTCAGAAAGATTTCTTGCTTTATCCACATCCAGAAGTGCAACATCCGGAGCTTTATTTCCGGCAATTCCTGCCTGCAGCTTTTCATATGTCTCGTCATAATCTGCCTGCGTCACGGTATTAATATGATACTTAGTCTGTGACTTGTTAAATTCATCTACCGTATCCTGCAATACATTCACAGCTGTTTTTCCACCAGAAAACCAGAAATCCAGTTCTACGGTTCCCTGATTGTTTTCGCTGCTGCCCTTACTCTGGCTTGATTCCCCTGTTGTGCTTCCACATCCTGCCAGTAATCCTACTGCCATTGTCAAAGAAAGCAAAGTTACTACTATTTTTTTCTTCATTTTTGACCTCTTTCTAAAAATTAATTTCTTTTTCTTTTTGCTGCTTTGTAATTGTGCACATTACTTGTATGTCATGGGAATTTATCCCTTCATACCGGTATCTCCACCGATGCCATTAATGAACCACTTCTGTGTAAACGCAAACAGAAGTAAAAGCGGAATGACAATCACCGCACTTCCTGCCATCACTTTCGGCCACTCGGTTCCGTATGCGCCCCCTTCAATAAAAAAGCGCCGTAATCCCTGCGAAACAAGGCTTTTTTCAGGGTCATCTGTAATCAGCGATGGCCACATATAATTGTTATAACAGCTGATAAAGCTCATCAGCCCAAAGGTAATAAATGATGATTTTGTCATTGGGGCCACTACATGCCATAAGATTTTCCAGTGGGATGCCCCATCAATTCTTGCTGCCTCAATAACTCCTACCGGCACCTGCATAAATGCCTGCCGCAACAGGAAAATTCCAAAAATGCTGACAGCGTTTGAAATAATAAGTCCGGTAAATGTATTGAGCAGATTCAGTTTTGCCAAAATGATGTAGGATGGAATATATGTTGCCGCTACTGGAAGCATATATGTTCCCATAATGATTGCAAACAATACATTTCTTCCTTTAAATTTCATAAAAACAATGGCATATGCAATCAATGCTCCAAGCAAAAGTTGCAGCACAAGCGTCACAAATGACACAAACAAACTGTTTCCGATATAGTGCAGCAATGGAGAATCTGTAAAAATAGATATAAAATTTCCCCATTGTGCCTCTTTCGGGAAAAATACAGCCGTATCCATAATTTCACTTTTCGTCTTTAATGCGCTGACAATCATCCAGAAAAAAGGAAACGCTGTAAAAATTCCTGTAATTGCTAAAAGGATAAGACGTATCAACAGGCTTCCTCTTTTCTTCCATTGTTCTAACTGTTCCATTTCATACCTCTTTCTTTTCCACTGATTTAATAATGTACCCACTTTTTTGATACCACAAACTGGATAAGTGACAACATAACGGTGATTAAAATCAATATTATAGCAACTGCAGTTGCCTGTCCCATGTTAAATTCCTCAAAGCCAAGCTGATAATACATATATAAAAGTGTCCGTGTACTTCCAGAAGGACCTCCCTGTGTCAGAATCTGGATTTGATCATATGCCTGTAATGAATTTACCATAGTAATGATTACGAGAAAGAAGGTTGTCGGAGAGATACATGGAAGCGTCACATCCCGAAATCTCTGCCAGCTGTTTGCCCCATCAAGTGCATTTGCCTCATACAGTTCCTTTGGAACCTTTTCTAAGGCAGTGATATAAAAGATCATTGCATACCCAAGACTTTTCCATACAGTTACAATAATCACAGCAAGCATTGCAGTGCTGGAACTGTTGATCCATTGCAATGCCGGAAGATGGAAAAATTTCAACACATGATTGGCAATTCCTACATCCGGTTCATAAATCCATGTCCATACTATTGAAATTGCAACCGTTGGGGTAATCCATGGGGAAAATAATATAAATTTAAAAATACCATCCCCCCGGAATGCTTTCTGTAACAAAAGTGCTAAAATCATTCCTCCAATAATGGTCGGGATCACCGTTCCTATGCCAAATACAAATGTATTCCACAATGCACTGTAGAATCTTGTATCTTTAAAAAGAGCCACATAATTTGAAAGCCCGACAAAAGAATAACTTGGTGACATATAGTCCCAATCTGTTAAACTTAAAAGCATTGAACGCAATATTGGATAAATCCAAAATACCGTCAACGGTATCAGTGCCGGTACGACAAATGTCATTACACTGCACCATTTTTTCCAGTCAAATTTTTTCTTCAAAACCATTCCTCATTTCTTTTTTGTTGTCTGTCCTGCGAACGTTTTGAATCTTAACATAATGTTTTTTCCCGTTCTATCAATTTTCCGTAAAAAAAATGTAAGTGAAATTTTACAAATACTATGTAAAAAATATTTTACGGAGCAATGCTCCACATTTCCTGATTTAACACATCTTTTTCAAATTCACTCGTTGACTGGTGCAGATTTTTATTGAAATAACCGGTATCACTTTCCAGTAATGTCATACAGAGGGCATCCACAAAAACCGTCTGCGTAATTCGCGAGGAAATCCAGCGGCTTGCCTCACTCTGTACAAATGTTGGCGTATAAAATACAAAATCCGCATAGTTTGTCAATGTAGATCTAGTATCCGCGGTAACTGCTACCGTTACTGCCTGACTCAGTTTTGCTGCTGAAAGAGCATCCACAACCGCCTCTGTCTCTCCAGACATGGAAAACCCAATGGCGATATCTTTCGCTTCCAAGTGTCCGGCACTGACTTTCTGGTAAAACAAATCCGAATAATTACGGCTTGGAAGTCCCATATGCAGCAGTTTTCCGGACAATTCAGATGCTGCTCCCGCGGAATTGTCTGTCCCATAAATATCAATCAGATGCGCTTTCTTTATAACTGATGCAAGTTTTTTCATTGCTTTTAAATTCAGATGCTGTGCCATTTCACGAATAACTGCAATATCCTCCTGCATGCAGGATAATGCTGCTGGAAGCTGTATCTCATATTTTTCATCTAGAAGTTTTTTCTCCTTCCACACCATATGAAGGAAATCATTCCAGCCGGAAAATCCAGCTTTTTTCAATAGCCGGATCACGGTTGGCTGTCCCACTCCCGCACCTGACGCAACTTCGCGCAATGTCATTTGTCCTAACTGTCCACTCTGTTCCATCAACCAAGCGGCAACTTTCTGCTCCGCTTTTGTTGTCACTGCCTGAACCATTTTCACACGCGATTCCCACTCCGATTCCTGTAGCATTGCTCCGTTTTTCTTTTCTTTTTCAAAATCCTGTTCCATTTTCTCAATTTCCCCCTGTCTTTTTGCTTTACCAAAAATTTACACATTTTTTTGTATTTTTCTCTTTATCTTATCGAATCTATGTAATTCTTATGTGGATTCTATGTAAATGCTGTGTGAAGTTTATATTCCGTTTTTATCCCATATTCTCCGTGTTTAAATATTTGCAAAGAATCCCGCAAATTTTCTCAAAATTTTAGGACTATTGCGTTTCTGTTTTTAAGGGATTATAATCATTTGTACTGAATTTTTGAAGTTTCTTTAAGGAGAATTTATTTTATGAATATGCAAAAGAAAAATACAATTGATATGACACATGGATCTCTATGGAATAAATTACTGCTTTTTGCCCTGCCTCTGGCTGCCAGCAGCATTTTGCAACAGCTTTTTAATTCTGTGGACACTGCTGTAGTCGGCCGTTTTGCAAGCAGCCGTGCATTGGCGGCCGTAGGGAGCAACAGTTCGCTCATCGCACTGATGATTAATCTGTTCATCGGAATTTCGCTCGGTTCCAACGTAATTATTTCCCGCTACATCGGACAGAAAGCCGAAGAACATGTAAAAGCGGCAATTCACACCGCCATCGTTGTCGCTTTATGCAGCGGCATTTTCGTGCTTGTACTGGGGCAGTTCATTGCCAGACCGGTACTGACACTGATGGGAACTCCAAAAGATGTTATCGATCTGGCAGTTTTATATCTGCGGATCTATTTTCTCGGCATGCCATTTATCATGCTTTATGATTTCAGTTCTTCAATCCTGCGCAGCATCGGTGACAGCCGCCGCCCGCTGTATGCCCTGATTGTCGCCGGAATCATCAATACCGGACTGAACCTGATTCTTGTCATTGTATTTCATCTGGGAGTATCCGGTGTCGCAATTGCCACCGTTGTTTCTAATATTGTAAGTTCCGGTATTCTGTTTTATATTTTACTGCATGAACAGGAACCAATCCGTGTCAGCCTCTGTGGCTTGTCCATTGACTGGGGCGAACTGAAAAAAATCCTGATCATTGGCGTTCCTGCCGGCCTGCAGGGCATGGTCTTTTCCCTTGCCAACGTCTGCATCCAGAGTATGATTAACAGTTTTGGATCAAACGCTATCGCAGGATCTGCAGCTGCACTGAACTTTGAATTTTTTGCGTATTTTATGGTAAACGCATTTGCCCAGACTACCGTTACTTTTACGAGCCAGAATTACGGTGCCGGGGATTTTCAGCGGTGCAAAAAAGTATACCGTCTCTGCATGATTTTTTCCGTGATATTCTGCGGCCTGTTATCCGGTGTTTTCGTACTCGGCCGGGACTTTTTCATTCGCCTGTACACAACCGATCCGAATGTCCTGACTTTTGCCGTACAACGCCTTCTGATCGTCACCACACTGGAACTTCTGACCTCCACTTACGAGATCAGCGGCGGTGCCATGCGTGGCTTTGGCCATTCCCTGACACCGGCTCTGATCACCGTGGTCGGCTCCTGCGTGCTGCGACTTATCTGGATCAACACTGTCTGCCGTGCCGTACATGAATTCTGGGTTGTTATGATTATCTATCCGATCTCCTGGGTACTGACCGGTACGGCTATGATCACGGCATATCTGCTTCTACGGCGGAAACTGATGCGTTAAGCATCGGAACGGGCAAATGCATTCTTCATCTGTCCGCACAGTTCAAACAGAACTTTATCGAGTGTATCGGCAGCTTCTTTTTTTACCATATCTGCCACCGCATTGTTTGCTTCTGTCTTAAATGCCATGCGCTTTCCTGCGTCGGTTTCTTTTTCCAGCAGTTTATCATAATGATTGATAATCTCATGTCCTTTAGACAGCACTTTCTCCTGATACCGCTCGACATGGAACACCGATTTCTTATAAGAGGCATCTGCCATCGCACCAATCATCCGGCTTACCCAGTAAAAATTATCTGTAGAAACTTCTGCTGTCGTATTGGCCACATATTCCGGAGTTTCCTCCACCTGCGCATAAAATGGCACCATGGCATTAAAAGCATTGGAGCCATATGCAACCCACTCCAGTACATTGGCATCCTCTCCATGCTCCGGGCGGATATGTACCAGACCAACAAAATCATTGCGGTTGATACCGATGGAACGATACATGCCGCGCTGCCCCGGATCTCCATACGCTCCATATGGATCGTAAGGCGTTCCCTGATAATGCGAGGAAAGCACATATTTCACATCTTCCACCGTAATCTTGCGCTCCGGTACCAGTGTCCATGGCAGATCATCAGACTCCGGTGTAAAATCCGCATCCGGTCCATCCCAGTTGTATGTGTGTGGATTCAGGCAGCGCAGCATATACCACGCACGCGGTGTATTGTACACATGATCTGCATCGTCATGGCTGCCAAAAGCTTCGCGCGGATTCAGAGTGCCATCCATGGATAGATTCAAGTGATGATCCGAAATAAACTCCCGCATATCTGCGGAACACATATGATTTTCCTGCATGGTAAATGCATCATCCAGATCAAATGCATCAATTCCAAGCTGATTTGGCATAACCACATACGCATCATCCGGCACACGGCGTGCAATCCAATGATGTCCGCCAATGGTCTCCATCCACCAGATTTCATTCTGATCGGAAAAGGCAATTCCATTCATTTCATAAGTACCATAGGTTTCCAGAAGTTCTCCCAGCCGCTGAACACCCTCTCTTGCATTGTGGATATAAGGAAGTACTAACGATACAATATCTTCCTCTCCAATGCCGTTTTCCACCAGCGGATCTGCACCGAGTACACGTGGATTGGATGTGATTGTCTCGGTTGCCGTCATTCCGGTCCGTGCTTCATTGACTCCGCATGCACCCCAGATTCCTTTCCCTTCCACTGCATTTGGCATAGCCGTATAGCGAAGCGGATTTTCTGGAAGCGGAATTTCTACAGAAGAAAGTACCGCTTTGTATACACGTGGCTGCTCCTTTGGCTGCACCACAATCATTTTCTTTGGCGTAAAGTGATCATTTCCACCCGCATCATCATTTCTCGCAATCATGGTTGAACCATCATAGGTTGCATTTTTTCCTACTAATATCGTTGTACAAGGCATATTTTTTATCTCCTTTTTTCGTTATCGCAATCCGGCGTTTGTCCTTCTACCTTAATTTTTGTGTCCGGGCATCGCTTCGACCGTAATGTCTTCCTTTCGTTTCACCTCAAATACCGGAATCCACGCGGTCTCCGTAACCGGGGCATAATGCAGATTTCCGGTTGTCAGACGGTTCTGCTTCTCTGGTTTCAATTTTCCCATAAGAAAAAATGAAATCGCCCCACTCACTTCGCTTTGGGAACCGTCCGGATTCTTTTTATAAATTTTTTCTGCCGGTATTTCTTCCTCTGCTATTTCCAGCACTTCCCCATGGTTCCGTCGCTTTGCAGTTCCGCCCTATCTGATATAGAATACGCGGTTTTCTTTTCTTGGAATAACATCCGGATAATCCCCGTCCACATAGCCGAGCGCACAGTGTCCGATTCCCTCATATTCATCCTCAATCCCAAGGGATGCAAGCAGTTCCCTGCCCCAGCTGCTTTCAAATTCCTCTTTCGCGCGGTGAATCCAGCAGCTGCCGATTCCCAGATCATGGGCTGCAAGCATGAGGTTTCCCATCACAAGACTGCCGTCATAGACATGTGTCGGCCAGTCTTTTTTTCCTAAAACGATGAGCATTGCCGGTGCGCCGTAAAACGGATCACCCTCACTTCCCATGATTTCTGCATTTTTCTTTGCGATTTCATCGCGCTTCTCTTTGTTTGTCACCTGAATGATGATGACATTCTGTGCGCCTCTGCCGTTTGCCGCATAGGTTCCTGCCTCGATGATCTGATCCAAAACCTCCTGCGGGATGACATCCGGTTTGAATTTACGGATACTTCTTCTGGTTTTCATTTCTTCTAATACGTTGCTCATTTGGGTTTCCTCCTGTCAGTCTTCTTTTGTTAATTGCTCAATCACACACGTATGTGTTTTTGTCTCTCTGTTGTAGTTGATTCCGGCAAGGAGCAGATTTCCCCGATACTCCTTTAAGGCATCTGTATAGTGCCGGTCTTTGATCTGCGCAATGGCTCCCTGTGCGGATTTTTCCCATTTCAGTTCAATCACAACCGCCGGTTTGTCTGCATGCATTTTTCTTGGAATAAAACACAGATCCGCGAACCCTTTTCCGGTCGGAAATTCCCTTATGATCGTGTAGTATTCCCGTGCAAAATAAAACGCCAGATTGATCGTACATGCCAGCGAATTTTCATTGTTGTACTGCAAAATGGAAATCTCACGATGCGCTTTATCAATGCCTGCTGCCACTGCCTCTTCGTCCTGCATCCATAACGCTTCCAGCAGATTTTTCGACGCTTCGACAGAATCAATCACCTCATGCCAGTCCATGGTACTGATTGCATTTACATATTCCTGTGACACTTCTTTGTTTGGAATCGACACCGTTTTGTCCATCCAGTGATAACTCAGATAACCCAGATGAACCAGGAGTGTCAGAACATCATCCCGGTTCTGGAATGTTGTCATATCATTGGAAAATGTCCCTGTATTGATTTCCACACGATCCCCGGCAAGCATCCGCACAATGGCATCTTTTAACCCGTCAAAATTCATCTGGATATAAATTTTTAATGCCTCATATGTTTCGGTCTGATTCCAGTAATTATCATACAGACCGCTTAACATTGCATCGACCACTGATTTCGGGCTGTACATGGAATAGATTTTGGGGTTTTCTCCGTCCATTGCGACAAGTTCATAGCCATCATACCACGCCTGCGCTTCTTCAAAATTGCGCTTGTATGTTGCGCACAATGCGTGCACTTCCTCTTCGGTAAAACCGAAAAACTCCGCCATCTCGCGTGGATTGGTCATGGAATATTCCGTAAACATGTTGAGTGCCGAATGCGAACCGTATTTTTTTATCGGTAAAATTCCGGTCATGTAGGCAAGTGCCACATATTCCTGATCTTTCATCCATACCCGCAGGAAATCCAGATATTTTTTTTGCGCCTCTTTATCCTGCTTGTACTCGCGGAACAGACAGTCCCATTCGTCGATCAGTATGATAAACGGGCACTTCGTATGTGCATATACGTCTTTCATCGCAAACACCAGACTGTCTTCTCCATCCATGACATAATCAGGATATCCTCTTTTCAGATCTGCAATCATGCGTTTTTGAAAAACCGCAAGCATTTCATCCATACTGTGCGTCATGCTTAAAAATTCCTGCATATTCACTTTCAGCACATCATATTGATTCCGGTATTTCTGATAAGTCTCTGCCTTTGCAATCTGCAGAGTATCAAACAACCGCGCCGTATCGACGCTCTGATCGTAATATGCTGCCAGCATATCCGTCGCCATAGATTTTCCAAATCGCCGCGGACGGCTGACACAAATATATTTCTGCCGTGTGTCAACAACCGCATTAACTTTTTCGATTAACCCAGTTTTATCTACATAAATTGCGGAATTTAAGCTCTCCTCAAAGCCTTTGCAGCCCGGATTCAGATAACTTCCCATGCCTAACACCTCCGTAATGTCATTCGTAACCATCCACCATTTTACCAACAAACCGTTACGACCAGATTCCTGTCTCTAGCATACCACAAACATTCTGTCTTTGCACTTATATTCCTTCTGATATTCTATTCATAATTTTACAAATACTTACTGTTCATTGATGTTTTCTGTCCATAATACTTTTTCATATTTTATGAATATGGATTCTATGAAAAACCGGGACATATGGAAAAAATTTGTATATTATGTCCTGCTTTTCTTGTCAGCTGGGACATATGCGAAAAAAGCTCTTATTATGTCCCATACAAATGTCATAACAGGACATTTGTAGCATCTTCTCGTCCATATGTCCCGTTTGACTTTTACAGAAGGACTTTTTTATTATCTTTTTGTCTATATGTCCCATACAGATATCACAGCAGGACATTTTAGGCACCTTTTCATCCATATATCCCATTTGTCTTACACAAAGGGATATTTTTGCCCTTTTTTCTTTATATGTCCTATTTTGTTCTTCTGTCAGACTTTTTGCATAGAGGAGCTATAACTACAAATATTGATAAACTTAACAGGCGGCAGAAATCATCTGCCGCCTGCTATATAACGTATGCTGTTACACTTATAAAATTGCTGTTTCCAAAAAATGCTGAATGTCCTGAAATGAAGAAAAAACAGCAGTCGCCTCTCCAGTATCCTGTTTTATTCCTGAGCCAGTATAACCAATCACATCAATTCCTGCCTGTATTGCCGCATGAATACCGGTTGAGGAATCCTCAATTGCAACAACCTCATCTTTTTCAGCCTGCAATAACTGTATCGCCTTTAAGTACCCATCCGGATAGGGCTTTCTTTTTTCACACATATCCCCACATACAATAACTGAAAAATAATCTGTCATTTTGATCCGGTTTAAAGCCGTAATAATATACTTCGCGCTCGTTGATGTTACCAATCCGGCTTTCAGATTCCGTTCCTTCATCCATTGAAATAATTCCTGTAATCCCGGCATGGGACAGATGGCATCATTTTCATAGGTATTTCCCATCTCTTTTCTTCTTTTCTGGTACATTTCCCATGAAACACTTTCTTTCGACCGGCTCAAATAATGCAATATTTTTTCACGGCTGTTAACTCCAATAAATCCTTTTAACTCTTCGTGATCCATATATACACCAAACGATTTGAGAGTTTTCTGCAGATAATGTGCATTTTGAGGTTCCGTGTTTACAATAACACCATCAAAATCAAAAAGAATATATTGTTTCTTCATATAAATCTATCCTTTAGTTATGCCAGCAGCCGTGATGCTTTTTCCTGAATCCATGCTATTTCTTCTTCCGAAAGATCACAAAAATCACTGTTTTCCATAGAGCAATTGGAATCTTGTACATATACTATTTTTGTATCTTTCTGGGTGATTGAATAAAACCAGCATTCTGCCGGAACATTATATACTTTTCCCTGCTCCATCAATGTCAGATCAATAGAAAAACCATTTTCCTTTTTTTCTGCGGTAATCAGAATCGCTTTACCATGTACAAGAATAAACTGCTCATCGGTCGAATGATGGATCTCCAAGTGTTTAATCCCATTAATATCATTGTCCGGTTTCCAGTTTTTAATACATACAAGCCACTTTGGATTTTTATAGACACATAAAATTCCCTCTTCGTTATTTTCATACATATCTGGTTTCATACTTATACCTCCCTAAATTTCTGTTCTTCCTGTAATTGGTACTCCATATCCAAATGCACCTTCTTTTGCGCACATCTTTGCGGCAAACTCCGATGCCTTTTTCATTGCATTTTGAATTTTTACATACATCTGTTCATCTGAACCATCTAAAATCTTATGTTGTGGGGAATTTTTTAACATATCACTTAGGAATGCCGCAAAATAAGAATCTCCCGCTCCCATAGTATCTATAACATCCTCTGCCAATACTGCTTTTGTATATAAAAATTTATCTTTATATAATACATAAGAGCCTTCTTCTCCGACAGTTCCAAGAACAACAGAAACACCATATTTCTGTGCCTTTTTCATTTCTCTCTCCCGTTCATCTTCTGACAAATGTGCACATGACATAATTGCAACAGTTACATACGGACATACATCCCTCAAATACTCATCTGTCCAGCGCATTGAAAAATCATAGGCAATCGGAACCTTTGTCTGATACAATTTTGAAAGATCCTGTTCAATATAGCTGTTAAGATTTGTGTAAATCAAATCATATTGCTGAATATAATCCATATCTTCTTCGTTGAAATCAAATGCATGATCTTTTGCAATTCCACCTTTATTTGAGCCAAGAAAAACACGGTCTGTTTCTTTCAGTGTTACCAAAGCGAAACCGTTTTCTCCCTGAAAATGCCGGCAATGCGTATCATCAATCTCTAATTTTTTTAATGTCTCCTGCACACATTCAGCTACTTCATCATTACCGTATTTTCCAAGATATGCCGAATTGACACCATTCCATTTTGCATATACGCATGTATTGACACATTGTCCTCCCGGATACATTTTCCCACGAGATAAATATTTATCACATACATTATCTCCAATCGCTATAATTTTTGGTTCTTTCATAGATTTTCTCCTTATGTTTTAAAATACTACTGCTCCTATCAAAATTGCTGACACTACTGAAACTACAGTACATACAAGGCCAGGAAGCATATAGCTGTGATTTAACACATATTTTCCAATTTTTGTTGTTCCCGCGGTATCAAACGCAATTGCTGCAACGCACTGACCGGAAGCAGGAATAAAATAATTTGATGAACATGCAATCCAGCCAGCAACAATAATATTTGCCGGAAGCCCTAATGCAATACCAATCGGAACCATAATCATTGTAGAGGATGACTGACTTGTTGTTATTGCCCCAACAATAAACACTGCTATGATATAAATCCATGGATGTTCATTCGTGAGAACTGACATATTATCTGTAATAAACGATGACTGATCTGCAATAAATGTATTCACCAGCCAGCAAAGACCAAATGCCAGAACAACAGCAAACATCCCTGTTTTAAATACTGGCTGATCCAGTACCTTATTGCTGTCAAGTTTTGTAATTAATACCGTTACGGCTGCTGCAACCAGCATAAAAATCTCAATTACTGTGGTAAGCGGTAATTTGCTTCCATCTGAAAGTGTTGGAACTAATGCACTTACTGCGCCAAGCAATACAATACCTACCATGGCAACCAAAAATACTGCAACAGAGATTTTTGCCTCTTTTGTTGTTTTAACTTCTGCAGCATTCTCATTTTTCACAAGAGTCTGAACCTGTCCGGATGCTACACGAGCCTGAAATTCCGGATCTTCTGCCAGTTCTTTTCCTTTCTTCATTACAGCAAGAGCACATGCGACTGTACCAATCAGTGTTGCCGGGATACAGACTACAAGCAGTGTAAAAATATTAACCGTTTTATAGTTCGTTGCTTCAGCCATAAAAGCCAGAATACCTACCGTTGCTGCTGAAATCGGACATGCCGTGATTGCCTGCTGGGAAGCTATAATGGATGCTGAAATCGGGCGTTCTGGTCGAACTCCTGTCTCAATAGAAATTTCATTAATTACCGGAAGCAAACTGTAAATAATGTGACCTGTACCACACATAAATGTAAAAATATATGCTACAACCGGTGCAAGTACCGTAATCATCCTAGGATTCCTGCGAAGAATCTTTTCTGCTATGCGAACCAGGAAATCCAATCCCCCACATGCCTGCATTGTTGCAGCTGCTACAATTACCGCAATCATAATTAAAATAACGGTAACTGGCGGATCTGCCGGTGTAACATGAAAGAAAAATGTCATAATTAACATTCCAACACCACCAGCCATTGCTAAAAATGTACCACCCTTACGTACCCCCAAAAATATAATGGCAAGTACAAGTATTAATTCTACCCAGAACATATTCATGTCCTCCCTCTCTTTTATGTCTTTTTCAGTTACATTTTGGATGTGCGCATATCCGTACAATACAAACTTTAATACAATTCTCGTACATCACTCTTGTTTGTATTGTTTTGTATCTGTCTTAATATTATATTTGTATCATACCTTTGTCAAGAACTTGTGTGTTTTTCGTCAATTATCCTATATTTTAGTTCCGATTTTTGTGCATATTTTTGTTCTCAGGCTATTTCAGTATCGTGTATGTATTATTTTGTATCTACAATACAATAAGCAGACAAAAACATAGGATACAATGTCTTTGTCTGCTTATAAATTCTTTTGCCCGAATTAAATATGTTCTGAATTAATACTCTACTTTCCACATATATCTACGTGTTGAAAGCGGATGTTCTTTCTTTTCAGCCAGTTCATGGTTATAAATAGGATATACATTATTAAACAGTGAATGGTTAAAGTAATCCACAACAGAAGCATCAATTGTAGATAATCCAAGTTCTTTTGCGTCCAGAACCTCAATCCTCTTTGCATATGTATGAAGGAATTTTAAAGCCCTTTCATCCAGTTCACGGGTAGATCCTTCTGATATCTGAATCATAAACGGACGGTTTGCATCTGTGATTTCAAACGGTCCATGGAAATATTCTCCTGTATGAATACTGCTGGAATCAAGCCACTGCATTTCCATGAAAATGCAAATACTTTCCATATATGCAGCCCCATAGCCGGCTCCGCTTCCCATCGTATAAATAACGGTATCGTCCTTGTATGTTTCAGCAAACTGTTCAGCTCTTACCTGTACATGTTTTCTTGCATTCCGGATAATTCCGGTAATCATACCAAGTCCTTCGTAGAATTTATCATAATTTTCATATCCTGCGGTCTGTTGAAGTGTTTCCACTGCTACGAGCAGCGCACACATTGTTTTTTCTCCAGCATAATCAATATCACCTTTGAGATGATCCGGACTTGCATCAAATGAATACTGGATAATATAGTCACCAAACTCCACAATTTCAGATTCTTCCAGCCATGTAAGAATAATTACTGCTGCTCCTTTTTCCTTACCAAGCTTTGCTGCTGCAATCGTTTCCGGTGTATTTCCCTTATGGCAGGACAGACAGATGATCGAATTCTCTCCAAAATCTTTTGGTGTACTGTGAACAAATTCGTTGCTGTTGATCAGCGCGGATTTAATATTTGAACACTCTTTCTCCATAAATGTTTTTGCAGGATACAAAGCTCCAAGAGACCCTCCACAACCAACAAAATACAGGCTCTTAACACCTCCTTTGTCTTTTTTGTTCTCCAAAATCTCTGCTACAATGTTTTTAATGTCTTTGCTTGTATAACTCATATTCATTTCTCCTTTTTTTATTTGTCTCGTTTGTTTCTATCCAAAATATAATACAATATAATACATTTGTCAATATAAAACAGCTTTTAAAATAAATATATACAATTCTGAAACTTTGTATTATAATATATTGTATAATACAAATCAAAACACATTACGAGGTTTTTCATGGAATTAAACAATACAATTGCCAAACCACTATACAAACAACTTGAGGATCAGTTAAAAGAAGAGATTGACACCGGAAAACGTAAAGCAGGCAGCCGTCTTCCAACAGAAAATGAGTTAAGTACAACCTACAATGTCAGCCGGGTCACTGTCCGAAAAGCTCTTGCAGGTTTATCAGAATTAGGATATCTGGACCGCAAATCCGGAAAAGGAACTTTTGTTGCCGAAAAAAGAATCCAGCGAAATATCTCAAAAGGTGTTACCGGATTTTCTGAAATGTGCCGTACAATGGGAGCAGTTCCAGGTGCGAAAACCATTAAAATTGCAATAGAAGATCCTACCGAAAAAGACATGGAACTCATGCATATTACACCCGATAAAAAGATTCTCGTATTGGAACGTATTCGTTATGCCGATGAAAAACCGGTATTGTTAGAAATCAACCGGTTTCCTGAATCCTTTTCTTTTTTATTTGGAGAAAATTTAAATGACACTTCCCTTTATGATGTGCTGCAAAACCACAATATTATTTTTGATCATTCCGACAAAACTTTAGATATTGTGTTTGCCTCCGCACAGGAAGCAAAAATTTTGGGGATTTCAAAAGGTTATCCACTTCTTCGAATCGAGAGTACAATCTATAATACTGATTGCTCACTTGTTCAAAGATGTAAGCAGTTATGTATCGGCGATAAATTTAAATTTACAATTTAAAAACTCCGGGCACATATACATTTGCGCCCAGAGTTTTATATTATTCCATGGCATACCGGATAAATTCCGAGAGAATTGCCCGATACCCTTCTTCCTTTATATGCATGCCCTCAATTGTATATTCAGCTTTGAGATTTCCGTTTTCATCCTTCAGAGGATCGTTGATATCGATGTATTTTGCATGATGTTTTTCGGCCAGTTTTTTGACAGCCGCGTTTGCTTCAGCGATCTTTTGGTTGGTGCGCACAAGAAGGCAGGGCTTCATCTCCTCGGTTGCGGCATCGTAATTGATTGGATAATATGCCATGAGATACAGCTTTACATCCGGCAGAGCAGCTTTCACCTGACACAGGATCTGATCGTAGTGATCAACCATCTGCGCGATCGGAATGTCAGGGTTACTCAGATCGTTGGTCCCGATATTGATAAATAATTTCGATGGTTTTAAATCCAGGATACAGGTATCGATATTTTCAAGCAGTTCATCCGTGATAAATCCACCGACTCCGCGGTTATAGATGGTCATATGGATCTGCTTTTCCCTGACCAGTTCTTCCACCGGAAACATCTCCATGAGGGAAGATCCTGCGCACACAATCTGCCCCGGCACAACCTCCTTGTTCAACCTTTCAAAACGTTTAATTTTTTCTTCTTTCGTCATTGTTCTACCTCCATATGCTAAATATCTACTTCCACATTTCAAGAAACGCTTTCACTTCCTCTGGCATGCGTCCTTTGCGCCACGCGAGAAGAAGTTCCGTCGTAAGATCCGCATCCAGAATATCACAGGACTTCATCTGATCCGACAACTTGTGCATAGAAGCCGGAAGAATGGCGATTCCAAGCCCTTTTTCCGCCAAAGTCATCGCCGTTCTGGCGTCTTCACACTCACAGTAAATGTCACACAAAAGCCCCTTTTTTTCGAACGCGGACAACAGATAACTGCGGTAGCGGTGGGACAGGATCAGTTTCTGCTCTGACAGTTCCTCGAGCGTGATCCCATCTTTGTTTTTTTCTAAAACTGGGTTCCCTGCAGCCGCCATTGCAAGCAGCTTTTCCTGCATCAAAGTCCTGCTCTCACATCCTTTGAGCACAATCGGTGTCCGGAGTGTCGTGATATCGACCACGCCGTTTTCCAACTGCTCCCGCAGCGTAAATGTCGATCCCTCGTGGATATCAAAGCGAATATCCGGATGCGACGTGGAAAAACGGATCAGGTAATCGGACATCATAGAAACCGTGGACGGCGTAAATCCGATGTGGATTGTTGCCGCCTGGCTTGCCTTTATAACTTCCCGCTTGGTAATATCCGCCATGGTAAGAAGACTGCCCGCCCTGTCATACAGTGTTTTTCCTGCTTCCGTTAATGTAATCTTTTTGGTGCCCCGCAAAAAAAGCTGCACCTGAAGTTCTTCTTCGAGCATCTTTACCTGATAACTCAGCGGCGGCTGTGTCATGTGAAGAACACGCGCCGCACCGCTGATCGTACCGGCATCCACGATTGCCCGAAAGTATTCCAGTTGTTTTACATCCATAGCTTCTCCTTATATAATTTTTATTCGTTTAAGGCATAAAAGTAATATTTTTCATATATGTTAATCTATGGTATACTAAATGTCAACAGAAAGTCAAAATGAAAAAGAAAGAAATGAAATGATTGTGAAAAGAATTGATTTTGAACACGGGTCCATCCCAAGTAACATCTTAAACGCAGCGATTCCCATGCTGGTGGCGCAGCTTTTAAGCCTGCTTTACAACATCATAGACCGCATTTATATAGCAAGAATCCCGCATATCGGCACAACTGCCCTTGGTTCGGTCGGCTTATGCTTTCCGATCATTGTGATTATTACTGCTTTCAGCAACCTATTCGGAAGCGGCGGCGCTCCGCTTTTTTCCATCAGCCGCGGGGAAAATGATCAAAAAAAAGCCGCGGAAATTATGAATACCTCCTATACGATGGTCTGTGGCAGTGCAATTCTTTTAATGGTCATCGGATTTTTGTTTGCCCGTCCGATCCTGCGCCTGTTCGGCGCTTCCGAGTCTGCTCTGGTTTATGCATACCCGTACCTGATGATCTATCTGCTCGGCACACTTCCGTCCATGATCTCCACCGGTATGAATTCGTTTATCAACGCGCAGGGATATGCCATGACCGGCATGACATCCGTTGCCATCGGCGCGGTGGCAAACTGCATTCTCGATCCGGTTTTCATCTTCGTCTTTTCGCTTGGAATCCGGGGTGCTGCAATTGCAACCGTGATTTCCCAGACACTCTCCGCGGCATTTGTCCTCTATTTTCTGAAAAAGCGCTCAGAACTTAACGTAAGGCTTCTGACCAGAAACGAACTCTCCCGGTGCACGGAAACTGCCAAAAACATCGTAAGCCTCGGAACCGCGGGATTTATCATGCAGCTTACCAACAGCCTCGTCAGCATCTGCTGCAACAACGTACTCTCTGTAACCGGAGGGGATATTTACATCTCTGTGATGACAATTATCTCCAGCGTCCGGCAGCTTGTCGAGACCCCTATTTATGCCATGAATGAGGGAAGTTCCCCGATTTTAAGCTACAATTACGGGGCACGCCGCCCGAAGCGTGTAAAACAGGCAATTGGTACAATGGCGGTTATGATCTTTGTGTATACCGCCGCCATGTGGTCGGTCATTATCGTTGCACCGCATTTCCTTATCGGGATTTTCAGTTCCGACAGCGAGCTGATCAAAGATGCGGTTCCTGCCTTAAAACTTTATTTTGCCGCATTTATTTTCATGGATCTGCAATACATCGGACAGACCACGTTTAAATCATTAAATAAAAAGAAGCAGGCGATTTTTTTCTCCCTGCTTCGTAAGGTATTTATTGTTGTGCCACTGACCTACCTGCTCCCATATGCACTTGGCATGGGAACAAGAGGTGTGTTTATGGCGGAACCGGTCTCAAATGTGATCGGTGGAAGCCTGTGCTTTCTCACGATGCTTGCTACGGTGCTCCCGGAATTAAATCATATGGAAAAACAAAAATAAGTTAATCTTCCATACCTGCGCGCAGCGCTGCTTCTTTTGCTTTTACGTCGGAAAGGAAATGCTCTTTTGCAAAGCCCATATCCTGCACCAGCTCCATGGTCCCGAGATATGTGCCTGTGGCATCCCGTACCGCCATATAGGTAACCAGCATGGTTTTTCCGTTTTTCTCCATCCAGATCGGCACTTTGTCGAGCGTCCCCTTCCGGAATTCCCCGATAATGTGCCGCACCTGCTGCTCCACTTTCGGGGGATGGCAGGAAAATACCTCGCGGTCGATCGCCATGCCCGGACGCTTGAAATCCTTTGGTCCTTCATTGAAAAAGCGGTTGATATTGTCCTCATCGACAAATGTGATCTCCATCGGAATCGTGTTTAGCATTGCGGTAAGCTGCGCAACGGTCAGGTGCCCGCCCGGCATGATGATTTCATCTGTTTTCTTTCCCATAATTTTCTTAGAAACGAAGGCTTCTGATTTTTCCTTTAAAAACTTCTCTGCCTCCTCCCATGTCGCATTTTCCACACCAAAGCAGACCGGATAATCTTTCGAATCGCGGTAAATTCCAAACCACTCTTCCTCCGTGAAATTCAGGGCACAGTTCGGGAAGAAAATATTGGCTTCCTTGTAGATCATATCCTCCACGCGCTGCAACACAATGCGAAAACGTTCCAGCCAGTGATCTTCCGTCTTTTGAACCGGCAGCTGCTTTGCCAGTGCCGCCAGTTCATCCCTGATCTCATCATCGGTTGTCCACATCACATCCGACGGGCCGCTGATCCCGTATTTTACTTTCAGATGCGGATACAGAAGATCCCCTTTCTTTGCATAATGGATCGCAACTTCCCGCAGCTTTCCAAACCGCTCCGGTGAAAGGGTATTGGTTTCCTCTATTTCGTTCCTGCATTCCCGGATGACGTTTTCCAACACTTCATTTTCGCGGGTAAACGTCTGCAGCGGATGTCCGGTGATTCCGGTTAAAGCCGCGGTAGCCGCCAGCTTTTTCTCTTTTACCGATGCCGCAACCGCTTTTTCCGCGTTAGCTATTTTTTCCTCACTCGTTGCACCGCGGAACAGTGCCGCATGGACATCACACAATTTCTGCACGGTCTCAAGTGGTGTGCCGCCCTGCAGAAGTTCCTGCTCCGCCTGCATGATCTCTGCCGGATCAACCTCTTTAAATTCTTTTGCGAAATCCGCCCTTACTTTTTCCAATTCTTCCCCGGCGCTCAGCCGCTCGAGATATGTTTTGATCTGTTCTACCCGTGTGTTGTGTTCCATGATTTTATCCTTTCCTATTTATATAGACTCTCTTACAAACAGTTTTTTCATTCTTCCGTTACAATATACACAAAAACGGGAAAAGAATATGTTGTTGCAACCACATTTTATTTTTTTCACTGCAGTATTTTTATGTCTCGCTTTTAATCAATTGAAATACAAATTTCTGGGAACTGCTGCCTGACTTTGGTACATAAATCAGATGTTCTGTACTGATTGATTTAAGGTACGTTCCTTATTGGAACTTTCCTGACCTACGTACCTATTATATCAGTTTCAGACCGGTTTGGGTTTCGTACGACATGAAAGATATGGGCTTTGCCCGACTCCGGCAGCGGTTCACATCATTTACCACATCGCGTGCAGCACTTCTCCCTCTTTTATATTATTTGACGCACGTCAAATATAACTTCTAATATCATTTGACGCGTGTCAAATAATATGCATACTTCTTTTATTCACCAGTCCCACTCCGCTGTTTTCATGTTATAATGAAGCATGTCATCCGGTTCCGCCTGGTGACATGTAATACAACCATCAGATATCAGGAGGAGAGTATACATGAACGTTGTTATTGCCATCGATTCTTTTAAAGGAAGCATGACTTCCCTCGAAGCCGGGGAAAGTGCCTCTACCGGAATCCGGCGCATATATCCAGATGCAGATATCACCATCCGCCCACTTGCAGACGGTGGCGAAGGCACGGTGGACGCTTTGACGCTTGGCTGTGGCGGCACATGCACACAGGTATGCGTAACCGGACCTCTTGAAAAACCGGTACTTTGCAGTTACGGCATTCTGGATGCTGGAAAAACTGCAGTCATAGAAATGTCCGGGGCTGCCGGAATTACACTCCTTTCCGAAACCGAACGGAATCCTTTGTATACAACGACCTACGGGGTTGGGGAAGTCATCAGAGACGCCATTGCCAGAGGCTGCAGACATTTTATTATAGGAATCGGCGGAAGTGCCACAAACGATGGAGGAATCGGTATGCTGCAGGCACTGGGATTTGACCTGCTGGATCAGGAAGGGGTTCCGGTACGTCATGGTGCTCTGGGCTTAAGGGATCTGGCTGTGATTTCAGACTCCCATGTACTGCCGGAACTGAAAGAGTGTACGTTTCGGATTGCCTGCGATGTGACAAATCCGCTCTGCGGTCCGCAGGGATGCAGTGCCGTTTTCGGTCCGCAAAAAGGCGCAGATTCTGCCATGATCCAGCAGATGGACCAGTGGCTTTCCTCCTATGCCGCACTCGCCGGAAAAAGCTTTCCGGAAACGAATCCCGCGCATGCAGGAGCTGGGGCTGCCGGTGGCCTTGGGTTTGCTTTTCTCACCTTTTTCCATGCCACTCTGGAATCCGGTGTAAACATCATTCTGGAAGAAACCCATCTTTCCGACTATATAAAAAATGCAGATATTGTCATCACCGGAGAAGGCTGTCTGGACGGTCAGACCGTCATGGGGAAAGCACCTGCCGGCGTTGCAAAGATTGCCAAAGAATTTCAAAAACCTGTGCTTGCATTTTCCGGCTGCGTGACGGAAGATGCAAAAGCCTGTCATGCAGCAGGAATTGATGCCTTTTTCCCGATTGTGCGGGGTGCTGTTTCGCTTGAAGAAGCCATGCAGACCGATCATGCAAAACAGAATATGACCGATACGGTGGAACAGGTATTTCGCATGCTTCGAACGTTTCAGAATACAAAATAATGAAGCAGATTGGTAAATTCCATAAAACAGTATAACACAAAATGAAACTGACATGGTGAACTGATTGAAATGCTTCTATATTTTTATTGGTTTAAAGGAGACACAACATGAATACCATTTACGCAGAATACAACATGTACCACAACAGCATTGACATTTATACAATATTTATTGTGTCAGGCACCATTGTTTTTTCATTCTCGGCATTGGAAGAACTTCTGCATATCTTCTGGTGAAAGAAGAACATTTCAGTTCCATTCCTCTGCCAGCAGGAAGTCACGAATATTGCGGTGTTTGATTCCATCTCGGCTCATATCCAGTTCGTCCATCGTTACAACGTATTTCGGGAAATTGTCACGAACACCGGCAAACGCCCCAAACTCACGCTGGATGGTTTCCTCCGAGGCAAGTAGATAGGAAACCTGAACATACAGCTTTTTCCCATGATCTTCACATACGAAGTCAATCTCCTTGTCAGAGACTTTCCCAACAGTCACAGAATAACCACGGCGCAGCAGCTCCATGTAGACAACATTTTCAAGGACAAGGTTAATGTCCTTCATGTTGCCACCGTACACGGCTTCCCGGACACCATGATCTGCAACATAGTATTTCTCGTTGACGGTCAGGATTTTCTTTCCCTGGAGGTCTTGGCGCTTCACCTGATAAAACAGGAATGCGTCCGTGCAGGCTTTGATGTAGTTCAGTACCGTTTCTGGTGAAACGGAGCGCCCTTCACTTTTCAGATACTTGGAAATGGCTGTGGAAGAAAAGGTAGTGCCGATGTTGGAAGTTATATAAGCAATAATTCTCTCCAGCATATCCACATCACGGATATTGTTTCGCTTGATAATATCTTTCAGCTCTACGGAGTTGAACAAGTCCCGCAAATACTGACGACTGGCGGCATCGTCGTAGCGAAGGTTGCTCAAATAGGGCATTCCTCCCAGCGTCAGATATTTTGTAAAGCATTGTCTTTCGTCTGCACCTTCGTAAACGGTGTGATACAGCTCCATAAACTCTCTGAATGAAAACGGGTAAATCACGAACTCCACATACCGTCCGGCAAGATAAGTGGCAAGCTCACCGGAAAGCAGCTTGGCATTGGAACCGGTAATGTATATATCACAATCCAGCTCCACCCGGAAAGAGTTGATACATTTTTCCCAATCAGCCACCTCTTGGATTTCGTCGAAGAACAGATAAACCTTGCCGCTGATTTCTTTTGTTCTGCGAAGGATTTCATCATGCAATGCAACAGCCGTACAAAGGTGTGCATTGCTCATGTTCTCAAAATTCAGGGAAATAAACTGTTCTGGTTGGACCCCGTTTTGGGCAAGTTCCTCTTGGATCAGGTTCAGCATGACAGATTTTCCACTACGGCGAATCCCTGTCAGAACCTTTATCAGCTCATTTCCGATAAAAGGACGGATACGGCTCATATAAATTTCTCGTTTAATCATGTAGACCAGCCTCCCTTCTGAAACTGTCTATATGGTACCACGGCTATAACTGATTTTCAATACCGCAAATCCAGTTTTATCAGATATAATTGATAAAATACGAATTTCGACACAATCAGACAGTTATACCGAACGAAGTTGGGCTATGCGTTTTTATTGTGTCAGGCACCATTGTTTATGATTAAAGTATAGCTCTTTGTCTCATTTTATCTACCATCCAGACCTTGCAAACCTGTAAACCGGAGTTGTCAAATATGTGTTTCCATTGAATACCACATAAATCAGGATATTCTATCTTATTTTTGAGACGAAGCGATGACCTGCCTGAGCTGCTCTAAATCCTGTTCATCCGGATGTGAAACTGCTCTGTCAAAATTTTCTATCATAGCATCAATATTCGGAACTGGCAGTGGACTATTCTTCATTTTCATATAACGCTCTCTCACGGAATTTGGCATTTTCCCCTGACACATATAACTGCCACGCAAAATGTTACTGCGATCAAGATTTTTTTCTACCTTTTTCAGAATCTTATCAAAGTATTCCGTATCACCTCCGAATCCGGCTGTGCCGAACAAAAATACTTCTTTGTCTTTGATTTTTTTCAAAAAAGTTTCTATCTCAGCGTTACAATGTCCCTTATCCGTCCAAAATCCAACATAATAACAATCTGCATCCAAAGGAGCTGTCTCCGGAGAACCAAAATATTTTATTGTTTCTTCCGGAAGGACATTACGGATCTCATCAGCTAATTGCTTTGTATTACCTGTTTTACTGCTGAATACAACTGCATTTTTCATATTTTTAATTTCATGCAAACATTCTTTTTCCATCTTTTACCTCCATAAAATCCAGCTTACAAATTCCTTTTGATTTGCATAGGCACAGTATAGCATAATTACCGTGCCTATGCGATAACTTTACTGCTTCTTTCGATATGAACTCATTTTTTCCATCGGCACCTCCGGATAGAAGTAAGTAAGAATTGTTGCTTTCGGAACACCTGCCGCAAGTGCTTTCTTCACTTCCTCTTTCTGCTCCGGTGTATATGACCAGTGAAGCATTCGGTTCGTGATAGAATTGACCATAGTGGTCAATATAAAACTCACAGGCTTCAATCAGGAACTGATTCTTCGACTTATATATCTTTGGATTAAGTCCCTTTATGACCTCATTGATTTTAGCGTGTTGAGGATTGAGCAGATTCAGTCGGAATGTGCTCTCCATAATATGCCTTCGTGCCATATGACTACCCCCTATGCAAGTCTCTTAGCAGTTTTCAATCCCATAATGGCAAGCTGTTCATATCCTCTGGCATTTGCCTTTACATCAAGGATATAAGAGATATTCTTTGCTTCGTGATTGCTGAAATTCTTCATTACCACTGCCCCGCCACCTACAAATACAATCGGTGTAGTTTTAAGGTTATAACCAAACTCACGGATTGAGTTATATACCTTTTCAACAAAGTCCTCTATCTCAGCCTTGATAATCGCAAGGTATTCATCATCTATATCAGACCTGCCATATCGCATAATATTCTGGATTTCTGTTTCATCAACTTCCCCATTGAGCTGTCTTACACACTGCTCATTGATAGAACGCATACAGGTAATAAGTCCTCTTGGCACAGTAACACACTTTGATTCGTCCGGTGACTTGTTAATCACGGGCATAATATCTATTGTCCAGCTACCGATATCAACAACCAGCGTTTTCTTTGCCATAGTCGGTATCTTGTCAACCACAGCCGCATAGCACTGTGGGAATACCGCCACATCGTCAATCTCAATATGGTATGCTTCATTTTCATATCTGAAATCAACACGCTTATTCTTGGTCAGGTATTTAATAAAGTTATTTCTCTCTGCTCCAAATCGGGTAAGTGGAAGTCCTACTGCAAGAAATACCTTTGCATCTGACAATCCTCTTTTCTTCAATTCCTTTGCGACTGCTGCCAGTGTCAAAAGATAAAAGCTGTCATCTTCAACCTTTGTATCTTTCACTTCCTGCCTTACTGTTCCAATCTTGTAATACTTACCGTCGTACTCAAGAACATCTCCAAAAAGTGCCGGAGTAGTTGTAATCTCCTTTACCCCTGTGACAAATACCTGAGTTACGGTTTTCATCATTGACCAGCCGTGATCAATTCCTATTACTTCTAACTTGTTGTTCATTTTTCTGTTCCTCCAAATCTTACTAATTTTGTTCATACAGCTACCCGTACCTTTCGGTTTGTGTTTCTATCCTATTTTCCTTGTCTCTGAAATATCTGCCAACGATTTATATTCGATCACACTCTGCTCTTGCTTTCATAAGACAATACTTCCATATACAGCCACCTCTCTTTTTGCGAGATGACTTACATTCAGACCAAATCAGCTTCTTTTCTGCCATCTCCTGCTCCTTTCCAATAAAAAAGGCAGGACAAACAGCCGGATACACTTTTCAGTGCAAAGCTAATTTAGTCCTACCTAAAATTATTACTATTCAATTTTCACCTCTCTTGGGTACACAAATTACATTCAGAATTTATATTCTGAAGCAACTATGTATTCTCATAAATTTCGGATTTTAAATAACAGCGCTGCCTTATCTACCGATTAAATGGTATAAAAAATAGGGACTAAATCAGCGTGAACCCCTTGTTTTCAAGGTTTTCTTCTAACTTGTCCCTATTATATCGCATTCATCGTGTTGTATGACTTGTGCCGTAAACCCACTATATTTCCCATGTTGCGGCTTAAAATTACTATCAAGATAATCAACCTCTATCTCATTATATCTTATGCAAGGTCTGACACCATCTAATGATAAACACCCCTCTTCCGTCTTATATTCACCAGACTTCTTAATTATAACAGGATTAATCATTGCAAACTGAAATGGACCTGATGCCACAACTATTATTGACTTGTTCACACCTATCATATTTGCAGCCATTCCAACACATATTTCCCTATTTGCTCTTAACGTATCTATCAAATCTGTCACAACCTGCCTGTCTGCTTCTGTCGCAGGCTGTGCCTTTCTTGCAAATATCTGCTTTCCTTTTACAATTTTCTTAACCATAATTATATCCTCCTTCTACATGTGTTTTCATTTATATGCCTTTATCATACGAATGCACTTTTGCCTTCTTTTTAAACAAACCCATATAACTTATCACTCACATTCTCTCTATATATATTATGCTGATATTTTCATTATAATTTCTTTTACTATTTTAATACACAAAGACCACCACAATTATTGCCTCCCAGCATAAATAAAAGAGCGTGACTATTAATCACACTCCCTCTTTATAGCATTATTCGCCAAAATCAATATCTACTGCTCCATTTGCATATTTCATATACTCAAAAAGCTTAGGTGCTGAAAGAAGTGTAAGTGGATCTCTTTCATGCTCATCATATTCAAACATTTCTGCTGCCTGCTTTATTTCTTCATTAGAAAGTGAATTCATATACTCTCTTAATTCCATTACTGTCATATTAAAAAGTTCTTCCTGACTCTTCATCGTTCAATTCTCCTATCTTATATATCACATTCGGGATTATTATACACATTCCCATCTATACATTAATTATAATAACATTGTACACAAACATATATGTCATACTTCAAAACTATGCATACATATATTATTAATCTCCATAACCTGTATAGATTACCTTGCCAGTATTCCATAACTCAGCTGTCTTCTTCGCAGCTTCAAGCTTGTCTCCGTCATTATTATATCTGAATGTTGCTGACTGGCATCCACAATCCAGGCAAGTTACATAAAAACCATGGTCTACTTCCTCTAATAAAGAAGGTCCTAAACATCTTGGACAATCCTGTAGGTCTATCATTTCATAAATTTCCATTTTATAATACCTCTCTTAGCTATTCTGTTATACTTGATTTAAGCTCAGTAAATAATATTATATATGATATTGGATGATTTTTAAAGGCTATCTTTATTATAAACTTAATCATTCGTAAAAAGGAGTGTGATACTTAACCACACTCCTTAAGAATTACTTTTAATAAAAAGAGTTTTATGCTGGTTGTCAGCCTCGATACCCAGTTAAGATATCCATAACGGCGTGGAAATCATTAAGTCCCCCACGTGGACTACAATTTTATCCAAGTTGCCAAGCTCAATGCCCAGTTAAGACATCTAACGATATGGAAAATTATCCTGCTCCATATGCAGCCCAACTTTTAACGATGCTCTTACATCGAGAACATTTCTGCTCCTAATATTATTATACTTAAATTAATTAAAAAATCAACGTAAATTATCATTTTCCATCTAAAATTCCACTTTTTCACCTACTTCTAATCTATCCTTTAACTCCCGCAAACTATCCTCTATTTTATCAACATCTATAAAATATAAATTTACTGTAGTTCCATCTCCACTTTCAAACCTGATAGACTTATGATTTCTCATTTCATCATTTACTGGATATAAAAGCCATATCTCAGAAGTACCATATTTCTTGGAATAGGCATACATCTGATACATATCTTGTTGTGAAATGCCATAATTGTTTTTTTCATTATTAATCAAGCTTTTCCATTTAGTATCTAAAATCACTATACGTTCGCCTTTCTTAATGACAATATCTGGTCTAATGGCAAATTGATGCCTTGGTTCCATGAAAAGATAATGTCCCCTATCCTGACATGATACAGTCCAACCTTCTGGACTCATTACTTTCTTCATTTGCTGTGCAACATAACTCTCATATATTGATTCCATCGGGAATAACAAGGCTCTTGATGTTGTACTTCCTGAAAATGTTGTAAAACTTTTATTCATCAAAAACACTTTTGACCACTGCATTAGCATTTCGTAGTCCTTTGTATTTCTGTTAATTACAACCTGTGAGAAATCCTTTGTATAATTGACAGAAGCATCTACCATTTCAAATGCTGTTAGTAACTGTCTTATTTCTTTTGAATTTTCTGCACTTATTGTTAATCTCTGCAACTTTGCGAGTGTAGCCTTTACAAGACGGTTTTCTGCACGATTTGGATGAAATTCTTCATAGGAAACGTAAAAACGCTCTTTATGTGCTAAATTTACTCTCACATTCTCGCTTACAAGTAATTTCCCCTTATAATAACGTAAGTTATCTTCCTGTTCAACATAATTCAACTTTATCCCCCGCTTTACCAGTTGTCTTACTTCCTGTAGATACATATTAATAAACAGTTCATACAAATTCATCTGAGCTACATTTAAAGAAGATTCATTGAACACTTTACAAGGAAAATCTTTCATACTGCAAAGCATTTTAAGAAATACTTTCTTTGTTTTCACATTTTCTTCATCTTCCTCTCCAAAAGCTATCTTAGGAAGCACTTGAATTTGAAAACCATTCTTAAGCTGAATTAACCCAACGTAATTTTTTATAGTAACGACTTCTCCGACATTACGCCTGTAACCAATTTTCATAAAATCAAGTGCATCTGCACTATCCGCATCTCCAGTAAATTCATGGATAAACGCTACCAGATTATCAAACTCCTTCTGATTCAGATACTTGTATTTTTCATCATCTTTATAATCCTCATTACAAATAATAGTGTCAAATTCTTTCACCTCAAATGGTTTATCCACGTTATCACCACACTTTACAAAATTTCTTTATAACTATTAATATTTTCAAATGCTTTAGAATTGATTGAATATTTCTTTTCCGGAAGATCAATAACATCTTCCGCATTTCCTTTAAAAATATTCTTTGCTACAACTTTTTCATCAATAATAAATTTCAAGCTGTCATCGCTCTTCGCATTATCCCCCAGGACAAGCTGTATCTTCTGATAATCTTCATAGAAATATTCCTGTAATAATGGAATTACAGACTTTTCAAAAATAGACTGTAACTTCTCAAGTGTTGCATCATCTTTGAGGTCAGTAAAGAAAGCGTGTCCAATAGTGTGCTCCCTGTCATATAAGTACTCTATTCTTTCATTAATTTTATCAAGCATTGCTGCCACATCTAAATCCTCTACCTTATCTGCATGAATTTTTCTAAGTACATCAGAGTCCGGCATCATCTCAACAAATTGAAATCTTCTCCGAAGAGCTGTATCCATCAACGCAATCGATCTATCGGCTGTATTCATTGTTCCTAAAATATATACATTAGATGGCACACTAAATTCATCACCCGAATACGGCAGTATAGCTGATGCTGCTTCAGGCATCCCTGCTCTTTTTGTACTTTCAATTAATGTAATCAATTCACCAAATATTTTTGATATATTTCCTCTGTTAATTTCATCAATAATAAATACATGCGGTTCAGTATTTTCTTCAATTACTGTATTTTCTAAATCTGGATTTACTTTCTCGGCTAACTTAATAACATCCTTTACATTCATGTTAGGAACTCTGGCAAAAGTCTTTCTATGAAGCATCTTACCATTATTTATATAAGTAATATTTTCATCAATATTTTTTACAAGCCATTTAACTGCTCTTGCAGTCTTATACATACTTTTGTCCTGTAGTTCAACCGCTTCATCTGTTACTATTGCAATCCCATCAATTGTCTTTCGGGTTTTAAATGTTAAAATAATATCGCCAATCCTCACATCTTCTACAAAAGAACGTGCTTGATCTGAATCTATATCAAATCCCATACGAACATTATTTTCTTCAAAACATTCCTGTTTTATTTGATTCAGATTTCCATCCATAATAGTCAATTTCCATATTTTAGCTCCTGTATCAATAAAAGACTCGTTACTTGTGCGAACAATACTTTTCGCATTATCACAAAACTCCTTAAACACTCCGGGTTCTATTGTATATCCAATGTCCTGCTTATTTTCATTTTCATCAATAATCGGTTTAATTCCCTCTATGAATTCTTCATATCCATATGATTGATGAAATGTAGTAAATGCTATTCTTCCAGCCTTCTTTAATTCGTTATATCTTGTCATAACTGCATCGTAATCTGTGAGTTTATCCACTGACTTTCCATCGCAGATTGCAACAGCGTATATGGCAGAATTATAGGTCTTACCTGTTCCAGGAGGACCATATAATATTAAATTCTTATCAAACTCTTTATCTACTTCTTTCATTTTCTGAAACACCCCTCTTTCTTCTAACGATTTAATTGCTTCCATTAAAGGCTCTCTCATTTTATAACTAAATACTCCTTCGTCACTGTCTTCCAAGGCTCTTCCATAGAATAACACTGACCAATACTGATTTTTACCAGACTCCCTTATGTATAATGGACATTGCGTTTCCTTATACACTCCCCTAGCTACATTGATTGCATTAGTGTTATAATGTGCCGCACTATTTCCATATTTATTTGCTATCTGCTTGCAGCTTCCTGTTCCACCCATTAAGTACAAATAATAAAGCGTATCTAACCATGTACGTTTTACAATATTTTCATTGTCAAGAATTCTTTCATATTCTTCTGAAGTAATCCCCGGATTATATTCTTTAAGACTTGGATAATAATCAGACAATCCTAAATAGTCAATATTATTTCCAATCTCCCGCGCCGCAATATCAAATATCCTATAATTTTTTACAGTAAAATACTTATCACGAAATGCCTTAACAATTCTTACATTTTTGATATAAGTACATAGTTCTGTTTTTCGTTTAATACCAATATTGAAATACACATAAATATTGTCAAAACCCATGTTACTATTAAAAATAGGAAAAGTCATAGGTTTCAAACAATGAAGTATCATCGATGCTGATGCAGCTCGCATTCCATGAAAGTCCTCATTTAATGTCTGTTCACATCTATTAAATATTTCCTCATCTTTAGAAAGTTTCTTAATATCAATACACATTTGAATAAAATCTTTTGGTGAGTGTTCATCTGTTTTTTGTTCAAATGTATAAAAACCTGTTCCGAACATACCAAAATTAGCATCATTTTCCTCATTATTGGTATATTCTCCATTCTTTGCCTTTTCTCCAAGTTCATCCAGCAAGTTTTTCAATCTGCTTTTTTCGCTATCAGGAAGATGACTAGCATCTATTGTTTTCTTTTTTGCATCAAATCCATGTTTCCAGGTTCCCACACACATAAGATATACTAAATTCAAATCCCTATAATCACATACAGATAAATCCCCCATTATTTCATATGCATTTATAACCTCTCTAATTAATTCATATGTTGCATCGTGAGAATTTGGTTCCATTTCATCTGCGTGAAGCAATTTCTGGACAATATCTAAATACCCTTTTACTTCTGGTGATACTCTCACTGGCCCAAGCGGAGATTTAAAACCATGTTGCTCTAATCTACTCTTTTCAAACAATCCTGTTGAAAATTCTTCAATCATTTCCAGCTCCATATATCGTCCCTTTGAGCCATCAAATTCAACCGACCTATTAAATCTACTATCATCTATAGTTGGTACTGCTTTATTAACAGCATTTACTTTACACTTGATTTTTATAGCACGAACTGTATTGGAAACGTATATGTAAACAATATCTCCTACAACAATGTTGGCACTTTGTGTCCAATCTATTGAACCTAATTCCCGAAAAGCTCCAATAATATCATATTTATCTGGATTACCCGCAATAATCCATTCCGTATTTTTTTCATTATATTCTTTTGAGTCAGCCAACCATATCACCTCAATTCAAAAAATATACAAACTCTTAAGTTTCACTTGTGTAAATATTACATTTACATTTTTAAGTTAAAAAGTTCTAAACCTTCATCTTTCTTCCTACTCTTCAAGCACAATATTATAATCAAGTACCTGCTTAAGAAGATAATTACTCATATTTAACACCTTAATATTAAAATCTCGCTCATCAAATAACAATGACACGGCAAAAAGATTAGCCTCATATTCAACATTTTTAAATGCATTTTTACTTGTTACTGCAAAATTATTAATATCATCTGTATGAAGCAGGGCATGTCCTAATTCATGCGCACATAAAGCCAGCTGACTCCTATACTCATACCTGCCATTAATTATTATAATTGTTGGATAATTATCTGACTTTATCGTATATGCTTTTCTGTCAATCGGAAGCATTTTGCTTACAACAACTCTTATCCCATATCTTTCTGCTAATTTGAAAGGATTTCTTGTACCATAATTATCCCTTAAATCTTCTGCCAGCTTTTTTATATCCTTGGCTTTCATACTGTCACCTACCTATACTTGTAACTTACAAGCTGCAACTGCTGTAAGATTTCATTTGCAAATGCAACCATTGTTTCATCATCCATCTTTGATGGATCATATCCTCCATATGCAGCCACTGTTGGAAGCTTAAGTAAGAACTCCATCGCTTCCTTAGGATTTTCAAATGTGTCTGGAAGTCTGGCATCATTATCGCTTTTGTTATGTGATATTTCTGGTGCGTTGCCCATCATCTCTGCTGGTGTAGTTCCTAGAATGTCACACATTTTTTCAAATGTGGAAACCGGAATCTTAACTATGCTTGAGTCCTCATACCTATAAACTGTGGATACCGATACCCCTAATTCTTTTGCCAGATATTCTGCTGATATTTTCTTTTCCTTTCTTTTTTCTCTTAATCTCTGTCCCAATTCCATATATGATCAATCTCCTAAATACTCTATTTATTTGTTACTTTTATTCTACTCTTTTTTCGCATTATTGCAAGTAGTTTTTTGCATATATGCAAATTTTATATTGACTTTTTTGCATTGTTGCATTATATTTCTTAATACAATTCGCATTTATGCAAATATAAGGAGGATAAAAATGCTTGAAATAATAAATACAGATTATCAATCATCAAATATGCCAACTATTAAAGTTATTGGCATCGGAGGCTGTGGTAATAATGCAATTAACAGACTTGCTCATCAGACTCCCTATCCTATTCAATTTGTTGCAATTAATACAGACCAGATGGTACTTGATAAATCTGAAGCCGATATCTGCATTACTATTGGAAAAAAACTGACGGGTGGATTTGGTGCCGGAGGCAATCCAGAAATTGCGTATGCTGCCGCAGAAGAAAATACAGATGAAATTAAAGAAATGGTAAATGATGCAAATATGGTAATTCTCACTGCCGGCATGGGAGGTGGCACAGGTACTGGTGCCCTGCCATATATTGCTAAAATGTGTAAGGACTTGGGTATTCTTACTGTCGCTGTTGTTACAACACCTTTCAGCTTTGAAAATCCTAACCGCTCTGATGTAGCCCGTACAGGTATACAAAATCTTGAAAAATGTGTTGATACTTTGCTTGTAATTTCCAATGACAAATTACTGTCATCTAATGAAAAAATAGTAACTATGTCATCTGCATTTACTCTTGCCGACTCTGTATTAAAGAACTCTATTGACACTATCACCAATATCGTATTTAACTGCGGTACTGTCAACCTTGATTTTAATGACTTAAAAACTGTTCTCGGTGACAAAGGATACGGACATTTAGGAATAGGTTATGCTGATGAAAACACCACTATTACTGATGCTGTCAAACAGGCTGTTAATTCACCTTTACTTAATACCAATCTCGCGGGAGCTAAATATGTTATGATAAATTCATCTGGAGATGTTAATCTTATTGAGCTAAATAATGCAATCCAGTATATTCAGGAAATTGTTGGAACAGAGGCTAAAATAATGTGGGGTACTGTGTCTTCCAAGGAGCAATTAGATGATAATAAAAACTCCCTTATAACTATTATTGCAACTGGTCTTAATGAAACTTCAAATATAATTAATACTACTCCTGAACAACATAATATGAAAAGCTCTCATGATACAATTAATACCTCTCCTATCATTGATGAACTTTTAGGCAAATCTGAAAAGAAAGAAAATGAATTAATCATTCCGTCATTTCTTCAAACAAGGATAAGAAAATAGATTGCAACCTCTACATCACAAAAACCGCTGGTGAAAATGCCATTCCCAACATTTCCACCAGCGGTTTTTATAATTTCAACAATTCTAAACTTCACCACATCCTCCAAAAAAGTAAAGTTTATTAGAACTATTCATTTTAGAAAGCGTCTGATTATCCTATGCACCATTTCTTGCTAAGCTTCTACTTGATAGGCTACTCAATATGTAATCTAATTTTTAACAACATTCTTAAATTGAAAATATTTTTGTTTCTAATCTTATCATATTAAATTTAATTAACACCAAGGCAATTTAATATTTTTATACTATACTAATATCAAAATTAATATTATCTGTTTTGAGCTATATTACCATTTGTTATTATTTTTTTCTTATTATCCTTTTTATTTTTTTTATCATTTGTTGAACTTTTTGATATTGGTTGATAACCTTTTAGTTCCATTGAATAATGTCTATACTTATTTTTATCACATATATTGCTCATATTATTCATCATCCTCCATAAATGAAATCCACATTATTTTTTCTGGCGCAATCCATACTCCATCTGCATTAGATGCATGACACCATCTATCTTCGTTATCAAGCATATAGACATTTTCCAAATAAATATCTCTATATGTATTATCAGACGATGCGCAAGATTTATTATGATAAACCCCTCTAATAAAAGTGCCATTTGAAAGTGCAACAGTTAATTTTCTATTTCCTAATTCTGAAAATTTAAAATCCCATGCTGTTGGATAATTATTTTCAAATACTATGTTATGTTTTTTTAGTATTTCCCTTATAATTTCTTTTTTCTTTAATAATCCTATAACAAAACCTAATATACAACTTGTTATTATTATAATACATATTAATATTAACCAATACAAATCATCTGGTAATTTTTTTATAAATTTAAAAAGCCAATACCATATTGCTAACTCTAAAATACTATAACCTATACAATGTAATATTTTCTCGGATTCTAATCTAGTTTTTGATGGTACCATATTATTAACTATACTATTAATTATGTATCCAGGAATTAAAAAATATGCCGTATACACAACAGTCTCCATAGAAGCAATTATCATTTTCACATTATCTCCGTAAATACGCGTGTCCGATATTTATTATATATAATTTTAAGTTTTACTATTTTTATATTAATATGCTTCTTAAAAGCTACTTCAAATATTCTTCTAACATTAATAGAATATTTGATATTTTTTATTTAACTACATATGCTTTTATTGAATTTATCACGATTCTAATTAACACATTACAAAAACTCTCAGCAAACAACTTATACTCATAATAAAGAACCGTTGATAAAGACTATGTAATATGCAATCTTCATCAACGGTCTATTATAATATCAAATAATAATCCTAATATTTCTATCATTCTATTATTAAATCTGCTTATTTAATAATTAATTCTGCTTATGAATAATCTTCTTAGGACACTTCTCAGCACACTTGCCACAGCCAACACACTTAGTCTGGTCGATGTGTGCGATATTGTTCTCTACAGTGATAGCACCATACTCACACTGCTTTGTACATAACATACAGCCGATACATCCAACTGAACATACCTGCATAACATCCTTACCCTTGTTCTGTGAAGAACAGTTAACTGCATAAGATGCCTTGTATGGAATAAGTTCGATAAGATGTCTTGGACATGTAGCAACACACTTGCCACAGGCCTTACATTTTTCCTTATCTACTACAGCTACACCATTAACTACATGGATAGCATCGAATGGACAAGCCTTAACGCATGAGCCGTAACCCATACATCCATATGTACATCCCTTAGGACCACCGTTAGGTGCTATGTTCATCATAGTACAATCCTGTACACCAGAATATACATAGTTATTCTTAGCCTTGTCACAGTCTCCGCCACACTTAACGAACGCTGTCATACGCTCCTGGCTTCCTGCCTCAGCACCCATAATAGCTGCTATCTTAGCTGCTACCGGAGCACCACCAACTGGACATGCGCCACAGTCAGCTTCACCTGCTGCAATAGCCTTTGCAAGTGCATCACAGCCTGCGTATCCACAACCACCACAGTTGTTACCTGGAAGCTCAGCTCTTACATCTATTTCCTTCTGGTCAACCTCAACTGCAAACTTCTTTCCCATAAATCCAAGGAAGAGTCCAAGAAGAAGACCTGTTACACCTACGGCACAAGCCGCAATAATAATACCTGTCATTATTCAATATCCTCCTTAGATTATTCCTGAAAATCCGAAAAATGCAATTGACATAAGTCCTGCTGTTAAAAGAACGATAGGCATTCCCTTGAAACTTTCTGGAACATCATTGTCCTCTGTACGCTCACGTACACCAGCCATTATTACGATAGCTATTGTGAAACCAATAGCTGTACCAAGACCACTTACAAATGATTCGATTAAATTATATGAATTCTGTACATTTGTTAAAGCGATACCAAGTACGGCACAGTTAGTTGTGATAAGTGGAAGGTATACACCAAGCGCCTCATATAAAGGTGGCATACACTTCTTAAGTACCATCTCAACAAACTGAACTAATGTTGCAATTACAAGAATGAATACTACTGTATTCAGGTATGTAAGGTTAAGCGGTGTTAATATAAAATCATATATAAGGCTACATATAATTGATGATATAGAGATAACACCGATAACAGCGCCACCCATTCCGGCAGCTGTGTTTATTTTCTTTGATACACCAAGGAAAGGACACAGACCTAAGAACTGGCTTAATACAACGTTGTTAACAAGCGCTGTGCTTATAGCGATAACTAATAAATTCATCTTTTACTCTCCTCCCTTAGTTTTCTTTTTCTTCATCTGAAACATAGTCTGGAACCTCAGCAGGCTTCATTCCATGCTTTCTCTTTACTCTGTTCATAACAGCTACACACATAGCAAGTACGAAGAATGCACCAGGTGCAAGGATAAATATACTAGCTGGTGTATAACCAAAGTTAGAAAGGTCTACAAGTGCTGAACTACCTGTTGAAAGGATTGTTCCGCCACCAAGTAACTCTCTGATTGCACCAAGGATTGTGATAGCACATGTGAAACCAAGTCCCATACCAATACCATCAAACATTGATGGGAGTGCTGGATTCTTAGAAGCATATGACTCTGCACGTCCTAAGATAATACAGTTAACAACGATAAGCGGTATGTAGATACCAAGTGCATCATATATAGATGGTACAAAACCCTGTAATAAGAACTGTATTATTGTAACAAATGATGCAACGATCACGATATAAGCTGGCATTCTTACGCTGTCTGGAATAACCTTTCTAAGTAATGAAATGAAAAGGTTAGAAAGCATAAGAACTGCTGTTGTAGAAAGTCCCATTCCGATACCATTGATTGCTGATGTAGTAACCGCAAGTGTAGGACACATACCAAGTGTTAAAACCAGAGTAGGATTTTCCTTGATAATACCATTATAAAGTCTTTCAACACATTTATTCAACTGAAACACCTCCTACTGTCTTAACATTGCCTTTAGCAAGGTCTGCATATACAGCTAATGCTGCATTAACACCCTTTGTTATAGCCTTTGATGTAACTGTAGAACCACCGATTGCATCAATAGAGCTGTCTGATGATGAACCTGTTCCGTCTGTTACTACCTTGTATTCTGAAGCCTTAGTTCCATTGAACTGTGCTAAGAATGAAGGATCCTGCTTAGCTCTCATACCAAGACCTGCTGTTTCGCTGATTGTAAGAATAGATGTTCCAAGATATGTTCCATCAGTTGAAAGTCCAACAGAGAACTTGATATCTCCGCCGTAACCATCATGTGCAACAACTGTTACTACGAAACCTATAATCTTACCATTCTTAATACCAGCAACTACCTCTGATACATCATCCTTAGAGAAATCTGTTGCAGAAGCTGAAAGTACTGCTTTAGCTGTTTCTGCTACCTTATCAGAAGCATAACTTCCATCAAGTGCTTCAAACTTATCAGCATCAGCAATAACCTCCTGGTAAGCCTTCTGCTTAGCCTTCTCGTTCTGCTGTGCGATAGGGTCTTTAGTTACATTATATACAAGACCAAGAAGGATACCTGCAACAAGTGTAATTGCGAATAATATACATGCATCTTTTATTATATTCTTCATCTTATGCAGCCTCCTTTGCCTTTTTTTCTGGCTTCTTCTTGCCAAATGACTTAGGTACTGTAACTCTTTCAATAAGAGGTACTAAAAGGTTACAGAAGATGATTGCGTATGAAACGCCTTCTGCTGAACCACCAAACATTCTGAATATGAATGTAAGTAAACCTAAGCAAACACCGAATACTAACTTACCATTAGGTGTGATAGGTGATGTAACATAATCAGTTGCCATAAAGAAAGCACCAAGAATAAGACCACCACCACAGATTTCCTGTAACATATACATAGCATCAAACTGATGTCCTGGTGCAAAAAGGAATATAAGCACTGCAAATGTTCCAATATAAGAAAGTGGAATTCTTAATGAAATAATCTTTCTTACAACAAGATATACAACACCGATTAACAATGCAATAATGCATGTTTCACCGATTGTACCTGAATGATTACCAATAAACATATCTGCAAGACTTGCAACACTGTCCCCTGTATTTTTTAATGAAGTTAAAGGTGTTGCACTTGTAGCCGCATCTACTCCACTAACATCTGTAGGATAGAATGCAGTCATGTTTCCCGCAAATGACAGAACAAGAAAACATCTTGCACATAAAGCAGGGTTCATAAAGTTCTGACCTAAACCGCCAAATAACTGTTTTACAATTACAATTGCAAAAAATCCGCCAAGCATTGCTTTCCAATAAGGGAAAGTACAAGGAAGATTCAATGCAAGAATCATACCTGTAACTACTGCACTTAAATCATCAAGTGTGCTTTCTCTGTTAGTAATCTTTTCAAAAACATATTCAGATAATACACATGCAACTACCGTTAAAATAATAAGTAATGCACTTCTTAATCCGTATTTTGCTCCGAAGAGATGACTATAATTATATATACCAAAAATTGTAGCCGGCATTAAAGCGATAATTACATCTCTCATTATACTCTGAGTTGTAACCTTGCTTTTTACATGAGGGCTGGATGATACGTTATACATTTTTTATTCACTCTTACCCTTTCCTACGTGCTGCCTGCACTTTTCTTTTCATTGTTCTTACACTTTGTGTAATGTTTCTGTTAGCAGGGCAATTGTAATTGCATGTACCACATTCAATACATTCCATTCCGTGCATTTTTACAAAAGCCTCCATATCATCTGCATCTGCCGCATGAGCAAGTTTTGCACAAATTAAACCTTCCGGGCAAACCTGAGCACATTTTCCACAGTTAAGACAGTTAGTTGTCTTAGCATGGGCAACATGATC
>ERZ832973.494-NODE-494-length-47239-cov-35.248538_pt1 | contig 47239 bp, 41 predicted proteins | sample MGYA00519950_ERZ832973 | MGnify/ENA primary metagenome ERZ832973 (study PRJEB31850, sample SAMEA3708734) | human gut metagenome | biome: human gut; feature: human-associated habitat; material: faeces | place: China | collected 2014 ... | reverse complement strand
GACACAATCTTTATAAATATCACAACAAACAGAAAAAAGTTGCAGCTGCCGCATAGGAGTTCATAATAGCATTCTTATGGGGTAAGGGGAATTATACCCTTTTTTATGCAATATAACTATTATCATAACCATAAGCAAAAGGACGCATGAAAAAACTCTCGTTTTTTCACACGCCCTTTTTTACCTTCATTAGTTAAAAGTAATCTGTTTTTGTTTTCATCCAGAGTTCAAAGCTATATGTTATTGAGATATCATGATTTTAAAAGAAGAGTTCTTAACTATGTGGCCAATAAATTATGAAAAATGAGATACAAAGAGGATGGAAAAATGTGTAAGGTTATTGCAATTACTAACCAAAAAGGTGGATGTGCGAAAACAAATGTAACGGTTAATCTTGGAATTTGATTAGCCAGAGAAGGCAAAAAGGTTGCACTCATTGACAATGATGCACAGGGATCATTAACTGCAAGCCTTGCATAATAGATTTACCTATAATTAAAAACAACAAGATGGAAAGGCTCAGAAAAAGTCATTCTGAGCCTTCTGACATAGAAGGATAAAAGTATAAAAGAGCAGGAATTTTTATACCCCATCTATTGATATACACTGTAACCATCAAAGACCTAATATAATGTGGTGGCTCTGGTACAGGCGAAAAAGAATCACAAGAACTTGAAAATATTATTCGCATTTTGATATATTTATATTAAAACTATGGTAAAATGTTATGAAGTTATTGTATCAATTAACATTATATTGTAGAGGATTTCAAAATGAAAATAAGCTATAAAAAATTATGGATTTTGCTGGCAGAGTTTGAGAACAATTAAATTTATTTTGAGGATGAAATCAAGAATATTGATGGAAACATTGATTATTTATCGGAAAAGATTAAGAATGGTTATTAAAAAAAATATTTATTCTCACAAAAAGTGTACTAATATTGTTTGAAAATAATCAAAATGTGAGAATAATATTTTGCGAAAACTATAAGAGATGCAGTGCATTTCCTAAATGTAGATACATTTTAAATTTACCAGAAGGAAAGGCAAACTAAATGAATCCAAAATCCCAAACTGAAAAAATGACATTACAATACTACAACAAAAATGCTGAAAACTTCATCAATACAACCAGAAACGTTGATTTCTCCGACGTACAAACCTTGTTTTTATTCCATCTATTCCCAGACGCATATATTCTTGATTTTGGATGTGGATCGGGACGAGATGCCAAGTATTTTTTGAATCAAGGCTATCAGGTTGATGCAGTGGATGGTTCAGAGGAAATTTGCAAAGCAGCATCGGAGTATGTCGGAATACCGGTTCGCAATATGCTGTTTCAGGAATTGGATGAAACTAAAAAATACGATGGTATATGGGCGTGCTCATCGATCCTTCATGTACCGAAGGATAAGCTTCCTGTTGTTTTGCAAAAAATGTCGGATGCTTTAAAAGAAAATGGCATAATTTATACATCCTTCAAATATGGTGATTTTGAAGGCGAGAGAAACGGACGTTATTTTACTGACCTGACAGAAGATAGTTTTACAGATCTTTTGAGAAATGTTTTGAATTTATCCATAGAAAAATTCTGGATAACTGGTGATGTAAGAGACGGAAGAGGTGACGAAAGATGGCTCAACGTGTTAATGCGGAAAATATCGAAGAAAATGTAACAATGGAAATACCGGAACAGAGCGTGATGACTGGTGATAAACATGTTGATAGAATGTTGTATTACCAGTTGTTGAACAGTATTTCCAAGGCAGAACGCATTGATATTATTGTGTCATTTTTGATGGAATCCGGTGTAAAGATGTTGGTGAAAAGCTTTCGTAAAGCGGTTGAGCGTGGCGTAAAAATTCGTATTTTGACAGGAAATTATCTGGGGATTACACAGCCTTCCGCGTTGTATTTGTTGAAACGGGAATTTGGGGACGCAATTGAATTGCGTTTTTATAACGAAAAGGGACGTTCTTTTCATCCGAAAGCATATATCATTCATTATCAGAAATATAGTGATCTGTTTATCGGTTCCTCGAATATTTCCAGAAGTGCGTTGTCTTCCGGAATCGAGTGGAATTATCGGTTTAGCAGTGAAAAGGATCCAAAAAATTTTGCAATATTTTATCAGACATTTGAAGATTTATATGAAAACCATGCGATCGAGATTGACGATGATGTGTTGAAAAAATATGCACAAAACTGGCATAGACCATCGGCAATGGATTCATTGGAAACATATGATGAGGCTGATGAACATCGAAAAGTCGCGATGCTTTATGAACCGCGAGGCGCACAGATCGAGGCATTATGTGCACTGGAACAGACGCGGGCAGAAGGTGCAAAAAAAGCATTGATCATGGCTGCAACGGGAATCGGAAAGACTTACTTAGCTGCGTTTGATTCGGCAAAATATAAATCGGTTTTATTTGTTGCACATCGGGAAGAAATTTTGAGACAGGCAGCACAGTCTTTTAAAAATGTCAGATGTTCGGATGACTATGGATTTTTCAATGGAAAAGAGAAATGTATCAATAAATCTGTTATTTTTGCATCGGTTGCAACGCTTGGAAATCCGACGTATTTAAATGATGCCTACTTTTTGAAAAATCAGTTTGATTATATTGTGGTGGATGAGTTTCATCATGCGGTGAATCAGCAATATAAGCGGATCATATCATATTTTAATCCACAGTTTCTACTTGGATTAACGGCTACACCAGATCGCATGGATGGTCGAAATATTTACGAATTATGTGATTATAATGTTCCTTATGAAATCGGTGTGAAAGAAGGAATCAACCGTGGAATGTTAGTTCCGTTTCATTATTATGGAATTTATGATGACACGGATTATTCATCTTTACATCTTGTAAATGGACATTATGATGACAAGGAATTGAATGAAACATATATTGGCAATGTACATAGACATGACTTGATTTATAAATATTATTGTAAATATGGATCAAAGCAGGCACTTGGATTTTGTTGTACCAGAGAGCATGCAGAGGAGATGGCAAAAGAATTTTCTAAAAGGGGAATCCCAGCGGCGGCAGTTTACAGTAATTCAAATGGGGAATATGCCAGAGACAGGCAGGATGCGATCGAGAGTCTCAAACGTGGAGAAATCAGGGTTATTTTTTCCGTGGATATGTTCAACGAAGGTGTTGATATTACAAGTGTAGATATGGTCATGTTTTTGCGCCCGACAGATTCGCCGGTTGTTTTTATGCAGCAGTTGGGTCGTGGTTTGCGCAAATGCAAAGGGAAAAAATACTTGAATGTATTGGATTTCATCGGAAATTATCATAAGGCTGGCAGAATCCGGTATTTGCTGACAGGAAGAAAAAGTGGTGAGGGTCAGTTTGACTATGCGGAGCAGGATGATTATCCGGATGGCTGTCTGATTGATTTTGATATGCGTCTGATTGATCTTTTTGCGGAGATGGATAAGAAGCAGGTAAAACTTCGTGAGCAGATTTATCATGAATATTGCAGGATAAAAGATATGCTTGGGGAACGGCCGTCGCGTGTGGATTTTTTTACCTACATGGATGAGGATGTTTATCAAAAAGCTGTTGCACATGCCAAAGATAATCCGTTTAAAAATTATCTTGGTTTTCTTAAGGAACATAATGAACTGAATGAAGGAGAGATGGCATTATGTAATGGCATCGGATATGAGTTTATTAAACTGATTGAAAATACCAATATGACGAAAGTTTACAAAATGCCGGTTTTGCAGGCAATCTATAATGATAGCGATATTCGGATGGAAGTGACAAATGAAGAAATCGTGGATTGCTGGAAAGCATTTTTTGATGCTAATGAAAACTGGAGAGATTTTGATTCTGACATGACATATGAAAAATATAGGAATATCACAGACAAAGCACATTTAAAGAAAATTATACAGATGCCGGTGAATTTTCTGATTAAATCCGGAGATGGATTTTTCTGTAAAAAGGAAGGTTATGCGATTGCATTGAATGATGATTTAAAGGATGTGGTTAAGAAAGAAGCTTTTGCAGAGCAGATGAGGGATGTTGTGGAGTACCGTGTGCTAGATTATTATCAGAGGAGATATGATAGGAAGAAAAGTGGATGACAATATATCAAGTTAGTTTTCGTAGTATTCTTTCAATAACATATTCTCCTTGGTTGGTGATATATAAAAAGGGTATGGCGCTAACCATACCCTACTCTGGTAAACCAGAGAGACCTCGTCGGTCAAATTATCGTTTCATTAGTGGCCTCGTCGACCCAAAAACACTTGTTTATAAGTGTGAAAGAGCAATTTATATTTACTTTCATTTATATTATACTCATTTTTTTGAAAAAATCTACTAGTAAATCATAAAAAGAAAATAAATTAAGTATGTAATTTGAAAGATAAAATATTTACACATAAAAGTCAACAGAAAGAATGTGCAAATTAGGTGAAAGCTGTTGTGGAATATTGTTTATAGGATTATTATCAGAGAAGATATGCCAATATACTAAAAAACGTATTTTGAATTGTTACGTAAAAGGAGGATTTTGTAATGCAAACAATCACCCATCAGCAGGCTTTCGACCTGTTAAAAAAATACAACAAGGATTCTTTTCACATCCAGCATGCCCTGACCGTGGAAGCTGTAATGAAATGGTACGCCAACGAACTTGGCTACGGAGAAGATGCAGAGTACTGGGGCATCGTAGGATTGCTGCATGACATTGATTTTGAACTGTATCCGGCGGAGCACTGCCTGAAAGCTCCGGAATTATTAAGGGAAGCAGGCGTTGGTGAGGATGTCATTCATGCAGTATGTTCTCATGGCTATGGAATTACGGTGGAATGTGGTGCAACGATCGATGTGGAGCCAGAGCATGAAATGGAAAAAGTACTTTTTGCGGCAGATGAGCTTACCGGTCTGATCTGGGCAGCAGCATTAATGCGTCCGTCCAAAAGTACAAAAGATATGGAACTGAAATCACTCAAGAAAAAATACAAAGCAAAAGGATTTGCAGTTGGATGTTCCCGAGAAGTAATCGCCCGCGGAGCGGAGCAGCTTGGCTGGGAACTGGACAAACTGTTGGAAATGACAATCCATGCAATGGCAGCTTCGGAAGATGAGATTCGGGCTGAGATGACAGCGGAAGGTTTGGATTAATTCAAGAGCGCAGAATATAGCCTATATAATGATAAGAATTTAATTCTGTGAAAAGATTGATTGTATAGAAGCTATAGACAAAACTATGTAGTGATTCTGTAGAGAATGAAAGTCACAGATAAGAAATATGGACTAAAGGAGGAAGACATAATAGTATGACGAAAAAAACTGAAATTAAAAAAGTCCGCTGCAATATCTGTTCCGCAGGATGTCCCATCGATGCCTACGTGCAGGACGGAAAACTGCTTTCTGTGGAAGGCAGCCGAGACTGGCCGGGACAGCAGGGCGGTTTGTGCTCCAAGGGAGCTGCATCCAGGCAGTATGTATACAATAAAGACCGGATTTTATATCCGATGAAACGCGTGGGCGAAAGAGGCAGCGGCGAGTTTGAACGTATTTCCTGGGAGGAAGCGTACGCGATGATTGCAAACAATTTACTGCGCATCCGGGAAAAATATGGGTCGCAATCGACGGTATTTTATGCGGGATATCCGAAGTGGTACCGTCCGGCGCTGCTGCGTCTGGCAAATGCATATGGTTCTCCGAATTACTGTACGGAGTCCAGCACCTGTTTTCAGTCGGCTGCCATGGCCTGGCAGTCAATTTATGGAAATAATATCTGTTTTCCGGATATGATGCATGCGAAAACGGTTCTGGTATGGAGTAACAACCTGTATTATTCTAATATTTCCATGGCACCGATGTATCAGTCACTGAAGGAGCGCGGTGTCAATATTATTTCCGTGGATCCACGGGAGACGGTAACCAGTCAGGCGGCTGATCTGCACCTAAAACTGATTCCTGGTACGGACGGAGCGCTGGCATTGTCCATGGGACAGGTGATCATTGAAGAGAATCTGTATGACCATGAATTTGTAGAAAAATATGTATATGGATTTGAGGAATATCGCGCGTATGTGCAGCAGTTTAAACCGGAAAAGGCGGCGGAGATTACGGGTTTGGATGCGGATCTGATTCGCCAGGCGGCACGAATTTACGCGAAAAACAGCCCTGCGGCGGTGATGTTTTCCGCGTCACCGGTGGTGCATCATATCAATGGAATGCAAAATTATCGTGCGGTGATGTGTCTGATCGCATTGACCGGAAATTATGATATTCCGGGTGGAAATCCATCCCGACCGGGACCGGCTTCTCCGTGTAATGAGTACATGGGAAATGTGAAACGGTTGAATGCGATAGAAGCAATTGGAGAAAAAGAGTTTCCGGCCTGGTTTGATCTGCCTTGCGAGGAAGCGCAGTGCAGCCGACTGGCGGATAACATTCTGGAAGCACAGCCGTATCCGATCAAAGCAGTGGTTGGTTTTGGATTAAACTGCCGGATGTGGCCGGAGCCGGAGCACCTGCAAAAAGCACTTGGAACGCTTGATTTTTATGTGAATACGGATCTGTTTTTGTCAGATTCCAGTAAGATGGCAGATCTGGTGCTGCCTGCGGCCTCCACCTTTGAGCGGGATGTGGTTGTAAATGGCCGTGGCGGTATGTTTTTCCTGTCGGAGCAGGCAATTCCGCCGCTGGGAGACGCAAAAAATGATGTGGAGATCATGATTGGAATGCTGAATGCGATGCATCTGACGGATGAGGCACTTGGTCAGGGCTATGAGCACTACATGGATTATATTTTGCAGCCATCCGGTCTGACGATTCAGGAACTGCGGGAGCATCCGGAAGGAGTAAAGGGAAAAGTGATTATTCCGCCGGAATTTAAAACCTATGAAAAGAATGGGTTTGCTACGCCGTCCGGAAAAGTGGAGTTTGTATCGCAGGTGCTGGAACGTTACCGTGATAGTCATGGATACAGTGGACTGCCGGAGTATCGGGATTATCGGCAAATGTCTGGTGTGGATCAGACAGAATATCCATACATTTTAAATACCGGTTCGAGAAAGCCGCAGTTTTTCCATTCCAGAACGTATCGTATGCCATGGTTGGCAAATCTGGAGCAGGCGCCGCTGGTGGAACTGCATCCAGAAGATGCTGCTGCATTAGGCGTTGAGGAAGGCGAACAGGTGAAAGTGACTTCACCGGCTGGAAGCATGTGTGGAACGGCGGTATTATGCAGCAATGGACGCCCGGGTGTGATACATATTTACCATGGCAATCCAAAGGGGGAAGCAAATGACCTGATCTCAAAGGATTATCTGGATCCGATTTCCGGATTTCCGGGATACAAAAGCTATTTTTGCAAGGTAGAAAAGGTGGTGGCTGGGCATGAGTATTAAGATAAAATTTAATGCGGAAAAGTGTGTGGGGTGTTATGCCTGCCATATAGCCTGTCTGGATGCACATCATGAGGTAGATGAGGCGGATGCGAAAAGCTTCCGTGCCATTCGAAAAGTTCAGAAAGAAGGATTCGAGAAAAATATCTGTCCGGGCTGTACCCATTGCGGAAAATGTATGGAAGTCTGTCCGGTACATGCCATTTACCGTGATGAAAAGACCGGACTGATTCTGACAGACAAAGAACTCTGCGTTGGCTGTCATGTCTGCGAGAATGCCTGTCCATTGCAGATGATTCGGTTTGATGTGCAGGGAAAAATGGAAAAGTGCGACGGCTGTATAGAGCGTCTGCGGGAAGGCAGAGAACCAGCCTGTGTGCGGACCTGTTTTGCGGGGGCGCTGACGGTGGAACAGATTTAGGGCTTCAGGAACAAAGCTGAAACGAACTCCAACGAAAGAATCATTGTAAAATTTTCAGGTTCTTGTTGGAGTTCGTTTCAACTTGTTTCAAGCCACCCTAAACAAGAATTTCTTTTATTACAATCACATTTATCCCGGCCCCGTGAATAGAGGCACTGATATTCAATTCAGTATCAGCCTGTTCGATACGGACCTGTGTCTGGGGCTGGGTATTCAGCAGTTGAAGCCAGTGCTCCGGCAGCGGACACAGGTCAGGAAACTGCAGATGTGCCATATGTATAAAGACAGAGTTCTGATTGGAAAATGCATATTTGGCGATTATATAATGACCGGCGGAAACCGGCAGGGTAAAATCTACGTTCAATTCATCCATGAAAGCATTGATGGTTTCGTTGGTCTTATACACATCTGCGCTGCGGGTGTACAGATGTTCAATTTCATCATTATAATTCATAACAACAATGGTATAAACCGTGGATGACGTGCGGTCATCTTTGACAACAAAATAGTGTTTTTCACGGTAAAGCAGATCACCGCTGATATTTTTCAACAGCTGATACGTATAAAAAGCCGGTTTTGGAATGCCGGAGGAAGTCATGCTACTATATGCCAGTATGTGCAGCCTAAATATGGTGTTTTAGATCATTTCATTTCTCAGATGACAGGTATCACCAATGATCAGATTAAATATGCTCCGATGCTGGAAGAAGCAGTGATACACTTGCTGGAGTGGATCGGCAATCGTGAATATAAAGTATTTGCATGGAGCAATACTGATTACCGGCAATTAAAACATGAGATTCAGAGTAAAGGAATAACAAATCCAGAGATCTTGGAATTTGTGAACCAGGATCGATGGACGGATTATCAGAAAACATTTGATAACCGCTATGATTTTGATCGCAGTGTTGGGCTGGCTGATGCATTGGAACTTTGCGAAATAGAGCCGGACGGACATTTTCATGACGGACTTGACGATGCAATTAATACAGCGAAGATTATTAAGAAACTGGAAGAGAAAGATTTAGGAGAAAACGCAGTATGGATAAGAAACTTTTGAATATCAAGGAAATCTGTGAGTATCTTGGCATAGGTGAGACCAAAGCAAGAGAACTTGTCAGAGGGCATAATGGTTTCGGAGTAAGGATAGGAAATAGATGCTATGCAGATAAAAAACAATTAGATCGATGGATTGAAAAAACAAGAATATGAAAATAGAGAAAGGCGGTGGCAGATAGGTTCAGAATTTGATATAATTAAGTCAGTAACTGAACACTATCTATTATCTGCTGGAAGGAGATAATAGTGGGAAAATCCTTAAAAGGAAAAGAACTTGGATGGCGCAAACTGAGTCAGTTAAATCTGGTTATACTGCAAGATGCTTTTAATCAATTAGCAACTGATACGATGCGGGCAGACTGCAAATCATTATTGGTTGATATGTTGAATCGTGCGGTGGAAACCGAACTGCTTAATAAAAATATTGCACTTGGAACTGGTATACGTATGGGTGAAATCCTTGGATTGACATGGGATGGCATTGATTTTGAGAATGGAGTTATTAAGGTAGAAAAAACACTTTGTTATTTGCCGAATAATGGAAATGCGATTTATGAATTCCATAGACCAAAGACAAAAGCTGGAAGACGAAATATTCCTATGACAAAGGAAGTTCGTGACATTCTTTTGAAACAGAAAGAAAGGTACGTATAGAGGCACGACATAAGCCGAAAGAAGGGATGGAGAATCTGGTATTTTGTAGCAAAACGAATAAACCGATTCATGAAGCAAATGTCCGTTCTGCAATTCGCTATGTGGTTGCGAAAATTAACCGGGAGAATCCAGAATTAGATTTTCAACCCTTTACACCGCATGGTCTTCGCCACACATTTGCAACAAAAGCAATCGCAAAAGGTATGAGACCAAAGACATTACAGAAAATGTTATTTGTATTGCTGGGCTTTAGAAAGTTTTTATAGTTTTTTCATGGAAAAGACAAGGGTATATGATACAATATCCATAAATGAACGCAGAATAAGCATTCCTCCGCTTCAAGTGCGTAGAGCACTAAACAGTGGGTAAGGGGATGCTTATGTCAGTGGGAGTTAAAAACTCCCACTGACAGGTCGCAAAGCGCCTGCGTTCATGAGCAAGTAGCGAAAGCGGATTGCGAATGTCCGCTTTACTCCAAGTATGGGGATAGAGGGTAAGGAGAATTATTCAGAAATGGATGAGAATGTAACAAATACAGAAGAAACAGTACATGAAAAAGAAAACGAACAAACAGGTAAAACTGCCGGGAGTTGTCTGCCACTGGCAGCGGATCAGCTGGATCTGGCAAAACAATACAAGCAGATGATGTTGATCTATGAAGCCGGAATACGCCAGCTTACCACAAAATTACAGATTCTGAACAGGGAGTTTGAACAGAGCAATGACCGTAATCCCATTGAGAATATTAAAAGCCGCATCAAATCCGCAGAGAGTATTGCAAAGAAGATGGAGCGGAAAGGTCTTCCTATGACATTAAGCTGTCTGACAAACAATATTTTTGATATTGCAGGAATTCGTGTGATCTGTCCGTTTATTACAGATGTATACGAAGTGGCACGGATGCTGCTCAGTCAGACAGATGTGGAACTGGTGCAGGTGAAAGATTATATCCGGGAACCGAAGGAGAATGGTTATCGCAGCCTGCATTTGATTGTAAAAATTAATGTATTCTTTTCCGATGGAATGCGTCAGGTTCCGGTGGAAGTGCAGATGCGTACCATTGCCATGAATTTCTGGGCAAGTACCGAGCATCAGCTACGCTATAAAAAGGACAAGGCGATCACACCGGAAATACATGCACGGTTGAAAAGGTGTGCAGATATCATGGCAGATGCGGATTATCAGATGCAGAAACTTGCAGAAGAGATACACTTCTGATATGATGTGCGTCAGAAAACAGGGAGAATTTAAGCAGCGTATTATGAAGGAAGAAAAGAAAAATAAAATCGCAGCCTGTAAGGCTGCTAAGAAATGCGGAGGATGTCAGTATCAGGGCATTCCCTATGAAAAGCAGCTGCAGGACAAGCAAAAAGCGGTCCGGCAGCTGATGCAGCCATTTTGTAAAACCGCCGGGATTACCGGCATGAAAGATCCGTATCATTATCGCAACAAAGTGCATGCCGTGTTTGCACGGAAAAAAGATGGTACCATTATTTCCGGAGTTTATGAAGAGGGAACGCACCGGGTGGTTCCGGTGGAAACCTGTCAGATTGAAGATGAAAAGGCAGATGCCATTATCAATGATATCCGTGGCTTATTAAAATCTTTCAAAATAAAAATTTACAATGAGGATACCGGTTATGGTCTGTTACGTCATGTGCTGATCCGCCGGGGATTTTCCACAGGTGAGATCATGGTGGTTCTTGTGTTGGGATCTCCGGTGATGCCATCCAAAAATAATTTTGTGAAGGCATTGCGCAAATTGCATCCGGAGATTACAACGGTTGTACTGAACGTGAATGATAAACGTACCAGCATGGTGCTTGGAGATCGGGAGACTACGATTTACGGAAAAGGGTATATTGAAGATGTGCTGTGTGGTTTAAGATTCCGTATTTCATCAAAATCTTTTTATCAGATCAATCCGGTTCAGACAGAGAAATTGTATGGAAAAGCAATGGAACTGGCGGGATTGAGCGGAACAGAGCGTGTGATTGATGCATATTGTGGGATCGGTACCATCGGTATGGTGGCCGCAAAATCGGCGAAAGAAGTTATCGGTGTGGAGCTGAATCCGGATGCAGTGCGGGATGCAGTGAAAAATGCAAAGCATAATCAGATGAAAAATATCCGTTTTTATCAGGAGGATGCCGGACGTTTTATGGAGAAAATGGCAGCTCTGGGAGAGAAAGCGGATGTAGTGTTTATGGATCCGCCAAGAAGTGGCAGCACCGAGCAGTTTATGAAATCTGTTGTGACGCTGGCACCAAAAAAGATTGTATATATTTCCTGTGATCCGCAGACACAGGCAAGGGATTTGAAATATCTGACCAGGCATGGGTATAAAGCGATGGGAGCTTATCCTTATGATATGTTCCCGTTCACTAAGCATGCGGAAAATATTGTTCTTTTGACGAAAAATTAATATAATGATACGAACATTATATAATTAATGTCAGGGATAATATGAATGAATCTATAATTAGGAGAGTGGGTTTGACGAAACAGACGGGTAAAACAGATAAACGCGGAAAGCGTATTTTTTATATACTGATGTTTATCGTTTTTTTCTGGTTTATTGCAACGCAATTACTGGGGAATAGCGAGCAAAGCAGTGGAATATCTCAGGCGGATTATGTGTATCAGGGACAAATTTTATGGGAAAAACCGGATGGGAGCAGTGAGCCGATTACTGTTCCGGGGAAGTATGATGTTGCAGAAAATGAGACAATGGTGCTTACTTTGCAACTTCCGGAAACTTACAGAGAACAGAACCTGATGATACGTTCTTCCCTTCAGGATATCCGGTTTTATGTGGATGGAAAACTCCGGATAGAATATGACACATCCGATACACGGATAGTCGGAAAAAATTCTGCCAGTCAGTATGTGTTTTGCCCGACATCAGCAGCTGATGCCGGGAAAGAAGTCAGAATTGAACTGACAACCCATACAGGAAAATATGCCGGTGTTGTGAATGAAATATACTGTGGCGATAAGTCAGAACTTTGGGAATACATTTTTGAAAAATATGGAATTACAATGATAATTGCATTTTTTCTGTTATTTGCCGGGGCAGTGACGGTTATATTCAGTATTGCACTTGGAATTGTGTATCATTTGAAATTTGATATGGAATATTTGGGATGGTGTATTCTGCTGGCCGCGGCATGGATGCTTGGAGAGTCCAAACTGCGGCAGCTTTTGGTTCCGAATGCTTCTGCATTGTCACAGCTGTGCTTTCTTATGATCATGCTTGGACCGCTACCAATTATTTATTATATTGATAGTATACAGGATAAGCGGCATTGGAAACTGCTGCGTTGGATGGAGTATGTGGCAATCCTGGATTTTGTGGTGTGTTGTATATTGCATCTGACCGGTATGGCTGATTTTATACAGACACTTCCTGTGTCACAGGGAATTCTGGCGGCGATACTGATTCTTGTGACGGGAACTGTCTGTTACGACCTGTATCACGGTTATATCAGAAAAAATCGTTATATTCTGGTCGGATTGTTTGTGGCAGTCGCATCTGTGGTAGTTGAATCGCTAGCGGTGTATTTTGTGGTTTCCATTTCAGGAATTTTCATTGGAATTGGAATGCTGGTGCTGTTTTTTGCAAATCTGGTCAGAACCATCAGTCAGGTCCGAGATTTGGAGCGCACACGCCAGCAACAGGAAATAAGAAAGCGCAGAAAGCAGATGGAAACCATGTCTCTGCAGATGATCCAGACACTTGTAACAACCATTGAGGCGAAAGATGAATACACCCGTGGACATTCTCATCGTGTGGCGGAATATTCGGCACTGATCGCAAAGGAGCTTGGATGGAAGCAGAAAGATATTTTCCACCTTCGCAATGCTGCGCATTTGCATGATATTGGAAACATAGGTATTCCGGATGCAATTTTGAACAAACCGGCCAGACTGACGGATGAGGAATATGCAGTAATCAAAGAGCATACAATTATTGGTGCGGAAATTTTGAAAAATATCACGCTGGTAAAACATGTGGTGGAGGTCGCCAGATCCCATCATGAATGTTATGATGGAACTGGCTATCCGGATGGACGGAAAGGGGAGGAAATCCCAATAGAGGCAAGAATTATAGCTGTCGCTGACAGTTATGATGCAATGCGGTCAAGACGCATTTATCGCAATATGCTGAAACCGGAAGCGATTTATGAGCAGTTTCAGAAAAACCGAGGTGTTCAGTTTGATCCGGAGATAACGGATACGTTTTTGCGGTTACTGGACGAAGGGCGCCTGGTGATTGAGGACGAGTATGCCGGTACGAATGCGGAATATGGATTGACGGAAGCAGAAACAGAAATTGAAAAATTTATCACGAATGTCATAAGCACCATGTGTACGCTGGAAGACAGTGAAGGATTTGATTTCCTGACAGGTCTTCCGATGCGGAACCGGGGTGAAAAGCTGGCAGCACAGTTTATGCAGCGCTACAGTGGATTTCTGGTATTTCTGGATATGGATAACCTGAAAAAAATTAATGATATCTATGGGCATAAAGCCGGTGACCGGGCATTGAAACTACTTGGAACCTTGTTATCAGAATATACGCATCAGGCAGTGGTCTGTCGCCTGGGCGGAGATGAATTCCTGATGTTTATGCCGGAATGCGGCCGGGAGGAACTGACAGAAATTGTCAGTGGAATTCTGAGACAGTTCAATGAAAACAAAGAAAAAGATCCTGAAATCCGTTATGCATCTATTTCAGCAGGTATTTGTGAAACAGCTAAAGGTGCTCCTTTTGAGGAGTCTTATACGAAGGCTGATAAGGCACTGTATTATGTAAAACAGAACGGAAAGGGAGATTTATTCTTCTATGATCAGATGGAAAAAGAGCTTATTGCAGAGTGCGGTACAGGAAAAGATCTGGGAATGATTGCAAAAGCTCTACGGGAAAGTGGTAATCATAGTGGGGCATTGAATTATCGTGAATTTTCTATGCTCTACGAATATATAAACAGCCTGGGAGAACGGCACAACTATCAGTGCTATCTGGTAATGGTAACTATGGATATACTACCTGAGGGTGCTATACATATTGAAAGCATCGAAGAAGCTCTGGCGTGTATGGAACAGTCCATCCAGCAGAAAATCAGAAAAGTGGATATCTGTACCAGATACAGTGCTACGCAGTATCTGATTGTTTTGTTTGAACCGGATGAAAGTCAGATTCCAATGGTTATGAATCGTATTTTTATGGAATATTATAAAAAATGTGATAGGCGGAATTTTATTCCGCGATATGAGTATAGATCAATACTGGAAGATAAAGACGGGGATGTAAAAAAACTTTCCTGACAGAAAAATCGCTTAGACCGTGAGGCTTAAGCGATTTTTTATTTGCTAGGAAATTGCGATGAATTTCCTAGCAAACAAAAAATGCTCCGCGAGGATGCGACCAGATGCATGTGGAATATGTCTGCTAAAGCAGACTGCATCTGGCGCGCAAAGCGTAACAAGTCCCTCAAAGATTGAGGGATTCAGGGAGTTTGAAGCGGACTTGTCCGCTTTATTATCTTGCCTGGCGTGGAGTAATGCCATATTTGTCTTTGAACTTCCGATTGAAATAAGAAGCATTTTCAAAACCGGATTTCTGTGCGATTTCCAGAATAGACAGATTTGTTGAAACCAGCAGATTTCTGGCATGTGCCAGTCGGACATCATTCAGATAATGGATATAGCTGATGCCCATATGTGTCTTAAAAAATTTCATGAAATGTGATTCACTGAAATAGCAGGCAGAGGCAATCTGGCGAATGGAAATAGATTCTTCCAGGTGTTCATTCGTGAAAGTGATGATGAATTTCAACTTGTCCAGTGACCGTTGCTGTATGTTGGATAATTCTTTTTTTTCGTCCAGAGAAAGAAGCTGGAACATGAAAAGAAACAGAGAGCCTTTGAGCGCAAGTTGATATCCGGCAGGTTTTTTACTGCATAATTGATCCATTGTCCGGATCAGATCGTGAATTTTCGGATAGTAGGACAGACGTGGATGAATGTGGACGACTGTGTGAATTTGCCCTGAGAACAATGGATACAAAAATTTTTCAAAACAGACGTCGTGGTTATCGGAGGAAAGTAATTCCGGACGAAAAATGATATTTTCATATTCCATTTTCTGACCTGAAATTTCTCTGATGGCATGCAGATGTCCCGGAAGAACAATGATGATATCTCCGGCTGTCACATGATAGTGTGTCAGATCTACAAAAACTGTGCCGGATCCCTTCTGAATGACGATAAGTTCTGCTTCTTCATGCCAGTGAACAGGTACTTCCGTAAAATCATCCGGTATCGTGCACAGATAAGTGTTATACGGAAACTGATCTTCCGTATGACGTTTTTTTTCGTGGTATTGTTCTGGTTTTGGCTGTTTCATGCTGGACTCCATTCTGTTTTTGATAGAATTGTACTATAAAAGGATATTATGCTGCAAGAAAAAAATAACAATGCCGTATAAAATATAAGCAGAAACGCACGAACAGGAAAAAATATGATACAATGAATCAAATGGTTCCTGCGTATCAGATTTTTTTGAAAGAATAGACTATAAGGTCGGGAAGGAATTTTATTATGAAACTGGAAATGTTAGTATCGGAAAAATTAGGAAAAGCAATTTCAGAAAGCAGTAATCAGGAGATTTACCAGGCACTGATGGCTGTTGTGCAGGATATGGCGGAACAGAAGGAATCGAATGCAGGGAAAAAGAAAGTATATTATGTATCTGCAGAGTTTTTGATCGGAAAACTTTTGTCTAATAATATGATCAATCTCGGAATATATGAGGATGTCCGCAAAATGCTTGCTGCAAATGGAAAAGATATCTGTGAAATCGAGGAAATAGAGGCAGAGCCATCTCTTGGAAACGGAGGACTTGGTCGGCTGGCAGCCTGTTTCTTGGATTCGATTGCAACACTTGGTTATAACGGAGCCGGTATTGGACTGAATTATCATCTTGGATTATTTCAGCAGAAATTTGCAGATCACATGCAGAAAGAAACAAAAAATCCGTGGATGGACCGGAGTGGCTGGTTAAAACGTACGGATGTCGGTTTTCCGGTGTCTTTTGGAAATATGACATTGCAGTCTGTCATGTACGAAATTCTGGTAACCGGATATGGTAACCGTACCAATAAATTACAACTTTTTGATATAGATTCTGTGGATGAGAGCATTGTACAGGATGGGATTTCTTTCGATAAAAAAGAAATTGCCAAAAATCTGACCTTATTCCTCTATCCGGATGACAGTGATGAAGATGGTCGCAAGCTTCGCATTTATCAGCAGTATTTCATGGTAAGTAATGGCGCACAGCTGATTTTGAAAGAATGTGAAGCGCGGGGATGTAACCTCTATGATTTGCCGGATTATGCGGTCATCCAGATTAATGATACACATCCGACGATGATCATCCCGGAGCTGATCCGTTTATTAATTGCGCGGGGACTTTCTGTGGATGATGCGATTGATGTGGTAAGTCGCACCTGTGCATATACCAACCATACAATTTTAGCGGAAGCATTGGAAAAATGGCCATTGCATGATCTGCAGGAAATCGTACCACAGCTGGTGCCGATTATTGAAATTTTAGATGATAAAGTACGACGAAAATATGCGGATGAAAGTGTGGCTGTCATTGACCGTAACGATGTGGTTCATATGGCACACATCGATATCCATTACGGATTCAGCGTAAATGGCGTTGCAGCTTTGCATACAGAAATCCTGAAAGAGACAGAACTTCATCATTTTTATCAGCTTTATCCTGAGAAATTTAACAACAAGACAAACGGAATTACATTTCGCCGCTGGCTGCTTCATTGCAATCCGCTGCTTGCAGATCAGATCACGGAGTGGATTGGTGATGGATACAAAAAAGATGCAACAGAGTTAAAGAAGCTGGAGAAGTTTGCAGAGGATGAAGAGTCACTGCAGAATCTTCTGCAGATAAAAAAAGAAAATAAACATCAATTGTCAGAGTATCTGAAACGGACACAGGGAATAGAACTGAATGAGGATTCAGTGTTTGACATTCAGATCAAACGGCTTCATGAGTATAAACGACAGCAGATGAACGCATTGTATGTGATTTATAAATATCTGGAAATAAAAAGCGGAAAGTTGCCAAAGACTCCGATTACGGTGATTTTTGGCGCAAAAGCGGCACCGGCTTATGTGATCGCCAAAGATATCATTCATCTGATCCTCTGCCTGCAGGAACTGGTCAATCAGGATCCGGAAGTGAGCCCGTATCTGAATGTGGTTATGGTAGAAAATTATAACGTTACATTAGCAGAAAAACTAATCCCGGCATGTGATATTTCAGAACAGATTTCACTTGCATCCAAAGAGGCAAGCGGAACCGGAAACATGAAATTTATGCTGAACGGAGCAGTGACACTTGGGACAGAAGATGGTGCAAATGTAGAAATCCATCAGTTTGTCGGAGATGACAATATCTATATCTTTGGTGCAAAGAGTGATGAAGTAATTGCACATTATGAAAAAAGTGATTACAGACCATCCGATTATTATACAAAAAATCCGATGATTCAAAAGGCTGTGGAATTTATCACCGGTCCACAGATGATGGAAATTGGAAAGAAAGAAAATTTAGAGCGTTTAAGCAGTGAACTGAAAAAGAAAGATTGGTTTATGACATTCCTGGATCTGGAAGATTATATCCGAACAAAAGAGCGGGCACTGGAAGATTATACAGACCGAAAAACATGGGCAAAGAAAATGCTGGCGAATATCAGTAATGCGGGGTTCTTTTCTTCTGATCGTACCATTCGGGAATACAATCGGGATATATGGAAATTGGGGGATTAATGTATGTTGACAATTCTGGTAGTAGATGATGAAAAACTGGAGCGAAAGGGGATTCGTTTTCTGCTGAACCGGCGCAGTGAAGAGATGGAAATTTTGGAGGCCGCCAACGGAAAGGCGGCCTGCGAAATTTTGCAGCATCGGACAGTGGATATTATGCTGACAGATATAAAAATGCCGTTTATGGATGGGATTGAGCTGGTTTCTGTGGCTCACAAATTACAGCCGGATCTGCAAATGGTAATTTTTTCCGGATATGGTGAATTTGAATATGCGAAAAAGGCAATGGCTTCCGGCGTTTCAAACTATGTGTTGAAGCCGGTGGATCCTGCCGAGTTCGAAAACACGCTGAATCTTCTGGTGGAGAAAATTACCGAGCGGAGAAACGAAGCGCAGCGCAGTCAGTGGAATCAGGATTCTCTGGAAAATTATTTCCTTTTCAGATACCTTTGTCAGGGAAATGCCGATCTGTTAAATAAAATCAGTGGAAAGATCAATATTGACCGTTGGGATCAGATCAGAGGTTTGTTTTTAATTGAGAGTGAAGATAATTTTTTTGAAGAATCAGAAGAAGTTTTTATTCAAAAACTGACAGAATATAGCAAGCAGAAATTATCTTTTTTAAATTTAGCACAGAATCAGGAACTCTGTGTCCTTTTTGGCGTATGTGAGCAGAAAGTTTTTGCAACAGATTTAGCTGAATGGATGAATCACACGTTTGGAAATCGTTTTTATGTGGCAGTCGGTCAGCCGGTTACGGATCGAAGTGAACTGCCGGATCGTTTTCAGATGCTTGAAAGTCTGATAGAAAATAAATTTTATCAGAAGGAAACAAGAGTATTTTTACCGGATCATGTATCGGAAGATACCGGGAGTGAGCAGTTCCTGGATGAAACGATTAGCCGGATGATAGAAAATATCCGCCTGGATGATATGACTCATCTGTGGGAACATTTTCACCTTTTGAAAAATGGTATGGGAGATCTGGGCAGCTATTCGCAGATTTACACGAGATTTTTGTTTTCCAATCTGGTAAAAGAATTTTTTACGCATCAGCATCAGGATAGAAAAAAACTGGAAACAGCGGTTCAGAAAGTATACGAAATGCAATCTGTGCAGGAAGTGATAAGTCTTGTGGAAACACTCATCCAGAATATGGAAGAACGTCTGGCAGCCAGTAAGGATGGTGCCAGAAATGAAGTTGCACAGGCAAAAAGTTATATTTATGAACATTACAGTGAGGATATCAGTGTAGAAAAATTATCCGAACTGGTGTATTTGTCACCGGGATATTTCAGTTATATATTTAAGAAAGAAACCGGGGATACGGTCAGCCGTTTTATTCGGAATTACCGGATGGAACAGGCAAAAAAACTGCTTTCTGATACCTCTATGAAGATTGTGCAGATATGTAAAGAAACTGGTTTTTCAAATGTATCTTATTTTTGTAAAAATTTCCGTGAGTATTGTGGATGCAGTCCGGAACAGTATCGAAAGGGTGGAATGACAGATGCGCAGACTGAAACAGTTCTTTCATAAACTATCCATTCGAAAAAAGATGCTGACCATTCTGTGTCTGGTCGGCATGCTCCCGGTTTTGGTACTGGGTATTTCACTTGGAATTAATTCCTATCGCACCGTGCTCAAGTACAGGGAAAAAGATATGACGAATACACTGCAGCAGGCTTGTGGAATTGTAGATTATCAGATGTATGCCTGCCAGCAGATGATGAATTATTTTATATACAACCAGGATGTCATCAATTTTCTGGAGTGCGATCCGACAAAGAAGACACAGCGTTATGAACTGTATCAGGAAGTATCAAATACGATCAGTGCGTTGAAGTATCAGAATCTGATCATGGAATCTGTTACAATCTACTCCGAGGGCATTCGGCAGTCTTTCGGAAATGAAACGCATCCGCTGAAGGATCTGTATAAAGAGTCCTGGTATCGGGATGGAATCAGGGATAAGGAATGGGTGTTTGACGAGAACACATTAGACCTGATTTCAATATACAAAATTCCAAGTTATTCCGGAATTGAAAGTTATGTGGCAGTACGCACGGATATTCCGACATTATTTGAATCATTAAACCAGCTTGCAGTGGAACAGTATGGTGTTCATGTGCAGACGCAGAACGATGAAATATGGAATTTTTCGGGGAAAAAATGTACAGATAAAAATGGAATATATGTAAGTTTTAGAGAGAATAAAAAGGATTATTTATGGGTGCAGCAGGATCTGAATCAGATGGATGCGACAGTTACTTATTTTCAAAAGAAATCCAACATAAGTCCATTTTCCGGAAGAACATTTCTAATGATCGCTGTGCAGGTGGGTGCCTGTCTGATCTGCATTATTCTGCTGGGAAGAAGATTTGCAAAATATTTGTCCAGACCATTAGAAGAACTGACAGAAGAAATCCAGTCTATGGATGAAATGAACATTCAGGCAACGGTTCACAGCAACCGTGAGGACGAGATGGGAATCCTGATCAACAGCTATAATCATATGATGCGGCGGATACAGGAACTGATCCGGGAAAATTATGAAACACAGATTGCCCGGAAAGAATTTGAAATGAAAGCACTGCAGGCTCAGATCAATCCACATTTCCTGTATAATTCCCTGTCGATGATCAACTGGAAAGCGATTGAAGCCGGCGAAGAGGAAATCAGTCAGGTGACGCTTGCACTTTCTGCATTTTACCGGACAACTTTAAATAAAGGAAGAACCTGGATCAGTTTGCGGCTGGCACTTCAGAATATTCAGGCTTATGTACAGCTGCAACTCTGGATGCATGATAATGATTTTAACGTGCATTATGATGTAGATGAAAAATTGCTGGATTATGAACTTCCTTCACTTATTTTCCAGCCGTTCGTAGAAAATGCGTTAGAGCATGGCCTTGATATTAAGGAGGATCCGGATCATCAGATCTGGTTTCGTATTTGGGAGGATCCGCAGACTGATTTGATTTATGTCAGTATCCGTGACAATGGTGTTGGAATGGATACAGATACGCTTGCACATGTTTTGGAATATCATGCGACGGGATATGGTGTCAAAAACGTAAACGACAGAATGAAACTGAGCTTCGGGGAAGCTTATACCATTCAGATCAAAAGTGAACAGGGAAAAGGTACGGAGGTATTACTGCATTTCCCAAAGGTACAGAAGGGAGAAAGCAATGAGTCATAGCAAAAGAGGAGCACAGGCTACCGCCATTGGAATGATGTGTGTACTTCTCGGTGTGATATCATTTGAAATTGACAGTGGTGTGGCAGAACAGGAAGCGAATGAAAAGGCAGCCACCTCCTGGGAGAAGGCAGAGAGATCACCATTGATACCCTATCCGGAGACAGTGACCTATACACTGGCAAAAATGACGGCTTCCGGCAATTCCGGTATGCCGGATGGCGATACTTATGAGGATAATGCCTATACACGATATTTGAAAAAAACACTTAATGTACAAAATGAAGATGTTCTGGAAGTGTCGGGGGATGAAAATTATTATCTGTATATTCAGCGGATGATTGCTGAAAATAATCTGCCGGATGTGATGTTGGTATCTGGTCCGGAGGAGGTAGAGGAACTGGCAGAATATGGCATGATTGAAGATTTATCAGATGCCTATCAGGAGGCAACTTCCAGTAGGATCAAATCCATGTACAGTAGTTATGGAAAAGAATTACTGGAATCTGTGACCATTGATGGAAAATTGATGGCACTTCCTTCCACGCAGGTTTATTATGGATGTAATCTGTTCTGGGTGAGGGAAGACTGGCGGAAAGAATTGGGACTTCCGGAACCTTCGACGCTTGCTGATGTGGAGCAGATCATCCAGGCATTCCGGGAAAATGATCCGGGAGGAAATGGAAATATCGGGCTGCCCTGTGTGGCAACACTGTATGGAGACGGTTCTTCAAATTTTTCTGTAGATCCTGTTTTTGCCGCATTTCATGCATATCCGGGTATATGGCTACAGGATGGGGATGACAGTTATGTCTATGGATCATTAACGGAAGAGACTAGGCAGGCACTGGAATATCTTCATGGATGGTATGAAAATGGTATTCTGGATCAGGATTATATGATGCGGACACCGGGAGAAATCGGAGAACTGATACGTGATAACCGCTGTGGAGCTTTTTTTGGCTGGTGGTGGGCACCGAATAATCCGCTGATAGAAGCGGTGGAAGCAAATCCGGGGGCAGAGTGGAAACCATATGTGATCGCTGATGAGTATGGAGAAGTTCATTCTTACATATATGGAAAAACATCTCCCTGTATCGTGGTGCGAAAAGGATATGAGCATCCAGAGATTGTCATGAAGATTATGACCGCACTTTTTGACAATGCGCGATACCGTCACGATGGAAGCGAAGAAATTGACCTGTACCAGAAACGTGGGGTTGATATCACGGCACGTCCGCTTGTGGCAAACTGTGATTTCAGCAATGCTGTGTTTACAACAACAGATCATATCTGGCTGGCTTTGCATTATCCGCGACAGACAGATTCCATGAATTCTCTGGAATCGGCTTATTATGACAGTTGCCGCAGATTCCTTGATGGAGACAGAGATCCTGTTTACTGGGCTGCCTATGCTTCACGGATTCAGGCAGTACGGCTGATTGAAGAGGCAGATGTGTCTTATGTTAATGAAGACTATGTACCGTATTCACATCGGGAGTTACCGCAGGATATGACAGATATGGAGACACTGGCTTTTATGAAGATCATTACAGGAGAAGAACCAATCTCTTATTTTGATATTTTTACAGAATCGTGGAAAAAGAACATGATTCTGGAAAATCTTTTGTATTAAATATGACTCTCTTTCTATAAAATTATAAGTATCAAAGAGGTACGCACTTGATACGATAATGAAAAGGAAAGAGGGTATTTTTTATGAAAATGAAAAAATTTTTGGCAGTGTGTCTGTCCGCATTGACAGTAACCGGTATGTTAGCAGGCTGCGGTGGAGCGAAAGATGGAGATACGTCTTCCGCAGGAGCTGAGAAAAAAGGAAGCAGTGCAGAAGGATCTGTATATTACCTGAATTTCAAACCGGAGATTGCAGATCAGTGGGAAGAAATTGCAGCAAAATATACGGAGGAGACAGGTGTTCCGGTAAAAGTAAAGACAGCAGCATCCAATCAGTATGAGCAGACATTGAAATCAGAGATGGCAAAAAGCGATGCACCTACGTTATTCCAGATCAACGGACCGGTTGGATATCAGTCTTGGAAAGAGTATTGTGCAGATCTGAAAGATACTGAATTTTACAATATGCTGGTAGATAAAGACCTTGCGATCACAGAAGGGGATGGCGTATACGGCATTCCGTTTGCAGAAGAAGGTTACGGCATTATCTATAATAAAGAAATCATGGATAAGTACTTTGCACTTCCGGGCGCAAAAGCAACATCCATGGATGATATCAAAAACTTTGATACATTAAAGGCTGTTGTAGAAGATATGACAGCGCACAAAGCTGATCTTGGCATTGATGGTGTATTTGCTTCCACATCCTTTGCACCAGGTGAAGACTGGAGATGGCAGACACATCTGATGAATCTTCCAATTTACTATGAGTACAAAGATGCAGATGTAAAAGATGAGGACGAGATTTCTTTCAAATATAATGAGAACTTTAAAAATATTTTTGACCTGTATCTGAACAACTCCACGGTTGAGCCTACAATGGTTGGTTCCAAGACAGTAGATGATTCTATGGCAGAGTTTGCATTAGGAAAAGCTGCTATGGTTCAGAATGGTAACTGGGCATGGTCTCAGATCAGCAAAGTAAGTGGTAACGTAGTAAAAGAAGAAAACGTGAAATTTATGCCGATTTATACAGGCGTAGAAGGCGAAGAGACACAGGGACTGTGCATCGGTACAGAAAACTACATGTGTGTAAACAGCAATGCATCTGAGGCAGATCAGAAAGCATCCCTGGATTTCCTGAAATGGGTGTTCAGTTCTGATGAAGGAAAAGAGATGGTAACAAATAATCTTCAGTTTATCACACCGTTCAGCACATTTGGCGATGATGAGATTTCTTCTGACCCGTTAGCACAGGAAGTAGTAAGATACATGAAGGAGGATTCCCTTACAACGGTACCGTGGAACTTTACAACATTCCCAAGCCAGACATTCAAAGATGATTATGGTGCATCTCTTCTTGAGTATGCAAACGGTAACAAAAAATGGGATGCTGTAGTATCCGATACAGTGGCTGAATGGGCATCTGAAAAAGAAGCAACAGCTGAGTAGTCATATTACATAGAATTCTCAAAGGGAAGGAGGCGGTCATCGGCCGTCTCCTCTTCTGTTTTAGGAAGAAAACATTTGTATCCGTAGGGAGGGAGATTTATGCAAAAGACATATAAAAAATATTTTGCTCTTTTTGTATTACCTACATTGATTGCATTTACCCTGTTTTTTATTGTCCCATTTATTATGGGAATTGTGCTTTCATTCTGTAAATTTACGACAGTTACAAATGCACACTGGGTTGGAATTGCAAACTATGTAAAGGCATTTTCGAACAAAGATTTTATGAATGCATTGTTATTTACCGTAAAATTTACGGTTGTATCCGTAATCACAATTAATGTGATTTCCTTTGCTCTGGCATATGGACTGACAAGGGGATTAAAAGGAACCAATATTTTTCGAACCATTTTCTTTATGCCAAACCTTATCGGAGGAATTGTACTTGGCTATATCTGGCAATTACTGATCAACGGCGTGCTGGCACATTTTAATGTAACGATCACAGCAGATCCGAAATATGGTTTCTGGGGTATGGTCATTTTGACAAACTGGCAGTTGATCGGATATATGATGATCATTTACATTGCCGGTATTCAAAATATACCGACAGAATTGATTGAGGCAGCTGAAATTGATGGTGCCAATAAATTCCAGACATTGTACAAGATTATTATTCCGATGACAATGCCATCTGTTACCATCTGTCTGTTCCTGACACTTACGAACTGCTTCAAACTGTTCGATCAGAACCTGGCATTAACAGCAGGCGGACCGGAAAAGAAAACCGCAATGCTGGCATACGATATTTATACGACATTCTACAACAGGAACGGCTGGGAAGGTGTCGGTCAGGCAAAAGCGGTTATTTTCTTTATTATCGTAGCAGCAATCTCACTGACACAGTTATACTTCACAAGACGTAAGGAGGTTGAGAACTAATGCTGAAAAAGAGAAAACAAAACAAAAATGAGATCATTGAAAATCCGGCAGTATCAAAAGGTACCGGTATTGTGATCACGATTGTGATGACACTTTTAGCTGTGGCTTTCCTGTTCCCGATTTTCCTTGTATTGATGAATTCTTTTAAAAACAAACTTTATATCAGTGATGCACCGTTCGCATTGCCAAATTCGGATACTTTTTCCGGAATGTACAATTATGTGAATGGTATTCAGAAAACAGGACTGCTGGTAGCAGCAGGCAGATCTGCTTTTATTACCATCTGCTCTGTAATCGTGATCGTGTTGCTGACATCCATGGCCGCATGGTGGATCACAAGAGTTACATGCAAATTATCTACAGTATTGTATTATCTGTTTGTATTTGCAATGATCGTTCCATTTCAGATGGTTATGTTTACACTGTCTAAAGTGACAGATTTTCTTCACCTTGGCAATATGTTTGGTATCATACCGGTTTACCTGGGGTTTGGTGCCGGGTTGTCGCTATTTATGTTCTGTGGATTTATCAAGGCGATTCCGATTTCCCTGGAAGAAGCAGCAATGATCGATGGCTGTACACCGGTTCAGACTTATTTTAAAGTAATAGTTCCGATGCTCCGTCCAACCATGATCACAGTTGCGATCTTAAATGCAATGTGGATCTGGAACGATTACCTGCTTCCGACACTGGTACTTGACAGTGAGAAACCGACCATACCAATGGCAGTTCAGTATCTGCGTGGTGGCTACGGATCCATTGATATGGGCGCAATGATGGCAATGCTTGTACTTGCAATTTTACCGATCATTGTATTTTATCTGACCTGTCAGAAATATATTATCAAAGGCGTAGCTGCAGGAGCAGTCAAAGGTTAACAAACACTCAAAAGTCCTTTTTGTTACAACAGTGCAGCAAAAAGGACTTTTTATCTCAGTCGAGAAGACTCCCACTTCTGCAAGGACGCCACTGAAAAACTGTTTTTACATACAATATATAGTAGCACAAAACATACAAATATACTTTATCTTGTGCTGTTTTGCACAAAATAAGGACTTTTTCAGTGGCGTCCTTGTAGAAGTGGGAGTCTCAACTCAGACTGAGATTAATCATGTGCAACTACTCCTGAACTTCCGAAACAGATATTTTCAAGTCGAATGTAAAAGCGTTGCCAATCCACCATCGATGGGGTATAATATCCTAAAATAATAATCCGTGTTATCCGGAAAACCACAATGCGAAAGTAATCTTTTTCCATAACACATCTTTTATATACAGGTGGTAGATAAATATGTACAAAATTGATTTCGAAAAACCTATTCACATTCATTTTATAGGAATCGGCGGCATCAGCATGAGCGGTCTCGCTGAAATTTTATTAAAGGAAGGCTTTACCGTATCCGGTTCTGACAATAAAGCCTCCGCTCTGACAGAACAGCTGGAAAAAAATGGCGCAAAGATTTTCATCGGTCAACGCGCAGCCAATATCACAAAGGACATTCAGCTGGTCGTTTACACGGCAGCCATCCATCCAGATAATGCCGAGTGGAAAGCTGCAAATGACGCAGGCATCCCAATGCTGACCCGTGCCCAGTTCCTGGGACAGCTCATGGACAACTATGCCAGATCCATCGCCGTCAGCGGTACCCACGGAAAGACAACCACAACATCCATGATTTCCCACATTCTGCTGGAAGCCAAAACTGATCCGACCATCTCTGTGGGTGGTATGCTGGAAGCCATCGGAGGAAATATCCGCGTGGGCGGTTCCGATGTATTTCTGACAGAAGCCTGCGAATACACCAACAGTTTCCTGAATTTCCATCCGAAATACAGCATTATCCTGAACATCGAAGAAGATCATATGGACTTCTTCAAGGATATCAATGACATTCGAAATTCGTTCCATAAATTTGCTCAGAATACAGCTGCAGATGGTGTCCTGATCCTGAACGCAGCCATTGAGCATCCGGAAGAGATTATCACAGACTTAAAAGAACGTGTCGTTACGTTCGGACTGACAGAAGACGCAGATTACTCTGCTTCTGACATTACTTATAATGAAGCTGCCTGCCCATCCTTTACGTTCCTGGTACGCGGACAGGCTGCCGGACATGTGACCTTAAACGTTCCGGGCAGACACAATATCGCCAACGCACTGGCTGCTATCGCATTTGCGACAGAAGCCGGTATTGATACAGACACCATCATCCGCGGCCTGCAGGCTTTCGGCGGTACTGCCAGAAGATTCGAATACAAAGGAAAACTCGGCGGCATCACTATCATTGATGATTATGCACATCATCCGACAGAGATTGCTGCAACACTGACTGCCGCACGCAATTATCCGCACGGTCGTATTATCTGTGTCTTCCAGCCGCATACTTATACCCGTACCAAAGCATTCTGGAATCAGTTCTCCGATGCTCTGACTCTGGCTGATGTGGTTGTCCTTGCTGATGTATATGCAGCCCGGGAGACAGATACTCTCGGAATTCACTGCGAAGATCTGGCAGACGACATCCGCCGCAAAGGAACGGAAAGTTACTACTTCCCGTCCTTTGATGCCATCGAAAATTTCCTGCTGGAGACATGTACCGACAATGATCTGATCCTTACCATGGGAGCCGGCGACATTTACCAGGTGGGCGAACATCTGCTGGGCAGACGCTAAAGTAAAGCGGACATTCGCAATCCGCTTTCGCTACCTGCTCATGAACGCAGGTCGCAAAGCGACTGCGTTCAAAATACGATATCCACATTTCAGACGGGATTATCCCCGCTGTGATGTGGATATCTTTTTCTTCTCTTTTTAAAATCGATATGATATACTTCAAGGCGAAAGTGAGATACAACTATGGCAAAAATTACGTTATATCATGACCAGTCGGCGGCAGCAACCTGCGTGCCGAATATTTTTATTGATCAATACATGACCCGCGCCAACGGAGAGTACGTAAAAATCTATCTGTACCTCCTCCGCTGCTTTGCGCAGCCCTCTGCGGATTTTTCCCTTTCCGGTCTGGCAGATCATTTCGACTGCACAGAACGGGATATTCTCCGGGCTTTAAAATACTGGGAAAAGCTGCGGCTGTTCCATCTGGAATACGATGCCAATGACAACCTCTCCGGCATCCGGATGCTTAACAGTACTTACTCTGCTGCACAGGTGAACGACACGGCAGACCTTGCTCAGCAGGAGAAAAAAAGATCTCCTTCCCCTGTCGTATCCAACCGGCAGAATATTTCAACACCTTATCCGAAAAAGAATACCGCTCAGGAACAAAGTGCTTCCACTGAAAACGTCACAGATCATTTTATTCAGGCAGCAACCCGAAAACGCCCAGCTTACACGTTGGATGACACCCGTGCGTTCTGTGAAAAATCCGATGTCCGGGAACTGATCTTTATCACAGAAAAATATCTGGGACGCACCCTGAACCAGAACGATCTGAATATGATCTTCTTCTGGTACGATGAACTGCATTTTTCCACAGAACTCATTGAATTTCTCATTGAAAACTGTGTTTCCAAAGGACACACCAGCCTTCATTATATGCAGCGTATCGCAGAAGATTTTGCTGATCACAATATCCGTACCGTGGAAGAGGCCAGACAGATGCTCAACCAGGACAGTTCTCTGTACCATACCGTCATAAAAGCCTTCGGTATCCGCGGACGTAACCTTGTACCTCCTGAAATGAACTTTTTGAAACAGTGGAGTACAAAATTTGGTTTTCCGGAAGAACTGATTGCAGAAGCATGCAGCCGAACCATCCGTGCCATCCATGAACCGAACTTTGGATATGCAAATTCCATTCTCGAGAAATGGCACAAAGCGGGGATCCATACCATGGACGCGGTGGCAAAAGCGGATGAGGTATATCAGCAGCAAAAATCCAGACCGGAACGTTCGCAGCAGCCGGCCACAGCCAGCCAGTTTACAAATTTCAAACAGCGGAATAACAATTATCAGGATCTGCAGCAGCAACTGCTTCAGAAATCCATGTCTGCTACCGAAAACAAACCACAATCCTAGACCAACTATAAAGGAAAAATATTATGCCACTTACCAATACACAATATGATCAGATCATGCGAGGCTATCAGGACCGGCAGTTAAAACGCCAGCAGCTCATCGATACCCGTCGGGAAGAGATTGCCGCAAAGATTCCAAAGATTACCGAACTGGATGCACAGATCGCATCTTTAAGCGTCAGACGGGCCAGACAGCTGTTGGATGGCGATGCCTCTGCCCTGACGGATCTGCACGATCAAATCCAGACCCTTTCTGCCCGCAAACAGGAATGTCTGCAAAATGCCGGTTATCCGGCAGATTATTTTCAGCCACCCTATACCTGCCCGGACTGTCAGGACACCGGCTATATCGGTCAGAAACGCTGCCACTGTCTGAAGCAGGCCGCCATCGACCTGGTCTACACCCAGTCCAATCTGCAGGGCATTCTGAAAAAGGAAAATTTTGACACGTTTTCCTACGACTATTATGCCGATGACATTTACGACAACACACAGCTGTCATCCCTGGAAGCTGCCAGAAACGCCGTAGTTCAATGCCATCGTTTTGTAGATACCTTTGATGATACCTTTGAGAATCTGCTGCTTTTCGGCGACACCGGCGTCGGCAAAACTTTTTTGTCCAACTGCGTCGCAAAAGAGCTGCTGGATACCGGTCACTCCGTAATTTATTTTTCCGCTCACCACCTGTTTGAACTGCTGGCTCAGAAAACCTTTACCAGAGAACCGCAGGCAGCAGAAAGTTACCGCAATATCTTCGATTGTGATCTGCTCATCATCGATGATCTGGGTACAGAGCTGACCAACACCTTTACGACATCACAATTTTTTGTATGCCTGAATGAGCGGATCCGCAAACAGAAATCCACGCTGATTTCCACGAATCTGGAGCTCTTTGATATTGCATCCATTTATTCGGAACGTATCTTTTCCCGGATTTCGAACAGCTTTATCATCCTGCATCTGTTTGGCAATGATATCCGAATTTGCAAAAAACTAACCGAAAAATGAGATTTTTTCCTTATATTATATGTGCAAATGCCCATATCACAAGAAATCCCTTGTCATAACATGGGATTCAGTGCTATAATGCCTTCGTATTTATAAAAAACAAATGAAAAGATTTGATGGAGGGAACTTTTCTAATGCATAACGACCAGAGAAACTTAGAAACAATCCCGGCCGGCGCTCTCGGAATGATTCCGCTGGAGAGCTGCCGTGAGATCGGTGAAAAAGTAGACAAATATCTTGTAAAATGGAGATGTGTACGTGAGCACGAACATGAGAACGACATCGCGTTCAAAGGCTACCTGCGTGACTCCTATATTATCAACGCATCCTGCCCACGTTTCGGAAGTGGCGAAGCAAAAGGTATGATCCATGAATCCGTTCGTGGATATGACCTTTACATCATGACAGATGTAACCAACTACTCCCTGACTTACAAACTCTGTGGACATGAGAACCACATGTCACCGGATGATCACTATCAGGATCTGAAACGTATGATTGCTGCTGCAAACGGTAAAGCAAGAAGAATCACAGTTATCATGCCATTCCTGTATGAGAGCCGTCAGCACAGACGTACCGCAAGAGAATCCATGGACTGTGCACTTGCACTTCAGGAGCTGATCAGCATGGGTGTTGACAACATCATCACTTTCGATGCACATGATCCTCGTGTACAGAATGCAATCCCGCTTCACGGATTTGACACTGTTCAGCCAGCTTACCAGTTTGTAAAAGGTATCCTGAATGCTGTAGATGACTTAAAGATCGACAATGATCATCTGATGATCATCAGCCCGGATGAGGGAGCTACCAGCCGTGCTGTATTCCTTGCCAGCGTACTTGGCGTAGATATGGGTATGTTCTACAAACGTCGTGATTACAGTCATATCGTAGACGGTACCAACCCAATTGTTGCTCACGAATTCCTTGGTTCTTCTCTGGATGGCAAGGATGTATGGGTTGTAGATGACATGATCTCTTCCGGCGGAAGTATGATCGATGTTGCCCGTGAATTAAAGAAGAGAAATGCCGGAAGAATCTTTGTAATCGCTACTTTCGGTCTGTTCACAAACGGTCTTGAGAAATTCGACAAAGCGGTAGAAGACGGACTGATCTATAAAGTGGTTACTACAAACCTTGCATACCAGACACCGGAACTGTTAAGCAGAGAGTACTACATCAGCTGTGACATGAGCAAATACATTGCTTACATCATTGATACCTTAAATCATGATGCATCCATCAGCGATCTGCTTGATCCATACCAGAGAATCCAGACTCTGGTTGCAAAATACAAGGGCGAGATTCCTGCGGAAGAATAATCCGAACAGAATCAAAAAGCACATATATGAAAAGAGCACTGTCAGGGTGCTCTTTTTTTATGTTTGCACGAAGTGCTTTTGTTTGAGAGGAAATTTATCATAATTTCTTCTCAAACAAAAAAGCACCGGATATTCCGATGCTTTTTTAAACTGTTGATATACTATAAGTTACATGCAGAGCAAAAATTTCTCCATGGCAGTCAATGCCTCTGCCTCATCTGCTCCATCAGCTTCAATCTCAACTTCTACACCATTGTGCGGGTTAAATGCCATAATTCCCATAATGCTTTTTGCATTAATCCGATGATTTCCCCGTACTAAATACAGTGAGCTTGAAAACTGGCAGGCTACCTGTACCAGCTCTGCAATTGGATTATCGTACTTGTCTACGACATCTGCAATGACAATTTCTTTCTTACTCATACGCTTTTCCTAACCTCCGTCTAATACTATTGTAGTTTAGCCCTTATTCCGCAATTTTACAAGCATCTTTTCAAAAACCGTTACTTTTACTGAATTGTCTCGCATTTTTTTTTATTTCTTAGTCGTTTTTTTTCTCAAAAAAAGGTTATGGAACAATCGTCTTGTCCCATAACCTTTTCACTTATTCATTGAGCAAATTACATGCCAATCAGGAAAGATTTTCTCTCTGTAATCCTGTATTAGCATACACCCTGTGCAAGCATAGCATCTACGACTTTCTCAAAGCCTGCGATGTTAGCACCTGCTACATAGTCGCCCTCTTTGCCATAACGTTTTGCAGCATCGTCGATGTTGTGGTAGATGTTTACCATGATCTGGTTCAGTTTTGCATCTACTTCTTCAAATGTCCAGCTTAAACGCTCGCTGTTCTGAGACATCTCAAGTGCGGATGTAGCAACACCACCTGCGTTTGCAGCCTTACCAGGAACAAAGTATACACCGTTCTGCTGTAAGTACTGTGTAGCGTCAAGCGTTGTAGGCATGTTAGCACCTTCGCAAACTGCGATACAGCCGTTTGCAACTAATGCTTTTGCATCATCGATAAGCAACTCGTTCTGTGTAGCACATGGAAGTGCGATATCGCATTTTACGCTCCATACGCCACGGCCTTCATGATACTCAGCACTTGGTCTTGCTGCTGCGTACTCTGTCAGACGTGCACGTTTTACTTCTTTAACCTCTTTCAGTAAATCTACATCAATTCCTTCCGGATCATAAATCCAGCCTGTGGAATCAGAGCATGTTACGCATTTAGCGCCTAACTGATGTGCTTTCTGGATTGCATAGATAGCAACATTACCGGCACCGGATACAACACATGTCTTGCCTGCGATATCCTGTCCATGGGATTTCAGAAGTTCTTCAGTCATGTATAACAGACCATAACCTGTTGCTTCTGTACGTGCAAGGGATCCACCATAGGAAAGTCCTTTACCTGTCAGAACACCTTCATACAGGCCTGTGATTCTCTTGTACTGACCATACATGTAACCAATCTCTCTTGCACCTGTTCCGATATCACCAGCCGGTACATCGACATCAGCTCCGATGTATTTGGAAAGTTCTGTCATAAAACTCTGGCAAAATGCCATAACTTCACGATCAGATTTACCCTTAGGATCGAAATCAGATCCACCTTTACCGCCTCCGATTGGAAGACCTGTTAAGGAGTTCTTGAAAACCTGCTCGAAACCAAGGAATTTAATAATTCCAAGATATACAGATGGATGCAGACGCAGACCACCTTTGTACGGTCCAATTGCGTTATTAAACTGTACACGGTAACCTGTGTTTACCTGTACCTGACCATTGTCGTCAACCCATGCCACACGGAACTTGAACTGTCTGTCCGGCTCTGTAATACGCTCTAAGATTGCTTCTTTCTTGTAAAGCTCCTCATTAGCTTCTACAACTGGTCTGATGGATTCCAATACTTCGTCTACTGCCTGAAGGAATTCCGGTTCAGCAGCATTTTTTGTTTTTACTCGTGCGAGTACTTCGTCTACGTAGCTCATCTCGTATCTCCTTTTTTTTAATAATCTCAACGTAGTTATTTTATTATGTTATGAAGGATTGTGCAACATTTTTTTTCAATTTTGTCATTTTCTTCACATTCAGACGTGTTTGTACACGTTTTTTGCATAATCTGAAACATTTTCCATCACCCAGCACAACATTTTTGTTGTGCAGTACAAAAATTTCTATCTGATTTCCGTTTCTTTCTCCACAAAAAAAGACCTTGTGACCATGCATTATTATGCACAAGCCCAAAGTCTTTCCTTGCTTTTATCAATATGCGTTTTTGCCGTTTCTTACTCTTCGCCCATCTCTTCGATGATGTGTTTACGCAGTGCTGTATAAGTCTCCTTGCTCAGCGTATGCTCAATCTTGCACGCATCCTGTTCTGCCGTCTCCGGTGAAATTCCCAGGAATTCCAGCCATTTTTTCAGAATGAGATGACGGTCATAAATATTGGAAGCGATCTCCATACCACTGTCTGTCAGTGTGATAAATCCGCTCTCATCCACGCTGATATAACCGTTTAAACGCAGATTTTTCATTGCAACACTGATACTTGGTTTGGAGTAGTTCATATCATTGGCAATATCAATGGAACGAACCACCGGACGCTGTTTGCTTAATTTTAAAATACACTCCAGATAATCTTCTGCTGACTGATGAATTTGCATTCCCTATACCTCCCTGTTGTTCCTTTATTTCTCCATGTTTGCAAATTTCGTATACTGCGGCAGCCATACGAGATTGACTGTTCCGATCGGACCATTACGCTGCTTGGCGATGATGATCTCCGCAATTCCTTTATTCTCTGAATCTTTGTTGTAATAATCGTCTCGATAGATAAACATAACCACATCGGCATCCTGCTCGATGGCTCCGGACTCTCGCAGATCTGAAAGCATCGGTCTGTGATCCGGACGCTGCTCTACCTGTCGGCTCAGCTGTGACAGTGCAATAACCGGTACGTTCAACTCCCTGGCCAGCTGCTTTAATGAACGGGAGATATCTGAGATCTCCTGCTGGCGTGAATCGCTTCTGCCGGATCCGGACATCAGCTGCAGGTAATCGATGATAACCAGCTTCAGATCATGTTCCAGTTTATATTTTCTACACTTGCTGCGCAGCTCTGAGATTGAGATACCAGGCGTATCGTCGATGATCAGATGCGATTTTCCTATGGTTCCCGCGCCTTCAATGAGTTTCTCCCAGTCTGCGTCGGACAGGTTACCGGAACGGAGCAGCTGTGCATCCACCCGGGATTCCAGTGAAAACAGACGATTTACCAGCTGCTCTTTTGACATCTCCAGGCTGAAGATTGCAGTGGCCATATCCTCATGAAATGCTGCATACTGGGCAATATTCAACACAAAGGCTGTTTTACCCATAGACGGTCGTGCAGCCACCAGGATCATATCTGATGGCTGCAGACCGGACAATTTGTAGTCCAGATCCACAAAACCGGTAGGAATACCAGTGACATTTCCCTGGGTCCTGGATGCAAGTTCAATCTTGTCCAGAGCATTTAACACCACCTGTTTGATCGGTACATAATCACTGTTGCTCCGGCTCTGAAGCAGATTGAAAATGCTTTTCTCGGTATCTTCCAGAATTACTTCCAGACTTTCGTTTCCCAGATAGCAGGTATCTGCGATCTGTTCGTTGATTTTGATCAGTTTGCGAAGCACCGCTTTCTCTTTTACGATCTCCGCATAATATTTTACGTTTGCAGACGTCGGAACTGTAGTTACCAGATCACCGACATATTCCAGGCTGCTGATCTCCGGCGGTACATTCTTCTCCCGCAGACGGTTCTGAAGAGTGATCAGATCCACCGGTGCACCACTGTTGAACAGTTCCGTGATCGTCTCAAACAGGATTCCATATTGCTGATGATAAAAATCATCCTTCACCAGCTGCTCAGAGGCTGTAAGGATCGCATCCCGGTCCATGATCATGGATCCGATGACGGACTGTTCTGCCTCCAGGCTGTGAGGCATGATCCGTTTTACCAGAGCCTCTTCCATATATTCTGCCATTCCTTTCTGTATGAGTGACATGTTCTTTTTCGTATCAGTGGCATCATTTCCGACACTGCCGATACAGTTATGGCTTAACTGCGTTATGCCTCTGTTACTTTCACTCTCAGGGATCCGGTTACTTTTGCATGCAGCTTGATAGCCACATCAAAAGTTCCAAAGGATTTAATTGGAATGTTCAGAGACATTTTCTTTTTGTCAATATCCAGACCAAGCTGTTCTTTGACTGCTGCAGAAATCTCTTTTGTGGAAACAGAACCAAAGGTACGTCCGCCCTCACCGGCTTTCATCTTGACTTCCACAAATTTATCTTCCAGATCCTTGGCAAGTTCCTGAGCTGCTTCCAGCTGTTCTTCCGCAACTTTCTCTGCATGTTTGTTCTGAAGCTTCAGATCATTTAAATTCTTTCCGGTTGCTTCCAGCCCCAGTTTTTTTGCAAAAATAACGTTTCTTGCATAAGCATCACTTACGTTTACGATCTCTCCCTTTTTACCGAGAGACTTTACATCCTGTAATAAAATCACTTTCATTTATTTAATATCTCCTTCCCTGATCATTTCATCCAGTGTATTTTCTATGGTCCGCTTCGCATCCTCCAGCGTACAGCCGGTGAGCTGCGCTCCTGCGGAATTCATATGACCGCCGCCGCCCAGACGTTCCATAACGAGCTGCACATTGATTTCGTCAATCGACCGCGCGCTGATATAAATCCGGTCATGGTACTCTGTCAGCACAAAAGAAGCCTTGATGCCGATGATATTCAGCAGTTCATTCGCCGCCTGTGCACACGCCACCGTCGGGCTCTCAATATTGTCTGCCGGGCACACGCTGATAGCAAACATATTGTGGAACACTTCTGCATGCCGCACGGCTTCCGCTCTCGCTTTGTACGCATCCATATCATTCCGGAGCATCTTACGCACTCTGGTAACCTCTGCTCCGCACCGGCGCAGATATGCTGCTGCCTCAAAAGTACGGACACCTGTTTTGGATACAAAATTATTGGTATCAATCAAAATTCCCGCATAAATAGCATCTGCCTCCTGTGTGGAAAGTTTGATATCTTCATCAAAATACTGTAACACTTCCGCGATCATCTCGCAGGTGGAAGAAGCATACGGCTCCGTGTAGGAAAGCACCGCATTTTTCACCACATCCTCACACTGACGATGATGATCAAAGACAACGATGGTCTTTGCCCGGTTCAGCAGACTCGGACATTCCGTATAACTCGGCCGGTTTGTATCCACCACGATCAATGCCGTGTGGGAATCAATCTCATCCAGTGCCAGCTGGCTTGGGATAAACATGTCGTCCGGATAGCCATTCTCCGGTTTAAAACATTCCTTCAGCGGACGCAGTGTCGTATTGACCTCATCAATTACAATCTGTGCCTTTTTGCCCAGCTGACGGGCTGCACAGTAAATACCGATGGCCGCACCAAAAGAATCAATGTCTGCAATCTTATGTCCCATGACAAAGAATTTGTCACGGGTGATCATAATTTCGCGCAGCGCCAGTGCTTTCACTCTGGCCTTTACACGGGTAGATTTGTCTACCTGACGGTTGCTTCCGCCAAAATAAGATATTTTATCTCTGGTCTTTACGACCACCTGATCTCCGCCGCGTCCCAGTGCCAGGTCAATGGCCATACGGGAATACTCGTAATTCTTCGTATAATCATTTCCCACATAACCGATTCCCATACTGAGAGTGACAGACATCTCATTTCCAACCTTGATACTTTTGACATCCTCCAGAAGGCTGAATTTTTCCTCTTCCATTTTTTCCAGATATTTATGCTGGAACACGACAAAGTACTTGTCGTTCTCAGTCTTTTTTACCAGACCGTCGATGGATGCAAAAAATTTGGTCACCTTACGGTCTACCAGTGCAACCAGCAGAGATTTCTTTACCTCTTCCACAGTATCCAGGACTTCGTCATAATTATCAATATATACCAACGCAGGTACCATCTGCATTTCCTGGTTTTCAATGCGGTACCGGGTCAGCTGCGTCTCATCAAAGAGATAGATGACCTGCAGATACTGCACTTTCTCTGTCAGCTCAATACTGCTGCTCTCATGCAGAATATCTGTAAAATGAATCTTGTGCACAGAAGCGCGGTACACACATTCTTCCCGCTCCACAACAAGCTCCAACTCATCTTCTTTCTCCATCAGTTCTCTTGTGATCTGTGGAAAAATCGTCGTGATGGATTTGTGATATCCTTTATTTTTTTCCGATAATGCTTCAAACTGGCGGTTCATCCACAACAGTTTTCCCGTGGCATCCATCACCGCATACGGCACTTCAAACTCATTCAGCAGACGTTTCTGTACCGTACCGTACTGTGTGGCAAAATCGATCAGCTCATTCATCAGGATCGGTTTGTTCCGCCAGTACACAAACAGCATCACAAAAAAATAAATGCCTACGAAAACACTTCCCAGAATACCCGCCTTGATATTCAGCACATACATCCAGACATCCATGGCTCCAAACAGTGCGGTCAGTACCAGCGGTGTCTGTGTATATCCTTTTAATTTACCCTTCAACTTAACATCCTGTCTCATGCTAACTCCTTTATACTGCCGAAATTATTCTTCCGGCCGGTATACAAAACCGATACTATTCAACATAGTATACCACATTTCCCCCTCATTAGAAAGCCCCTGTTTTATATTGCTAACTGTTCATATGTTTCGTTACAGTTCACTTATCATATGTAGTAAAACGGACATTCTCAATCCACACATCACTACTTTCCTATCTGAAGCAGCTGTTTCACATATCTGTCCCAGAACGTGCTGTGTTCCTGTTCATAGATCAGTTCTTTTGCCATGACAGGATCATCCGTGATCACATTGTCAATTCCCATACCTACGACTTTTTCCAGGCGTTCTTCCGAATTCACTGTCCAGACATAGATCTGTTTCCCGGTCTTCTGTGCCTTATTTACGAAACTCTTGCTCAGCAGTGTTGACTCCACACTGTAACCGTCTGCATATTCCAGATCTGTAAAGTTTCCATACGATACAGATGTAATATATGCGGTTTCGATGGAATCGTCCGCCTGCTTGATCTTGCGCAGGGAATCATACTTCAGGGAAGAAACCACACAGGTGTCCCTCATATGATACTTTTTCAGCAGTTTCGCCACCTGCTCCTCCAGATCCTTGTCATGTCCGCTGGGCTTGATCTCGATATTCAAATGGATCTTGCCACGGCAGACTTTCAGCACTTCTTCCAGTGTCGGAATCCGCACAGTCTGATATTTTTTGTCAAACCAGCTGCCATTATCCAGGTCTTTGATTTCATCCCAGGTCACCTGCCAGACTTCCTTATCCAGTCCTGTCGTCCGTTTCAGATTAGAATCATGCATAACGATCACTTCACCGTCTGCTGTCTGCTGTACATCCAGTTCCGCCCAGTCAGCTCCCACCTGAATAGCTCCCTTGAATGCCGGAATCGTATTCTCCGGATAGACCGCAGAATACCCGCGATGCGCCGTCACTTCCACCGGATTGCCCAGCCCCATATGTAATACACCGCGCCGGTCTGCAAAATTGTATGCAAAATTGACCCCAATCACCACCACGATGCTGAGGGCAATGATCCGTTTTCGATACATATAAATTTTCTTTACCCATCTCGTATTGGTAATCCGGTAAGCATTGTCCAGATCCCGGAAAACCCGTGGAATCCGCTCACCGGCGGCAGCCTTACGATAATAGAATAACAGACTGATGCAGATAAAAAATAACGGAAGATCAAAACAGAAAAACAGTGCACCGCACACATCCATCAGTAAAGAAATCCCGGAAAGGGTCAGACTGCTGAACAGATCCTGTGTCGGTAACGCCTGATTGACTCTGGACACCAGCCAGGATCCAAACAGGATCACGCCGTAATAAATACCGATGCAGGCTGCACTCCAGCCCATCACAATGATCAGATCCGTCCAGTAATGATTCTTCTGCAGTTTCCAGCTGCGCTTTCTCGCCTGCTTGAAGTTACAGTTTTCCAGGCAGAAATAATGCAGACTGTAAATCCAATGAAAGGAGCGAAGTCCGATATAAATCCAGAATCCAATATATAAAATCGCCAGCCAGGTATGGGACATTATATAATCCACAATAAACTGCGGCACCGTAAATTTTGTAATATAACCGGAGATTACCAGTGCATGGGTCATGGGGATAATGATCAGCAGATAGAGGATCATCACGATATTTCTCTGATAGATGACCCGCAAAGACGTTTTCAATCCCTTTCGCATCAGTGCCAGCAGCGGCATTGCCTGTTTCCGGAAAGAGGCATGGATGCAGGTAATGATACAGCAGATATCAAACAGCGTAAAAAATGCCATTCCCAGCACGATCAAAAGCAGAAAAAACCAGGTCAGCGGAGACCGGATAAAAGTTCCGATGGTTTCATCTGACAAATAACTCAGCCCCTGTGCCTTCAGTGCCAGCTTCATTACTCCCGTAAGTAACGGTTTAAATACCGCCATAGATGCAAATTTATATAAAAGTTCAAACACAAGAAGCGTGCCTATATTCAATTTTAATAATCCGAATGTGTAATGCAAGTAACGAAAAACGTTCTCTATTTTTTTCATATTTGTCTCTGAAGAATGCAGAAAACTCCCCGGAAAAATCCGGGGAGTCTGTTGTCAAAATTAATCCTGTACGTATGGCATTAATGCTACGTGGCGTGCTCTCTTGATTGCTACTGTGATAGCTCTCTGATGTTTTGCACAGTTTCCTGTGATTCTTCTCGGAAGGATTTTTCCTCTCTCAGAGATGTATCTCTTTAATTTATTTGTATCCTTGTAATCAATCACATTGTCTTTTCCACAGAATACACAAACTTTTTTTCTTCTGCGGCCGCCTCTTCTCTTCATCGGAGAATCGCTTTTTCCATCTTTATTATAAGCCATGATAGTTTACCTCCTGTTTAGTTAAATGGTAATTCCTCATCAATTCCGTCCGGAATATTCATAAAGCCATCGCTTACCGCATTGCTTGGGGAAGGTCTGTCTGCCGGTGCAAAATTTGCTGCATGCTCAGCGCTTGCTGCTTTGCTCTCTGCGAACTCCTGCTCCTCAACAACTACGTCCGTGGTGTAAACTTTCTGTCCGTCACGGTTGGTATAGCTGCCTGTCTGAATTCTGCCTGTAAGGGCAATCTTGGTTCCTTTGCGCAGATATTTCTCTGCGAACTCTGCCTGACGTCCGAATGCTACACAACCGATAAAATCTGCTGTCTGGCTGTCGCCGTCACGACGGAATCTACGATCTACTGCAACTGTATATCTTGCGATTGCGGTTGCCTGTTCACCCTGAGAATAACGAACCTCAGGATCACGGGTCAAACGTCCCATCAAAATTACTTTATTCATAAGGATAACTCCTTCTCTACTGTGAAATTATGCCTCGTCTTTTCTAACGCATAAAAATCTCAGCACATTGTCCATGATACGAACACTCTGCTCTAACTCAGCAGGTACTTCTGCTGCAGCATCGAACTGAATGAAGTAATAGAAGCCTTCGCTCATTTTCTGGATGTCGTAAGCTAATTTTTTCTTACCCCAATCCTCAACTTCTGTTACTGTACCGCCAAAACGAGTAATATACTCTTTTGCTTTCTCAACAACTGCTGCTCTGGCGTCATCTTCGATCTTGGCACTAACAATTAATGCTAATTCATACTTGTTCATGCTATTCTTACCTCCTTGTGGTCTTTTGGCCCTCTGCTCATCCTGTAGAGAGCAAGGATATTGTATATCACGATTTTCAATACTACCATATTTTTACGCTTCAGGCAAGTGCTTTTTTAAATCTTTTGTGTTTTTTTCTACAATCTTTCGTGCCACCATGATCTGATGACCGCACCCCTGACATTTCAACCGGAAATCTGCCCCGACACGCAGGATTTCCCATTCAAAACTGCCGCAGGGATGTTTTTTTTTCAGTTTTACAATATCTCCCACTTCATATTGATATGCCATTCTGTCACCTCACTCTACTTTTATACTCCACGATTCTTTTATAATTTTAACATACTGCCGAAAAAACCTCTCCGATTGGTGCCTGGATGACCAGATCGGCACGGCTGTCCAATGGGGTTGCGGATTTGTTGATCAGTACCAGCTTATTACCTCTGTAATAGTCGATAAGTCCCGCTGCCGGATATACTGCGAGGCTTGTTCCTCCAATGATCAACACTTCTGCCTGGCTGATCGCGCGGATTGCTGCCTGCATGGTGGAAGAATCCAGCCCTTCCTCATATAATACGACATCCGGTTTGATCTGACCACCGCAACTGCACATCGGAACCCCGGCAGAATTCTTGATATACTGTGCATCATACAATTTTCCGCATTTTCTGCAGTAATTGCGGTGTACGCTGCCGTGAAGTTCCAGCACATTTTTGCTGCCTGCCGCCTGATGAAGTCCGTCGATATTCTGTGTAACCACTGCTTTTAACTTTCCTTTTGCTTCCAGTTCGGCAAGTTTTAAATGTGCCGCATTTGGTTTTGCATCCAGGGCCAGCATTTTATCCCGGTAAAACCGATAAAACTCTTCTGTTTTTTCCATATAAAAAGTATGACTCAGAATTGTCTCCGGCGGATAATCATATTTCTGATGATACAGCCCGTCCACACTTCGGAAATCCGGTATTCCGCTCTCTGTTGACACACCGGCTCCCCCGAAAAACACGATATTATCTGAATCTGCGATCCACTGTCTTAATAATTCTGATTTTTCCATCTGTTCCGCTCCTTCCAAAATGATTCCTCTCAGAATCACTGTACACTGCACTTCGTTTCTGTTTTTATAGTATACTGCGTGAAAAAAAATAGCAACTCCATTTTATCCGCACCTTCGCAAGTACAAAAATCCTCACCTGGCATTCTTGCAGTCCACACGCACCATTCGTAAAATGTTTTTTCATAATTTCTTCACACTTTTAACAGTTGACATATTTTCTTTCGTGATATTTAATATATCTTAGCGGCAATTAACATAATAGGATTACAATGCCGGAAAATCTGTATCCGACTGTGTCTGCACATCGTGATGTAAAGCGGACATTCGCAATCCGCTTTCGCTACTTGCTCATGAACGCAGTCGCTTTGCGACCTGTCATCACACTATATTATAGAAACGGAAAGATAAAAACATGCATATTTCATTCGCAGGAAAAAAAATCCGGCTGCTTGCACTTGCGGTCACTATTTTTATGATTATTTTTGTATCCGCCAACTGGCGGCTCTATCTGGATCCGACACTGGATCTGACATGTGGGACCATTCTGTTTGTTCTGTCTCTTCTGGCAGGACCGGTTGCTGGATTTCTCATTATATTCAAACCATCCGTGGATGACAAATATAAAGCACTGGCCAACACGGCATTGTTTTTTATCATGCCGGTTCTTACCATCCAGATGGTAGAGGTATTTAATGAAAACTATATATGGTGGTTTTCTGTACCAACTTTCCTCGCAAACTATATGATTTACCTGGTGTTCTACCTATTTTTTTATCTGCTCACCGGACGTTATCATATGGTAGGGCTGATTGTAAATATTTCTTTATATGTATGGTCATTGCTGAATTATTTCATTGAACTGTTCCGCGGTTCTCCTTTTGTTCCGCTGGACGTACTGAGTTTCGGCACTGGTCTGAGTGTATCAGACGGTTATACTTATGAGCTTAGTTGGAAACTGATCCTCGGTTCTATCATGTTTTTCCTGATCTATCTGGTAAACAAAAAAAGTGTCAACATCAAACCGAAAAAATTGAAATTCAAACTCCTGGCAAAACTTGCTCCGGCAGCTTATATCGCAGTTGTTGTAATTTCCCTCTTTTTTACGGATTATGCTGCAAATCTCGGATACAAACCGGATTTCTGGGATCAGTCCAGAGGCTATCACCGCACAGGTTCCTTCTTTAATTTCTGTCTGAACACCAAGTACCTCATTATCCGGAAGCCCTCTGACTACAATGCCGCCAATGTCAGCGACTATGTGGCAGAAACGCTGAAAGATGCCGGCGTAGATCCTGATGATCATACGGTCAGCACCAATCTGCTGACCGGCCAGAACGATTACACAGCAAATACGGACGGCACCATGCCGAATATCATTTGTATCATGAATGAATCTCTGTCTGATCCAGGTGCTCTCGGCAATCTGGAAACCAATGAAGACTACATGCCATTCATTCACAGTCTGACAGAAAATACCATCAAAGGTTCCCTGTCCATGCCGGTATTCGGTGCAGGAACAAGTAACAGTGAATTTGAATTTTTATCCGGAGATTCCATCTCCTTCCTGCCCACCGGGTGCAACGTATATCAGTCCTATGTAAAGGATACTGTTCCTTCCCTGGTATCCACCCTTGGTGCACTTGGTTATTCCAGGACCGCTTTCCATCCGTATTACGGCGAAGGCTGGAACCGCAGGAATGTATATCCACTGCTGGGATTTGAAAACTATATCAGTATCGAAGATTTTGTCGATCAGGACATTCTGGATACTTACAAGCAGAACAATGACGTCACCGAGTATGAGATGCTGCTGAATGAACGGTATCCGGACCGCAACATGCTGCTGCGTCGTTTTGTCAGTGACAGCTATGATTATTCCATGGTAGAAAACATGTATGAGAATCGGGATACATCCAAACCGTTCTTCCTTTTTAACGTCACCATGCAGAACCACGGCGGCTACGCCATGTCCTATACAAACTTTTCACAGGAAATATATGTCACAAACATGAATGGCATCTACCCAAAGGCTAACCGCTATCTGTCCCTGGTAAAACGCTCTGATGAAGCATTTCAGGAGCTGGTAGATTATTTCAGCAACGTGTCAGAACCGACCATCATCTGTATGTTCGGGGATCATCTGCCCTCCATTGAAGATGGATTTTATGAAGAACTGTTCGGCACCAGTCTCGATCACCTGACCACGGAACAGCAACAGCTTCGTTACACCACACCATTTGTGATCTGGGCAAATTATGATATTCCGGAAGCGACACTGAATCAGATCAGTGCAAACTATCTGTCTACACTGCTACTTCAGACTGCCGGACTTCCACTGACGCAGTACAATCGTTATCTGGCCTCCCTGTATCAGAAGCTTCCTATCATTAACACGGTTGGTTATGTGGATGCAGATAACAATTACTATACGCATTCCGAAAACAGCAAATACGATGACCTGCTCTATCAGTACCATTGCCTTGTATACAATTCACTGATTGACCGGCATAACCGTGATTCCTCTGTCTTTTTCATGAATCAGTAATTTCCTACTATGTTAAGACCTGAGCATCTGTCTTTTCCGACAGTTCTCAGGTCTTTTTATCTGTATCTTTCCATATTTTAGTAATTCTATACTATCATGCAACATTTTTCGATGTTATGTTGCACACTTTCTAAACACTTTTTACAAATCATTCTTCATAGAACGATACTTTTGCAACATTCCAAAGCATTTTGTCTAACTTATCACTTTCATTTGCACTTTCTATTGTGCATTTTGTGTGTTTTTATTGACATGGTCTTACCATCTATGTATAATAAGCTCATGGAGTTTATATTTTCTTTATAAATTTCACATTCGCTTAACTTTTTTAAAATTTAGGAGGGTTTGATTTATGGCTTTAGGTATTATTGGTATTGTAGTCGCTCTTGCTATTTTCCTGTATGGCGCCTACAAAAACGTATCCGTACTGTATCTGGCTCCGCTCTGCGGTGTTATTGTAGCAGTAACAAACGGATTGAACGCAAACGATGCATTCACATCTCTGTATGTTGGTGCCGTTGAAGAAAATGCAGCAACCGGCGTATGGGAAATCGGCGGTGTCTGCGGAATGATCACAGCAATTTTCCCGACTGTATTCTTAGGCGGTTTATTTGGTAAAGTATTAGCTGACAGTGGTGCTGCTCAGTCTATCGCTTCCACATTAGTAAACAAATTCGTTATGCCGGTAAACAATAAAGAAAAACAGGCAAAACGTGCCGTTTTAATTATGTTACTTATCGAGTGTATCCTTACATACGGTGGTGTAGATGGTTTCGTAGCTATCTTCGCTACATTCCCGATCTGTATGTACATGGCAAGCCGCATCGGTATTCCGAGACGTATGGTTCCGGCTATGCTGGCTTTAAGCTGTGGTGCTAACTCTGCTCCATTCGTATTAAGTATCAATAACATCATTTGTATGAGCATCCTGCAGACAAGCCCGGGTGCTGCTCCAATCCCTGGATTTATTTCTTTCATCGTAATCGAAGTTGGTGTATACTTCATCTGCTCCACCTTCATCATCAAAGAGATGAGAAAAGGCGAGACATTTGATTATGGTAACTGTGAGCCGATTCCGGATGACAATGCAAAAAAACTTCCGCATTTCGCACTTGCTATGATTCCGTTAGTAGTTGTATTCCTGCTTTTCGCAATCGTACAGATGGCTTCCTTAGCTCTGGTATCCGGTATCGCAGCAGTAATCATCCTGATGGCTCCGCACTTCAAAGATAATGAGAAAAAAGGCTTCCCGGCATGGGCAGGCAATGTTCTCAATTCCTTAAATATTGGTGCCGCAAATGGTGCAAGCGCAATCATGACTCTGACAGCTGCAGCCGGTTTCGCAGCAGTTGTACAGCACACAGATGCTTTCAATGGTTTCGTTGGAATCCTCTTTGGCATGAAAGCTTCTCCGTTAGTAATCGGTATCGTACTTGCTATCATCGTAGTAGCATTTACATCTTCACCGCCAGCAGCTTTAAGTATCGCACTTCCGATGGTTGCTGCAGCTTATATCTGGACAGCTAACCCGGTTCTGAACCCGAACGCACTTGCTCGTTGTGCTGCTATCGCAGTTTCCACATTTGAGACACTGCCGGTTAACGGACTGATTCTGATCACAACCGGACTTGCTCAGGTTAAGATCAAAGATGCATACTTACCGATGTTCTTACAGACAGTTATCATGACATTAGTTGGAACAATCCTCTGTGCTATCATCCTTACTGTTGCACCGGGACTGGCGTAAGCGAACATCATTTTCAGCAATTATCTTCGTAGCGAAAGAAAGTTAAGCCATATAGAAACGCTGCTTCACATTGAAGCAGCGTTTCAGACTGTAGACAAAGCCCTGCTTTTGCAGGGTTTTGCTATTGTTGGAACCGCTT
>ERZ832973.479-NODE-479-length-48469-cov-31.512455_pt1 | contig 48469 bp, 49 predicted proteins | sample MGYA00519950_ERZ832973 | MGnify/ENA primary metagenome ERZ832973 (study PRJEB31850, sample SAMEA3708734) | human gut metagenome | biome: human gut; feature: human-associated habitat; material: faeces | place: China | collected 2014 ... | reverse complement strand
GCTCCATGTGCAACCGTTATAAAGCACCTTCCAAGCCGGAAGAGGAAATCAGCATTGAAACTATCAAGAAGTTGCCGAAAATGTACTTTACGAATATCACTGGCGGCGAGCCGTTCATCCGTACCGACCTAAAAGATATCGTGCGTGAACTGTATAAGAAATCTGACCGTATTGTTATTTCGACCAACGGTTTTTTTACAGATCGTATCGTGGATTTGTGCAAAGAGTTTCCACAGATTGGTATCCGTATCTCCATCGAGGGGTTGGAGCAGACGAATAACAAAATTCGTGGTCTGCAGAACGGCTATCAACGTGGTTACGGTACGCTAAAGAAGCTACGGGAGATGGGGATGAAGGATGTCGGTTTTGGTATGACCGTTCAGGATAAGAACGCTCCTGATCTAGTTCCTCTGTACAAGATTTCTAATGAGATGGGCATGGAGTTTGCTACCGCTTCTCTGCATAATAGCTTCTACTTTGTTGAGGCAAAGAACATTATCCATAATCGCCCGATGGTTGCGAAGAATTTTGAAAACCTGGTTAATGAACTACTCCGTAGTAATAGCCCGAAGAAGTGGTTCCGTGCATACTTTAACCACGGTCTGATCAACTACATCTACGGTCAGAAACGTCTGTTGCCTTGCGATATGAGTTTTGACACCTTCTTCATTGACCCGTATGGTGATGTTATGCCTTGCAATGGCACGAAAGACAAAGAGGTCATGGGAAACCTAAATATTCAGAGTTGGGACGAACTGTGGAATAGTCCGCAGGCAGAGGAAGTTCGTAAGAAAGTTCGCTGTTGCAATCGTGATTGCTGGATGATTGGTAGTGTTTCTCCGGCAATGCACAAATACATCTGGAAGCCTGCCACTTGGGTTCTGGTTCATAAGTTCAAGGCTCTTTTCATCAAGCATCCGTACAGTATGTACGAACTGAAGATTTGCCGTGACTACCGTGATGGCAAAGTCAAGAAGGAAGAATTGGACACGTGTAGCACTTGCGATATGAACTGCGTGATCAACAACGGTCTGAGTGAAGCAAGTAAGGAACAGCTGAAGCACAAGACTGGGGAGGAAATTGTAGATGCTGATATAGCACAGCAGATGAAGGAGTAAAAGATGAAAATTGTAGTAAGCGGATATGTTGGGAAAAAGATTACAGGAATCGGACGTAATTTAATGTGTCTTCTGGACAATGTAAGTAGCGATAATAAATATATTATTTATACGAATGAAGACATGAAGGATGACTTTGAGTTTAATAACCCAAACGTGACAGTAAAAACATACAAGATTAGTAAAACAGATTCACTTAGAAATCTGCTTTGGACAACATTCGTCTTTCCGTTTGTGGTATTAAAAGAAAAGGCAGATAAAGCTCTGATTCCTAATTTTACGCTTCTTTTGCTGAAGTTCCGACCAACAGTCGTTATTATGCATGACTTGATTGAGTTTAATGTTCCAGATAAATTTTCGCCAAAGAAAATGTTTTACAGAACAAAGCTTGCAGATCCTATCACTGCAAAGAGAGCTAATCAGATTATAACAGTATCTGAAAATTCAAAACGTGATATTATCAAGTTTTTAAAAGTACCAGAAAAGAAATTAACGGTTATATACAATGGGGTAAACCAAAAGAAATTCAGCCAGATGAATTCGAGGATGGCTGAATCGATACTTGAAAAAAAAGGTTGGCCACAAGATTTCTTGTTGTATGTAGGGACTATTGATCATCCTGGTAAGAATGCAATGGGCGTTATAAAAACATTTGAGAAGCTGAAGGATGAGAATAGGTATTCTGGAAATCTTGTATTAGCAGGAATGCCAGGATCGGGATACGACATTGTAGAAAACTATGTAAAAAAGTCAAACTGGCGCAAGGATATTATATTTACCGGTTTTGTTACAGATGAGGAATTAATTGCACTGTATTCTAAGTGTAAAGTGTTTTGCTTTCTTAGCTTTTACGAGGGGTTTGGCATTCCACCACTTGAAGCATTAGCTTGTGGAGCGAATGTTGTTGTATCAAATTCTTCTGCCTTGCCTGAGGTTGTTGGCAATGTTGGAATCACTGTTAATCCTTTGAATTTGGATGCAGTGGCTGATGCAGTTATAAAAAGTATGGAAAACAGTGAAATAAATCACGATGAGGATATAAAGAATCATTTAAAAAAATATGATTGGAAAAATCTTAGTAGGGATTTTGAAAAAGTGTTTGACAAGTAAAAAAATATAAAAAGTGTGGGGATTGCCAGTAAGAAAGAGAGAAGCAGTGGACTAGAATTATTAAGAATTATTGCGATGTTTTAGATTGTGTTTGGTTACCGTTACGGTCAAAGTGATGTGATGAGATTTATTGAATCACGCAGTGCTACGGCTGTAATTGTTGCAATATTAAGAGTATCTGTGAATTTGTTTCTAATCGTTGCTGTTTGGTTTATGGTAAGAAGAAATTTTAAAGCAGAATAATTGATAAAGATTTTAATAACTGTTTTTGTATAGGGGTATCAACGCTTGTTACAGCTCTTTGAGGAGCAGAATTTGGAATTAAGACAATTTTTCTGTTCAATGCTTTCTCCCGATACTAGGTCGCCCATCATGGTTTGCATAAGCATATATGATATTGTATATGTGTTCTCCATTTTTAAATATGATTTTAAAATGGGAAAGGAAAAAACTGAGGATATTTTTATACATTCCAATCCTTTTTGTAGTTTGATGCCGACAATTACTGATTTTAACGAAACATTTGCGGATAGTGTATTGTGGTTCATATTTGTTTTTCTCTTTGTTGGGTATATCAAATTATACTATATGAGTGGAATTGGAAAACACTATCTTGTGGAGAAAATTCTTGGAGTAATTCTATATTTGATGCTTGTTTTATTTGAGTGTGGTGCAGAGTTATCAGATGGAAGAATTATTGGAACTGTTGCTAATCTGGCAAATGACCATTTGGTCAATTTTAGATTTATTCTAAATTTTGTTTGCGATTTACTAATATTCTTTTTTCTCAATGCAATTGATTTTAAAAGTAAAATTGTAAAAGGCTTGGCAAAAGGGCGTTTCCAAGTATACATTGTCCATTAAACAAAAGCACTTTATCCGATTTTATGGACGTAGAGTTTAAGGGAAAGCTGTACAGCGGAAAGCACATATATATAGTACATTGAAATTCTTGGTTATCACTGTAGTTTTCGCTTTATTATAATATTTATAGAAATTATAGGAGTAAAAATCTAATCTTTTACAAGACACATTGGTACAGCGTGATGGAAAAGAAGCTTATGGATATATTTTGAAAGTAGGATGGTTTAATGAGTAAAGTTAAAGTGTTTGCGATGTATTTACCGCAATACCATGAAACAGAAGTTAACAACAAGTTCTGGGGGAAAGGCTTTACAGACTGGGTTTCTGTAAAAAAGGCTGTTCCTCTTTTTGAGGAACATGAACAGCCTCAAATTCCGATGAACAATAATTATTACGATCTCAGTAAGGTTGAGAGTATTAGGTGGCAAGCCGAGATTGCAAAGAAATACGGTATAGATGGATGGGGAATCTATCATTACTGGTTTAATAGTAATGATAGAACTTTGACAAAACCTGCAGAAATTTTGCTGGACAATAAGGACATAGATATGCCATTCTTTTTTGCATGGGATAATGCTAGCTGGAAAAGAACGTGGAGTAAAATACAAGGAAATGACTGGGCACCGAATACTGACGCTAATATTGAGAGAAAAGGCCCAGAGGTTTTAATAGAATATAGGGTGGGCTCAGAAGAAGATTGGAAAATTCATTTTGACTATCTGCTTCCATATTTTAAGGATTCTAGATATATTAAGCATGACAATAAGATACTTTTTCTGATTTACAACTATAGTGATGAAATCCAGAGGATGGTTGAATATTGGGATAAACTTGCTAAAGAAAATGGATTTGCCGGAATAGAGTGTGTTTTTAGTTACAATCCAATGCATGGCATTCCGAAATCAGCGTATAAGTTTAGATATGAGCCACTTTATTCTGGTTGGGGTGGCCTTTGGGATAGAACAAAACGCTTAGTATTCCGAAACGCAGTACAGACTGATATAAAGTTATTTTCTTATAGTTATGTTTGGAAAAATTTGATACGGAACGCCAGGACTTGCCATGATGATCGAATGTACTATGGGGCATTTGTGAACTATGATGATTCTCCACGTAGAGGGAAAAAAGGTAAGGCAATCATAGGAGGAACTCCAGAACTTTTTGAAAAGTATCTAAAGCAGTTACTGTCTATTTGTGAAAAAAAGAAAAAGCCATTTGTCTTTTTAACGGCATGGAATGAATGGGGCGAAGGTGCTCATCTTGAACCTGATCAGATTCATCAGTTTTCCTACCTGGAAGCATTGAAGAGTGCCAAATGTGGTGAATCAAAATGAAAACAAAGGTAGCCTTAAAATATACTATATTGAATGATTTGCGAAAGCATATAAAACTTAATTCTTTCAGAAGAAAATGGGTGCGTCAACATCCAGAATCAGAACTGATTCCAATGAATTGTTTTCCAAACGGTGTTGTTGAGACAGGACGATATTCATACGGAGAACTGAATGTTGTTACATTTGATTCCAAAACGAAGTTAAGAATTGGTAGTTTTGTTTCTATTGCGCAGCAAGTTACCTTTCTTTTAGACGTTGAACACTATATTGATCATTTGTCTACATTTCCATGGAAGGTGAAAATGCTTGGAGAAAGTACACCTGAAACATTTTCTAAGGGAGACATTGTAATTGATGATGATGTTTGGATTGGTTATGGTGCAACTATTATGTCGGGAGTATACATTGCTCAAGGAGCGGTAATAGCTGCTGGAGCAGTAGTAACGAAAGATGTACCTGCGTATGCAATTGTTGGTGGTATACCCGCAAAGGTGATTAAGTTTCGATTCGATAATGAGTGCATAGATGAATTGGAAAAAATTGAATTCAGTAATTTGACAGATAGAATGATTCGGGACAATTTGACGGCTTTATATGAAGATTTGACATTGGATAATATTAAGAGTTTAGTTGCGAATTCTAGAATAAATAAGGAATAATGAATTGTTTGAGTAAAGGAGGAAATAATGCAGAATTATGTCAGTCTTAAATTTAGAAAATCATCAATAATTGGAGTATTAATTATTTATTATGTGTTAATGGATTCGTCCTTTCCGTTTGCAAAAAGTGGTTTAGCATTAAATTTCTTTTATTGGACAAAATTTATCCTTGCAATTGTAGTTATACTGTATGCGGCATTTTGTGTTAGCAAGCGGGATATAGAACTAAGAAGAATATGTAAAAGAAAACGCCAGTTACTTCTTACACCTTGGATTCTTATGCTACTGTATTCTTGTATTGTTTGGGTAATGCAGAAGACTGCAACACCTTATATCACCAGAGGAATATCAAATTTTATTGCTAATGTGATACCAATTTTATTAGGTGTATCTCTGGTTATGATTTATAAAGAAAGAATAGTAAGGCTAGTAGTAATAGCAATATGCATGATGGCTTTTACAAATTATGCAATGGGAATAATTGTGAATGGTCCATCTTTTATAGTGCAGTTATTCAATATTAATTGTGAAGAGAGTACATTTCTTGTATACAAAGAACTACATGAAATCGCATATATTGCTGGGCTTTTACTATTATATTATTTCTATAAAAAGGATTATAGATTGAATAAAGGATGGTTGATTTCAATTTTTATTGTTTTTTTCTTTGCATGGAAACGTATAGGAATATTGGCCTTAGCAATTGCATTTTTATTTTATGCTCTGTTAAGACATATCAATAAGAGTGGAAAAAAATTCAACGTTGTAGCCTGCGGCATAATTGCTTTTATACTATCAATACTATATGTCTGGATGGCTGCATCGAATGAATTATCAACACTACTTCATGAGTATGGTATAAATATGATGGGAAGAGATGTAATCTATTCTTATTTTCGTAAATTCTGTGATTTTTCAATTACTTATCCTGGGCGTGGAATTGGTTTTGTTTCAAGACAGTTTAATTACCTTACTTGGGAAGATGTTGGTGCGATGGTCGCTTTAAAGCAAGGACTGCATAATGATTTGTTCTCTTTGTATCTGGAAATTGGAATGATAGGATTCCTTGCATGGGTTGTATATCAGTTGATTTATATTCCCAAAAAGATAAGAGATTGGTCTGGAATTGATTGTGCAGTTTGTTGCTTTACATATATTATTTTTACCTTTGTAACATACACAACAGATAATACTTTACGGTATTTTGTGTATCAGATGACGCTAGTAATATTGATGGCAGTTACATGTTATGAAAAACGCAAGATAGAATGTGACATTAGACAGAAATATTCTAATGTTGATGAGTCAAGGAAGGAGTGCTAATTAATATGAAAATTATGCCTAACAGAATGGATCGTGGATTCTTCAAATATCAGGAAGAATTCGAGAATAAAGCGGTGGAGGTCCTTCGCTCAGGCTGGTATGTGCTGGGTAAAGAAGTATCTTCATTTGAAGAAGAATTTGCTGAGTACACGGGTGCTAAATATTGTGCAGGTTTGGCAAGTGGTTTGGATGCGCTGTGGATTGCTTTTCGCCTTCTTCACATTGGTAAAGGTGATGAAGTTATTGTCCAAGGCAATACATATATTGCATCGGTAATGGGAATCACTATTAATGGAGCGACTCCAGTATTTGTTGAACCTGACGAGCATTTTGGCATGAATCCTGATGAAATTGAAGATAAGATTACGGACAAGACTAAAGCTATTCTTGTTACTCATCTGTATGGTATGGCTTCACGGATGGATAAGATTGTTGAAATTTGTAAAAGGCATAACCTCCGTCTTGTTGAAGATTGTGCTCAGTCACATGGTGCTTGTTTTAATGGTAAAATGACAGGTACCTTTGGTGATATAGGCTGCTTCTCTTTTTATCCTTCCAAGAATCTCGGTGCATTTGGTGATGCTGGTGCTGTTGTTGTAAATGATGAAAATCTTGCTAAAGAGTTCAAAGTGTTTAGAAACTACGGAAGCGAGAAGAGATACTACAACAAAGTTGTTGGTGCAAATTCTCGTTTGGATGAACTGCAAGCTGGACTTCTTAGAGTAAGATTGTCTCATATGCAGGAGCTTACCGATGAAAAGGTGAAAATTGCAGAGAGATACTCTCGTGAAATCAAGAATGAAAAAATTCAGTTGCCTACTTTAGCAGAAGGTGCAACATGCGTATGGCATCAGTATGTTATTCGTTGTGAAGAACGCGACCGCCTGATTGATTATTTGAGTGCAAAGGAAATTGGAACGATTATCCATTATCCTATTCCCCCGTATCTTGCAGAAGCATATCAGTATTTAGGTCATAAGGAAGGCTTCCGGCCGGTTACGGAGCATTTAGCGAAAACTGTTCTGTCGATTCCTATGTATAACGGAATGACAGAAGAAGAGCAGACTTATGTGATTAACGCATTGAACGAGTTTGAATAGGAACAATAAAACGTTTATTTCATAAAAAAAGAATGAGGAGAAAGAAATATGACTTTGAAAGAAAGATGTCCGATTTTGCAATTTGCCGATCTTGGAGATGAGAGGGGAAAGCTTGTCGTTATCGAAGGAGGTCAAGCAATTCCATTTGATATTAAACGTGTTTTTTACATTTATGATTCGGACAGTACGGTTGTTCGTGGACAGCATGCTAATAAAGAATCAGAATTTGTTTTGATCAATGTTGCAGGAAAGAGTAAAGTGCGAATTACGGATGGAAAGGATGAATATGTTGTTGAACTGAATAAGCCCATGATGGGGGTTTATCTTCCTAAGATGATTTGGAAAGATATGTATGATTTCTCCTCGGATGCCGTTCTTCTTGTACTTGCAAGCACTCACTATGATGGTAAAGAATATATCCGTGATTATAATGAGTATATATCGATAATGAAAGAAAGTGAGTGCCATGAGTAATCCGATTTTATCACTATGTATACCAACTAATGGAGTGTCAGAATGGGTATTTCCAGTATTGGATAGTATATACAGTCAAGATTGCAAGAACGATGACTTCGAAGTTATTATTACTGATAATGGGAATAATGAAGAATTTAAAGAATACATAAAATCGTATATTCAGAAACATCAGAATATACAGTATTTTGAGACAACCGCATTACCATTTTTAAATGAAATTGAATCATATAAAAGAGCAAATGGAAGCCTAATTAAATTTGTTAATCATAGAACGAAGCTTTTGCCAGGTGCCTTAGAATTATTAATCGAATATGCGAGAAATAATGAATGTAATAAACCTATCACATATTTTTCAAATGGAGGATTAAAGTTAGATAAAAGGGGAAAAATTTGTGGAACATTTGATGAGTTTGTTTCTAGTCTTTCATATTGGTCATCCTGGTCAACTGGTATGACAATCTGGAAAGAAGATTTAAAAAAACTTCCTAATGATGTAAGTGATTTTAATGAACTCTTTCCACATACAGATATATTGTTTTCAGAGAAAAATAGAAATAGTTATGTGATCAATGACACAGTCATCTTTGATGAAATTCCGCAAGGTAAAAAGCCTAAGGGCACCTATGATTTGTTTTATGCATTTGGAGTAGAATATCCATTAATTATACTTGAGTTATATAGAAATAGTAGTATCACAGCAAAAACATATAAAAAAGTAGCACAGGATAATCTTGACTTTGTTGCAGAATTGTATTTTAAGTATTTTATAAAAAAAGAATATTGCTCGTATGATTTGAGTGGTTTGAGTGATATGTATTGTGTCTTTTACAGAAAACGAGAATTAAAGGGTGCTTTGCTAAAAGTAGTTTGGAATAAGGTTAAAAATAGAATTAAAAGATAAGGTGAGATGATGATAAAGCAAAACAAATACTTTATAAATGATATTCAATCCACATCTACAATAAAATATATAGCGAAAAGATGCGTTTCACTTGTAGAATCTTTTTATTATAAGAGTTATTATTATTTATATAAAAATAGCGCTAAGGAAAAAAAGTACAATGTTTCAATATGTGCGATATTTAAAAATGAGGCTCCTTATTTGAAGGAGTGGATTGAATTTAATAATATTGTGGGTGTTGATCATTTTTACATGTACAATAATAATTCTGAAGATAATTATGAAGTCATATTGAAACCCTATATTAAGAGTGGTCTGGTGACTTTAATTAATTGGCAACAGAATCAGAAGCAAATGGAGTGCTATCAAACTTGTATTAAAGATTACTCTGGAGAAACGAAGTGGCTTGGTTTTATAGATATTGATGAGTTTATTGTGCCAAAATCCACAGATTCTATCTATGAATTTTTAAAGTCTTTTGAAAAGAAAGCAGGGGCTGTTAATTTGTATTGGAAGTTGTTTGGTACATCTGGTAGGATGGATAGAGACTTATCAGGTCTTGTATGTGAGGATTTTACTGTCTGTTGGCCCAAATATTGTGACATAGGAAAGTGTTTTTATAATACAGCGTTTGGATTTGATTTCGAATCCAAGTATGCAAAGCAGCTTCATCATAAATTCTGGGCTAATTATAAAGGGAAAAATGTCCCACCGGTTAATATATTTAACCATATATGTGTGGGAAATAGAAATGTTGCAGATGTGGCTGATTTTCCAATTCAGATTAACCACTATTTTACGAAATCTTATAAGGAATACGCCATGAAACGTTCCAAGGGTGATGTTTATTTTGCGATTAATCCACACGATGAAGAGTATTTTTATGAGCATGAAATGAAATGTACTAGTAAGGACTATTCTGCATATAAGTATTTGGTGAAGTTGAAATTGAGGATGGAGCAGGGAAAAGAATGAAGTATAATATCGGTATATTAACATTTTGGAATGTCCCAAACTATGGAACATATGCACAAGCATATGCACTACAAGGAATTTTGCAGGAATTGAATAAAGAAAAAGATGTTAGGCAAATCGCACATCTTGATCAACATCATTTCAATTTTTATTATGATAAAAAGACTTATTATAAGCAATGCCCTTTTTGGAAAAAATCTTTTTGGAAAAGTTTTTTTATAAAAGAGAATAATTCCGAATCCAAAGAGAAAGAGTTTATCAATGCATATGCTTTAATTCCACATACAGAGAATATAAGTGTTGATAATTTGAAAGATTTTAAGTTTGATAAGGTGTTTCTTGGGAGTGATATTGTATGGGATTATTCAATTAAAGTATTTAACAATGATCCTTTGTTATTTGGACAAGGATTTGACGTAGACGAAATGAATGCATATGCTGCTAGCTTTGGAACAGTACCAGTTGATGCAAAAATGCCAGACTATGTTAATAGTGCTTTGAAAAAAATGAAGTACATTTCTGTAAGAGATGAAAGGTCAGCAGAGATAGTCGAGAAGGTAACAGGGATGAAGCCTCCAATAGTTTTAGACCCTACATGGTTATGGGACTTTAATAAAGATGAAAATATTATAAAACCAGATGAAAAAGATTATATTCTTGTGTATGGTCAGGATTTTACACCAATGTTTATCGAGAACCTTAGAAAATATGCTAAAGAATTCAATAAGAAAATAATTGCTTTAGATTGTAATGAGGATCACTATAATTGGTGTGATAAAATGATTGGTCAGGCTGAACTCTCGCCGTTCCAATGGATTGGTTATTTTAAATATGCAACATCAGTTGCAACGAGTACATTTCATGGCATCACATTTAGCTTGATTTTTAATAAAAAATTTGCTTTTTGTAAGACTGATTTTATAATGGCGAAGGTTGATGGTTTTTTAAAAGAATTGAAGCTATTTGAATTGTTTAATAAGAATCAAGAGGACGTATTTACGATGTTAAACCACGAGTTTAACTATACTTATATAAACAAAATTATTGAAGGAAAAAGAACCGCATCATTGGATTTCCTTAGAAAGGCATGTAATGATTAAAATGGGACAAAGTGAAAAAAGTCAAGTTATTCAAGGTGCATTCTGGAAATTCGCAGAGAGAATCGCAGCACAACTTGTGTCGCTTGTTGTGTCAATTGTTTTAGCAAGATTACTAAGCCCTAAGGAATACGGTACAATTTCCTTGGTTATGGTTTTTATAACAATTGCAAACGTATTTGTTAATAGTGGATTTGGGCAGGCATTGATTCAAAAAAAAGATGCTGATAGTTTGGATTTTTCGTCAGTATTTTATTTTTCTCTTGGCTTTACAGGTTTAATATATGTTGCACTCTTTTTTTTGGCAGTGCCTATAGCAGGATTCTATGATATGCCTATATTGACGCCAGTATTGAGAGTACTAGCGATAAGCGTGCCTATTATGGGAGTCAATTCAGTTCAACAGGCTTATGTTGCTAGAAAAATGCAGTTTAGATTGTTTTTTTATGCAACTTTTGTTGGAACGGCTATTTCAGCTGTAGTTGGCATAGCACTTGCATATTTTGGATTTGGAGTTTGGGCACTAGTTGCACAAACATTAACGAATAATGTAATTGATACTATTGTTCTGCAATTTACCATAAAATGGAAAATTACAAGAGAGTTCTCTTTTGAACGAATCAAATCTTTGCTGAGTTATGGCTGGAAATTATTGTTACAGAGTTTGATTTTGCAGATTTATTCAAGCTTGAGAAGTTTGCTGATAGGGAAGTTCTATACTACAGAAGACTTATCTTATTATACAAAAGGAAACCAGTTTCCAGAATTGATTAGTTCAAATATTGATACGGGAATTAATACAGCCTTATTTCCTGTTATGTCAAAAGCTCAAGACTCTATTGAGAGAGTTAAGGCAATGGCTAGAAAGACTACAAACTTTACAAGTTATGTTATGAGTCCTATATTGATAGGTTTTATGGCAGTTGCAGAACCGTTTATATCACTTTTATTAACCGATAAGTGGTTGCCATGTGTACCATATCTGAGAATTTGTTGCATAATATTGTTGTTTAGGGCACCACAGACTGCAATATTGCAGGCAATAAAGGCAGTTGGAAGAAGTGATACTGTATTAAAAGTTGATGTTCCCATACGTGTTTTTGCAATAATTATTCTTTGTATATCACTACAACATAGTGTATATGTTTTTGCATTATCAGAGATTGTTGTTACATTATTTGGAACAGTTTTGTATGTAATTGTATCTAAACGGATTATTAATTATTCAGGACCAGAAGTATGTTATGATTTTTTTGTTAATGTTTTAATGGCATCAGTTATGGGATTAGCTGTATTTTGGATTGGCGATAAAATGCCTTTTCATCCATTTTTCATAATGACAATACAAATGGTTTTTGGAGCAGCAATCTATATTGTTTTGTCCGTTTTGACTAATGCTAGTAGTTTCTTGGAAATTAAAATAATGATTAGTAAAATGCTTATGAAGAAAAAAAAGGATTAAAGATATGGATAAACAAATCCCAAATTTATGTGAAAATAAAGAAGAATGTTGTGGATGTACAGCATGTGCAACTATATGTCCGAAACAAGCGATTACATTTGATTATGACAAGGAGGGTTTTTTATATCCACAGATTGATTTTGCTAAATGTGTCGGGTGTTTGAAATGTGAAGCAGTTTGTGCTTTCAAGAAAGATATAATAACTCCAATTTCAGAAGATAAGAAAACGAAAATATTTGTAGCCAAGGCTAAAAGTAGAGATGTAGTCGTTAACAGCTCATCAGGAGGAATGTTTACTGTTTTTTCTGATGTATTTTTAGAAAGAGGCGATATTGTCGTTGCATGCCAATATTCGTATGAGACTGATTCAATTGTATTTTCTATCATTTCAGATAAAAAATCGAGAGATAAAGCAAGAGGATCAAAATATATACAGGCTGAATTAAAGGACTCATTTACTAACCTAATTGATTTATTAAGAAAGCATAGGGACAAGAAAGCACTTGTATTTGGAACTGGTTGTCAAATCGCAGGACTAGATCTTGTGTTAAAGAGTATGCATCTGAGAAATCGAGCAATATTAGTTGATTTGATTTGCCATGGTGTAGCTAGTTCAAATCTATGGAAGGATTATATTCACAGAATTGAAAGTGAGCAAGGTGATTCAATAAGTTATGTTACATTTAAAAATAAAAGAAATGGATGGGAATCACCAAGTGCTTTTGCTATAATTGATGGAAAGGAAATATCAATTAAATCGTATTCTGATTGGTTTTATATGGGTTGGAGTTTACGAGAATCGTGTTACAAATGTCCGTATGCGAGAATTGACAGGCATTCTGATATTACAATTGGAGATTGTTGGGGAATTCAAAATGTAATGCCAGAGTTTTATGATCGAATGGGTGTGTCGCTAGTCATTGTTCATACAGAAGATGGAATGGAACTATTCAATAGTGTAAGTAATACGATAGATTATCAACGCAGTGATAGAAAGAATTGCTTGCAACCTCGCCTTGTTTCCCCACAACTTCGGCCTAATGATAGAGATCTTTTTTGGAGTGATATGGAGGAAAAGGGAATCGAATATTGTATTGAAAAGTACATAGAGCATTATGATGTTTCAATCAAAGAGAAGATAAAAAAATATTTAAAAAGGTTTTTAAAGATGTAATTAAAAGGATGTTTGAGAAAAAGGTATATTTATTAACTAAAACCTCCCATACCTAAAATGGGATTCGCACTTTGAAAATTCAATATTTCAGCTAACAAAATAACGATTTATGCCACTACATTCTTTGGATAGAGAGCATTTCGTAGATATTTTGGTAGTCTTGCTTCAAAATCAGTGGTAAAAGCAGTCAATTGCTCATCGCTGAGCTTTAAGATTTCCTGAAGCCTTGCCATTAATGCTTCCATCAGGATACTAAGTGATCTGCAGAAAGTAATGTCTGACATTTTGTCAACAAGGAAGAAGAAAAGCTCACCAAGTGTTCGCGAATCTTTATTTTGTCGTTGTTCCATTGCAAGTAACACATATCGGGTAAACACAATCGCCACATGAGCTGTTAGTGCATCATAAGATAAATTATGACATTCCCCAATCAGGTTCAGTATAGATTTACAGGTTTTGAAGAAAACTTCAATCTGCCAGCGTTTCCCATAAATATGGATAATCTCTTCTTCGGAAAGAGTTGTATCTGTACAGATAAAAGCATGTCAGTCCTTGCGGTTCGTTTTGTTCCTTACACAAATAATCTTCATTGAGATGGCATATTCTTTTCCTACCATAACGTCAACAGAAAGTAGATATTTTAATCTGCCACGATGTTTTTTGTTTCGGGAATAAATCTCTTTAATATTGGGCTGTTCACCACTGTAGGAATATTTGATTCGGCTACTTTCCTTAATCATAGCAATCACATCTATACCTTTTGAACGGATAGCTGTAATCTGTGCTGGGTTGGAAAACCAGGAATCAAACAGAACATAACTCGCTTTCAGATCTGCACGAAGAGCTGTGTCTAACAAAGTCATCATCGTTTCTGGAGCTTTTGTCTGAGCAAGTCTGCGCCTTTTTCCTGCGAGGGTTCTGTTATAAAAGTTCTTTACTGGATCAATGATATTTGTATCTTTTGCAGATGCCAGTAGGCAGCTATTTACCGGAATCAGTGTATTTCCGTCACTCCAGCTTAAGGTAAGCATCCGAAAGCCTTTTTTCGAAATACATATCAGTGTGATCGAAAAACCTTGAACCTAGTTCAGTTTTCTTACAACTGGTACGATTAAAATGCTGTCATCAACGATGAAAACATTTTTCTTTTTCTCATCCATCAGATTTTTGAGATTATTATTTACGATAGCTGCAGCAAGAAGAGAAGTAAAACGGAGCCAGTTTGTTTTTGTTGAATTAAGGAAATGATAAAAAGTGTTCTTTGAAAAATCTTCCTTAAAAGAGCTGGTTCGCTGTTGCATATACATACTTTTTCCAACAAAAATGTTACTGAGTTTGTAACGGAGCAGAGAAACGGAGGAAGCACCTTTTTCTTTCAGACCATTACATTTGGCAAGAAGCTTGCCAACATGATGTTTGGAAAAAATCTCTGGACACGATTAATTAAGGCTTTTTTATTGGAATCGTTTTGTGATATACTAGACATGGCATAAATCTTCTGTGTGAAAATGGTTTCTAGTCAATTCCATTATACCAAACGGAACAGGTTTATGCCTTTTCTTATTGGCTGAAATATTGAAGTTTCAAGGTTCAACACACTGTATTGGTGTGGGAAGTCTTAGTTATTAAATGATAATATGATTGAGAATTTTATCTGTCGCATGATGATATAAATTTGTGAGTGGTTCGATGCAAGAAACGATATCTAAGTTATATTTGTTTTTGTTTGTATACAGAATAAAAAAGAATACTGAGAAAATCAGTGCCTTTTTATTTAGGGTATGCAGGTACTCATAGGTTATTGTATACTTTTTATTTGCAGACATTTGAAAAATTAAGATTTTAAAGAATTTAAAACAATAAAAAAGGTGTTTTTGGGGAAACTAACAATACAAAGGAGAAACATATGAAAGGAATAATTCTCGCCGGTGGTTCCGGCACAAGACTGTATCCATTAACAATGGTAACTTCTAAACAGTTACTTCCTATTTATGACAAACCAATGATTTATTATCCTATGTCCGTATTGATGAATGCAGGTATCAGAGATATTTTAATTATTTCTACACCAGCAGATACACCAAGATTTCAGGATTTATTAGGAGATGGTCATCAGTTTGGCCTGAATCTTCAATATGCCGTACAGCCTAGTCCAGATGGACTTGCTCAGGCATTTATCATTGGAGAAGAGTTTATTGGCGATGAGCCGGTAGCAATGGTTCTTGGTGACAATATTTTTGCGGGTCATGGATTAAAGAAGAGATTAAAGGCTGCAGTTGAGAATGCAGAGACGGGAAAGGGCGCTACAGTATTTGGTTACTATGTAGATGATCCGGAACGTTTTGGAATTGTAGAGTTTGACCACGATGGAAAGGCTGTTTCTATTGAGGAGAAACCAGAACATCCAAAGAGCAATTACTGTGTCACTGGTCTTTATTTTTATGATAACCGTGTTGTGGAGTATGCAAAGAACTTAAAGCCAAGTGCAAGAGGCGAACTTGAAATTACAGATTTGAACCGTATCTACTTGGAAGATAACAGCTTGAATGTAGAACTTCTTGGACAGGGATTTACATGGTTAGATACAGGAACCCATGAATCTTTAGTAGATGCAACGACATTTATTAAGACTGTAGAGCAGCATCAGCACAGAAAGATTGCCTGCTTAGAGGAAATCGCCTACTTAAATGGATGGATTTCTAAAGAGGATGTTTTGAAAGTTTATGAAGTCTTGAAGAAAAACCAGTACGGACAGTATTTAAAAGATGTATTGGATGGGAAATACCAGGAACATTTGTATTAAGAAAGAGGGCAGAAGAATGACAATTATTGTAACCGGAGGAGCCGGATTTATCGGAAGTAACTTCGTATTTCATATGTTAGATAAATATCCTGACTATAGAATTGTTTGTGTGGACAAGCTTACATATGCGGGTAATTTATCTACTTTAGCACCAGTAATGGATAACCCTAATTTCCGTTTCTGTAAGATTGATATTTGTGACAGAGATGCAATCTATAAATTATTTGAAGAAGAAGATCCAGATATGGTTGTGAACTTTGCAGCAGAGTCTCATGTAGACCGTTCTATTGAAAATCCTGAGATTTTCTTAGACACAAATATTAAAGGAACTGCTGTTATGATGGATGCCTGCCGTAAATACGGTATCAAGAGATACCATCAAGTAAGCACTGACGAAGTTTATGGAGATCTTCCATTAGATAGACCAGACTTATTCTTTACAGAGGAGACACCAATCCATACGAGTTCTCCATACAGCAGCTCAAAGGCTGCAGCAGATTTATTAGTTCTTGCTTATCACAGAACTTACGGACTGCCTGTAACAATCAGTCGTTGTTCTAACAACTATGGACCATATCATTTTCCAGAGAAGCTGATTCCATTAATGATTGCGAATGCTTTAGCAGACAAGCCATTACCTGTTTATGGTGAAGGTTTAAATGTTCGTGACTGGCTCTATGTAGAAGATCATTGTCGTGCGATTGATTTAATCATCCATAACGGACGTGTTGGAGAAGTTTATAATGTCGGTGGTCATAATGAAATGAAGAATATTGACATTGTAAAGATTATCTGTAAAGAACTCGGAAAGCCAGAAAGTCTGATCACTCATGTAACAGACCGTAAAGGTCACGATATGCGTTATGCTATCGACCCAACAAAGATTCACAATGAATTAGGATGGCTTCCGGAAACAAAATTTGAAGATGGAATCAAAAAGACAATCCAGTGGTATTTAGATAACAAGGAATGGTGGGAGACAATCATTTCTGGTGAATATCAAAACTACTACGAGAAAATGTACGGAAACAGATAAGACTATTAGGAGCGGTAAGAAATGAAAGTATTTGTAACAGGTGTGGCAGGCCAGCTTGGTCATGATGTCATGAATGAATTAAGTAAAAGAGGTTATGAAGGAATCGGCTCTGATATCGCTCCAGAATATTCTGGAGTGCAGGACGGCAGTGCCGTTACAACAATGCCTTACATTTCTTTAGATATCACAGATAAAGAAGCAGTAGAAAAAGTTCTCACAGAACAAAAACCAGATGTTGTTGTCCACTGTGCAGCATGGACAGCAGTAGACCTTGCAGAAGACGATGATAAGGTAGAAAAAGTTCGTGCAATCAATGCTGGTGGAACAGAAAATATCGCTAAAGCCTGCAAAAAGCTTGAGGCTAAAATGGTTTACACATCCACAGACTATGTATTTGACGGACAGGGTACGCAAGCATGGTTGCCAGACTGTACCGACTACAAACCATTAAACATCTACGGTCAGACTAAATTAGAAGGTGAGCAGGCAGTAAGCGGCAATCTTGATAAATATTTTATCGTCCGCATTGCATGGGTATTTGGAGTAAATGGAAAGAACTTCATCAAAACAATGCTTAACGTAGGAAAAACACACGATACAGTTCGTGTCGTATCCGATCAGATTGGAACGCCAACTTACACTTACGATTTAGCAAGACTCCTTGTAGACATGATTGAAACCGATAAATACGGTTATTACCATGCTACGAACGAAGGCGGCTACATTTCCTGGTATGACTTTACTTGCGAAATCTTTAAGCAGGCAGGCTACACTACAAACGTAGTACCAGTAACAACAGAAGAATACGGCTTATCCAAAGCAGCCCGTCCATTTAACAGCAGATTAGATAAATCCAAACTTGTAGAAGCTGGATTTACTCCATTGCCAACATGGCAGGATGCGTTAAGCAGATATTTAAAAGAAATCGAATATTAGAAAGAATTATGTCGTTAGACAATAATGTAATATTGGATAACAACATAATAAAGATGTATTTAATAGTTAGAATATAAAACACACTCAATAGCTATTCACAAACATGGAGTTTTGCAATATGTTTTGGATAGCTATAAATCTAGGAAGAGTTATTTTAAATAAATGATTTAAGATAAAAAGAAGGAAGTAAAAAATAATGGGACAGATAAAAGTAACAAAAGCACCAATTGAAGGATTATATGTAATTGAGCCAACTGTTCACGGAGATGACCGTGGTTACTTCATGGAAACTTATAACTTAAACGATATGAAAGAAGCTGGACTTGATATGAACTTCGTACAGGATAATCAGAGCATGAGTACAAAAGGCGTATTACGAGGACTTCATTTCCAGAAACAGTATCCACAGGGAAAACTCGTAAGAGCTATCAAGGGTCGTGTTTTTGATGTGGCTGTAGATTTACGTTCTGATAGTAAAACGTATGGACAGTGGTATGGGGTAGAACTTACAGAAGAAAATAAAAAGCAGTTCTACATTTCAGAAGGATTCGCTCATGGTTTCTTAGTATTAAGTGATACTGCAGAATTCTGCTATAAATGTACCGACTTCTATCATCCAGGAGATGAAGGCGGACTTGCTTGGAACGACCCTGAAATCGGAATCAAGTGGCCGGAATTAGTTGGAGAATATAATGGTACAGCTTCTGCTGAAGGATATGCTTTGAAGGACGGAACAAAACTGAATTTGTCTGACAAGGATCAGAAGTGGGTTGGAGTAAAGGACACGTTTAAGTTTTAGAAAAATATAAACAAGAAAAAATCAAACTATTTAATATGAGGTTTTAATGTGTTGGGAGGGGATAATATATAATATTATTTTGCATATGACTAAATATATTAAATAGTAATTTTAAAATTATCATATTATACAAATGAAATAGGATAGGAAAATTATATAATGTTATATGGAAAGAAATTAAATAACAGAATTATTATTACCTCAATTAGAATAAAAAACTTTAGAAGTATTAAGAATGCACTTATTAAAGTCAAGGATATGAATATTTTTGTAGGATTAAATGATGTTGGAAAATCAAATGTATTAAAGGCATTAAATCTTTTTTTTAATGGAAATACAGATTATGATACACCATTTGATTTTAAGAAAGATTTTTCATGTTTTTTTACTAAAAAGAGCCATAAAACAAAAGAAATTGTTATAAAGATTGAGTTTAAAATTCCAGAAACTTATAAAGAACATGGGATATATACATGGGAAAAAAGATGGAAAAGTGACAATTATACTGAAGAAACTATTTTGAATCAGGATAGGAAAAAGCCAACAGAACGTTCAAGAGTACCAGGAACATTAAAGAGAATAAAATATAGATATGTACCTGCGGTAAAAAGTAAAGAATATTATAAATCTTTACTTGTGGATTTATATGATACAGCATCTTCTGTTTTAGATAATCCATTAGGACAATCTATTCAAGATTTTTCAAAAGTAATTCAAAATTATACGAATCAAATTCATAAAGAAGTTAATGAACGAATAGGAATTGATAGCAGATTATCAATTCCTCAAAACTTAAGTGAATTGTTTAAGACATTAATTTTTCAAACAGTAGTTGAAGATAGAGACAGTTTGATTCCGCTTGATATGAGGGGAGATGGAATTCAGGCGAGACATATTCCAATTATTTTGAAATATATTGCTGATGAAGACCAAAAGACAAGAAATCAGGGGTCAATGAAAGTTAATACAATATGGGGATTTGAGGAACCAGAAAATGGAATGGAACTTTCAAAAGCTTTTGAGTTAGCGGATGATTTTTTAGAATATACAGATTCTATACAAATGTTTATAACTACTCATTCACCAGCATTTTATATGAAGAAAAATGATATACGAACTCAGATTTTTTATATTACACAAAATGAAGGTACTAAGATTTCTACAACAGTTAACTATATGTATATAGGAGAAACTATGGGATTAATGCCAATAGTAGCTCCATATATCGAAGAACAAGAGAAGAAAATAAAAGAGGCACGGAAATTGTTGGAGGAAAATTTATTATATGATATTCCAACAATAATGGTAGAAGGAAAAACAGATAAACAATACTTACAACTGGCAATAAAATTATTTTCTCCTCGATTATATGATTTACTTGAAAATAACAAATTGCGTATCTTTACTAAAAATAGTGAGGCTGGGTGTAAAAAAGTAGTAGAATGGGCTTTAGCTTGGATTTTTAGTGGGAATAAAAGCAAGGCAATGGTCCTATTTGATAAAGATGAAGCAGGTATAAAAGCACATAATGAACTTTGCAATAACGATATTTATAAAAAGAAAAATCCAGAAATAAAATTAAAAGTGCAATATTTACAACCATCAGAAAATATACTTTGTTTGAATAATCAGGAAGTTAATATATTCTATGAAATTGAACACTTATTTTCTGTGAAATGTTGGGAAAAAATAAAGGATAAAGACTATGCTGAACTTAGGGATATAACAGAATTGAATAGGATATTTCAGAAATTTTTAAAAAGATCCGAAGGAATAGACCAAGTTATAAAGCGAACTGTACAAGAAAATGAATTGATAGAGACTATTATAAACTGGAATCCACATAAAGATAAAAAAGAAAGAATATTTAGATTTATAAATAATAGTAATGAAGAAGAACAAAGGGAATATTTGTGCGGATTAGAGAAGACAATAGATAAGTTAGAAAGCTTTTTTTGTAGAGAATAAACAGAATAGTTTTAAGAGAATAAGATATTCAGGGTAAAATCTATTATAAAAATACATTAGTTATAAATGAGGAACAATGATTATGAAAACAACCTTAGTTATCATGGCTGCCGGCATCGGTTCCCGATTCGGCGGTGGAATAAAACAACTTGCTCCAGTTGGTTTAAATGGAGAAATCATCATGGATTATTCTATCCATGATGCAATAGAAGCAGGATTCGACAAAATAGTTTTTATTATCCGTAAAGATATTAAAGATGCATTTAAAGAAGCAATCGGTGATCGCATTGAAAAGATTTGTAAAGATCTTGATGTTGAGATTGCCTATGCATATCAGGAATTAGATGAACTTCCAGAAGGTGTGGAACTCCCAGCAGGGCGTACCAAGCCTTGGGGCACAGGACAGGCTGTTCTTGCTTGTAAAGAAGTTCTGCATGAGCCATTTGCAGTGATCAATGCAGATGACTACTATGGAAAGGAAGCATTTGTTAAGCTTCACGATTTCCTTGTAGGATATACACCGGAAAAAGCGAATCAGTTCTGTATGGCAGGTTTTATTTTAAAGAATACGTTAAGTGAGAATGGTGCCGTTACGAGAGGTATCTGTGAAACTAATGAGGAAGGGTACCTTACAGCAGTTCATGAAACCTCTAATATTGTTAAGACTCCAGAAGGTGCAGCGGTAGATAACGATGGACAGCTCACTCCAATCAATGCGGAATCCTACGCATCTATGAATATGTGGGGACTCACACCGGAATTTGTGCAGATTTTAGAAGATGGTTTTAAAGAGTTCTTTGCCAACATGGGAGACAAAGACATTCTGAAAGCGGAGTATTTGCTGCCAATCTACATAGACGAACTTCTTCAGGCAGGCAGAGTTTCCGTAAAAGTGTTAGATACGAATGACAAATGGTTCGGAGTAACCTATAAAGAGGATAAAGACTATGTAGTGAAATCATTTGCCAGACTGATAGAAGATGGTGTGTATCAGAAGGAGTTATTTGAGGATTTGAAATAAGCAGTGAAGGAGAACAATGGAAAGTAAGATAATCGAAATATTTAATAAAATAGTATATAATGTATTATCAGCACTTTATCAGCCCTTTTGGGCTGCCGTTCTCCTTGCCTTTTTAACAATGTTCTTATATTTATATGGTAAGGAGCATGGGTGGAAAAAAAATAATTTTATCCGAAATATGCTTGCAACATGGTGGAGAGCATTTAAAAGTTCTTCAAATTTTCGCCGGACATTCTTATTAGCTTTTTATACAGCAATGATATTACTCCGAACAGTTTTAAATCGTGAGATATGGTTTGATCCGCTTGGAAAGCTTTTTGGAGGATGGGGATTATATGAAGATGGACAGTTTACAACAGAATCTATAGAGAATTTCATGTTATTTGTTCCATTTTCTATTTTACTATTGTGGGCATTTCAAAAAGAATTACTTGATGAATCTGAGAATATTAGATTTGGAAAGACCGTTTGGGAAGCCACAAAAGTTGTAGCAGTATTTTCCTTTATGATAGAATTTACTCAGCTATTATTCCATCTTGGAACATTTCAAATATCGGATCTGACCTATAATACACTTGGTGGAGCAGTAGGTGGTGTTATCTATTATTTGGGATATTGTCGAAAGGGAAAGCGAAAAAATAAAATAAGAAACAGAGGATAGCAATCGGGACATTAGTTCGGAGCAAGGAATCCTCTGTTTTAGGTGCTAGATGATTGGATTCACATGGAAATAGGAGTTGTGAAATGGCAGGAAGACCAAGAAAGAAACCAGAATATAATCCAGAACTTCAATTTAATAATTTCCTTCAAGAGTTAAGCGATGCCTATGAAGAAGCAGATTCCTTAAGATCGCTGGCAGATGAGTTAAATATTAGTCTGCTTAAACTCCGTAAGCTACTTATTACTGCAGATGTATTCACATCAGATATATGTACAGAAATCAATGATCTGCATCAGTCAGGAAAAAAGATTCCGGAGATTATGAAACACACAGGTCTTTCCAGAGCATCGGTACATTCCTATTTGCCCTACACAAAAGGAATTTATAATGCAGCAGAGATAAGTCTAAATGCGGAGCGATGCAGGACATATAAGATTCGACAAGAGCAGGTTCGGCTTCTAAAGGAAATACCATCAGTGGAAAATCTGTGGCAGGCTGTTATTGCATTTCAGGAGTATCCATTTAAAACGGCAACAGGATTACCATTTCGGTATAAATTAAAGGTTGGTAAAAACGGAGAGTATAACAGAGAGCTGCTGATAGATCGTAGAGAGAAAAGTAAGAGTCTGCCTGGAGTAGTATGGTGCTGGCATTTGAAAATAGTAAGAGGATTTCAGAAGAAGTGAAGAAACCGAAGGCACTTGGAGATATTAGAGGAGTTTCATATATTTATCCGATACTATGGCGATTTGGCTTAATCCGAGTTCCGGAAGCAATAGAGAAGAAAATGGGAAAGCAGAGATAAATCCCTGCTTCTTTGCTTGCAAGTGATTAGATTAACATGGGTATATTAAAGAGTTTCTCGTAAAATAGGAGATGCATTAATGATTCCTTGTTTGTAGGCAATCCGTATATATTCTATAGATGCATTGTTTTCTGCAGTTTATTACACAGCGAGGTTACTGCCAGATAGATGATGTGGTTACGAATACAGTGGGGATGCTGGTAGGATGGGTAATCTGGCAGGTCTTCCATAAGGCAGTAATAAAATATGAAAAATATTTAAAGCAAATTATAGAAAAATAAGAAAAGGAAAAGAAGATAGTAAGGCATATATTGAATATTGCATATTGCGAAGCTAAACGGCCGCTTTTGCGGAGCTTAACAGCCACATTCCAGAATTGAACGGTCACTGATTAGACATAAGCAGAACAATCCTTTGTTCTGCTTGATTGACTTGATCAACAGTCTGAAATCAAGTCAATGGGGCATTCATGCCGGCTTAAGCCCTTGCCATTGACTCGAATTGAAGACTGTTGTAAGAAGACCGTTATATTTCGGAAAGCGGTCGTTCTAAAACGGAACAACGACCGCTGAGCACCGTAAACTGCAAATATGAGAAAATGATAAATAAATTTAAAAAATATAGGGGAAAAGGTAATATGAAAACAACCTTAGTTATCATGGCTGCCGGTATCGGTTCCCGATTCGGCGGTGGAATCAAACAACTTGCTCCGGTTGGGTTAAATGGAGAGATTATCATGGATTATACCCTACTTTTAGAAATATCTTTTTAAAACCAACGGCATCATTAAACATGAAACAGTCCCCGGATCTTTCGTATCAGTTCCTCTGAAGCAGTATTGGAGATCTCCATTACCAGATTTCCAGAACGGATAATAACATCTGGTCTGAAAACGGTGGATTCCGCCTCTGGCATCGCATCCGGACGTATCTCAACAAATGCCGGATGAGAATCTTGTTCTTTCTTATCATTGAGAACAAGTGCGGAAGAAGCAGGAGAAGAACTTTGAGATTCCATCTGTTGGTAAGCTTCCTGCCGGAGAATCCTCTGTCAGTAAAAGAATTGTTTGTCGGAGATGCCATTGGCTCTGCACCATGTCGTTTTTGGCATTCCACTTGCAAGACATTCATTGATGATAGCTGTCCACTGTTCACAGCGAACTTTATGTGTGATCTTATCCATAACATAACCTCCTGGGGCTATTATCCCATAGGGAATAGGGAATGTCATGGTACGCATAGTTTACCGTGTACTATAATGCCATTAAAGTATACAATAGGTAATCTAGTTTTATGTCAAAATTTACGATATTATCTTGAAAAATATTATATATAGTTATATAATTGGTACAAATAATTATAAAATTGAGCTTATAATATATATTTGTGATTAAAAAGAAATATATATAAAATAATCTATATGTATTGTGCTTTGATAAACAGTTATATTTTTCAGGATTGTGATTACCAAAATAAGTACAATTAATTTTTAATGCATGTGAGTATATTTTATGAAATAGTCTTCGTTAAATGAGGATATTATAGCTTGTAACAGATAGTGAGGCATGTACAAATTAATGGATAATTTTTAGTTATCCGTCAGATATAATAGCTAAAAAGGATATGAACTAATATGAATAATTCACATATTTTTATATGTTTTGCAGCAGAAGATCGTTATACAATTGCAGAACCTATAGTATATCATCTAAAAAATTATGGTTTAAAAATATGGTATGATAGATATGAGATGATTATGGGTGACAATCGCGAAGAAAAAAATTTGAAAGAGGGTGCTGGCAATTGCCAATATGCTGTAGTTATACTAAGTAAAGATACTTATGAATCACCCTGTGCGATGGAAGAAATATCAATAATAAAAGAACGATATAGAAAAAATAAAGTAACCGTTTTTCCTATTCTATATGAATTTGCACCTGAAAATCTCCCTAATAATCTAGCATGGATAAAAGAATTGATATTTAAAGAAGTTGATAGGCGCTCAGGCACTCGTGAAATTTGTAATCATATTGCTTGTAAAATTACCGGAGACATTATCAACTTCAATACATATAAATCTATAAACGAAATTATTATAAACAATTTACAAATACCGTTGGAGACAAAAGCTATCCTTGAAAGCTATAGTAATGTAGATACTTCAAACATAAATAGTCGAATTTCTCTTTTATATGCTGCTTACCTAACTCTTATATGTAATATTCGTCAGAAAAATATTTATGAATTACAAATAATAGATAAAATCTTCAAATTACTTTTCTGTGAAACACGATTATGCTTAAAAATTGATTATCGTGAAGTATGGTTACTAGAGAACGCGATTATCATTCTTATAAATATCTACTTAGATGAAAATTTATTAAACTTTACAGACAGAATTTAAAATATGAATAATAACTTTTGTAGTCTCATCAGTAGATATTGTGGAGATTAAATGTTGCATTTTCCCCTCTAAATATGGATAAAAGGTTATATTGGAATTAACCTTTTTCCATATTTCTTCAGATATTGTACCAGGATATGAAATTGGTATAATAGTTTTATGCTGTTGACATGCAATTTCAAATTCTTCCCATACTCCACTCTTTGAAGCATCCATATTTTTATTATTATCACCAAATACAAAAATAGCAGCTCCACATTTTCCAATTATTTTTTCACGTAAACAACGTTTTTCTTTTTGAGATTCACTACCTAGTCCAACAAAGGGACGTATTATTAGATGTTTTTCTATGTTCTTAACTCCTTCTTTGACGAGATATTCATTTGCATATCCTATAAGATGTGTTCCAAATCTTCTTCCAATTCCGTTAACTATTCTGTAATCATTACCTAATAATGATGCTGAAAGATTTTTTGAAAGATTATGTGAATATTCTTCAATATCATATGAATAAGAGCTAAAGGCACCGGATATAAACACTCGCTTACTGCGAATTTTTTCGTTTAATTCCTTTAAAACTAAAGGAATTTCGTAATATTCATCAACAATTAATGCCCGTATATGATACCGTTTTTCTAAATCTTCAAGAAAATATTCAAAATATGGGTTATCATTTTCTTTTTTTAATATTGTATAATGGTAATTCATTGACTCTCCCAAGTATCTCTGTATTTCACTTAAACAATCTAATACCAAATGGTCAGTGAAACTATAGCCTATAAAAAGAAATGTGCTTGATATTAATTCTCTTTTAAAAAACATAAGCATTATATGATGAGAGTCAATATATTTTTCAAAATCACTTTGTGTTGCAATAATTCCATCTAAATTGCTTATGTCTCCATTCATTTTAAAAACGTTAATACGTTTGTGAATATCAATATTAGATAAATCTGAATCTTTAAAAACCTTATTGATTAATATATTCTGTTGTAAGAAATTATGTTCCACAGCATTATCGAAATTTGTAGTCCATATATTTGTAAAACCAATATCTATAAGTTCTTCTATTAAATTACTTTTATATTCATTTCGATTGACTCTATCATTTATTCGTTTTCGCAATTCTGCTTGTCCAAACCTATTTGAATAATATTGTGCAAGCTTATAATAATCTGTCGCCTCATTCGTAGTTACTCCTAATTCTTGTGCTAATGGTTCAAATAAGCTAGCCCAGTTAGGATATCCAGCATCACATGAACCTCCTGCTCCAAGAAAAAGGGAAATACGTTCATCAAGCGCTTGTTGTGCAAATTTATTTATAAATTGTTTTTTTTCAATCGGCATAAATATCCTCCTTAACAAACTGACGGATAACTAAAAATTATCCATCATTTATTCAGAGGGTAGAATTTTAAATTTCTGTCGAGGATGTTTCGTAGCAAGTATATCTCGTTGTTTCGAAAGGGCAACATGTGTATAGATTTCTGTTACAGTAATTGAGCTATGTCCAAGCATTTTCTGGATATATCGTATGTCTACATCTGCTTCAAGTAAGCTTGTAGCGAATGTGTGGCGAAACATATGGGGTGTAATATGTAAGTCGATGGAAGCCAGAGAGCAGTATTTTTTAATCATTCGTCTGATGGATTGATCTGAAATCCTGTGTGCATTAGGATTAACAAAGAAATACCCAGTTTGATTGATTTCGGATATATATTTTTTTTCGTAATTTACGAGTATTTTTAGGACGTCATTGTTTCCAATCTGTATCATTCGTTCTTTTGAACCTTTTCCATATATGCGAATTGTTGCATCGTGTAAATCAATATCAGAGCTTTTTAAATTGCACAATTCAGAAATTCTCATGCCGGTGGAAAATAATGTTTCACATATAGCAATGTCAAGAAGCGTACGTTTCTTTCGATAGTCGGTATGGGCAAGGGAGAGAGTACTATACATTGTTGCAAGTAATTTTTCCATTATGTAAAGAGGAATTGTTTTAGGTAATAATATTGGTTCACGGAAACTGGTTTTAATTTTATTAAAAGGATTTTGATTAATATAATCCTTATATTCCAGAAAATGAAAAAAAACTTTTATTGAAGCTAGTTTTCGTTTTGCTGTTTTGGGTTTGAAATTTTCATGAAGATATCCAATATATTTTTCGATATCAGTTATGGATATAGAATCGGTAGTATAGTTGTTGAAAAAAGACGCAAATTGATTTAAATCAGTATGATATGCTTTTAGTGTTTTGTTGGCAAGTCGTTTTTGGGTTTTACAATAATTCAGATAGTTTTCAGTCATGGCGAGTAAAGTATTCATGCGTGTATCTCCTTTTGCTTTTTGAAATCTAGTAGGATATATTATTCTAATTTTGTTAATAATGTTGATTATAGTATAGTAATATAAGTTATGAAATGTCTAAGGGCAGGATAAAGTGAAACTATGATACGATAAAGAGAAATATGTTATACTTGTAAAAAACAAAAACAAGTATATTATATATGGAAATGGTAATAACATTGAGAGATAGTTAAGATAAAAGCTATTTTAAGGAAATCATGTTTGAACTTTTTGTTAAAAGTAATAAGTTTAAAATATAATATTTATGATATAATATAACTATATCAATTTAAAATAATAAATAGAGGAGAAGGAGTATGGTAGATTCAAGTAAGCATATTGAGAAAATTTTTGAACAAAAAAGAGATTTTGTTATTATCGCGACTACAGGTAAAGTAAACTCAAAAGTTACGGATGTTTGCAGACTTTTAATGAAAGAAAAGCTCCTTCCGGATCATGCAACACAACCAGCAGATACGTCGGGTTGTGATATGAGTGAAATTAGAGAGTATAAGGTAATATATAGATATTTACATCATAATTGGAGACCATTTATTGAAATAAGTGTAACAAGTATTATGCTTTCTTTTTTGTTAGAGTCAAATTTGGATGAACTAAGAAAATTACAGATATATGGAAAACATACAATATATGATTTATTAAAAGAGGCTTTAAGGTCGGGATTAGAAAATGGGGTTAAAATTAGATTAAGAAAAATTGAAAAAATTCTAAAGGGCAATGAAATAGATGATAGCTTCAGAGGGGAATTAGAGTGGGTTTGTCAGGAAATAATGAGTACATTAGAATCAGAAAGAGTAGTAGAAAGGTTAAAGGATTTTAATGATGAATGTATTGGGAATATTGAAGGAAACACGGAAAAATCAATATGTTTATTTTATGGTATATTACCGGAAATAAATACATATTTAGAAAGAACATTAAAAGATAGTGGAGTTTATACAAGGTTATTTCAGGATTACGGAAATAACATAAGAGCATTTGGTAAAGCCGTTTATACAGAAAATGAGAAAATTGATGCGAAGAATATATTTGCTATGCCTGAGCGGGTTAACAGAGTTTTAAAGTTGTTACGACATTATGGTAAAAATAGTACAGCAAGTAAAAAGTCAAATGCGGTATTTGTAGTTATCAATAATTTCAAAAATATATTTGAAGCATTTTATTTTCGTTGCCGATATTCTTCTTTTTATTTATTATCGGTTGCATGTGATGAGAGTAAAAGAAAAGAGTTTTTTGATACAAATACAGAGTATCAGTTAACTGATTTGAAGGAGAATTTATCATTAGGGAAAAAAGTTTTCCGACGTTTTGATAGGGTGATTCAGCAAAAGGTAAAATCGGAAAATAAAAATATATTTGAATCTGGGTTAGAGTATAAAGAGTTTAAAAGAAAATATGAAATTAATATTAGCGAGGCAGAATTTTTATTCTTAAAACAAATTTATACGGAGAAAAGTCATTTAAGAAAAAAATGTTATAGAAATAATTTGGAAAATATTATTTTGCAAGATGTAACTACCTGCATAGAAAATGCGGATATTTTTTTGAAGAGGGATTTAAATGAAAAGGAATACAGTTGTGATTATGGTTTGATTAGATCATTAGCAAGAATTGTAGCATTGTTAATGCATCCAGGACTTGTAACTCCAACAAAAATTGAAAGATGTATGCAGGTAGCTATGACTGCAAAGCTGAATTCAGGTTGTTTGTCGAGACAGGTTGGAGCTGTTGTTACAGATAATCAATATAATATTTTGTCTTTGGGTTGGAATGATACACCGTGTGGAGCGGAATCTTGTATAAGAAGAAATTTATATGATTTAATCAGAAATCATGATAAAGATGCGTATAGCGAATATGAATTGTATGATGAGGAATTTAGAAAGTATTTAAGGAAAATCAGTAAGGAAATTAGGAGTGATGAGGTAAAGTCTAGTTTAAAGGGATTACCGTATGCATTTTGCTTTAAAGATATTCATCAGGATATGATTCATGAGAGAGATCAGATATATACGAGGTCATTGCATGCAGAAGAGCGTGCGATTGCCATGTGTGGAAGAGAGAGGACAAGAGGGGGATATTTATTTACAACATCTAGTCCGTGTGAACTTTGTGCGAAAAAAGCAAAAGAAGGAGGAATTAAGAAGATTTATTATATAGAACAGTATCCGGGAATTTCTCAGACGCATATATTGAATATTGGGAAAAAACAAAATTGGGCAGAATATGTATTGTTTGTCGGAGCAATTGGTTCGGCGTATACTAAATTGTATACACCAATTATGCCGTATAAAGATGAATTGAAAGCACTGGGATATTCCCCAGTGGATTCTTATAAAAAGAGCGATAAGAATCGTGTTGGAGAAACAAAAATAACAGATATAAAAGCTGAAGGAGGTATAATAACAGATGATATTTTTCCAGCTGAAGAACAGGAATTGATGGAGTTGCAGCAATAATACTGGAGGAGAAAGAGTGTATTCAAGAGATGATATTAAAAATGCGATTATAAATGGAAAGTTAAAGATACATCCATTTAATGAAAAGAGTCTAACAGGAATAGGTTATAATATTTCGACTACACATTTTGCTTTATCTATTAAAAGTGGAGTATTGTTGAATGTTTCTAAAAAAACGGAAGCAGAAGGGTTTACTTATTATGTAAATATACCGGCGAATGATACGGTATTATTTTTTTCAAGAGAATATATAGAAACAGATAATACTATTGCAGGAACATTTCATTCAAAAGTATCCAGAGTCTGCCAGGGACTTTCGCATATATCTACAACGTTGGATCCTACATGGAAAGGGCAGTTGCTTATTTCAGTGAATAATCCGATGAGTCAATCTGTAAGAATGGAACTGAGTCCTAATGGGAACATTCTTACAATGATAATTCAGGAACTGGAGACTAAAGTTACAGGAGAAAATATACATAATAATAACAAAGGAAGATGTGATTTATTACGATCCCATTTTATGAGAGCAAAAAGGAGTATTTTTCACAGAAAGAAACAGTTAGAACTGGAGGAGTTTATCGTAAATGAGTTTGCTGATTCATTAAATGGATATGATGATTTTATATCTGAAGAAAAAACGGACAAATATACAAAAGTAATTAGAGATTTACAGATATTAAAAACACGTCTGGAAAATCATAGGACTCTTATTGGTGAACACAGGTATAGTATCGGTTCAGAAGGAAAATATAGAATATTAAGGGATGCGGATGAAAGGGAATTAATTAGTAATTGTGTTATTGCTCGTTTGAAGCAAATTACAATGGAAGATTTGAATCAGGAATACACGAAAATGGAAATAGAACAGAAATCAGATAGCATTATAAAAGAAATAGACAAATATTTATTTATTATAAAGTATGAATTAGAGGAGATTAATCACAGTAGGAGAATAGGATGGCAGGACTGGGTAATAGAGGAACGTAAATATATATCATACAGATCTGTATTATCTAAATACTTGACTGGAAGACGGGTGAAAAAGTATATTATTGTTAGTATAATTACAGCAATAACTATGTGGGCCTGCATCTATATAGTATTAAAAATATGTGGGACAACTGAAATAAAACCAATTAAAATATTGCAGGATAATATTTCGGCCTTAACAATATTAATTGTATCCTTAATTTTTAATGGAATAGTTGAGATTGTGAGGAGAATAGTGCGAAGATTCTTTTCCTAAAGGAGTTTAATTAGGGGATTAGAAGAATATTGCTTGAAAACAGGAAGAATGCATTCCTAACAAAGGAAGAGATAAATTTTTTTAAATTTGCTCATTTATGGAAAGTAATATAATTATCTTACGAGGAAGTAATATGAAAAATAAAAAACTAATAGATGAATTAATTATTAAAGATGAGTTGACTATCAAAGTTAAAGAAACATATATTTTAAGAGAAATGGCTTGCCAGAGATTGAAAGTTCAAGATTTTTGGACTAAAGTTTTAGGTGTATATTATTCAGTTTTTACAGCACTTTTAGCTATTATTGGTGTGAAAGAAGGTGCAGAGTTTTTAACTTTACCGTCAGCTTGTTTTACAATAGCGGTAGCGTTAATTGTTTGTGCGACAAATGCTCAAAATTTTGCAGGGAGAGCGCATGATTTAGAAGTAAATGTGGAGGATTTGAAAAGTCTTGAGGATGAGATAAAAATTGGAAAATTAGATGGAGAGAATGGACATATTGATGGTTATAAAAAATATCGTAAAAAGTGTAGAGACAGTGAAGAAGAGGGAATATTAGATCGTTATAAGTATTACGGATATAAACGTTATAAATATATAGTAGGTTTGGAGTGTGCTTTATTACTGTTATGCTTTTTGATACCGATTATATATGTTATTATAGCAAGAAAGGATTTTTTAGAATTATTTTAATGATTGATATATCAATGAGAATACAGAAGATAGGAGATAAGTAATATGCAGGATTACCAAATTTTACTGGATGCAGTGCGTCAAAATTTTGCAGATGTTGCATCACGATGTAGGGTTCATGAAAAACAGGCGGATATTTGTGCGGAAAGGTATAAAAGAATTGAGACAATAAATATATTTGTGGCAATATTAACGTTTTGTGGGGTACTGTTTCTTATAATAGAACCTGATAAAAATTACTTATGGATAAAAATAGCGACAAGTATTTTGACCGTTATTATGGTGGCGATTGCTGCATATTTTAAAAGTTCTGATTTAAAAATATTAGAAAAGCAGCATAGAGAAACTGCGGGTAAATTTTTAGCATTTAAAAATCATCTCGAACAAATTATTGCAGATATACATATAAGGCGCAGGGCTATTTTAGATATAGAGATTGAGTATAAGAGAATGATGGAATGTTTGAATGAATTATATGCTACTGTACCAGTAGCATATGATAAGGTATTGGAAAAAAGATATGGTATATGTAATGGAGAAAAAAGAAGTATTTATACTGAAGCCGAGATTGATGCTTTGTTGCCTCCAGCGCTTAAGGGACAGGTGGAAAATTAAATAAGACATTAGATAGCAGTGGAAAGACCGCCAAAAGGCGGTCGAAAATTTAGTCAAGGTATGTGCTATTTACCACTTACAGTTTTTCAATGAAGAAAGGCCAGCATATTCGCTTAGTTACCTGACCCCGAAACAATATCGAGAAAAATATACAGCTTAATCCTGCATAGATAATGTTTCAAGAAGAGAAAGTCGGCAGATTACTCTTGATTTCCAGTTAAAAGAACTTGTTCCAATAAATAATGATCAGAAGACTAATATAATCTGCTCGTAAGTTTACTATTGTATTATCTGACAGGCATTTTCTGGGACAATTTAAAGAGTGAAGTAAGACTTGACCGGCTTTACCTTGCAACTGACTATTTTTATATATTTCATGTCCAAAATTTGTTGATAAGTGCAATATATATCAATTTAAAATTTCTGGCAATTGAAGCGATAAAAAACGGAGGGAGAATTTGAAAGAGAATTTTTTTAAAAACAAAAAAGAAGAACGTAGAAAAGATATTTTAAAATTTTGCTTTAAAGGTGGAAGAGAAAGTGCTGATGCATATTTGGAAATCCTGGACGCTTACATAATATATTATCATATACGAGCACAAAGATGTAAATGGCAGTTTTATATACTTAATATGATTAAGTATCTTACATTAGCTGTAATTCCAGTAGTTCAGGGAGTTCAAAAAATAGCAGAACATACGTGGGTTGCAACAATTTCTGCATCAGTATGTCTTTTGATAGAGGCTATGTTAAGACTGTGGAGAACAGAAGAAAAATGGATTTTATATAGATCGACAAATAATACATTGATGAGTGAAAAGAGACAGTATGTTACATCAAAAGGAATTTATAAAAATGCAAACGATCCTTGTGAAATACTGGTAGAACGTGTAGAATCCATAATCGATGATGAAGCACATAAATGGGTGGCGACTTTTAAAGAGAAAAAAGAAGATGCATAATTTGGGCTAATATAGTTGTACGATAGGAGAAAAGATGATTCAACGTTCATTAGAAAGAAGTGGATTATATCAACTTTTAATAAACAGAAATAATAGTGTGGCTCATGGTCTGGCAGGAATGCTGATTTTAATTGAACCAGAGGTTGCCAAGACGTTAGAATATATAAAAACACAGTTTCCAGGATTTACAGAACATGGTATGCAGCATTCATTGCGTATTATTGAGTATATATATGGTATTATGAGTGAAGAATTGAAACAGAATATTTCAGATGTGGAAATATTTTGCTTTATAATGTCTGCTTTTTTCCATGACATGGGTATGACGTTAACAGATATAGAAGATAAAGATGAACAGAGGAAGAATCATCACCTTTATGTAGTCAAACCAATCAAAGAATTTTTTAATAAGTATATGCAGACAGTTTCAGAAAAAAGAAGATTAGAGAGATGCATTATATATGTTAGTGAGGCACATGGAAAATCAATAGAGGAATTATATGATGATACTGATTTTAGAAAAGTAGATAGAATAGAAGGTCAGGTACTGCGTTATGGATTACTAGCAATATTGCTTCGTGTTGGAGACTTGATGGATTTAGAAGAAGGTAGGATTTGTGAATTTAATATGCATTTAAATTCAAATTATTATAATGATTCAGAATCTATGTTGCATAACAGTCGCCATTCTGATGTAAAGACATATAATTATTCTTCTGATCGAATTTACATAGCTGTTTTAACAGATGACAGACAAAAGTATAAAATATGGATGGACTGGTTAAATTACCTTGATAGAGAAGTAATGTATGCAAATACGCATTATTTAACAGGAGAAACTTCAGATTTTTTTAGAAATTATAAACTTCCAGAAGTTGTAAAAAGCGTGAAACCAAGCGATAGTGCAAAATTTGAAGTAGAGGAAATTAGATTTCAAGTGGATGAAACAGGAGCACTTTGGGATATACTTACTAAATCGATATATACAAACGAATTTGATTATGTAAGAGAAGTAATACAGAATGCAATAGATGCAACGCTTTTAAAAATTTATTTAGATGATGAAGAAGATATTAAATACAAATCTCCTAGATCATGGAAGTGCAATGATAAAGTTATAGTTGCGTATTCTCAAAAGCAAGGTGTACTTTGGATCGAGGATTATGGTATTGGAATGAGTGAGGGTGAATTATCAAAATATTTATTTAAAACAGCCAATTCGGGCTATAAATATATGAAAAAGCGAGAATTTGTGTTTCCGGCAATTGCCCAGTTTGGTATTGGATTTGTTGCGTGTTTGACAAAGGCAGAGAAGATAAAAATATTAACACGTGCAAGAGGACAAAGTAGTATAGGGGCAGAAATAGAAGCTCAAAGTACAGTTGCATTTATAGAAAAGAATATAGAACGGGATTATCCAGGAACAACAATAATGATTCAAGTCAAGGAAAAGTATTCTTTTTCTGAATTGAAAGAGTATATTTCGAAATATTTTCATTATCCGAGTGTGGAAATTGATTTAGTGGATACTGATATCCTTCAGAAGTATACTACAGAAGAAAATCTGTTTAATATAAGCAGTGGTTTTTTGCGAAGGATAGGATATATAAAACAAAGGCAAGAAGACGAGCTAAATAAAATTTTACCGGATATTACATTTTTGCGGAAAATAACAGGAATATTAATAGATAATGAAAAAGCAGATGTTTTGATTGACAAAATTTACAAGATATTGAATGATAATTTTTTTGATACAGATGTAATGAAAAATATCAGAAGTATTGTTGATGGAATTGAGGTTAGGAATGATAGAGCTATACAAAAAATATGGAAAGAAGTAAATCAACAAAAAGATATTGTTGATAAAAAAAACAAAAGATATTCTGAATTTTTGTTTCAGATACATAAAAAAGAAATTGAAAAAATTGTTGATTATAAACAGCTTGTTTTGGAAATTGATAACGAATTTAATACAAAGAAGATTAGCACAGAAATAATAAGAAATGAGGATGCTAAAGGAATAATTTTTATTCCGACTAATTTTGTGGATTATGATTTAGGAATAGAATGGCGTTCAATTAATGCTTTCCTATTTGAACATGGAAGAATTACAAAATGTATAATTAAAAAAGTATGGGATTCAATGGAAGACCAAGTAGTTTACGATGATATTTTTAGTATTGATGAAATGAACGATATAGAATATGAGATAGCTGAAAGAGAAGAAGAGAGGAGAAACGAAAAATATTATGAAGAAATGTTTAAAAAGACATTTCATGAAGATTATGAGGAATATAAAGACTTATATGATATATTGATTTTAAAAAACAACAATTTTTATGAAATTTATGGAATTGATATAGAGACAATGGGGAATATTGATGAATATAATGTAGATACGGGAGGAAGTAAATTCCTTGAGTGTATAGTAACAGTTCCTGAAGACTATAATGGAGAAAAATTTAATTTTAAAAAATCAAAATTATGGCAAGATGGAATTCTTCTTAATTTTAATCCGCAATATATCACTCCAATGGGATTTTGTTATGTTAAAGCAAATTTCACTACGGAAGCGCGATTTGAGTTGAATGCATCAAGGCATGAGTTGAATAATAATAGAGAAGTAATTAATAAATGGAATAAGAAGATTGGAAATATAATTCAGAAGAAGGTAGCCGAAAATTGTATTTCTGTTTTAAGGGAAAATAATATTGATTTTGAGATAAATAATTTGCTGGCTCAAGATGAGGAAGATCCTTTTGCGAAAGAAAATGTGTTGCTGATGAGAAAGGTACTTAATGAATTATTATATGAAAATACTTGCAATTTACCGTGCACTAATAAATGAAGAATTTTATATGGTTCAGCAGGTACTGGAAAGTCTACTATGATTAATCATATTTCTAATTTCCTTTCTAAACATAAAAAATTATATTTAGCAAATACGCATCCTGCGGTAGATAATATGCGTAGAAAGGTAACAGTTAGTAACGGAGAGTTTAACACATCGCAAGCTTTATTTCAGCAAAGAATCAGTGTACAAAATGTGATATGCTTGTTATTGACGAGTGTAGTACAGTAAGCAATTCAGATATGAGGAAAGTATTGGAAAAGGCTGAGTTCAAGGTATTAGTCTTAGTAGGAGATGTTTATCAGATTGAATCAATCTATTTTGGAAATTGGTTTGAAATTGCACGCAATTTCATTTCATCAGAGTCTGTCTTTGAACTAATACATCCGTATAGGACACAAAATAAAAACAAGATGAGCAGCGGTGAGAAATTGCCGCTGCATTTTTTGAAAAATAATACAGGGATAAAATGGAGATAAAAATAAAAAATGGTTGAAAATAAAGCGGCAGAGTGATAAGATAGATATAAAAATACAGCTTTATTGGTATATACACAATTAGTATGGTAATATTATTATAAAGATATTCTATGTAAAGAAAATTAATTATTAAATTTGGAAAAAATAGATGGAGAGGATAAACGAATGGAATTAAGCATAAGGGATTTTGCCAAGATTCAACAAGCGGATATTGTTATAGATGGAATAACAGTAATTGCTGGAGAGAATAATACGGGGAAGAGTACGGTAGGGAAGATATTATTTTCATTATTTAATGCTTTATCAGATGTGGAAGAGAAAATTTTTAATGAGCGTATGAGGGAACTAAGAAGTAGTAGTGAAAGGATTATGAGTGAATATTTTGATAAAGATGCAGACCATGGCGGATATGGTAAGACTCATTTTTTGTCAAATCGCATAGTACGCAGTATTAGAGGAAACAAAAATAATTCAATAGAAAAAATAGAGGAAGATATTAGGAAAGAATTATATAAATATAAGGATAGTATTATTTATAAAATAGATGAAGATTTGTTTGAAGAAATGATTTGTAAGCTTAGAGAAAACGTAGAATCTTTTTTAGAAATACCTGAGGAAGATATTATATTAGAAGTAGTTTCTGAGTATTTTTCTAAAGTTTTTTCTTCGCAGACGAATTCTTTATTAGATAAAGGAAGTCATAACAACCCTATTTTAGCTTTAAAAATTAAAAATAGACAGAATCGCTTATTTTTTCAAGATAATAGGTGTGTAAAAATGGAGAATGAGATTAATATTATTCATAAGGCGATTTATATTGATAATCCATTCGTTGTAGATGAACTTTCAGGAAATTATGATGGATTGAGTACAATGGAAAATGAATTAAAAAAATTAATCTTAAAACAGAACCAACGAGATATTTTTGACGGGGTTGTTGAATCTGTAAAGACAAAAGAAAAATTGAGAGAGATATCTGAAGTTTTGAAGACAGTTGTAGATGGAGACATTATATTTGGTCAGAGAGAAGAAATCTATTTGAAAAATGATAATTTGAATAAGCCATTATCTGTTCACAATCTTTCGACAGGTATAAAGTCGTTTGCAATTTTAAAGATCTTACTTGAAAAGGGATGTTTAAAAGATAAAGATGTACTGATTTTGGACGAACCAGAGATTCATTTACATCCACAATGGCAGATTGTATATGCACAGTTGATTGTATTATTGCAGAAAAATTTTGATCTTTCTATAATTGTAACAACACATAGCCCATATTTTGTTGATGCACTTGATTTGTTTTCTCATAAATATGAGATAAATAAAAAGGTGAATTATTATTTGGCTTCGAATATAGAAGAAGGAGCTATTATAGAGCGTGTAACGGATAATATTGATTTAATTTATAAGAAGATGGCATCGCCAATTCAGGTATTAGATACGCTAAGACATGAATTAAATAATCAATAAGAGAGGGAAAGGCATATGATAGATGAAGTAAAAGATGATCTTCCAGAGCTGCTTAATCATATAACCACATTAAAAAAATCATCCTGGGATAAACAAAAAAGAGAGTATATGTGTGAAAGTAAAATGAAGGTGATAAATTTTGATAAGATTCCCAAAGCATATAATAGAGGCAAGGGATGGAGTATCTTGCCTAAATCTAACGATGCATTATATATAGATGTTAAAGGACAATGGTATTTTATAGAATTTAAAAATGGCAGCATTAATTCAGGCGAGATATATAAGAAATTATTTGATAGTATTGTTATGCTTTTGGATGAGAAAATTATTCCAGATATACAGTTTGTCAGGGATAATATAAATTATATTTTAGTTTATAATTCAAATAAATATGGGAAAGTGGCTAATTATCCTGCGAGAGAAAGTATTTATAGATATACTTTTGAACGTGCAGAAGAAGAGGAAAAACTATTTGATATTGATAAATTTGAACAATATTTATTTAAAGCAACACATACATATACTCCAAGTTTATTTGAAAAAAATTTTATTTTGCCGAAAGAGCACGAAGAGGGGATAGCGGTAGAAAATTAATTGGATTCATATGGAAATAGGAGTTGGAAAATGGCAGGAAGACCAAAAAAGAAACCAGAATATAATCCAGAATTTCAATTTAACAATTTTCTTCAAGAGTTAAGAGATGCCTATGAAGAAGCAGATTCTTTAAGGTCACTGGCAGATGAGTTAAATATTAGTCTGCTTAAACTCCGTAAGCTACTTATTACTGCAGATGTATTCACATCAGATATATGTACAGAAATCAATGATCTGCATCAGTCAGGAAAAAAGATTCCGGAGATTATGAAACACACAGGTCTTTCCAGAGCATCGGTACATTCCTATTTGCCCTACACAAAAGGAATTTATAATGCAGCAGAGATAAGTCTAAATGCGGAGCGATGCAGGACATATAAGATTCGACAAGAGCAGGTTCGGCTTCTAAAGGAAATACCATCAGTGGAAAATCTGTGGCAGGCTGTTATTGCATTTCAGGAGTATCCATTTAAAACGGCAACAGGATTACCATTTCGGTATAAATTAAAGGTTGGTAAAAACGGAGAGTATAACAGAGAGCTGCTGATAGATCGTAGAGAGAAAAGTAAGAGTCTGCCTGGAGTAGTATGGTGCTGGCATTTGAAAATAGTAAGAGGATTTCAGAAGAAGTGAAGAAACCGAAGGCACTTGGAGATATTAGAGGAGTTTCATATATTTATCCGATACTATGGCGATTTGGTTTGATCAGAGTTCCGGAAGCAATAGAGAAGAAAATGGGAAAGCAGAGATAAATCCCTGCTTTATTGCTCATAAGTGATTGGATTAACATGGATATATTAAAGAGTTTCTCGTAAAATAGAAAATGCATCAATGATTCCTTGCTTATAGGCAATCCGTATATATTCTATAGATGAAATGTTTTCAGCAGTGATAGCGGCATCAACAGTGTCCCATTGTTGAGGAGTTAGATTAAGATTCCGTATTTTTTCATTGGCTTTATTGCATTTTTTCTGAGCCTTTTGATATTTTACATCTTGCTTTATTGCAATAGGTTAAGAGAGACGTTAAGACCTGAAACATTCCGGATACGGAATGAACTATGGAAATTGTTAGAGAATCTATATTCATACAAACAGCTATAAAATTATAGTAGAAAAGTAATTGACATATTCGTGGTGGCAAGTTAATATAATATTAACAACAGGCAACATGAGTGTCTGTCAAGCGTTGAAGTAAGGTGTTGTGCCAGAGGGCAGTGCCTTACTAGCTTTATAAGGGTTTAGCATTTACCACAATCTGGCTAGGGAGCAAAAGCTCTCAAAAGAAAATGCTGGGAGGCTCTGCCAAGTGCAGGGCCTTTCTTAATTTTATTATGAAATAAAGGGAGTTGCGGAAAATATAGAGTCTTCGGATTTTTATCATAAAATACAAGACAGAGTACATTTCCTTCCGATGCTTGAGAAAATGCTCGATAGTAATGATACGGTTTTTAAGTATAATAAAAAGTCAAATGTCTATTCTATGATAGAAGCGGATTATCTGATGAAAAATCATATGGAAGGGAAAAATTTATTTTTGTTTTTATCTAATGCAAGAGATGATAGTTATTTTTGTCGTTCTTTTTTCCCAGAGGAGAAAATGGATTATACAAAGAATCAAGCTTCATGGACTCTCTTATATAAGAAAAAAAGAAATCTTATTGATGGGTCAGAATATATATTATACGACAGGTTAAAAAAAGATGTAAAATAGCAAGATTGCCTGATGAAAAATATTTATTCCATCAGGCAATCGTATGTAAACATTTCTATAGTCTTGATTATTCTGCAGATTCTTCAGAAACAGAATCTTTCTTTTTTCTGGATTTACCAGAAATCATTTTATGACCAGAGTAGATAGCCATAATCATACAGAGAAGAGAGCTGCAAGCAAAATATTTGTGAGCCGTTTTCATGTTTTTATAGCCGGTGTAAAAGGTTCCGATCATGGCTGCCAATGCACCTAGTGACCAATATTTATGTGCTTTCATTTGAATATACCTCCTGCGTTTTTTTATATAATACCTCTTTTTGGAAAGCATGAAAACAGGAAATTTATAAATTCTGCTCTTTCTCAATCTGTTGTTCCTCCTTGTGACTCTTCCCAAGGATTATATCAATATTAGCGGATACGGTACGAAGCTCCCGTTCATAATCCCGGCGGTTAGAAAAATCTTCCCGTTGTGTATCTCGCAATTCAATAAGCCGGATAAGAACAGCAGTCCAACAGTTGGAGGTACAGATAGAAAGAGGAAAGCTGACGAAAGAGATTATGCGTAATATTACATAGAAAAGTATTCAGAACCATCTTGACAATATATTGAATACGACATATTATAATTATAAAGAGGAAGGAGCATACTAATGTACGAGATCATTTTATATGATACAGAAGATGGAAGATGCCTGTGCAGGAACTATTAGATTCCCTGGAGACTAAGTTGCTGGCAAAAACATTGCGGACAATTGACTTGCTGGAAATGAATGGTCCATTGCTTCGTGAGCCATATTCAAAACCATTGGAGAATGGAATATTTGAGCTTCGTACTAAGCAGGGATCAGATATTACAAGGGTGTTATATTTCTTTATTGTAGGCAAGAAAGCAGTGCTGACAAATGGATTTATAAAGAAATCGCAAAAGACACCAAAAGCAGAAAAGGAACTGGCAAAGAAATATAAAGCAGATTATGAACGGAGGTATGGCAATGAGTAGCTATAAAGATTATAAAAAAAGAGCATTGCAGAATCCGGAGGTAAAAGCAGAATATGATGCACTGCAGCCGGAATATGATATTATCCAGGCGATGATTGATGCAAGAGTGCAGCAGAACATGACACAGAAAGATTTATCAGCTAAAACCGGAATTACGCAGGCAGATATAAGCCGGATCGAGAATGGAACAAGAAATCCCAGCTTGAGTATGGTGAAAAAACTTGCACAGGGATTAGGGATGCAATTAAAACTGGAATTTGTTCCGATGCCAACAAAAAATAAAATGTAAAGAGTATGATGAGGAAATAGAAACCGCAGGAATTTTCACCTGCGGTTTTTCCTACTGATTTATTGATCCGTCACTTGCAGCACGCAGGCACAATAGCCGGGTTCGGGCTGATAGCAGTGGATGATAAGATTCTTGTCTATTTCGGGACTGTAATCATGGAGTGTGTGCTTTGTACCGTTTAACGCTACATCTGCATACGATAAAGCCACTTTTTATCACCATTAGGAAACACCTTGTAAAAAGAGCGGTTAAGCATTTCTTCTACGGGAACACCTTCCACAGTTGCCATTTCCGCATTGCAGTAGCGAAAAATGAAATCCACACCGCAACCGTCCTCATTAAAGACAAGTTCTATTACACAGAATGCCAGAGGCATATTGTCCAACAGGCTACATTTTTCTAGCATACTCAGGGGGCGGTGTTTCGTGTTTGGCAGCCCTATTTCGGCACGCAAACGGCGATGACTGCTCATATCGCGCTTATGCCCTTGAAAAGTGCGGCCGTCCGACATGGTATAAACGCCATTGTTGCTGATATTTACAATGTGGCTGCGGCATACGACAATTCCCTTGCTGATACTCAAAAAATTCTTCTCCGGCAAAGTAGATAGAACACTATGTACCGGTACGAATAGTGCAAATTCCGCACCGTCTGTGCGTTGAATGACAGTTTTGCGATCTTTGCGGTAAATGTATAGGATGTTTTACGCACAAAATATTGACTTTTAAACACGACCGATATATGATAAGTATGCCAATCGGATTGATACTTGTGAAAGGGAACTTGCCACAGGCATCCAGTAGCCCACCTGGCATATGCCTCTTCTTCTGGCGTTTATGGAACGAACTGAAAAGTTCCATATGCGGTGGAGTACCAGATGGACAAACCGGTCAGCCTGTATGCTGTTGCTAAAAAGAGCGATGAGTTGATGGCTCATGCCTATTCCAAACTATGATATTGTGGTGGGCATCCGCCATGTGATATCAGCAATATCAAAAAGTATCAGAAAACGGTAAAGTGGATTTTAGTCTGCTTTACCGTTTTTTTGTTCCCAATTGTGAAATTTTCAAAACGGTATTGCCTGTCGATTTCCAAGTAAAGTTGGAATTTGTTCTGATGCCAACAAAAAACAAAATGTAAAAATAATAATATTTTCCAGTACGAAGATGACAAAAAAATAAAAAACAGAGAATTAATGTGTTTCTATAGAAATCTTACTGTGATAAACTTATAAGAAAAACGATGGAGGATAAATCAATGTTTGATACAATTCATCATATTGCAATTATAGGAAGCGATTATGAGAAATCTAAACATTTTTATGTTGATTTACTGGGATTTGAAATAATCCGGGAAAATTATCGAAAGGAACGAGATGATTATAAAATAGATTTAGCCTGTGGAGAGCAGGAGATTGAGCTATTTATTATAAAGGATGCTCCGGCACGTGTGAATTATCCGGAGGCACTTGGTTTGAGACATCTGGCATTTAAGGTAAAAAGTGTTGACGATGCGGTTAAAGAGCTTAATGCAAAAGGAATAGCAACAGAACCGGTACGCTTAGATGATTACACTGGAAAGAAAATGACATTTTTCCATGATCCAGATAATCTTCCATTAGAAATCCATGAATAATCAACTGTTATGATTGCTGTTTGGGCTGCTAGATGGTAAAATCAAAGTACAATAGGTATGGTGTACCATGCTGTCCAAGAAAGGAGCGTGATACGCATGGGAATGTTTGTTAATCCAGACAATTCCGCGTTCCAATTTGCTTTGAATTCTGAAATCTATGTAGATAAAACTGGAATTGAGGTTATCTTGGTTATGATCAGAAATTGAAGACCGCTTTTGTTCCGAATGAGGAAATTAGGCAGGAACTTATTTGCAGATTTAATTTCATAAATGTGATGAAATGCAGATGAATGCAGCGGCAAGTTTTGTCGCTGCATTTTTTTGTATTTTTATATTTTTACTTCTGCGAATTCCCGTTCATTGCCTCATGCTCTTTAGCAAGTTCATCGTGTAATGTGACAGAATCCCAATTCACATTGTGCTCTGTAAGCATTGCCTTTAGATTGACCCTTGGAATCTTCTGCTTATACATGGCATTTAAAAACTGATTAAGTTTTGTCCCAGTAAAACCGGCAAATACAAGCATTGGATCATCAAAAGAAGCATTGCTTTCAGATTCCTCTGAACGAAGAAAAGATGCCATCTCTTCCTTTTTTCCACAGGCAAGTATTCCAATCGGAACATCATACTGCTGCTTTTCCACAACGCGGATATGAATACCAGATTGAATACATAAAAACTTGATTTTATTGCGGATAGCAGCGGAATCAAAATTATAAAGTAAGATAGTCTCTTTCATAAAAAATCCTTTCATTTATTATGTGCTTTCATTTATCATGCGTTTTCATTCAAGTCTAATCATTCTGTTCATCACGTTAAAATGCACAGAACATATCAACTGTTATTATATGCGATAATCCCAGAAAATCAAACAGATAATTTTTATCCTAAATAGGAAACAAAGTGATAAAGCAATATCTCTAATTTTCTGTAAAAAAACTCTGGTATTTTTCTAGAAATGAGATACAATAATGTAGGGAAAACACCTAGCGTACCGACTTGCGGCACACTAGAACGATCGCATATATGCAAGGAGGATATTAAATTATGGAAGAAAAAAATTATAAGATTTATGACAGTTTATATAACGTAATTGGTGTAGCGCCATACGAAGAGGTACATACAAAAGGACTTTTACATCAGGTAGTACACTTCTGGTTAGCAGAAAAAAAGGAGAATCAGCTCTGGTTTTATTTACAAAAAAGAGCCGATAATGATATTGTATACAAAGGAGCATACGATATCCTTACATCCGGTCACATTGATCCGGAAGAAACACACGAAGAAGCAATGGTTCATCAGATTAAAGAACAGTTAGGAGTTTCTCTCCAGAAAGAACAGCTTACATATATCGGACATATTCATCAGCAGATTAAAAAAGGTACTTACTTTGATAACGCATTTGTACAAAGTTATCTCTACGTAACAGACCATGCAGAAAAAGACTTTGCCGGAGTAGATAACGTTGTGAAAGTCAAATTCGAAGAACTTGTTGCATTTGTAGGTGATTTAGATAAAAAGGTAGCGGTATACACAACCGAAGGGAAGTTAATCGAAGAAACAACACATGATCAGTGGTGGTTAAGAGACGAAGAATTCGAAAAAGTAGTAGAACCTTATATCAAAGAACATTTACATAACTACTAATTTGCTGGGGACACAGACGCCGCTTTATTAGAAGATATTGAGCTGAATTGTATGGAGTCTTCTAAAGAAAAAAGAATGGTTATAAGTTTGATTTTGTTCCGTTGCGCTAAACGCTTCATTTTGCCTCAAAAAACGAAAACTTCGGAAAAATGAGTCCGAAGTTTTCAAAGTCAAAATTCCACAGCGCAAAGTCACAAAATGCAATACTTATAACAATTCTTTGTTCTGTATCATAGTCTTCTTACAATTCAGCAGGAAATTTTATTTTAGCGGCTGACAGTTTAATAACAAATAACAAATTAATGATTTATATTGGAAAGAGAAGGGGATTCTCGAATCCAAATACTAATTTCCATCTGGAGCCAAAAAACAGAAAACCAGAAATTTGAGATAAAAGAAAATGTGATGTCGGAGCGAGTAAAAATGCCGGTTAGGCATTTTCTACGCCGCGACTATCTTCACATTTTCTTTTATCTCAAATTTCTGGTTTTCGTTTCTTTAGTCCAACAAATTAGTACTTTTTTCATAATCTTTTTTATGTACCAAGATCTCATATTCTATCATTTGATTCACATCATTTCCCAAGCTTCCCATTCGACTTCTTAATGTTCCTTCTGCCGGAAACATCGTCTGTGATAAATGGTTTTTTGTTTTATATTTATAGGGAATTCCTTCTTGTTCTAATCTTGTACGTATTTTATTAAACATCTCCATGTCTGTTCCAATCCAAAGACTCTCCGAATTAAAAATGTTAAACATAATAGTATCTCTCCTTTATTTTTTGCAAAGTACCTCATTAAAAACTGCATATTTTTTTTATTTATTATACGCTTTATAAGCTATTATGACAAGGCACACCACTGTATCCTTCAAAATTAGTTTTGCCTCAAAATATGCTTCTGTATTAAATTTAAGACAATTTTTCTCTTGACATTTCAAAAAATCGGACTATAATGAGGTTCATCAAATACATAAACTTCACCGAAATTCGTTGAAGAGAACAATGCTGTTTTTGAATAAGGCGTTTCAGAGAGCCTGCGTTTGGTGTGAGCAGGTACACTTTCAATGACAGATATCCTCTCTAAGATGCGGACTGAACATTATTTAAATTTTTAATCAGTAAGTCTCGCCGGAATCCTCCGTTAAAAGGAAAGCGTATGTTAGTACGTTAAGAGCTGTAATTTTATTACAGAATTTGGGTGGTAACGCGGATTTTTTTCGTCCCTTTTCAGTTTTTTCTGAGAAGGGATTTTTTGTTTTCTTGGTAATACAACGAATAAAATTAAAAGCGGTGAGGAACATCAGGAGGTAACATAAGTATGAAACAATTACAAAAATTCAGCAAATTTTTATCAGATTACACATCTATCGTTGTAATCGCCATCGCAGTAATCACATTTTTCCTTCCAACCTTGATGGGCTGGGTTAATTTCCAATTATTCACTGATCCGGTAGCTAATAAATTTACAAGTCAGTCTATTATCATTGGTGTTATCATGTTTAGTATGGGACTTACTCTTACAACTGATGATTTTAAGATTCTGGCACAAAGACCATTTGACATCTGTATCGGAGCCATTGCACAATATTTAATTATGCCGTTTTTAGCATTTTTTATTACAAAATTACTACACCTTCCTGCTGGAATCGCACTTGGACTGATTCTTGTAGGCTGCTGTCCTGGTGGAGTATCTTCTAATATCATGTCCTATCTTTGTGGCGGAGATGTTGCTTTTTCTGTTGGAATGACAACAGTATCTACTATTCTCTCCCCGGTTATGACACCACTTATGGTTTCACTTCTCGCAAGTGGGACAAAAATTACGATTCATGGACTTCCAATGTTTATTTCTATCATTGAAACCGTTATCGTACCTGTAGCAATTGGTTTTGTATTAAATTATGCATTAGGTAAAAATAAAACATTTAAAGAAGTACAAAAAGTTATGCCAGGCGTTGCTGTTCTTGGTCTTGCCTGCGTTGTCGGCGGAGTTATCTCTTCCCAGGGTTCAAAATTCTTCCAGTCTGGAGTCGTAATCTTCGTTGCTGTTCTTTTTCACAACGGTCTCGGATATTTCTTCGGATATTGTGCCGGTCGCCTTACTGGAATGAATACTGCAAAGAAAAGAACAATCTCTATCGAAGTTGGAATGCAGAATGCTGGTCTTGCAACAAACCTTGCAACAACAACTGCACAGTTTGCTTCTACACCGGAATCTGCAATTATCTGCGCTGTTTCCTGTGTATGGCATTCCATTTCCGGTACATTACTGGCAGGACTCTTCGCACAGTATGATAAAATGAAAGTAGCACATAAAGAAACTGCCACAGCTAAATAAGTCTAATTTCTAGATTTAATACAGACGAAAAAAGAAAAAACAATATATCCCATCTGCTCTGTAGTCGCTGTATTTAA
>ERZ832973.477-NODE-477-length-48586-cov-269.737611_pt1 | contig 48586 bp, 40 predicted proteins | sample MGYA00519950_ERZ832973 | MGnify/ENA primary metagenome ERZ832973 (study PRJEB31850, sample SAMEA3708734) | human gut metagenome | biome: human gut; feature: human-associated habitat; material: faeces | place: China | collected 2014 ... | reverse complement strand
GCGAATCGTTGACGGATTTTTTCATTTTGGGTCTTGACTTTTAATAGTTAGTCTCTTATATAATATCTTTTTTCTTCTTTCGTTTTCGCTTTTTGATAATGAAGATGACAAATATCTTCATTATCATATTCCCCGAGTTGTCTAAAATTTTCCTTTAGCATCAAGAGTTGTTCATTCTTTTTTTCGGTAATCTTTTCAACTAGTTTAGGAAAGTCTTTAAAATAAATTCTCCCACTATTGATTGCATCCTCAAATGATACTTCTTCTGTATCTTCTAATGCAATCCTTAAAATATTTGTATTTATGCAATCATTAAATAGAAATCTTTTTATGCTTCCACTAAGATTACTTTTGCCCAAAATTTCACAACACAGCAATTCCAAGCAATCAAATCTTGCTTCGCTAATGTCTAATTCTTTTATTGACGCATTAGACAACTTTACTTGAGAAATATTTGATTTCACAAAACACAAATTTTCAAAAGTCTTCGGCAGCGGATCCAAGCAAACCTCTGTTTCTTCTGTTTTGGCACATAAAAAATCCAAACTTAAAGATTGCGTCATTAGCATCGTTAAAATTTTCGATTTGCGGGCTTTTATGTAACGAAATGATACTTCTGGTGTAAAATATCTACTTCCGCCACACTCAATTCCTCCTAATAAAATCTCCGTTTCTATAATATGAGCATCTCTAAATTCAACATTTCCATTTACAAGGGTAATATCGCATATATCAAGATTTAGATTATAAAATCCTGCATATGAAAAATCCAAATCTTCACTTTGAATCTTTAACTGCATAAGATGAATCAGTTTTGGCTCTTCAGAATAAAAAATCGCTGCCCTAGCTGTTATTTTTTCATATTCTCTATAAGGATTTCCTTCTACTTCATAAGGTACTTTATCTCCAAGCCACTCAAATTCATCTATATACGTATAATCCAAACATATCTCTTTTTCTTGCCAATAATACTCCTCCAATTTTTTATAATCTGGAATTTCTAGTTGTGCAATCTGTTCTTCCTTGCCACTCTCGCTTAGTTGGTATACCGCAACACTTTTCCCAGATCCTACGTTCGTTGTATTATGAGGGTAAATTCGCCCATCTTGTTTATTTGTGATTTTTTCATCCCAAATCCAGAATTTTTTCTCAGGATTTGAAACTTCTTTCGTTATAAGTTTCATATTTTGCCTCGTACCTTTTTCATGTGCATCTTCCAATTTACTCCGGTTTCCCTTTCATCATCTGACCCAGAATCGCATTCTTCGTGCTATCACTCAAATAGGCCTTGTTTAGCGTTTTCTTAGTATAATTCAGATATGTCCCAGCCGCTTTCTCTATCAAAAGTGCCGTAAAGTAGCGCTCCCAGCTAAAATATTCCTTACTATCGATGTAGCCAGACGGTGTTTGCAAAATCTGTGTGGTCTCTGCATCTTTCAAAATTCCAGAGGAAAGTATCAGCCATTCAAAAGATTCCGGCAGATATAGTGTCAAATTTTTTCTTGTCTGCACCAACTGCAACACCCTGTCCATTTCCGGGCCAAAAGCGGCACCATCTGCAATCACCAGAATCTTTTCATCCTTATGAACCTTCAAATAGGAAAATACATTAGATTTTCCGTTCGCAGTATCACATTGCATTTGATGTTCTGTACAGACCGCATCAAAAAACTGATACCCCGAATTGCTGTCCTCGGTCAGAATTTTCTCCGGCTTAATTTTTTCCGTTGTACTGTCCGGGTAAATTCGATAGAACGAATGATAACTCCGTTTCAGTGTCCCATACTTTCCAGAGGTTCGGATTCCATACACTTCTTCCACACTGTATGGCAAGGCCGGCAACCCCTCTCTGGTCACGATAACATAATAGTTATCCGTCTGCTGAATCGCACGCGCAAAATCTTTGGTCTTGACAAACTCGTTTCCTTCGTCGATAAAAACAATGCTGTCCTGAATGTTGTTGAGCTGTCCCTTCCAAAGATTTCCTTCTACCACATAGCAGCCTTTATCACAATTTAGAGTGACTGGCCCACTTTCTCCATCGTTCATATGTGTACGAATCATATCTACGAGAGTCGTTTTACCCGTTGCGCTATCCCCGCGAATGATGGTCAAGTTGCGTCGCAGTTCAAATTCATATTTCAGGTACTTTGTGCCAACGACCACTTTATGAATGCCTTTCATTTCTGTCAGCCCCTTTACACAAACTCACCCGCGGCCAAAATCAGCTCTTCCATACTGTGAACGATTTGATTCGTATTCAGCACTTTTATTGTAAACGGCTTTTTGCCAAAATCCATCAGGTGACGCAAATTCACCGTGCGATCCTCCTGCTCTGCAATTTTGAGCAGCCACTTTGCACAGTTGTCGCCACAAGTCGATACATTGAACACTTTCTCCGGCTCAAACTTTACCAAAATCAGTGTCTTTACGCCACCAGACAAACCAATCGGTGGAATTTTACCCAAGACCGGGCTGTCAATTACACCACTGTCGATAACGGTAGACTTATCCACATCCTGAATCATTTCCTTGACCATCGGGTCAACGATCCAGTCTTCCTCGTAATCGTATTTGAAATAAGAAGCCGTATTGTACACCGCTTCCTTCATATCACCGTAAAAAATGTTCAGCATCTTATCACCTCATCGATGTGCGTACTTCTGCTATCATTGTACCCTCTTTCAGCTTACAAAACAAGATGCAAAAAGCTCTTGGCCTCCATTACAGAAGCCAAGAGCTTTTATCTTCTTTGTCCTACCAGATTTTATTTCCGGTGAGACTTAATTGCAGCCTGGGCGGGTGCCAAAATTCAGGGCATTTGGGAAGAATGATAGTACGTTCTTATCTTCGCACGAATTCTACTCCAGAAATGTTTCTTGTTCGATTGTGACCCCATATTGCAAAATCTTATCAATTGCATCAACAAACAGCGTATGTCTTCCCGCATTCCGCTCTTCCATCAGCTTCTTCAGATACTGCTCCGGCCGCTTCAGGCCATTTTTGTGGTACTGTTCCACAAAGCGCCCTTCCATACGCATGGGTTCAAGCTGTGGAAACACCGTTTGCAGGCTTTCAAACATACAAAAACCGCCCAGATCAATATCCGCCCAGAATCGAATTTGCATGGTTTCCCCTGCCGCAGCGGCCAGTTTTTCAAAAAGTTTTTTCTTCTGCGGGCTCAGAAAGCCGCCATGATAAACAACAAGTTCTTCCGGCTGTTTTTCCGCCAGCAAATATTCATCATAGTTCGTTTTATTTTCGATAAAGGTAATGCAGCAGATGTTTTTCAGTTCAATGTCCACAATTTCTGACACAAGTGTACTGGGTAGAGCCAATCCATACGGTTCTGCTGCGCTGAGTCGAAGTTCACCCTTTTGCAACAAAATCGTGCAATCGCCCGAGAGTTCGTAAAGCTCCGGGCGGGCATAGATTCCCAGAAATGCAAGCTGATTCCGCTCACCAAGTTCCGCTTCTGTACAGGCCGCCGCCAGTTGGGTATTGTACTTTCGTGCAATGGTAAGAAACAGCTCCCGTACATTTCGCTCAAAATACTTTGTATCGTGAAAGCACTGACTGCTGAATGCACGCATCGTCACACTGCCGGACAGCGTGGCGTACCGTTGAAACGTGAGCAAAAGATCCTGCAACAGGCCGTCGTTTTCCCTGCAAAACGTTGGCACCTTCATGCTGTTCCGCGCCTGAACACATACAACATCCCTCCATGCAGCGATCCATGGAACGGGATTGTCTGCCAGCTTCTGCATGATGCTGTTTGCAACCTCTTCTGCCTTTTTTCGCGGATGCACTCTGTCAGCGCATTCATAGCACTGTGCGACCCGTTCCAGATCCAGCACAATGCAGGAGAGAACGCTCTGCTTTCTCGCCCATTCCAGACGCACCAAAGCCTGCTGCTCCAGCTCCCGCGCTGCAATATTGTAAGCATCCCGAACCACCGCATCTTCGTATTGATACTCCGGCAACTCCCTTTTATCAATGCGCAGCATTACCCGACGTCTGGATGTGTTGGGTTCAGAAAGATGCTTACTGTTTTCAAACTTATCCAGCAGACGATTCAGGATCACCTGTGCTTCCTTCATTCTGCATCTCCTTTCCAAATGGAATGATGTGCATCCGGTATCCGGATTTGTCCACTAATAATGTACGGTCTGCAATGGGCATAATGTCCGAGACCTTATCCGGCGGCGTACAGATGATCGCCTGCAGCCCCATCTTTCGGAGAAGGAGTACACTCTCCGTGATCCGGTCACTATCCATTTTATTGAAAGCTTCATCGAATACCACCAGACGCACCGTATTACCAAAACGGGTAGCATCGTTGACGCGGTACAGCTGGGCAAACGAGGCCAGCACCGCAATATAGAATGGCGTTTGTGTTTCGCCACCAGACTTCATATTCAGTGTTTGAGAAAGCAGCTGCTTGGAACCGTTCTGATCGGTCGTTTCCAAATCAAACTTCAGATACGTCCGGAAGTCTGTATAGCGGACGATATTCTCCTGCAGTTCGCTCTGTTTGCGGGCATTGAGCTGCGTATCGTCTGCCATTGTGATCTGGCTGAACAGTTTTTCGATCAGTGGGCCGTATTTTTGCTGAAAGGGCAGTGCGAATAGACCGGATTCGCCTTCCATCAGTTCATCTGACGTGATCATGTTATAGTAATCCAGATAATCCGGGTTTGGCCCTACGCGAAATTGGTACTTGTCTGTGCCAAATTGTGCCTGGCGCAGGGCCTTGTTCAGATTGTGCACCTGTTCTTGCACCTGATCGATGCTGGATTTCAGTTTGGCAAGGAAATCGTTCTGGAATTGCTCCATTGCACTTTCCCGTGCCGCCCGGATCTTTTCTTTGTATCGGGGCAGCTCGCTTTCCTGCAGAGTACGCCGTTCTTCCTCGTATTCGGTGTTATCCATCACCTCGATCTGGAATGCACAGGGTTTGAACCGTTCTGCATATTCTCTGCGTGCTGCAAACAGTTTCTTCTGAGCCCCGTCCATTGCCTTTGTGCTCTGCGCCAAACTGTCGCCGAAGTTCTTGCGGATGACATCTGCCTTTTTCAAGCGGACAAGCTCCTGCCGATAGCGGGGAACACCGATGGTTTCTCGGTATTCCTCCGTGAATCCTTCTTTCAAACCATCTTCGATGGCCTCATACCGCTGATATTTTTCCGGCAAGATCTCATATTCCAGCTGGTGGATGCGGCTTTCCAGATTGCCCCTTTGCACATTTTTCGCATCTTTTTCCTTGTTAAGTGCAAGGATCTCTTCTTTCAGATGCTCAATGATCTGCCGCTGCTCATCCAACCAGAACAGATTCAGCTGGGAAAGCTGATTTTTGACTTCTGCGATTTCCTTGGTGATCGTCTGGACGCGCTGGTAGTCCTCCTGCTTTTGCGCCACATCGATTCGGACGAATCTTTGGGTGAAAAGCGGCTCCTGCAGGCCGGTCAGCTGCTTCTGGAGCGGCTGCCAATGCCGCAGCTCTTCCTGCAGACAGGCCAGTTCCTTTTCCAGATGGTCGATGCGGAGCTGCACCGCACGCCGCCCGATGAAGGCGTCTTCCATCCAGCCCTTCCGAAGTGCGCGGGCCACATAGCCCTGATACAGCATTCCTTCTGCCGTAATTGCCGTCTTATAGCAGCGCAACTGTTCTGCCGTGTCGCAGCATATCACCCGACCCAGAAGATAGTCCACATAGCTGCGTGCCAGCTTGTTTTCTGCCTCCACCTTTTCTGCCAGACTGCCGGGCAGCGGTCGAAGTGTTTCTTTTTCCCGCAGTTTTCCGATATCTACCAGACCAAACGCACGGTACTCTGCTTCCTGCTTCAGCCGGTCGTAAATGTTAAGTGCATCCTGATAACGTCCCGGCTCCACCAGCAGATAATATTTCTGGTTATTTAGGTAGCCTTCTACCGCTCCACGCCAGCGCTCATCTGCCATTTCCAGCACATCAGCCAGAATATAAACGGGAACCGCATGCCCCGTTTTATCCGCCAGATCCTTTTCCAGCCGGTCTTTGAACAGCAGAAGCCCATGGGGATAATCTTTGATGTTCCTGCGCAGATTTGCAAGCACCGCACTTTTCTGGTCGGCTTGCTTCTTCAGCTCTGCAATACGATCCTCTGTTTTATGAGCCGCACTGCGGACAGCATCCGACAATTCGGCCGCTGCCTGCTGCCCCGTTTCAAACAACTCCACAGGCCGGGCAAACAATCCCTTCTCATCACCAGTAAATACAGCATATGCTTTCTGCGCCGTGTTCGCCGCTTCCTGCACCGATATGAGAAGTTCTTCCGGTTCCAGTTCTTGTATCTCCCCACAGAATCTCTGTAAACGCCGTGCTTCCCGCTTGATTTCCACTTCAAGATTTTGCAGACCCTGTTCCAGCTTTTTCTGCTCATCTCTCAGAGCCTTTTCCATGTTGAGCAGACGCTCTTCCTCCTGGAAAACGTTGCTCTGCCTGCAGGCCAGCTCCAGCTCACTGCGGCGCGTTTCTTTCTGTTCGATCTGCCGCTCAAGCTCCTCCCGTTGCTCATTCACATTTGCAAGGTTCTCCTTGCATTCAGTTCGTTCCAATTCTCTCTGGTCGATCTCTGTCTGCGCAGCTTCTTTTTCGGCCCACCGTACCAGAAACTTCTGGATCTGGCAGCGGTCTATGGCTTGGTTCATCTCCTGATACAGCCCGCTGATTTGCTGCAGCGCATCCAGCTTTTCCTGCTGACGCTGCGCCAGCAATTCGTGCCGTTTATAATCCCGGATGTTTTGCTGCATCAGCTCAATATTGGGTTTATCCGGAATATCGCAGATGTTCTCCGTAATAAATTTTTGGATATCCACAATTGGCCGGAACGAAACAGCCTTCTTCATCATCCGTAAGACCTGCTCGTTGTGGACGTTCCACTTTGCAAGCATGTTGCGGCGATACTCTTTTTGGGTATCGTAAAATTCTGCCCGTGCATAGTTCTGCTTCAAAAAACGGCGAAGTGTAGAGATCTCCATTGCCTCGCCCTGCTCAATAAAGCAATTTTCCGGCAGTGTCCCCGTGTAAATAAAGAATGTATCACGGTAACTTTCATCGCTGCGGCAGTCAAAGGTAACGCCCGTCACAAAGCTGCTGCCCTCCATCTCATCCTGAAATTCGCAGACAATATAGGTAGAAAAGTCCTTACCACGGCGGGAATACGGGCTGTTATCATCCATGTCGGCGCGCAGATAACCTTCCAATGTGCGCTGCGACTTTTCGTTGGCTGCCTGATTAAAATTGCGGGAATTTGTCTCGCCCAGCAGCACGATTTGCAGTGCATCGATAACCGTTGACTTTCCGGCGCCGTTCTTGCCTGTCAGAAAATTGATGTCGCCCACTTCAATCAGTTCCTTACTGAAATAGAGCCAGTTGATCAGCAGGATCTTCTTTAGCTTCTTCATCTGTTTCCTCCTTTTTCAAAACAGACACCACCAAGTTCAGCTTTTCGCTGGAGACCGCAGAGAGAATGGTGGACAGTATTGCGATCCTGCAGCTGCCCTGGTTGAATTTTCCTTCCAGTCTTTGAATCACAGAATGGTTTTCCAGTACCGTAAACGCGCGTTTAACCTCTTCCATATTCGGCTTAGCCGGAAAAACAGGATAGTCGGTCACCACCTTTTCCAGCACATCCCGCACAGTACACACGGCATCCTGCTCCAAACCCAAACGCTCCATATTTTCTTCGTAAATCAGCCGTAATGCCAGCAAAATCGCCGTTTCTTTTTTATTGAGGTTGCAACGGTTAGCCTCGTCTGTGTTCAACACATAAAAGTATCCGTTCAATTCATCCCTGCGCAAATCCCAGTCCAGCAGACTCAGATACTCCTGTACAGCCTCATAGTGCCGTGATAGGAAAAGATAGTCCGGGTTATCCACCCTGCCTTTTCCCGGCTGGTAGATGGTTCGCACAATGTATGTGCGGCTGAGCAGCTGATTGCAGACAGATTTGAATTGTTCCAGTTCTTTTGCCGTTGCATTGGTAACAAAATCAAAATTCACGGCTTCTTCTCCTTCCTCCGGATCTGCATTTGCGGGATCGAATAGCCATTTTTGCAAAAAATGCCATCGAGTTCCTGGACTACATAACCGGCAGATGCATCCTTGCTTCCAAGGATTGCCAGCAAACTCATGATATAATCCTTGTCTTCTTCAAGCGAGAGCTCCTCCGAGCAACGAATGTCAGCGTCTCCCAGCCATCCCTGCACGTAAGCATTTACTGCTGCCCGGCCATATTTCGATTGCAGTAACTGTGCCGCTCTGACCTGTTCTTCCGTATTCGGTGCCTGATCATCTTGTATCAGCACCGACGCGGTTTTTGTCCGTTTTTCGGGGCGCTTACGGTACCACAGACTTTTTTCTGACAAAAAAGACTGCTCATACAATTGAAATGCCGGTTGTATCTGATCCACCAGCTCAGACGCCCTGCGGTTTCTGGACAGTGCTGTCAGCAAAACATTCAAATTGCCGCGCACGCTTTGATCTCGGTTCGTCAGGTTCTCGATTTTCTGTGTTGCTGCCCTGGTATAGCGCCGGACCTGCATATCAATTTCTTCAAGATAGTCCTTCTCTAAATTGTCATAGCGTTCTTCGATCCAGAAAATTTTCCTCAGCAGATCGGCACGGCAGTCTTCCAATGTCTTGCCCCGCTTATCACGCAATGCTTCATTTGCCATCGTCATCAGCAGCGCGTCATCTTCTTCCCACCGTCTCAGTATAGATTGAATTGGGACACGATACTTCGGCACTGAGTCTTTGATTTTCAGCGGACGGATGTATGCTTCCACAACTTTTTGTCCGAAGTCATTGAAGTGTGCAGCCAGCACCTGGTTGACATCCTGCATATCGATCTGCGTCTGAAAATAATGCTTCACATTATGATAGACCATTTGCAACAAACTAATCAGCGCCGTTGTGTTATCGTAGGCACTATAGAGAGCCGTCATTTTATCGTAAGCATTGTTGCTATCGTCGGCGGTCTTTAAGACTGAGAAAGTTCCGAACACATAGGAATATCCACGAGCCGGGCTATCATCGCAGAGTTTGTGGAATAATTCCAGCAAACTGCTGCTGTAATTAGGAATCGTGATATACTCTTCAAAGTCGTCCCCGCGTTCTTTCTCAAACCACCCCTTACTACACAGCTTGCGGATCAAAAAACGAGCGCGGCCAGAGATATCCCTCAGTTCCTCTTCGTCAATGTCTTCATCTTCAAACGTAGCATCCGCCAGTTCCTGCTCCAACCTGCCGCGCAGCATGGAATACAAGACATCTTCCCGTATTTTCAGGTTTTCTTGGTATGCTGCGTACAGTACGTCCAGTGCATCCGCATATAAAATACGGTTGGGCGAAGCCAGCGGCGAGAAAAGTTCGCTTGGAACCGCTTCAAAAAACTTCATAGGCCTACCACCTTATTCGACCGATATACGCTTTCTTTTCTATTATTGTAACCTCTTTCCGCTTACAAAACAAGACGCAAAAAAGGGGCTGTTGCAAAATAGCAAAAGCGAAAGACGTTGAAAACTTCAGCAAAGAGTGCCTGAAACAGCCCAAAAGTTGAAAACTTTGTCATAAATTCAGAGAAAAAGGTATAGCAAAGCTGAGCCTCTGTGAAAAAGCAGGTGCTCAGCTTTTTACATTTTCAGTTCCAAAAAATTCTACTCTTTTTTGAGGGGAAAAAGATGAGATTTTCTCTTTCCGCGTTGCAATTTGGAAAAGAACTTCTGGAGGTCAAAAGCAATGCAGAGGAGAAACAATTCGGTAGAGATATTGGTTCTCCCTCGCATCAAGAAGCGCCGGAAGTTCCTCAAGCTGGGCGTTGGCTACATACACCGGTTCATGTTCATCTATTAAAATATTTTCGCTTATTGGCAGGGTCAGCTGTTGATATATGCCGCCCTTTCCTGTATACTGTTCATGTTGTATCTGGTTCATTGCAGTTTCAGTTTACAACAGCCCCTTGTCGCTCGCTCAAGCTACCCAACGCAAAAACTGCCCCGGCTTCCTGTTACGGAAACCGGGGCGGTTTGTTATACTTTATTTGTGCTCTTTATTCACGTTTTTTCAAGCTCTCGCGCAATTATTTGCGGGGATTTTTGATTGCAGGCTGGGCGGGTGCCAAAATTATAGAGTATTCAGAGACATCCATGGATGTTTATGGACTCAGCGGCTCACAAATGCCATGTCCTTTTCCAGCAGGTAGGGCCGCAGATAAGCCACTGTGCCGCACATGGGCAGTACATCTTCCGAAAGCTGAATGCCAAGCTGCTGGATGATATACTGCCGACGCACCTGCATCCGCTGCCACATCTCCGGGTACTGCTGGCAGATCTGCTCCTTCAGGGTCTCATCGGCCAGCACCACGGTGCTCTCGGCACAGCTGCCGCCGTAGCCCGGCACCGAGGGAATGATATCGATCTGCAGCATCATGCCGCTGCGCAGAACCTCTGCGGAGTGCTCATAGATCGGAGAGCAGAGCCATTCTTCCTCGGCCACCAGATGGCCAGGGCAGAGCGACCAGCCGTAGGTTGCACGGGGCAGAATTTCTTCCACCTTGTCGAACATCTCACCGCCGGTCATGCCCACATGGATCTCCTCCAGCCAGCGGGTATAGGCGGCAAAGTAGGGAGCCGCTACCTTTTCCACATAATCCTGAGCGCCCTGCGGCAGCTCCGAAGCGTCGTGCACTGCATAGGCTGCGCGGCTGGAGGAGCCGCCCGAATAGCCGACGGTCAGCGAAATGGTATCGCCCACCTTGACCGTGTTCTGGGTGGGGAACATATTGCCCTTGATGAAGCGCGGGCCGCTGGCGGCAATGGTCACGATGCTGTTGTGCTGGCCCTTCCGGTTGAGCTGAGCGCCCAGTGCGGTCTCCGGCACACCGGGAGCCAGAAGATCCATAGCATCCAGCACACCGTCTGAAGCCAGTGCAGCGCCATATTCGTAATGGGCGATCTCGTTAGCGTTGTTAGTGGTACGGGCACCGCCATCGCCAAGGAACAGATCTCCGGCATTGAACAGGTTCTCGTCGCCGCCGGTAATGGCACGGATGGCATCCAGAATAAAGGCCGGGATGTCAAACAGTTTTTCGTTTTTCTCCACCGGGCTGGTAAAATGCTTCCATCCTGCAATGCCGATGCGGCGGCCCGGCGCAATGCCTGCCTCCTCCAACAGAGTGCGCAGGGGCTTGTCAGCACGGTTGGGCTGGTTGGGCAGTGAGAACAGTGAAACATGCACGGCCTGCCCCGGGATACGGGCTTTGGACGCCTTGTTCAGATTCTCATTGCCCAGCACAAAGTGAGCCGTGCCGTCGGCGTCCAGAACCAGCAGAGACTCTTCAAAGCGGGTAAAATATCCCATCAGGTACTGGAAATTACCGCAGTGTTCGGCGTCACCGTACACCACCAGCTGCTCAAAACCGCGGGACTTCATGCCCCGCAGAACCTTGTCCAGACGTTCCTGGATAGTGGCATCCGTCAGCATGACCGGCTCTCCAGTACAGTCCTTGGGCGGCTGCGGCACCTTGGCCAAGCGGATATCGTACTGTTTCATTTTCTTACACCTCTCGTTATTGATTTCTTGTATTTGGCCTGCGGCCGGTTTCAGATTTTGTCAATGGGGTACATGGGGCGCATGATCTGCTTGAAGGGAATGATCCGGGTATCCTGCGGGGTAGCTCCCTGCGTCAGGGACATGACCGAGAACGCAGCCTTTTCCTTCAGCTCCGGAAAGATATAGCCCTGCTTGACCACAATCACATCGTATGCGTCCCAGTCCAGTCCAGCCCCCACGAACTGGTGCTCTTCGCACATGGTCTGGCGGGTACTTGCCACATTGATATCCAGTGGCAGGCCGTCCACCGACACCGCCACCGAATAGCCATACACGGCATCGTGGGGATGGTGCAGGTAGCCGCGCAGAGTGCCCTTTGCCTTCACCGTCACATCCAGCTCCACCGAGTGGGACATCTCATCGTGATTCACACCCAGATGCAGGCAGGCCTTTGCGCCGATCTCCAGCTGCGCCAGCTTCTGGTAGGCAACGGGGTCGCAGATGTTGGCAAACAGGATCTTCTTTTTCAGTTCCTTCTCCACCAACACCTGCCGCAGGATGTAGGTATTCCAGCCGGTGGCACCGCTGGTTACATTGTCGCCAGAGTCAGTGATGAAAGCAGGCTTGCCCTCAAACTCCAGTGCCATCCGCAAAGCCTTGTCTGGAGCAGCTGTCAGGCCGGTGTAGTGGAACTCACGGCGTTTGTTCCAGACGTAGACAGCCAGCCAGTCGGCGGCTTCCTCTGCATAGGGCAGGTCGGCTTCGGTCTGGGGTACCACAACGATGCCGCAGCCAGCCACCGGCGTGTCATGGCGGATGTAACCCACATGCCAGCTCACACTGCGGATATGGGGATCCTGTTCCAGCTTGTCCATATACTCGTTGATGGATCGCACTGGCTCGTCACCGGAAACGCTCTGCTCGCCGCCCAGGATCAGGGGCAGCTTGCGGTATACCGAGTGGATGTTCTGGCGGTCTTTCATAAAGTCGCACAGCATGGCGGCTACCTTGCGCATGGTGGCAATGCTGTCGGTGTGGGGTGATTCGCGGTAGCTGCGGATCAGAGTGGTGGCCTCGGCATATTCCTTGCACAGATTGCCGTGGGGGTCACACACCACAAAGATGGGCAGGTACGGCCCTACCACCTTGCGGATCTCAGCCAGAATGTGGTGGTCGCCGGAACCAATGCCCTCCACCTCGCTGGCACCGTGCAGCATCAGGAACATACCATCGATCTCGTGGATGTGCTCTTTGACCGTCCGCACGAAGCAAGATTCGATGTAATCAAAGGTATCTTTTTTGATCACGCCCGCAGCACCGGCATCCGCCACCACCGAGGGGATCAGTTCAAAACCGGCCTGCTCAAACACATCGGCCACATGCAGTGCCTGAATGCAGTCATCACCAAAAAGCATCTTGTAATTGCTGATCTCGCATTTCTGCGGGATGTTCGCATTGGACTCCGTGATAAATTCGCCGACCAAGATTTTCATTGTTGTTTCTCCTTTTATTGTACCGTTTCCACCATCAATCCGCAACCGGACAGGCCGCTTTTTTCATGCGCTGGTGCGGCGAAAGCCGCATGGTTACTGGCAAAAACCAGCCCATGCAGTGCCCCAGCAGAAGCATACTAACCCAAGTATCTTCCCGCAGGGTAGTAAAGTCCAGATGGAATATCAGCACCAGTTCCGGACTCAGTGTCAGCAACAAATTGGTCAGGCTGCCATCCGGGTCGATATACCCTAGCAAGGCACACAGTCCCGGGGTAATAATGGCGTACAGGCCTACGGCCCATGTACCAAAGGTGTCGCTCGCCCATATCATGCCGCCAGTGAACCAGTAGCACCGGGATCACCGGCGAGACGCAGCCGGCAATGAAGTCCAGCACCACATCCACGCCATGGCGGATACGTCCCGGCTTTTGGGGGGAGCCGTCTCCTGTGGCTCTCATATTACTCTCCCGCTTCTTCGGTTTTCTGGTATTCCTCGATCAAATTCTTGAACCAGTAATAGCTCTTTTTGGGGGTACGCTTGTTGTCATGGTCAAAGTCCACACGCACAAAGCCGTAGCGCTTTTCGTAGCCATTGACCCAGCTGTACAAATCCATGGTAGACCATGCATAGTAGCCCAGCACATTGCAGCCCTCTTTTTTGGCCTTAAGCATATAGTCGATGTAGCCCTGCATCATTTCGATGCGGTCATCGTCCTGCACATAGCCGTTCTCGTCCGGGGTCTCGTAGCAGCCATGGCCGTTCTCGGTGATGTACACCGGGATGTCACCGTAGCGCTCCCGGATCTCCATCAGGGTGTTGTACATGCACTTGGGGTAGATCTCGCGGCCCCAGAGGTTGCGCTTGGTGTCGGGGGCAATGGCGGTCTCGTACCAGCCCTTGATGCGCATACCCTCCTTGGCCTTGGAGCCTGCGCCGCGGTTGTTGTGGAACACCTCGGTCTCGCCCTCCGACCAGTCGGTCAGGTACATGCGGTTGTAAACGTTCATGCCGATGTAATCCACCTTGCCCTTGGCAAAGATCAGGGCATCGTCCAGCTTGATATAGTCGTTCTCAATGCCGTTCTCCCGCAGCAGAGGGATCAGCTCGCCGGGCAGCTCGCCCTTGATGGAGGTGTCCAGGATCAGGCGGTTATAGAACAGGTCGCCCAGCAGGCGGACCTTTTCCGGTTCTTTGGTGCCCGGCGCGATCTCCACGTTGCTGCTGTCGTGCACGATGCCGATCTGACCCTTCAGACCCATGGAGTGGTACAGGGCCACCGTCTTGGCACTGGCCAGCACTTCGTAGTACATCTGCTTAAAGTAGCGGTCAAAGTCCAGCTTGTGGTTCGGGGGATAGTTGCCCACCATATTGGTGCAGTAGGCGTAGTACTTGGGCTCGTTGATGGTGCTCCACAGCTTGACCCGGTCGCCAAAGGCCTCAAAGCAGACCTTGGCATAGGCTTCAAAGTCGTCCACGATGGAGCGGCTCTCCCAGCCGCCTTCTTCCGCAAGGACATTGGGCAGATCGTAGTGGAACAGGGTGACATTTGGCTCGATGCCCTTTTCCAGGCAGTAGTCGATCACATTGTTGTAGAACTCAATGCCCTTGGGGTTCACCTCACCCCGGCCGTTGGGCAGGATACGGTCCCATGCAATGGAGAAGCGGTAGGTGTTCTGCTTGCCGGCAGCCATCATGTCGATGTCCTCTTTGTAGTGGTGATAGAAGTCACAGGAGACATCGCCGGTGGCACCGTTCAGGTTCAGCGGGTTGCCGTGGGAGAATACATCCCACTCGCCCAGACCTTTGCCGTCCTCATCCCAAGCGCCTTCACACTGATATGCGGCAGTTGCACTGCCCCAGAGAAATTTCTGCTTTTCCATACTGTACAAGTCCTTTCTTTGATAAGCTCTCGTTTTGTTTTTTAAATATCGTCCACCGGGAACATGGGGCGCATGATGCGCTTGAAGGGCAGGCGGCGGGTATCCTGCAGGGTAGCGCCATCGGTCAGGGACATCACGCACAGCGCGCCAAGCTCCTTCAGCTCCGGGAAGATGTAGCCCTGTTTTACGATCACCACGCCGTAGTCCGCGCAGTGGGCACCGGCTGCTTCGAACTGATGCAGCTCCACCACAGCATGGCTCGCCTCGGCTACGATGATATCAATGGGGTAGCCCTCTACCGACACCAGCACGCAGGCACCGTAATCTCCCTCATAGCCCATAAAGCCTTCCAGACGACCCTTGTGCTTCACGGTCACGTCCAGCTCTACCGGGCGGGACAGCTCGTCCAGATCCATGCCCAGACGGATATGCGTCTTTGTGCCCTCCGGAACATCGGCTAGCTGTGCCACTACAGCCGGGTCGGTGATGCCGCCGAACAAGAAGTTCTTGCCCTTGGTATCCGGCAACGCCATGACCTGCCGCAGCACCCATGTATTGGCACCCACAGAGCCGCTGGTGGTGTTGTCACCGGAGTCGGTGAGGAACACCGGCTTGCCCGGGCAGTTCAGCGCGGACTGAATGGCCTCTTCCGGTTCCTGCGTCAGGCCGGTGTAGTGGAACTCATGGCGGCGCTCCCACACATAAGCGGCCAGTTCGTCAACCTTCTGCTCGGCGTAGTCCTGATCAGCCTCGGAGTTTGGCACCACCACGACGCCGCAGCCTGCTACGTCCGTGTCGTGACGGATGTAGCCCACATGCCAGCTGGCACTGAGAATGCGGGGATCTTTCTCCATCTCGTCCATGTACTGGTTGATGGAGCGCACCGGCTCATCGGCGGAGACGCTCTGCTCGCCGCCCAGGATCAGCGGCAGCTTGCGGTATGCGGGGCGGATGTTGCGGCGGTGCTCCAACAGATCTACCAGATACCGGCAGCAGGTCTTGACCGTGTCGGCAAGGTCGGTGTGGGGCGACTCGCGGTAGCTGCGGATCACGGTGGTGCCGTCCACATACTCCTTGCACAGATTGCCGTGGGGGTCGCAGGCCACTACAATGGGCATATACGGACCCACCAGCTTGCGTACTTCCTTCAAAATGTGATGGTCGCCGGAGCCGATGTCCTCCACCTCGCTGGCACCGTGCAGATGCAGGAACATGCCGTCCAGCGTGCCGAGGTTTGCGCGGATATCGTTCAGCAGGTGGTTCTCGATGTAATCAAAGGCGTTGCGGGTGACCACACCGCCCGAAAAGCCATTGGCATAGACCGAGGGTACCACTTCGATGCCGGCATCCGCGAACACGGTGCCCATGTTCATCTGAGAAATGGCGTCCTCGCCAAACCGCAGGTCATAATTTTCCAGATCAGTTTTGTAGGGGATGTTGGCGTTGGACTCGGTCACAAACTGCGCCACCAGAACTTTTCTGCCCATAGCAGATCCTCCCTCTCAAAAGAAGCCTGAGCACACATTGATGCCCGCCGCCGTAGCGGCGACAGGCATCAATGTGCTTGGCTTTTTGTGCTTTGCTTTATGATGAAATTATGGCTGTGAATGTCAAAAGTCTAAACAGGGATCAGACGTCCTCTTTGTATGCCTTTTTGAGGATGACGGTGCAGGCGATGAACGCCACGACCACGGCCACGATGCCGGAGGCCAGCGCCACGATCATGTTGCCCATGGAACCGTCAGGAGGCAGGAAGAACAGCAGGGCCAGGAAGCCCGGGCAGCCGCCCACAACGTAGTTCTTCAGCTGGAAGATGCCTGCGATCAGGCCGGCGGCCGCTGCGCCGATGGCAGTGCCCACCAGCACACGGGGACGCATGATCAGGGAGCCGTAGAAAGCAGGCTCGGTAACGCCGCACAGTGCGGTAACACCGAAGGAAGCGATCATGCCCTTGCGGCCCTTATCCTTGAGGTGCATGGCAACAGCCAGTGCGCTGCCGCCGACTGCCAGGTTGGAGATAAAGCCCATCGGCGTAACAACCAGGTCGTAACCGATGCTGGAGATGCCTTCCACCATGATGGGGGTGATGGCCTTATCCAGGCCCAGCATGACCAGATAGGGATAGATAGCAGAGCAAACAGGAGTTGCAATAATACTTGCCGCGCTAAAGAATGCCTGAAGAGCATTGCCGACCACACCGCTGAGCTCGGTGCCAATGGGTCCGAGGACGATCAGCGTAATGGGAACGACGATCAACATGGTAAGCAGCGGCTTTAAGAAGTAACGCACCATTTCAGGGATGATCTTCTTGAGCAGCTTATCCACCCAGTACATCAGGATGATGCCCATGACGATGGGCAGCACGCTGGAGGTGTATTCCACGGTGGGAATGGGGATGCCGAAGAAATCCAGACCCTCAACACCGCTGATGGAGCTGCTGACGAGGACAGCGCCCAGGAACGCGCCCATGATAGGCTCCATCTTGAGCTTGTTGGCCATGGTGTAGCCGATCCAGACGGGCAGCATGGAGAAGCCGGCGCTGAAGATAGCCAGGCAGACCTTTGCGGTGCCGCTGTCGGTGCTCATTCCAAGGTAGTTAACCAGCAGGTTCTTGATGGCAAGGATCAGGCCGCCGGTGATCAGAGCGGGAACGATCGGCATAAAGACAGCTGCGCTGAAGTTGCCGAACTTCGTGACCCAGTACATAAAGCCCTTCTTTTCAGGCTCTTCCTCCACGACCGTGGGGCGGTCATCGGTGGGTTTCCAGCCGGAGACCTCCAGGAAATCGTTGAATGCATCGTTGACTTCCGGTCCGATGATGATCTGCACCTGGCCGGTCTTGTCCACAACGCCCACGACATGTTCAATGCCCTTGATGGCTTCCACATCCACCTTGGACTTGCTGGCGTAATGGATGCGCAGCCGTGTTGCACAGCGCTCAACGAAGGTGATGTTGCTCAGTCCGCCGACCTTCTTCAGGACTTGCTGGGACATCTTTGTATATTTGCCCATGAGTAAATGCCTCCCTTTCGTACCGTAAAATGTTACAAAATATCACATTTTACACTTCATGTGATGAACAGCTGTGAAATATATTCACCGCTCGGCCGCAGCGAAAACCCGCAGAATTTCGTTGAGTTTTAACCATTCATCGTCTTTTCTACATTGTACCACACTCCGGGTCAAAGTCAATCAGTTTTTGTTATATTTTGTTCGTAAATGTTATTATTTGTTGCTTTTAACAAACAAAAAATCGAGTTTTGCATCATTTTCACTAAATTTTCGACTCGTTTACGCAAAAAAGAATGAGCTTTCCGGCGAAAGATAACATTTTCTCCGAAAAGTTCATTCTTTTTTGTTATTTTATGTTACTTTTAATTTCAAGTTATTCTCAGGCCAGCACCAACGGGATATTGTTCTGCCGGAACAGCTCCTGCGTAGCCGCATCCAGACCATCGTCCGTGATCACCAGATCCACATCCGTAATGGGGGCGATCTTGTAGAAGAACGACTTGTTGAATTTGCTGTGGTCGGCCATGCAGATCACCCGCTTAGCTTTTTCCACCAGCACCTTTTTGGTATGGCCATCCTGCACATCCACCACCGAAAGGCCATCAGTCAGATCGATGCCCTCCAGCGAGAGAAACAAGGTATCGATCTGAAAATGCTGGATGAAATCATCGGTCAGCGGCCCCAGAAAAGCCATGGAGTTCTCACGGAACTCGCCCGGACACATGATGAGCTTGATGTTCCGCATGGTAGCGGTGGTGTTGGCTACCAGCAGAGAGTGGGTCAGTACACTGATGTTGCGTTTGCCGCGCAGCAGCGCAGCCAGCTCGTTGGGCGTGGTGCCCGCATCCAGAAAAACGGAATCGCCTTCGTTGATGTACTCCATACACTTGGCCGCGATGCGCTGCTTTTCGGACACATTGATCTCATTTTTGAAGCTGATGCTGCATTCAAACAGCGAGCCGCTGTTCAGCACTGCGCCGCCGTGTTCCAGCGTAACCATGCCATCCTCAGCCATCGCATTCAGATCCCGCCGGATGGTCATGGAGGACACCTGAATACGCTCTGCCAGGTCGGTGATCACCACACTGCCGTTGCGCTGCAATTCATCCAGAATATAGCGTTTTCGTTCGATTGCATTCATAGCATTTCCTCACCGGGACTCCCATGGCCCCTCTTACACCATTTTTCCAGTTTCTTTACCCGTTCTCTTCCGTTTCGTCCAGTCGCAGCTCGTGCCCGCCGGTGCGGATCATATAGCGTTCGCTGTCAATGTACTGCTCATTCAGCAGCACCACCCGGTCTTTGCCGTCCAGATAGCAGGTGCGGGTGTATACCACAGGCCGCCCCTTAGCAAACCCCAGCGCAGCCGCTGTTTCTGCATCGGCGTACCGCACCCGAATGATGGTCTCCTTTTCCCGGATGACTCGCAGCTTTCTCCACTGCCGCAGCAGCCGGAACACCGACCCGCTCAACAGCTCTTTTGTCAAAAATTCCGCATCCTGCGGCGGAAAGTAATCGATCTCATACACCGCCGGCTTGCCGTTCAGGGCACGCACCCGCCGGGCGCGGCAGTAGCGTTCCTCGCCCTGCTTCACCTCAAACAGGCGGCACACTTCAGTGCTTGGCACCATGTCCAGCTCTGTGCACACGGTGGAGGGCCTGTACCCGTTGGCAATGGCATTTTCGGTCCAGCCGCGGGGCGCGTTCAGGTCGTTGCGCATCACCACCCCGGTCACAAAAGTGCCCTTGCCCGGGTGACGCACCACCAGCCCTTCCTCGCACAGTTCCTCCACGGCACGCCGCACCGTGATGCGGCTCACCTTGTATTGCTCCACCAGTTCATTCTCGGTGGAGAGCTTGTCGCCCTCCCGGCGGCTGCCGGAAAGGATCTCCTGCCGCAGGATCTCTTCCAGCTGCAGATAAAGCGGGGTCGCGCTGTCCGGCACCAGCATATTGTTTTTCCTCCAAAAGCACACATTCTATAATCTACTATGAGCATAACACAATTGTGTGGTAAAATCCAGTATTTCATCGGCAAATTTTGCCCGAGAGCCTATTGTAAATCGTCTTATATTGTATTATAATGTCTTATAGACTTATTCCATTGCAAATTCGATCAACACAGGAGGTATCTTGCATGTTTCATATCCTTGTTGCACGCTTTATCCTGGAGGCCAATGAGAACATCCCCAAAAAGTGCAATCTAAATGATGTCAGCCTGCACTTCGGGCAGGGCTGCATTGCGCATCTGCAGCTGGGGGACGTGTTTGACCGTCCTGACGTGACCCTTGTGCCAGCGCTGGACGCCAATGCGGCTTCCAACGGCGTGATGAAGCGCACCGCCTTTGATTACATTGAGTCCACCATCCTGCAGACTGTGCAGGAGCATCTTTCCGAACTGGATGCCCTCTACCTCCACCTGCACGGCGCCAGTGAGGTAGAGGGCATCGGCTCCGGCGACCACCATATCTTAAAGGAAGTGCGCCGCATCGTAGGCCCTTACATGCCCATTGCTGTGGTATGCGATCCCCACGGTAACCTGTGCAAGGAATATGTGGAAGGCACCACCCTCATCCGCAGCTACCGTGAGTCCCCCCACACTGATGTGGAGCAGACCATCCGCTTTGTCTGCTCCCACCTGTTGGAGCTGTTGGAGCACCGCCGCAGCATCACTCCTGTGTACCGCAAACTGCCGCTAATTCTGGGCGGTGAGCAGAGCGTCTCCGCCGACGAACCGGTGCGCTCCATCAACCAGTATATGGATGAGATGGAAAAGGATGACCGCATCCTCAGCGCCAGCTGGCATGTGGGCTACATCCGCCACGACACCGATGTAGCCGGCTGCGGTGTCGTGGTGATTCCCTCTTCCAATGAGTTCCGCCCCTATGCAGAGCAGAAGGCCGATGAGCTGGTCGCCTATGTGTGGGACCGCCGCCATGAGTTCCACTATACCGGCCTGACTCAGGAACCAGACGAGGCCCTGCAGACCGCACTGCACTGCACCGGCAAGCCCGCCTTCCTCACCGACTCCGGCGACAACACCACCAGCGGTGCCATGGGTGCCAACACATGGGTACTGCGGCAGGTGCTGGCTAAACCCGAAGCCCTGCAGGGCAAGCGGGTGCTGTTTGCCGCCATTCAGGACCCCGCCGTCTATACCCTGCTGGCCGGTCATACCGTTGGTGACACCCTGCCTCTGACCCTTGGCATGGGTCTGGATTCCCTGACCGAGCCGGTACAGCTCACTGTAACCCTGAAGCATCTGGGCCGTCAAGAGGGCACCGTCTTGTTTGCTGAACATGGCGATTTTGGCGGCTGTGCCACCGTGTCGGTAGAGGGCCTGCCCATTGATGTCATCGTCACTGACACGAACCATCCCTTTGTAGAGCGGCATCAGACCCTTGCCGCCGGGGTGGACTGGATGGACTACGATGTGGTGATCGTCAAGACCGGCTACGCCTTTCCTGAACCGACCCAGCAGGGCGCGCTGTGCGTGATGTCCCTGACCGACGGCGCTACCTTGCAGGATACCCGCCGCCTGCCCTTCAAGCGCATCATGCGTCCCATGTTCCCGGTAGACGACATTTGATAAAAAAGGAGAACTGCCTTATGAAGATCCTTGTTGCAAAATTTCAGCTGGAAGCCAATGAGCATGTAGACATGAAGTGCGACCTGCCCAACGTGGCCCTTTCCTACGGACGTGACGCCCTGAGCCATATGCAGGTGGGCGACGTATTCGATGACCTAGGCATTGAACTGGTGCCCGTGATCTGTGCAGACGCTGCCTGCAGCGGCGTGATGAAAAAGACCTGCTTTGATTATATTGAACAGACCATCCTGAATGCCGTGCGCGACAACCTGCGGGATCTGGACGGTATCTACCTGCACCTGCACGGTGCCAGCTATGTGGAAGAGATCGGTTCCGGCGAGCACCATTTGGTGGCCGCCATTCGGCAGATCGTGGGTCCTTACCTGCCACTGGCGGTCTCCTGTGATCCGCACGGCAACCTGACCAAAGAGTATGTGGAGAACACCACCTTTATCCGCAGTTACCGTGAGGCTCCCCACACCGACATTGCCCAGACCGTACAGCGCACCTGCCGCGCCCTGATCGAACTGATCCGCCACCGTCAGAACATCACACCGGTATACCGCAAGCTGCCGCTGATTTTGGGTGGAGAACAGAGCGTTTCTGCCGACGAGCCGGTGCGTTCCTTCAACCAGTACATGGACGAGATGGAGAAAGATCCCCGCATCCTCAGCGCCAGTTGGCATGTGGGCTACCTGCGGCATGACTGCCCAGAGGCCGGCTGCGGCGTGGTGGTGATCCCTGCCACCGGAGCCGACCATGCCTATGCCGAGCAGAAAGCCGACGAGCTGGCCGCCTATGTGTGGGGCAAGCGCCATGAGTTCCACTACACCGGCACTACCGCCCAGCCGGACGAAGCTCTGCGCATGGCGCTGAACTGCCCGGACAAACCGTCGTTTATCACCGACTCCGGCGACAACGTGACCAGCGGTGCTCAGGGCGCTAACACCTTTATCCTGCGTCAGGTGCTGGCTGTGCCGGATCTGCACAAAAAGGTGCTGTTTGCTGCCATCCATGATGCAAAACTCTGCCACGCCCTGCTCAGCCTGCCCATTGACACCATAACGAATGCTTCTGTCGGCATGGGTTTTGATTCGCTGTCGGCTCCAGTTCCGCTGACTCTGCGGGTACTATACAAAGGCATACAGGAGGGCACCCACATGTACGGCGAGGACGGCAGCTATGGCCCGCTGGTGACCGTTGCTGTAGAGGGTACCCCGCTGGTACTAACGATCACCGACAACAACCACTCCTTTGTGGAAGAGCACCAGTTGGATGCCTGCGGCGTGGACTGGAAGAACTTTGACATCATCGTAGTCAAACAGGGTTATATCCATCCAGAGCTCAAAGCTGCCGGTGCCCTGTGCGTGATGTCCCTCACCGACGGTGCCACCCCGCAGGACACCCGTCTGATTCCCTTCAAGCGCATCATGCGCCCCATGTTCCCCATTGACAACATCTGAGCATGTACCTTTTGCCCGTTTTCTCCAGCTGACCTGTAAGGCACAACAAACCGTCCCGGCTTCCTGTTACGGAAACCGGGGCGGTTTGTTATGCTTTATTCGTGCTTTCTCAAGCGCTCACGCAATCACTTGCGGGGGTTCTTGATAGCAGTCTGGGCGGGTGCCAAAATTACAGAGCGTTCGGAGTAACGATGATACGTCGTTTGTGATTTTTCAGTTTGCCTTACTCCATCTCCGCAATGATCTTCTCCAAATTTTCTTCCTGCAAATAGAATTCCGGCAGCTTTCCCTTGTCATACCGCATATAAGGAATGTCTTTCGTTCGCTGTTCCAATAAATTGGTGAAGAACCGCTCCCAGCCGAAAAATTCGCTGCTCTCAATGAAATCTGCCGGATGTTGCAGGATTTCAAGAACGTCCGGCTGTCCGAGCAAATCCGCTTTCAGAAGCAGCCATTCCAGCGATTCCGGCAGGTACAAACTGAATTTTGCGCTATCCTCCTGCATCAGGCGATAAATGTCGTTCATCTGCGGGCCAAACGCCGCACCATCCGCAATTACCAGAACCTTCTCGGATTTCATCGGGAAGATCATTTGTTTGATGTTATCTTTTCCTGCCGCAGAGATACAGACAACGCCGTATTTCTCGCCGACTTTTGTAAACAGCTGATACCCGGAGTTGGCATCTTCTGTCAGTAATTTTTCGACATCTCCAAGCTGCACATTGCTGGCAGAGAGCGAATCGTAAATCGGATATGCTTTATTGTAAGTCCGCTTAAATCGGCTGGTCGTCTTTTTCAGTTCCAGAATTGCATTTACACTGTACGGCAGGGTGCTCAAATCTTCTCTTGTCACAAGCACATAGTAGTTGTCCGTTCTCTGAATCGCACGGGCAAAATCAAGACTTGAAACAAAAGTACTGCCTTCATCCACAAACACAATGGTGTCCTGAATGTCTTTCAGTTGAGCTTCCCAGAGTGCACCGGACAGGACTCTGCACATTTTGTCACAGACAATCGTAACACCGCTTTTTCTTCCATAGTTTTCATAGGCACTCAGCATCTCAACCAGCGTTGTCTTGCCTGTGGCACTGTCGCCGCGCAGAATTGTGATGTTGCGTTCCAGTTCTATGGTAAAAACGATTCGTTTGCTCCGGACTTCGATTTTATGTTTACCCTTCATCGTATAGCCTCACACGAACTTGAATGCAACCGGCATCAGTTCTTCCATGCTGTGTACCACGTCACCTGTATTCAAAACTTTTACGGCCACCGGGAATTTTTTCTTTCCAAAATCCATCAGATGGCGCAGGTTGATCGTCAGGTCTTTTTTCTTAGCTAATTTGAGGATAAAGGATGCGCAGTTGTCACCGCAAGTTGAAGCATTGAAAACCTTTTCCGAGTCATTTGCCATGAGCAGCAGAGTTTTCGTGCCGCCAGACAGGTTCTCCGGCGGAATCACACCCAAAACCGGGCTTTCGATTGCATGAGGCCCCAAAACATTGGATTTGTCAATCTTTTTGATAACGTCTTTTGCAAAATCAGAAGTTAGCCATTCATCCTCATAAGTGTAGTTAAAATAAACCGCTGTGTTGTAGACAGCCTCCGGCATATCTCCAAAGTAGATGTTCAGCATCGTATCACCTCGCAGATGTGAGTCACTTGCTATTATTGTACCTTCTTTCCGCTCACAAAACAAGACGCAAAAGGCACTTAGCCTCTGTAGTAGGAGGCCAAGTGCCTTTGCATCGTTCAGGTTTTATTTTCGATGGAAATGTGTTCATTCTGTTCTTCTTATTCAACGAACACCACACCTAATTATAATAAAGTGTCTTTTCAGGTTATACGCTCTACTTCAAATAGGTCGCTCCTGTATGTACCGGCATCCACGACCGAAACCTTGCAATTCAGCCATTTCAATTTCTTTTCAATGCTGAGTTGGATTCTATCCATGTTCATTTTCTTGGTTCGAGTACCAGATTGGAAGTCACCCTCCAGCAGCAGAATAACAAAAACGGTCTTGTTGCGCTGTGCAACTTTCTCATTTTCCAATGCCTTTGCATACGGAATCAGTTCTTCCTGCTGGAATGGACGATTTTCACCGAAGGTCTGTGCACCAAGCAGACAGGAGATTGTCATAGCCACCTTATGTGCTACTTCATTATCAAAACTTTCTCTGCCTTCTGTATCGACTGACGTTGGCGAAGTGGCTACCTTTGTATTATCTATTGCTATTCTCCAACCGTTTTCTGCTTCATTGCCAAGGCAATCCTTTACCTCAAGCAACATCAAAAAATCGTCCGTATCACAGATGAAGTCCACGCCTTTTGCGCCTGACAGCTTATTGAACCGTTTCCGATAAAATTCGGTATCATCAAATTTGATGGCCTTTTCTCCCGGAAACGTAAATTGCAGTTCTCCTTCAGTTAGTACCATAAATCAAATCCTGTTCCCGATTATACAGCTCATCAAACTCTTCCATAATCGAATTATGGTCAAGGTCGGTCAGTTCTTTCCCTGTCTCCATAGCAATTTTTCCATCCTCGTCACGGTACAGCGAGATAAACTGCACATTGACAGGCTTACCTTGCGGATATTTTGCCATCAGATTAAAGCTCTGCATAGTAAAATAATCATGGGTCGTAACAAAAACCTGAACTCCTGCACGAGCCAATGCTCCCAATGCCTGTGCAACAGGCTCCACCATCTTCGGATTCATATTGGTTTCAGGCTCATCCCAGAACAGAATCGAGCCCTTGCTAAGACTGCCGGATTGAATCAGGTAAACAATCGTTGCAAGCTTTTTATAGCCCTCGGAAAGCAGGCCCATTTCAAAAGAACCTTCGCCCTCCACGTTCAGGTAGAACTTCTTGTCTTTCTGAACGACTTTGCCTTTCATACTTTCCTCAAATTTTGAGAGGACTTCGTTCTGCTCGCTGGTATATGCGCCCTTTTTCAGCGGCTTATCCAGCAATTTGGTGAGGTCATAGTACATTTCTTCAAAGTCAATATGATACTCCTCATACAGACTCTGGAAATGTTCTGTTGCCGAAATCATTTCCTTGGGTGGCAGATAGACAGGTTCAAACGGCTTATCTTTTTCCTCTGCCTGAATGGACACATCGGCATGGTTTTCCTTTCGGCTTCCGAACGACACATTGATTACATCGCCCTCAGCCATGCAGACCTTCATCTGTGTCGTCTTCGATGCGCCACGCTTGCGACTTGCCATGCGGCCAATTTTCCCCTCATCGGGGCGGAAAACGCCAACCATCTTATTGACGATCATATCTTCCTGCTGCGGCAGTGTACATTTGGGAAAGTCCTTTCGACTGTACGGCTTTACCAGTGCATACAAAGCTTTCAGCAACGTGGTCTTGCCTGTGCTATTATCGCCTAAAATCACATTGATGCCCGAAGACCACTCCACATCAACAGAATCGAAAATCATAAAATTCTCTAAGGCAATGCTCTTGATTTTCATAGGTAAAGTTCCTCTCAGCGTGTGATTTCAGAATTCTCTTCCACTTCATCTCTTATTATAGCTGATTTCTGTCCGAAATAAAAGGATTTTTTAGTAGATGTAGAACATCCAATAAAAAGTCCGCGCAGCCATCGTTGATTCTTCAACTTTGACTGCATCTCTCGTTGTCGGTTGTTCCTTATATTTTCGTTTTTTAGTTGATTCCTAGCTCTTTTAGCAGACGGTCATAATAGGCCGCGTTCTCGGAAGCCTTTTTCGCATCATCAATACGATTCTGCTCAAAAAGCTTCTTCATAAGCGCCATCACTTGTGTTCTTCCTTTAATTCTGCCCTCAGCTTTCCCTTTGTCGATACCACAGTTTTCTATTCTATCCAGCACTTCACACATATCGTGTTGGCCTCCTTTATTCCCACCCTGCACAGGTCTAACCAATCACATCCATGTAAACTTTCCGCTTTACCATTTGCCAGAACCTTCAAACACAGACACACATTGATCTGCACCATATCGGCCTTCCAGATACTGCTTGTCAAAGGCCGCTGTGCTCTTGACGCGAGTATTGTCCTCCTGCCGGAATTCATAAAGCGAATAAATCTCGCTTTCATGATTATCATTCATCGCGGCAAACCAGATTTCATCACGACGGAAAACAGTATTCTTCATTGTAGTCAGGTCGTGAGAACTGAATAGTAGTTGTGCACCCTTCTTATTCAGTTCCGGGTTCTTGAACATCTGAATCACATATCGGAGCAGCTTCGGATGCAACTTGGCATCCAGTTCATCCACAACCACTGTACGGCCTTCCTGCAATGCTACCATCAGAACCGGCAAAGCTGCTATCATTTTCTTGGTTCCATCCGACTCCGCTTCAAAGGGAAGCTCATAAACCTTGTCATTGATCGTCCTTTGCGTGAACAGGTGCTTGCTAAGTTTTTTCCGCAAACTCCACCGCTTCCTGATAGTGTTTGTCTGGAAACGATAATATTTCTCTCAGATTATTTATCGTAACTGTATCTCCTCGTCGCTTAGCAATTTCATAATCTTTGAGTTCTTCCTTATACATTGATTCGGAACATTCAATTTTTCTCTGTTTCTCAGCCTCATTTAAATCTTTTTCATACTCCTTCTCTGCCTTTTCTATATCTTCTTCGCACTCTCTCAGTTCCTTTTTCTCGTTTTCAATCGCTTTATTATATTCACGAATTTGCGACTGGTTTTCATTTCCAATCTGCTCATAATTTCTTAAATGTCGTTCAAAGGGCACTGCGTTTTCAAGTAAAACCCCCATGTCCTTTAATGCATATTCTGAAAACTCTCTATTATACAATGCAGCTATGCGGCTGCCTGTTCTTGTGCATTCACCGCATACAATTTGTCCCTCAACACTTTTTTTACTTAGTAATCCCAATACACTAATTTTCTTTTTACAAAAATAGCAAAAGTCTGCCATGGCTAGCTGCTCTCCTTTGCAGTTGTGGGCGTTTCATATCAAAAAGGACAAATTCAACGCCCATTATTACGATTTATCTTGTTAAAATTATACGATTTATAGAATTACCTGTCAAGCCATCCGCCCTTAAAATCGTAAGTAACACTACGATTTATCCAAGGAGGTCTATGACATGGAACGCGAGAAGCCAAACTTTGACATTCTGGGAAGGATCGACCGGGAGCGGTTGGCTCGTGGATGGTCTGAATACACACTTGCCGAGAACTCCGGTCTGACGCAATCCACCTTATCAACGTGGCGCAGACGAAACCTTCAGCCTAACGTGACCTCAATCGAAAAAATATGTCACGGCCTTGGTATCACACTCTCGCAATTTTTTGAAGAGGACACTGCTGTTCACCATTTGACAGAGGAGCAGAAATCCCTTTTGACCATCTGGGATAGACTTTCGCCCTCGCAAAGAATCGCTATTTTGGATTTGATTCGGGCATTTCTGCCTGAATAAAGTAAAACCTTACAAAAAAAAGAAGGATGCCCAGCGACCATTGCGTCACCTGGCATCCTTCTTCATTAAGTAAAGGACTTCAGAACTTTTTTCAGTGCTTCACGCTGTTCCGGGGTTATGCGATTCAACAAATTCAAAAATTCCTGTTGTTCTTCCTTCGTAAATTCGCTATGGGGTTCATCTTTTACACATTTTTCGTTTTTCATAACAGCTCTTCCTTTTTAAGTTTTCCCTCGTCAGACAAATCAGCCCGAACCTGCCTCTTATACTTATAATAGGTATTCCGGGCAAGTCCAGTCAATTTCATGCACTCCATGTCATCCAATGTGCCGCCAAACGCCTTACAATGGATACGGATCTTCTCCTTGGCTGCTTTGGACTTTTTGGTTTCAAAGCCGACACCCTTTTTGCGGCCAACCTGCTTGCCGTTCAACCGGGCGGTCAAAAGGCCCTCACGGGTACGCTGGTGCAGATCGGCAACTTCTTTTTCGGATTGCTCAAAGGCCAGCTTGATCTGCTCCTTTGCCAAGGCCATCAGATATTCGTTGATGCCCTTCAAGATGAAGTCTACATTCGTCCCTGTCATGGCAATGCTGCCGGACAGAGCTTTTTTGTAGGTCTCGGTGTCGATGTGGTGCTCTTTCAAGAACACCAGCCGGATGCCCTTGTGGTAGAGGTCTTCGTACAGTGAAAATCCCTCTTCTGCATTTCTGGACATTCGGGACACCGAATCGAACACTACCACATCTCCGGCTCTCAGAATCCGATAGAGCTTCAGCCATTCCGGGCGAAAAATGGATGTGCCAGTATAGGCTTCCTGCACGATATGGGCAGTCGGGTATTCTGCCTTGATGTTTCGGATCTGACGGTCAATGCTCTGTTTTGCAGTAGAAATTCTGCAATAGCCATAAATGCTCATAACTCTTTTCTTTCTGTATCAAAAATGCCGTTCGTCATTTTAGCTCCACCGATTTGCCTTAGCAAATCGGTTTCACCATGCTGTGATTGATACTTTTCTATACCCACGGCATTTTTAATACTTTTTCCTGCGAGCCTTAGTCATCCCTCATAAACTTCAAAAGATTGTCTCCGTTGACAACGGTTCGCGCCGTCCGTCACCTGCGATAACTTTTGAACTTTATAAGGAACGACACGGCTCGCTCTTATCAACGGTTCAGATACTGATTCATAAACTCTCCCACCGTCACACAAGGCTTTTGATTTTTCTCTGCTCCTCCAAATGGGTCATAGTTCCAGTCCGTCTCTTCGTCGATATACCGCCGTCCGTCATCGGGTAGCTCCAACGGCTCTGCAAGAATAATCGTTCCCCAGTGATTAACCATGATAAATGGTGCAATCTCACAGGGAATTCCTCGGCAGTCATCATCATGCCGCACATCGTAGACATACAGACTATCCGGGACGGTATCTCTTTTGATGCGGAAGTTAGTGAATAATGCAGGCTTTCCGCAGACAGTGATTTCTTCATAGTGTTCGGTCATCGCACTGCAAGACATATAAATTTCTCCTTTATGCCACATTAAGTCGGGTAGCTTTATAGCAGTCTGCGCACATTCCCTCATGGGTATTCGCAAACTCTGCCGCCTGCATGATAGAGCCATCTTTCAGCTTTACTCGTTTGATGGGCTGATTACAGCGGACACAGATGCAGGGCACAGGCGGCTGTTCCTGCTTCGGGGTAGAGGATCTCGGTCTCAGCTGTTTTTGCGGTTCTGCCTCCGGCTGCGGTGCAGCATCTTCCGGCAAATCCTCTCCGGCATAGACATAGAGGCCAAGACCGAACATAGCAAGGTTCTTCACCAAGCACCGCATGATAGCTTTATTCACATCGAACATGGAGGCTGCTTCTACGGTACGCTCTTCTATGCCGATTTTTTCACGGCGGCGGGTCTGCGGATTGTAGTCCCATTTCGGGGTGATGTAGGTATAAGGCACAGCTTTCATGGCTTTGTTTGCGCCATCCAGTACAGGCAGCCACATTTCGTGCGAAACGCCCTCAATCGTGACAGTGGTATACACCATGAAGCCGGTGATCGGGTCATAAACATAGGGCAGGCCGTTGAATTTCTTGACTTCGTAGCTGGCAGAAGGATACAGCTTCTTCACCTCTGCCCAGGCATACGCCCAGCTTACATATTTCAGCTCCGTGCTGCCGGACTTTTTGACTTCCAGATGATCTTTGAAGTCGATAGCAAATAATTTTACGAATGGATTTTCCGTAGCCATAATAACCCTCCAAGAAAAAAGGCGGCAGAGAAGTCACTCCCTGCCGCCAATTACAAATGTTATGCCGCATGAACGATGGTGAATCTGCGGCTGCTTACATTTTTGCTGTACTGGTTGAAAATGTCCGGCTGCTCTTTCCGCAGACGTTGGGAATCCACACGCTTACTTTCGGAGGATACCCACGATACCTTATAGCCCGGTGCTGTGCCATAGGCGGCATCCTGCATTTTCAGTTTCACTTGCTGTTCAATCGCAGTCTTTTCCTGCTCCAACTGTTCGATTTGGTCAGAAAGAGACTGCCGTTTGTCCAGCAGGTCACGAACTGCATTCAAATCAGCCGTTTTGCTCTTATCATCGTCAGGATACATCTGGTTGATTTGTTGTGTATCGCCTTCACTCCCAGTTGGTGCAGGCGGAATCTCAGGCATTACGTTGTATTTCCAGAAGTGCTCTTCTCTGGCAATGAGGTTGTTCAGAACTTCTTTGTCGGTTGTGATCTTGTGAATCACCATCTCCTTCCCGAAAATCAGAGCAGCAATGTACCAGCAGTCAAAACCGCTGACAGCCAGATAGTGATTGACCTGAGCCATGTAATGTGCAGGAATTTTGCCATCTGCCCACTTATCCGCGGAGAACGGTGAAACCGTCTTGCATTCCAATCCTGCTTTCTGTCCAACGATCAGGCGGTCAAAATCCGCCAGAAGCAGCGGATGTTCCTCACTCTGGTAGATAGCGTTTGCACGGCGCACCTTCAGACCGGTTGCTTCGGTGAAGCGCTGTGCCACATAATCCTCCAAGTCACGGCCCTGCCGCATGGCCCTCCGTCCCTCTCCCCCGCCCGAGGGAGAGGGGTTCCGGTGCATGACGCAAAACCGCCCCGGCTTCCTGTTACGGAAACCGGGGCGGTTTGTTATGCTTTATTCGTGCTTTCTCAAGCGCTCACGCAATCACTTGCGGGGGTTCTTGATAGCAGCCTGAGCAGCGGCCAGACGTGCGATAGGCACACGGAAGGGAGAGCAGCTGACGTAGTCCAGACCAACCTTGTGGCAGAACTCGACGCTGGAAGGATCGCCGCCGTGCTCGCCGCAGATGCCCAGACCCAGGTCGGGACGGGTCTCACGGCCGTCATGTGCAGCCATCTTGACCAGCTTGCCGACGCCGACCTGATCCAGATGCTGGAACGGATCGCTCTCGTAGATCTTGTTCTCGTAGTAAGCGCCCAGGAACTTGGCAGCATCGTCACGGCTGAAGCCGAAGGTCATCTGGGTCAGGTCGTTGGTGCCGAAGCTGAAGAACTCAGCCTCCTTGGCGATCTCGCCGGCAGTCAGAGCTGCACGGGGGATCTCGATCATGGTACCGACCAGATACTTCATGTCAACGCCGGAAGCCTTGATGAGCTCGTCTGCGACCTTGACGACAACGTCCTTGACGAACTTCAGCTCCTTGACCTCGCCGACCAGCGGGATCATGATGTGCGGAGTGATGATATAACCGGTCTCAGCAGAGACGTTCAGAGCCGCCTTGATAACAGCGCGGGTCTGCATTGCTGCGATCTCGGGGTAGGTGACAGCCAGACGGCAGCCACGATGGCCCATCATGGGGTTGAACTCATGCAGAGAAGCAACGACGTTCTTCAGGTCATCGAAGGTCATGCCCATGTCGGCAGCCAGCTCCTTGATGTCCTCGTCCTTGCTGGGCAGGAACTCGTGGAGAGGCGGGTCCAGATAACGGATGGTCATCGGGCGCTCACCCATGATGCGGTACATCGCCTCGAAGTCACCCTGCTGGAACGGCTCGACCTTGGCCAGAGCAGCCTCGCGCTCTTCCACGGTACGTGCGCAGATCATCTCACGGACAGCCTTGATGCGGTCCTCCGCGAAGAACATATGCTCGGTACGGCAGAGGCCGATGCCCTCAGCACCCAGGTCAACTGCCTGCTGTGCGTCGCGCGGGTTATCGGCGTTGGTCATGACCAGCAGCTGACGAGCGGCGTCTGCCCAGCCCATGAAGCGGTTGAAGTTCTTGTTGCCGGTGGCGGCGACGGTGGCAACCTGCTCGCCGTAGATGTTGCCAGTGGAGCCGTCGATGGAGATCCAGTCGCCCTCGACGAACTTGTGGCCGTTGAGCTCGAAGGTCTTAGCCTCTTCGTCGATCTTCACGTCATTGTCGTTGCCGCAGCCGGAGACACAGCAGGTACCCATACCACGAGCAACAACGGCTGCGTGGCTGGTCATGCCGCCGCGGACGGTCAGGATGCCCTGAGACACCTGCATGCCGACGATGTCCTCGGGAGAGGTCTCCAGACGGACCAGAACGACCTTCTTCATCTTGCCGGACTTGACCATCTCCTCAGCCTCTTCGGCGGTGAAGACGATCTGGCCGCAGGCAGAACCGGGAGAAGCTGCCAGACCCTTGCCGACGACCTCAGCAGCCTTCAGGGCAGCTGCGTCGAACTGGGGATGCAGCAGGGTGTCCAGCTGCTTGGGCTCCACGCGCAGGACAGCCTCCTGCTCGGTGATCATGCCCTCGTCCACCAGGTCACATGCGATCTGCAGAGCAGCCTGAGCGGTACGCTTGCCGTTACGGGTCTGCAGCATATACAGGTGGCCGTCCTCAATGGTGAACTCCATATCCTGCATATCGCGGAAGTAGTTCTCCAGACGGGTAGCGATCTCAACGAACTGGTCGTAGACCTCAGGCATCTGCTCGTGCAGGTGGCTGATGGGAGACGGGGTGCGGACACCAGCAACGACGTCCTCGCCCTGTGCATTGATGAGGTACTCGCCCATCAGCTTCTTAGCGCCGGTGGCGGGGTCACGGGTGAATGCAACGCCGGTGCCGGAGCGGTCGCCGGAGTTACCGAAAGCCATCTGCTGGACGTTGACAGCGGTACCCCACTCGTAGGGGATCTCGTTCATCTTACGATAGACGTTTGCACGGGGGTTGTCCCAGCTGCGGAAGACGGCCTTGACAGCCTCGATGAGCTGGTCCTTGGGGTCCTGGGGGAAGGGCTTGCCCTCGTTGTCCTCATAGATCTTCTTGAAGGTGCCGACCAGTTCCTTCAGGTCGTCAGCAGTCAGGTCAACGTCGTTCTTGACGCCCTTGGCTTCCTTCAGCTTGTCGATCTCGACCTCGAACAGGCTCTTCGGGACCATCATGACGACGTCGGCGAACATCTGCACGAAGCGGCGGTAGCAGTCATATGCGAAGCGGGGGTTGTTGGTCTTCTTGGCCAGACCCTCGACAGCCTCATCGTTCAGGCCGAGGTTCAGGATGGTGTCCATCATGCCGGGCATGGACTGACGTGCGCCGGAACGGACGGAGACCAGCAGCGGGTTCTCGTTGTCGCCGAAGGTCTTGCCGGTGATCTTCTCGAGGCCCTTGACGTGCTCGAAGATGTCAGCGGTGATCTCGTCGTTGATCTGGCGGCCGTCTGCGTAGTACTGGGTGCAGGCCTCGGTGGTGATGGTGAAGCCCTGCGGCACCGGCATACCGGCTGCGGTCATCTCAGCCAGACCAGCGCCCTTGCCGCCCAGAATGTTCTTCATGGTGACCTTGTCGCCGCCAAAGGCATCGTTGCCTTCGCTGAAGTAGTACAGATACTTTTTGCTCATGCGTGTTTACCTCCCAAATGGTAGCCGCTGGCGCGAAGCACGGCGGTCTTATCGTTGCTCTGCTTGTCATACGATAAACATTTCTCTGTGAATGCTAAACTATTATACCAAAATTTCACGTCTATTCCATCGGGCAAATCACCGAATTTGTTTGATATTTTTTGTGCAAACCCTTGCATTTTACTCACTTTTTGGGTAATATAAAATGGGAAAGATTTGAAGAGGATTTTCGAGTTCTGATGCTGTTTTTGGACGGTTGGATACAACTTTCTATCCATTAAACTCACTGCCGTTCTTGTTTGTCTTCCATCTTTCCGAATTTCTTCTATCTTGGATACAACATTTCCTCTTCCGCAGGGGTCTGCACAGCTTCTGCGAGAGGCGGTTTTGGAGGAGGTTTTTCTCTATGCAGAACATCGATGCATCCGCACTGGCTGCCGCAAAGGCAAAGCTCGACGCTGCCGAGGCCCGGCGCGAAGAGGTGCTGCTGCGCCACATCGCAAACGGCGTGGACATCCGCAGCCGCAATGTGGAAATCGGCTCCGAAGTGGTCATTGCCCCGGGAGCCGTCATCCTCGCAGGCACCATCCTGCGCGGCAAGACCACCATCGGCGCAGGCTGCGTTATCGGCCCCAACACCCTCATCGAGGACAGCACCGTGGACGAAGGCACCACCGTCAACGCCAGCCAGGTCTACAGCAGCCACCTCGGCCCCCACAACAATATCGGTCCCTTCACCCATGTGCGCATCAACACCGTCACCGGCTGCGGCGTGCATCTGGGCGCTTATGTCGAGACGAAGAACTCCAACTTCGCCCGGGGCAACACCGTCAGCCACCTGACCTACATCGGCGACAGCGATGTGGGCAAGTACTGCAACTTCGGCTGCGGCACCGTCACCTGCAACTACGACGGCAAGGACAAGTTCCGCACTCAGATCGGCGACTACTGCTTCATCGGCTGCAACACCAATCTTGTCGCCCCCGTCACCATCGGCGACGGGGCCTACACCGCCGCCGGCAGCACCATCACCAAGGACGTCCCCCCGCAGGCTCTTGGCATCGCCCGGGAGCGTCAGACCAACCTCGACGGCTGGGCTGAGCCGAAAATGGAGGCGTACATTATAAAGAAGCAGAAACTCGAAAAAGAGCAGGGTTAAGGTTTCCGTTTTTGCTCCCCCTCCGACTCTGCCCGGAGCGCCGGTTCCGCATCCGGCGCTTTCCATCTGCCCCGGCGCACGTTCCGCATCCGTGCGCCGGGGCATTTTATGTTTTTTGTGTATCTTTTTGCGCGCGCGTATGTTATAATAACATATTGTTCGAAAACAGATCCAACGTAAAAAGGCAGAATATATCATATGAACACCAATGACATCTGGCTCATTGCCGGCCTCGGCAATCCGGAGCCGAAATACGACGGCACCCGTCACAACACAGGCTTTGCCGCGCTGGACTATCTGGCCGGCAAGTGGGGCATCTCCGTCTCCAAGACCAAGTTTCAGGGCCTGTGGGGGCAGGGCGAGGTGGACGGCCACAAGGTCGTGCTCCTGAAGCCCCTGACTTATATGAACCTCTCGGGCGACTCCATCGGCCCGCTGGCGGGCTTCTTCAAGATTCCTGCCGACCACGTCATCGTCCTGTGCGACGACATCACCCAGGACCCCGGCAAGCTGCGCATCCGGCCCTCCGGCTCTGCGGGCGGCCACAACGGCCTCAAGAGCATCATCGCCCGCCTCGGCGGCGAGAACTTCCCCCGCATCCGCATCGGCGTGGGCGCAAAGCCCCGCCCGGACTACGATTTGGCCGACTGGGTGCTGGGCAGGTTCCCGCCCGACGACGCCAAGGCCCTTGCCGACCGCTGCCCCGACATCGCAGCCGCCGCAACGCTCATCATGGACGGCAAGCTGGGTCTGGCGCAGAGCAAGTATAACGGGTAAGGCTCCCCCTTTGGGGGAGCTGGCGCGAAGCGCCTGAGAGGGCAAGGCCGCTGACAAAAAGCACTGACACAGCGATAACATCCCTCTGACAAAGAGTCTGCTTATCGCTGTATGGCGGCTCTTTCGCCCCGAGCTTGCCCTCTCCGTCACCTGCGGTGACACCTCTCCCAAAGGGAGAGGCTATTACGTCCATCTTCACCAGAAAGGAGGTCCACCATGTACGAAGCGCTCCTGAAAAACACCCCTGAATACCAGAAGACAACGGCCAGCCTCGCCTCCCCCGGCCCGGCGGCGCTGTTCGGCCTGCCTCCGGCAGGCCGGGCATTGCTCTACGCCGCGCTCCAGAAGGACACGGGCCGCATCCTCTGCGTCGTCACGCCCGGCGAGGCCGAGGCCACCCATTTTGCCGACGACCTCAAGACGCTGGGGCTCTCGGCGGCGGTGTTCCCGCCCCGGGACTTCATGCTCCGCCCCGTCGAGGGCGCGGGCCGCGAGTACGAGTACCGGCGTCTGTCGGTGCTGGGTGCACTGGCGGGCGGACGGCTGAACGCCGTCTGCGTCCCCGCCGAGGCCCTGCTCCAATACACTGTGCCGCAGGACGAATTCCAGAAAAACACCCTCACCCTCAAGCCCGGCATGGTCTACAACCGCGAGGCGTTGGTGGAACGGCTCTTCGCCGCCGGATATGTGCGGCGCAGTCAGGTGGACGGCCCGGGACAGTTCAGCGTCCGGGGCGACATCGTGGACATCTACGCCCCCGATATGCGCCAGCCCGCCCGTGTGGAGTACTGGGACGACGAGATAGACTCTCTCGCCTCCTTCGACCTGCTGACCCAGCGGCGGGACGGTGCGCTGGAAAAGATCTATCTTTCCCCCGCCCGTGAGGTGCTGTTCGGCAGCACCGCCGACACGGCGGAGGCCCTCCGCGCCGCCCAGAAGAAAGCCCGGGGCAAGCGCCGCACCACCCTCGAAAAGGCCATGGAGTCCGACCTCGCCCAGCTGGACAGCGGCGTCATGCCCGAGGCTATGGACAAATACTACGGTCTGCGGTACGAGACGCCCGCCACATTGCTGGACCACCTGAGCAGCCCCATCTTCATCCTCGACGAGGTGGGCGGCATCCGGGACGCCCAGAAGGCCACCGAGTTCCGCCGCAGCGAAGAGCTGACCGGCCTGCTCGAGGAGGGCGTCATCTGCCCCGGCCTCGATGTGCTCTACCAGACCATGGACGACCTCGCCATTGCGGCGCAGGACCAGAGCACCCTGCTCTGCGAGAACTTCCTGCGGGGCATGAACGAGTTCAAGCTGAAGGACCTCATCAACGCCGAGGCCTTCGCGGCCCCCAACTGGGGCGGCGACCTCGCTTCCCTGCGGGAAGACCTCGACCCGCTGGTCCAGCAGGGGTACGCCGTGGCCCTTTTCGCCGGCACGCCCAAGGGTGCTGCGGCCCTCACCCGCGATTTGGCTGACAAGGGCTATGCCGTCAGCATGAGCCGGGACGTCCGGCCCGCGAAAGGTCTGGTTCAGGTACTGCCCGGCCACCTCACGGCGGGCTGCACCTTCCCGTTCGCCCGCGTGGCGGTCATCTCGTCCCGGCGTCACGGTCTGGACGACGAGGCCGCCGAGAACAAAAAGCGCAAGAAGAACAAAAACGCCCTGTCCAGCCTCTCGGACATCAAGCCCGGCGACTATGTGGTTCACCAGAGCCACGGCATCGGTATGTATGCGGGCATCCAGCGTCTCGAGGTGCAGGGCGCGATAAAAGATTACCTGAAGATCCAGTACTCCGGCTCCGACGTGCTGTATGTGCCGGTCACTCAGCTCGATCTGCTGAGCCGCTACACCGCCCCCGGCGACGAGGAAAAGGTGAAGCTTGCCAAGCTGGGCGGCACCGAGTGGCAGCGCACCCGCGCCAAGGTCAAAAAGGCCACCGAAGAGATGGCCCAGGAGCTCATCGAGCTCTACGCCCGCCGCCGTCAGGCCACAGGCTACGCCTTCCCCGCCGACGGTGAGTGGCAGAGCGATTTCGAGTCCCGCTTCGAGTACGACGAGACGGACGACCAGCTCACCGCCACCGCCGAGATCAAGAAGGACATGGAAAAGGGCTGGCCTATGGACCGCCTGCTCTGCGGCGACGTGGGCGTCGGCAAAACAGAGGTCGCCTTCCGCGCGGCCTTCAAGTGTGTCATGGGCGGCAAGCAGTGTGCCATTCTGGCCCCCACCACCCTGCTGGCGTGGCAGCACTACAACAGCATCATCTCCCGCATGGAGGCGTTTCCGGTGAAAGTCGGGCTGCTCTCCCGCTTCCGTACCGCCAAACAGCAGAAAGAGACCCTGCGGGGCCTGCAGGCCGGCAGCGTGGACATCGTCATCGGCACCCATCGCCTGCTCTCCAAGGACGTCCGGTTCCACGACCTGGGCCTTGTCATCATCGACGAGGAGCAGCGTTTCGGCGTCAAGCACAAGGAGAAGCTGAAAGAGAACTTCATCGGCGTGGACATGCTGACCCTCTCGGCCACCCCCATCCCCCGCACCCTGAACATGGCCATGAGCGGCATCCGCGACCTCTCCACCATCGAGCAGCCGCCCATCGAGCGCCAGCCGGTGGAGACGTTCGTGTTGGAATACAATGACGTCATCCTCGCCGAAGCCATGAAGAAGGAGCTGGCCCGGGGCGGTCAGGTCTACTACCTGCACAACCGGGTGGACAACATCGAGTCCTGCGCCGCCCATGTCAGCCAGATGGTACCCGGGGCGCGGGTGGGCATCGCCCACGGCAAGATGACCGAGGAAGAGCTGAACCCCGTCTGGCAGCACCTGCTGAACGGCGAGATCGACATCCTCGTCTGCACCACCCTCATCGAGACGGGCATTGACGTGCGCAACTGCAACACCCTCATCATCGAGGACGCCGACCGGATGGGTCTGGCCCAGCTGTACCAGATCCGGGGCCGCGTGGGCCGCTCGGGCCGGAAAGCCTACGCCTACTTCACCTTCCGGCGGGACAAGACCCTCACCGACATCGCCCAGAAGCGGCTTTCCGCCATCCGGGAGTTCACAGCCTTCGGCTCCGGCTTCCGCATCGCCATGCGCGACTTACAAATTCGCGGCGCAGGCAGTCTGCTGGGCCACAGCCAGCACGGCCACATGGAGGCCGTGGGCTATGATCTCTATGTCAAGATGCTGGGTCAGGCCATCGCCCGGGCCAAGGGCGAGCCCATCCAGCGGGACAAGAGCGAATGCCTCGTGGACCTGCGGGTGGACGCCTTCATCCCGGAGAAGTATATCGCCGACGGCCCGGGCCGCATCGAGGCCTACAAGCGCATTGCCGCCATCCAGACCCCCGAGGACGCCGCCGACGTGCTGGACGAACTCATCGACCGCTACGGCGACCCGCCACCCTCCGTCAGCGACCTCGTGAACGTCTCGCTGGTGCGGGTCCAGGCCGCCGCCGTGGGCGTCTACGAAGTCACCCAGAAAAAGGACACCCTCCTGTTACAGGTGGAGACGCTGGACCTGGCCATGATCCGCGGCCTGCTCATCGCTTTCAATGGCCGGGTGACGGCAGGCGCCGGCACCAAGCCCTACCTCTCGGTAACTCTCCAACCCGACGAAAAGCCGCTGGAACTGCTGCAAAGCATCCTCAAGGCGATGGCCGACATCCTTGCTGCCCCGCCGGAAGAAAACACCGGCAAAAAATAAATTTCACTAGGAGTACACTTATGAAGAAGAAACTCATCGCGCTCATCTGCGCCCTCGCTCTGGCCGTCGGCCTCGTGGGCTGCAGCCTCTCCACCCCGGATTCCGTAGGCACCATCGGTAACGTGGACATCTCTTCCGGCCTCTATCTGCTGGCCCAGTTCGATGCCTACCAGACCGCCGCCGACCTCGCTTCCGACGACCAGGACGCCACCAAGGTGTCCAGCTTCCTCAAGGCCACCATCACCGTCGATGACGCCACCGGCGAGACCGCCGTGGTCAGCGACTATGTGGCCCAGAAGACTCTCGAGAACCTCGAGTCCTACGCCGCCATCGAGACCCGATTTGATGAGCTGGGCGGCGTTCTGACCCTCGACGAGGAGACCCAGGCCGACAGCTACGCCTCCCAGCTGATGGAGCAGAACGGGGACCTCTACAAGGCCAACGGCATCGGCCTCGACACCCTCAAGCGGTTCGAGCGCATCCTCATCAAGAGCAACGACCTGCTCGAGATGTGCTACGGCACCGACGGCGAGACCCCCGTCTCCGACGCAGAGCTGACCAGCCACCTCGAGGACGAGATGGTCTACATCCGCTATGTGGTCGTGCCGCTCTACAACACCAGCACCTTCGCTTTTGCCGATGACGACCAGCGCACCCAGATGCTCGAGCTGGCTCAGACCGCCGCCGAGAGCTACAACGCTGCCATCCCCGATGGGGCCAGCGCCCAGACCTCCGCTTTCAGCGCCGCCGTCGCCGCCGCCCTGCCCGACATCTACGCGGTGCTGGACGGCGAGCCCTCTTCCGACGCATCTTCCCTCTCCACTGCCCTGCTGGGTTCTGACAACATCGATTCCACCTTCTCCGAGGAAGGCTCCGCCGACGTCGTCCGCGCCCTCAAGCCCGGCGAGGCCGCCGCCGTGCAGTATTCCAGCTATGCGCTGATGATGCTCGTCCGTCTCGACCCGCTGGACGCTGACACGCTGGACAGCCTCCGCGCACAGGCCCTCTCCGACATGAAGAGCGGCGAGCTGCAGGACAGCCTTCAGTCCTATGGCGCCCAGCTGCCCCACGCTCTGGATTCTGCCGCCATGAAGAAGATGCCGGCTTCCAAAATCAAGAACAAACAGTAATTTTCCTTAAAAATAATACAAAAGCTCCGGGGATCTGTTGGTCCCCGGAACTTTTCTGTTCTCATACTGCTTTTCAGATCCCGCTTCGGCCTTCTCAGGCTGTGGCGGGCGGCCCGACATTTTCTAACGCATTCCGATGCAATCCGACGTTTTTATCCATTCTCTCGAAAACAATGCAGATGCATCATTTTTCTTATATTTCGGCGTTATTTTCGCCTTTTAGAGCATCTCAGAATGGGTAGTTTTTGCATTTTTAGTTCCCATAATTTTCCAGTCCATACCTCTTCGACTGGCCTGCACCTCGATTATAGAGGAATCGCTCTCCAATGTCAATAGCCCTGCGCCTATAAAAAGCCCAAGGGCGAGGTCCCTTGCGGAACCTCGCCCCTAGACTATGTGAGATAAATCACTACATGCGCGAACATATAATGTTTATCATTACAGGCCGTGTGCCTGTAATACCTGTTTTATAGCAATTCAACTTTTTAATGCAGCAGCGTTGAATTGCATATCGCAAACATGCTGTTATCCTGAACATTTTCATATACAAGGACTTCGTGGTCTGCCTCGATGGGTTCAGTATAGTGCATTTTTACAGGATTGTCAATATATGGTATTATTTTCGACATTTTAGCCAATCAGGAGCCGTGAAAAACAGCAAAATGCTCTGCCTGCACAGGGACAAATGGCCGAGAGCCCGTTCATGCTTTTACTGCCCTTTCAAACTCCGCTTCCAGCGCCTCGTTGACGGCGCGGACGGCGGCGGCATCGGGTTTGATGGCCGTGCGGTCGTAGGTGAACAGGCCGTTCACCTCGTCCTCCACGTCGGTCAGCTGGGTGTACACCAGCGCCGACAGGCCCTTTTTCAGCTGCGGGAGAATCGTCCTGAGCTGCAAATCACGGTAGCGCTCGGTCAGCTCTGCCCGGCTCTTTGCCGTACCGTAGCCGTAGGTCTTCCGGGGCGGCTCATGGCCGGGCATGGGCCATGCAATGCCGCCGTACTCACTGAGGGCCACAGTGCGCACATTCGGGCGGATGCGGAGCGGATAGAAGTAGTTGTGGATGGAATGCACATCTCCCCCGCCCCGGTCGAACCAGCCGCTGGCCTCGTCCACCGGACGGGACGGGTCGAGGGCGCGGAGGGTCTCGGTCGCTTTCCGCGCATCGAACTGCCCCCACCCCTCGTTGAACGGCACCCAGCACCCGATGCAGGGGTGTCGGCGCAGGGCGGCTACCGTGTCGGCCAGCTCCCTGGCGTACTCCTCCCGGCTGCGGGTGCTGCCCCGGCCCAGAAAGCCCCACAGCAGCTTCCCGTCCGGGGCGCGGCGCATCAGGGGCTGTAAGGCGTTGGTCAGGTAGGTGACGTACCACATCGGGTAGGCCCCGCCGCCGTTGACCATGTCCTGCCAGACGATGATGCCCAGCTTATCGCAGTGGTAGTACCAGCGCTCCGGCTCGATTTTGGCGTGCTTGCGCAGCAGGTTGAAGCCCCGCTCCCGCACGGTGTGCAGTTCGTGCTCCACAGCCGTGTCGGAGGGCGGGGTGTAAAGGCCGTCGGGCCAATAGCCCTGGTCCAGCAGGCCGTTGAGCAGGATGGGCCTGCCGTTCAGGAAAAAACGCCGGATGCCCTTTGCATCCTCTTTGCACTCCCACTTGCGGAGGGCGAAATAGCTGTGGACGGTGTCGAAGCCCTCTTCTTCGCCCTGTGTCGTTCCGACGGTCAAATCGTAGAGGAAGGGGCTGTCGGGGCTCCACGGGAAGAAATGCTCTTCGGCGATGTTCAGGGTCACTTCGCCGTCCCGGTCAGCCTCGTCGCTGCCCCAGTCCTCGGCGATGGTCACGCCGCCGGCCCGCACCACGGCCCAGAGGTTCACCGCACCGCCGGGCTTCGAGGTATGGACTTTCACGGTCACGGTCCGGGCGTCGTAGTCCGGGGTGACGGTCAGCGTATCAATGTAATTTTCCGGCACCCGCTCCAGCCAGACCGTCTGCCAGATGCCGCTCTGGGCCGGGTAGAACATCCCGCCGGGCCGGAGAGTTTGCTTGCCTCTCGCCTGCGTTCCGGTGCCGGTGGGGTCCTGCACGGCCACCCAGAGGGTGTTGCGGCCCTGCGGGCGGAGCAGGTCGGTGATGTCCAGCGTGAAGGGCCAGTAGCCGCCCCGGTGTCCCCCGGCCAGACGGCCATTGACCTCCACCGCGCAGGCGTAGTCCACAGCCCCGAAGTGGAGCAGGACGCGCCCTCCCTCACCCGCCGGGGGCGTGAAGGTGCGGTGGTAGTGGAGCCACTGGCCGGGCTGCAGCGTCCGGCCCACGCCGGAGGCTTTCGCCTCGGGCGAATAGGGTACGAGGATAGCGCCGTCCCACTTTGCCGGGAACTCTGAGCTCTGGGTGATGGCGTAGTCCCACGGGCCGTTCAGGTTGACGCAGCTGTCCCGGCGCATGCTCGGGCGGGGATATTCGGGGAGCGGATGCATTTTAGTACCTCTTTTTCATAAGCCAGTCGGATTTGGCTCTCCTGAAACAGGAAAGCCGGCGAGCGTCAGCGAGACTGAGAGGTTTTATAGGCTGCGGCCAGCTTTTCCAGTGCGGGCAGGCTGCGCTTCACCTTCTCGGTGTCGATGCAGTAGGCAAAGCGGACATAGCCCTTGACGCCGAAGGTGTCGCTGGGGACCAGCAGCAGATCGAACTCCCGGGCCTTGAGGCAGAAGGCTTTGGCGTCCTCTTCCAGCGCCTTCGGGAAGATATAAAATGTGCCGCCGGGACGCTCCACCTCAAAGCCCAGCTCGGTGAGCTTATCGTACAGCAGGTTCATGTTCGTCTCGTAGACGGACAGATCGCTGGTGACGTCGAGGCACTCGGCAGTGGCTTTCTGGATGATGCTGGGCGGGCAGTTGTGGCCGGTGAAGCGGGAGATCTGAGCCATCATGTCCACCAGCACGTCTTCGCCCTCGCAGCCGGGCCGGACGGCCACATAGCCCAGACGTTCGCCGGGCAGACTCAGGCTCTTGGAGAAGGAGAAGCAGGTCAGGGTGTGGGGGTAGAACGCTGCCGGGTAAGGCACCTTTTTGCCGTCGAAGGCGATGTCACGGTAGGGCTCGTCGCTGACGAGGAAGATGTTGTGGCCGAAAGCCTTGCTCTTCTCGGTCAGGATGTCGGCCAGACGGCTCAGGGTCTCGGCGGAGTAGACGACGCCGGTGGGGTTGTTCGGGGTGTTGATGAGGACGCAGGTGACGTTCTCGGTCAGCATCTCTTCAAAGGCGTCGAGATTCGGCTGGAAAGCCGGTGCCTGAGGCGGCACGACCTTCAGCACAGCGCCGGTCCCCTCCACATAGGGGCCGTACTCGGGGAAGTAGGGGGCGAAGGTCAGCACCTCGTCGCCGGGCTTGGTCACAGCGCGGACGGCGTGGGCGATAGCGCCCGCCGCACCGGTGGTGGGGAAAATATCCTTCTGCTCATAGGGCAGGCCGAAGGTTTTTGCCAGATGGGCCGCCACGGCGGTGCGGAAGCCCGGGTCGCCCTGACTGGGGCAGTAGCCGTGGAGGGCGACAGGCTCTTCCTCGGCCAGATGGGTCTGCATGGCTTTGGTGAACTTGTCCGGGCAGGGGACGCTGGGGTTGCCCAGCGAGTAGTCAAACACGTTCTCATAGCCTATCTCGGCGGCGCGCTGTTTGCCGTACATGAAAGTCTCGCGGATGACGCTCTTGTGGCCCAGCATGGCGCGGTAAGTCTCGTTCAGCATAATACGTTCCCTCTTTTTCTTATTGATCCTCTTCCGGCAGAGCAGAAGCATAGCTCTGCTCCACCTTCACCATACAGCAGTATCCCGGGTCCTGCTCCTTGACGAAATTGCACATCTCGGCCAGCCGCGCGTCCTTGTCGCCGGTGTAGCCCGCCGGGAATACGAGGTCGAACAGCACGTTGGTGTGGCTGTCCCCCGGCACGATGCGCAGGTCATGGATGGACAGACGAGGGTCCATCTGGCGGGCTTTTTCCATCAAACGGCTCCGCAGGATGCCTACGGCGGCGTCCGACGTCACGATGGGGTCGTAGTGGATGGTGACCTGTAGGTGGTCTTTTTTCAGAAAATCCCGCTCGATGTTGTCGATGATGTCGTGGGCTTCCAGCGGGTCGGCCTCGGCGGGGAACTCGATGTGGAGCGAGGCAAACTGATGCCCCGGGCCGTAGTCGTGGACCATCAGATCGTGGACGCCCAGTACCCCCGGATAGCTCATGACGGTGTGCTCGATGTGCTCCACCAGCTCCGGCGAGGGGCTCTCGCCCAGCAGGGGGCTGAGGGTGTCCATCATAAGCCCCCAGCCCGACCAGAGGATGAACGCCGCCACAGCCACGCCCATGAGGCCGTCCAGCACGTCCCAGCCCGTCAGGTGGGAGAGGACGGTGGACAGGAGCACGGCGCTGGTGGTCAGCACATCGTTCCGGCTGTCGGCGGCGGTGGCCATCAGGGTCTCGGAGTTGATGCGCTGGCCGATGGTCTTATTGAAGCGGCTCATCCAGAGCTTGACGCCGATGGACGCCGCCAGCACCCCCACACTGAGCCAGCTGAACACCACTGCCGTCGGATGCAGCACTTTGAGCGCAGATTCTTTCAGCAGGGACAGGCCGATGGCGAGGATGGTGACGCAGACCACAAGGCCCGCCAGATATTCGTACCGGGCGTGGCCGTAGGGATGCTTTTCGTCCGGGCCTTTGGCCGCCAGCCGGAAGCCCACGAGGCTCACCACGTTGGACGAGGCGTCCGAAAGGTTGTTCAGGGCGTCGGCCATGATGGCGATGGAGCCAAACAGCGTCCCCGCCGCCAGCTTGCCCAGACAGAGCAGGAGATTGCAGGCCATGCCCACGAGGCTGGCCAGATTGCCGTAGGCCGTGCGGACGGCGGCGTTCTTGGTATCGTCCGGGTGCCGGACGAACAGGCGGATGAGCAGTTGTGTCATAAAATTCCCTCTCAGCAGGTATTTCGATGCTACCAGTATAGCACTGCACTTTATGGTTTTGAAGTATTTCGGTAAAATTTTTCGGGTATGCAAAGCCCCCGGCGGGGAAGTTCCCCGCCGGGGGCGGCGTTTTCAGCGCAAAGGGCCTTACTTATCGGAAGGCTTGCTCAAGTCGATGCTGCGGATGATCTTGCGCACGGGCAGCACGCTCTTGGCGTTCATGGACAGCTCGTCCACGCCCATCCGCAGGAAGGTCTCGGTGAGGGCGGTGTCCGCGCCCAGCTCGCCGCAGATGCCCACCCAGATGCCGTGGCGGTGGCCCGCGTCGATGGTCATCTTGATGGCCCGGAGCACAGCGGGGTGGTGCGGGTTGAAGAAGGGCTCCAGCTTTGCGTTCTGGCGGTCCAGAGCGCAGGTGTACTGGGTCAGATCGTTGGTGCCGATGGAGAAGAAGTCGCACTCCTCGGCCAGCTCGTCGGCGATGAGGACAGCGGCGGGCGTCTCGATCATGGTGCCGACCTCCAGCTTCTCGTCGAACTTCTTGCCCTCAGCCCGCAGTTCCGCGCGGCACTCGTCCAGCACGGCCTTGGCGTCCTGCAGCTCCCGCAGGCTGGTGATCATGGGGAACATGACGCTCATGTTGCCGTAAGCGGAAGCGCGGAGCAGGGCGCGCAGCTGGGTCTTGAAAAAGTCCTTCCGGGTCAGGCAGATGCGGATGGCGCGGTAGCCCAGCGCGGGGTTTTCCTCGTGGTCGAGCTTCATGTAGTCCACAGTCTTGTCTGCGCCGATGTCGCAGGTGCGGACGACCACCTTGCGGGGTGCAAGGCTCTCGAGCACCTGCTTGTATGCCTCAAACTGGTAGTCCTCCGTCGGGAAGTCCTTGCAGTTGAGGTAGACGAACTCGGTGCGGAAGAGGCCGACGCCGTCGGCGTCGTTCTGCTGCACAGCGCCCACGTCGCTCATGCCGCCGATGTTGGCAAAGACGTTGACGGTCTTGCCGTCGAGGGTGGTGTTGGACTTTCCCTTCAGCTCCTGCAGCAGGGCCTGCTTTTTCTGGTCTTCCTGCTGGCGCTTTTTCAGGCTCTTGAGCAGGTCGGGGGTGGGGTCAACGTAGACACAGGCGTTGTAGCCGTCCACGACCGCCATCCTGCCGTCCCAGTCGTCCTGGATGACCTTGCACTGGATAAGGGCGGGGATGTTCATACTGCGGGCGAGGATGGCGGTGTGGCTGTTGGAGCTGCCCTCCCGGGTGATGAAGCCCAGCAGCAGGCTCTTGTCCATGCGGACCGTCTCGGACGGGGCCAGGTCCTCAGCCACGAGGATGCTGGGCTCCGTCCCCTGCAAAGTAGCATTGTCCACGCCCTGCAAAATGTCGAGGATGGCTTGTGCAATGTCGATGACGTCGGCGCTGCGGGCCTGCAAATAGGGGTCATCCATGGCGGCGAAGACGGCGGCCTGATTGTCGCCGGCGGTCTTGACGGCGTACTCAGCGCACTTGTGCTGGCCGTTGATGATCTCCTTGATGGCGTCCACGAAGTCGTCGTCATCCAGCATCATGGCGTGGATGTTGAACACCTCGGCGATGTCCTCGCCGGCCTCGGCCAGAGCCTTCTCGTACAGAGCGGTCTGCTGGTCGATAGCCTTGGCGCGGGCGTCCTCAAAACGGGCCACTTCAGCGGCGGTGTCGGCCACTTCGGCGGCAGAGATGACGGTATCTTTTTTCTTATAGATCTTCAGCTTTCCGATGGCAATGCCATTCAGGATGCTTCTACCGGTACCTACCTGCATCGCAATTTCTCCTTATTCTTGCTGTTTTGTGTTCCGTAACAAAAAGCCCCCGCAGGACATTCCCCGCAAGGGCTTCTCATCACGCTGGGCGATCAGACGTTCTCGCTCAGGAAGTTCTGGATAGCTTCGGCGCAGGCGGCTTCGTCATCGCCCTCCACCTTGATGGTGACGGTGTCGCCCTGCTTGACGCCCATGCCCATCAGGGCCATCAGCTTGCGCAGGTCGCAGGTCTTGCCGCCCTTTTCGAGGGTGGCGGTGCTGGCAAAGCCCTTGGCCACCTTGACGAGCAGACCGGCGGGACGGGCGTGGATGCCGCAGGCATCCTTAACGGTATACTGGAATTCCTTCATGATCATTTTCTCCTTACTTCATCCGGTCCTCCTGGGCAGCTCACCCTGCCCCTCGGGACGCAGCACTCGAACCTTCCGGCTGCTGGATGTCTACCTTTATTATAAACCTTAGTCGTTCTTTTTTCACCCTTTCATATTGCCGATTTTTTATCAAAAATTTTAGTAACATTGAACAGAATCTTTCTGCAAAAATACCACTACTGCACAATTTTTCTGTTTCATCGCACTTTTTTGTACAGAATGACGGTTATTCGACGGGGTATCCCTCGGCGTCCAGCGGCAGGTCGGTGTACTGCACGGGCTGCTCCTGTGCAGCGTCCGGCTCGCCGGAAGTCTGCTGGGCCTGACCCTCCGCGCCCAGCTCGCCGTCGTGGCGCTCTCCCCAGTCGCCGCTGAAATCTT